>Ga0070730_10006267_pt1 | contig 10191 bp, 7 predicted proteins | sample Coa_R1_3_FD_66447 | JGI IMG/M metagenome (GOLD analysis project Ga0070730, IMG submission 66447) | Surface soil microbial communities from Centralia Pennsylvania, which are recovering from an underground coalmine fire - Coalmine... | ecosystem: Environmental > Terrestrial > Soil > Unclassified ... | reverse complement strand
GGGAGGGGTCGGTGCCGGAGGCGGTGACGGCGTGCCCGCCGAACTGGTTGCGCAAAGCAGCGACGACCTTCATCGCGGGCGAGTCGTCCTGCCGGGAGGCGAACCGGGCGAACAGGGCCGAGCTGATCACCGGCATCGGGACCGCGTGGTCGATCGCCGCCTGCACGGTCCACCGGCCCTCGCCGGAGTCCTCCGCCACACCGCGGATCTTTTCCAGGCCGGGGTCGTCGGTGAGCGCCTTGCACAGCAGGTCGAGCAGCCAGGAGCGGATGACCGTGCCCTCCCGCCAGCTGCAGAACGCGCCCGCGACGTCGGTAACCACATCGGTGGCCGCGAGCAGTTCGTAGCCCTCGGCGTAGGCCTGCATGATCCCGTACTCGATGCCGTTGTGGACCATCTTGGCGAAGTGCCCGGCGCCGACCTTGCCCGCGTGCACGAAACCGTATTCGCCCGGGGGCTTGAGCGCCTGGAGGACCGGCATGATCCGGTTCACGTCTTCGTCGTCGCCGCCAACCATCAGGCCGTAACCGTTCTGCAGCCCCCAGACCCCGCCGGACACTCCCGCATCGACGAAGTGAATCCCGGCCTCGCCGAGCGTCTTCGCGTGCTCCTGGTCCTCGATGTAGTGCGAGTTACCGCCGTCGATTACCAGGTCACCCGGCTCGAGCAGGCCCATGAGCTCGGTGATCGTCTGCCGGGTTGGATCCCCGGCGGGGACCATGACCCACACAGCCCGCGGCGCGGACAGCCGGTCCTTCAGGTCCGCCAGGCTGGCCACGTCGCTAGCCTTGGGATCCCGGTCATAGCCGACCACGTCGTGGCCCGCGCGGCGCAGGCGTTCCGCCATGTTGCCACCCATCTTGCCCAGGCCGATCATGCCGATCTGCATCACACGTCACTCCCGTCGCCTGCTCCGCGGGCCGTCCGGCACCTACGCTAGCTACCCTGCCCGGGCGGGGGACAGCAGGGGCGGTTATGTCCCGAGCCGGATCGGCATGAGCAGGTAGCGGAAGTCGTTCTCGCCTTCGGGCCCCGGCTTGCCGGTGATCAGCACGGCCTTGCCGGGCCTGGTGAACGCGAGCCGGGCGGTGTCGGAGTCGATCGCGGACAGGCCGTCGAGCAGGTACTGCGGATTGAACGCGACCTCGAGGCCCTCGGGCTGGAAGCCGTCGGCGTCGGCATGCGTGCCGTCCGGGTCGCCGTGGAACTCGTAGCTCGCCTCAAGCACCTCAGTGGCCTGGGCCTCGTCCCCGGTGCCGGCTTCGAGCACCGCCTGGCCCGGGCTGAACGACAGCCGCAGCGCGGTGTTGCGCTCGGCGACCAGGGCCACCCGCTTGACCGCCTCGCTGAACGGCGCCGTGGCCAGCTCGCCGACCGCGGTCGGGTTGCCCGGCAGCAGCGCCCGGTACGGCGGGAACTCGCCGCCGAGCAGCCGGGTGGTGGTGCGGCGGCCGCCGCCCTCGAACCCGATCATCCCGTCACCGGCCTGGCCGCCCTCCCCGGGCAGGCCGAGCGCGATGAGGACCTCCGCGCCGGAGGTCAGCGAGCGGGCGGTGTCCAGCAGCGCGCGGGCCGGGACCAGCACCGAGGCGCTCAGCCCCGGCCGGACCGGGTTCCACCGCAGTTCGCGCACGGCCAGCCGGTACCGGTCGGTGGACACCAGCGTCAGCGTGTCGTTCTCGATCTCGATGCGGACGCCGGTGAGCCCGGGGAGGGTGTCGTCCCGCGCGGCCGCGGTGGCGGACTGGCTGACCGCTGATGCGAACGCGTCGCTGCCCACCGAGCCGGCCGCGGGCGGCATGTCCGGCAGCGTCGGGTAGTCCTCCACCGGCATGGTCAGCAGCGTGAACGTGGCGCTGCCGCAGGTCAGGGTGGCCCGGGCGCCGTCGGCGGAGATCTCCACCGGGCGGGCCGGAAGGCTGCGGGTGATCTCAGCGAGGAGGCGGCCCGAGACCAGTATGTTGCCTTCCTCCTCGGCCACGACCGGAACGCTGGCCTGCGCGGACACGTCGTAGTCGAAGCTGGACAGGGCCAGTTCCTGGCCCGCTTGCAGGCGCATGCAGGCCAGCACCGGGATCGCGGGCCGGGCCGGGAGCGCGCGCGCCGTCCAGGCGACCGCGTCGGCCAGCGCGTCACGGTCCACTTGGATCTTCACCGGAAGGTGCCTCCTTTCGCACGGGCGGGTTGCCAGCGGGCGGAGCGGGTATCCCGGTATGGGCACCTCCGGCTCTGCGGCCAGTTCCCTGTTACTTGATTTTGAGCCTTGGTTATAAGGAGATAGGTAGTCGTCGTAGGGCCGGTGGATCCTGGGGACAAGCGGCTCTCTCCCAGGCCAGCGCGGCTTTGCGTGGTCACAGCCCCTGTGCACCGGCAATGGCCTGGCGGGGGATGGCTGTGGGCGGGTTTCCATTCTCCACTGGACACCTGCTGGTTACCCCCCGGACTTCCCGCGTTGTCCTCGTACCGTCCCAAGCGTGTCCACAGGGATATCCACAGCCTGTGTGTACCGATTGTTACGGGCGGCGCTGATACGTGGCGGCTCATCCGGGTCGCGGGCCGCTTCATCCGGACCGGGCCTGCTGCTTGATGCGGTTCGTTAGTTCGGTGACCTGGTTGTAGATCGAGCGCCGTTCGGCCATCAGGGACCGGATCTTCCGTTCCGCATGCATGACGGTGGTGTGGTCGCGGCCGCCGAATTGCTGCCCGATCTTGGGGAGGGACAGGTCGGTGAGTTCGCGGCAGAGGTACATGGCAATCTGCCGGGCGGTTACCAGGACGCGGGACCGGGATGTACCGCAGAGGTCGTCAATGGACATGCCGAAGTAGGACGCGGTTTGGCCCATGATGGTGGACGCCGTGATCTCTGGCCCCTGCGCCTCCGGAATCAGGTCCTTGAGCACGATCTCGGCCAGCTGGAGGTCCACCGTCTGCCTGTTGAGGCTGGCAAAGGCGGTCACCCGGATGAGGGCGCCCTCAAGTTCCCGGATATTCGTGGAGATGCGGCTCGCGATGTACTCCAGCGCCTCGGGAGGCGCGTTCAGGCCCTCCTGGACCGCTTTCTTGCGCAGGATCGCGATGCGGGTTTCCAGCTCCGGCGGCTGGACATCGGTGATTAGGCCCCACTCGAACCGGCTGCGCAGCCGGTCCTCCAGAGTCACCAGCCGCTTGGGCGCCCGGTCGCTGGAGATGACGATCTGCTTGCTGGCGTTGTGCAGCGTATTGAAGGTATGGAAGAACTCCTCCTGCGTTCCTTCCTTGTTCTCCAGGAACTGGATGTCGTCCACCAGCAGCACGTCCACGTCGCGGTAGCGGCGGCGGAACCCGTCCTGCTTGCCGTCGCGGATCATGTTGATGAAGTCGTTGGTGAACTCTTCCGAGCTGACATAGCGGACTCGCACGCCGTGGTAGAGGCTCTGCGTGTAGTGCCCGATCGCGTGCAGCAGGTGGGTCTTGCCCAACCCGGAGTCGCCGTAGATGAACAGCGGGTTGTATGCCTTGGCGGGCGCCTCGGCCACGGCGACCGCGGCGGCGTGCGCGAAGCGGTTGCTCGACCCGATGACGAACGTCTCGAAGGTGTACTTCGGGTTCAGCCGCGCCTGCGCGGGGCGGGGCAGGCCGGGCGACGGCAGGCCCGGAATGCTCGGCGGCCGGTGTGGCAGGCCGGTCGGGTCAGCGCCGTGCCGGGTGGTCTCGGGCAGCCGGATGGATGCCAGCGGCGGCTCGCCCTGGCCGCCGTGGATGTCGCGGCTGCCGGGAGGAGCGTCGAGACGGTCCGGTGCGACCGGCCCCGCGGCGCCGGGCTGGCCGGGGGCTAGTTGGCCGGAGGCCGGGTCACGCTCGGGCCCGGGGTGCGGTGTTTGCCCGGGGCGCCCGCCGTGCCCCGGCTGCTGTGGGTAGCCCCGGGAGGGGTAGCCGCCGGGGTGCGGGTAGGGGCCGCCGGTCATCTGCCCGCCATGCCCGCCGGTCATCTGCCCGCCGAGTTCGCCCGCGAGGTCCCCGGCGCGGCGCGGCGCGGTGCCCAGGCCGTTGGCCCCCTCGGGCTGGCCGCCGTTGCTGCCGTACGCCGGCGCGCCGAACGCTGGGCCATGGGCCGGGCCGCCGTTCGCGGGGCTGGCATGCCCCGGGCCGCGGTGCCCCGGGCCTGACGGTGGCGCGACCTCGCGCGGTGCCGGCACGCCGGGGGCGGTCGCCGGGTCGACGGTCACCGCGAGCTGGATGTTACGGCCGAACTCCCTGGACAGCGCGTGGGTGATGAGAGCACGCAGGCGTGTCTCGAACTGTTCCTTGACGAACTCGTTCGGGGTGGCGATGAGCGCGGTGTTCTCGACCAGGCCGAGTGGCCGGGCCATCAGCAGCCAGGCGCGCTGGTGGGGCTCGATCTGGAGATCGGAGAGCTCCTCGAGGGATCTCGCCCATACCTCAGCCAGGTCCGGCTGGCTCATCGGGTGTTCACCTTGTGCCCCCACATGCGAATCAACAGTCTTATCCACAGGCTGTGCACGCCGCACTTCGGGCCGTGCCCGGACGCCGCTGGACCGCTGCTGTGCTGGCCCGCGCCGCCCCGTCCGCGCGGCCTTGGCCGTTTTCCACAGCCTAGGCGCGTGGGCGGCGCCGCGTTTGGCAAACGGCCGTTCCTTGTCCCGGCTAGGATCGGGGGATCCGGTCGCTGCGGCCGCCGTTCGGTTTGACCGGTGCTTAGTGATGCGCGTAACGTGAACCGACTCAAAGCTTTCCCGGGCAGTCTGCTGCGCGCTGGCGCGCCTCGGCGCCGGACTGCTGGTGCTGACACCGTATGTGGAGCCTCCTGTGAGCAAGCGCACGTTCCAGCCGAACAACCGACGCCGCGCCAAGACGCATGGCTTCCGGCTGCGCATGCGCACCAGGGCGGGCCGCGCGGTCCTGGCCGCCCGGCGCCGGAAGGGCCGCGCCAGGGTCAGCGTATGACCCTGCCGCCCCGCGTGACGGCGGAGGTCGTGCGTGCTTCCCGCAGAATCCCGGATGCGCCGCAGCGCTGAGTTTGATCTCACGGTGCGCCGTGGCAGCCGCGCCGGGCGTGCCCTGCTGACCGGCCATCTGCTGGTCCGGCCTGGCGAGGAAGCGCATCCCCCGCTCGTCGGTTTCGTGGTCAGCAAGGCGGTAGGGAACGCCGTGGTCAGGAACAAGGTGCGGCGGCGGCTGCGTTCGGTACTGCGCGGGTACCTGCCCACTCTGCCGGGAGGTAGCCTGCTTGTGATACGCGCTCATCCACAGGCTGCGGCCGCGCGCCAGGCAGATCTCGCCGCCGAACTGGACGTGGTGATGGGCACGCTCATGCGGCGGCAGGTTGGGGCACTGCGGTGAGGACGGACTCGGGCAGGCACCCAGCGGAGGAACGGCCCTCGGCTGGTGCCCGGCTGCTGCTGTTCCTGATCGGCATGTACCGCCGCTTCATCAGCCCGATGACCGGCCCGCACTGCAGGTTCGTGCCCTCGTGCAGCGCTTATGCGCTGGACGCGATTCTCCAGCACGGGGCGCTTCGCGGCTCGTGGCTCGCGGTGCGCCGGGTGGCGCGCTGCCATCCTTTCCACCCAGGCGGACTCGACCCGGTCCCGCCCGGCACGCGCCGCGGGCGCCTGTCCCGTCCCAAGGGAGCTACCTCGTGAACCCGCTCAACCCGCTGTACATCGCGGTCGCCTGGGTGATGTCGCACATCCATAGCGGACTGAGCCTGTTCCTGCCCTCGGGCAGCGGCCTGGTCTGGGCGCTGACGATTGTCGTGCTCGTGGTGCTGATGCGGCTCATCCTCGTGCCGCTGTTCATCAAGCAGATGCACGCGATGCGGAAGATGTCCGCGCTGAACCCGCAGCTGATGGAACTGCGGAAGAAGTACAAGAACGACAAGCAGACGCTGAACGAAGAGACCATGCGTCTGTACCGGGAGAACGGGGTCAACCCGCTCGGCGGCTGCCTGCCACTGCTGGCGCAGATGCCGATGTTCTTCGCCCTGTTCAGCGTGCTCCGCGCGATCGCGGGCTGGAACTCGAAGCTGCCGCTGCCCTACGACCTGCCCAAGTCGGTGGTGCAGAGCGCGCAGCACGCCAACATCCTCGGCGCGCACATCTCCGACAAGGTGCTGTTCACCGGCACCATGCTCGTCCCGCTGCATGCCAAGATCGTGATCCTCTGCGCGGTCGCCGTCAGCGTCTTGACGACCTTCCTGACGGTCCGGCAGAGCACCAAGCGCGGCATGACGCCGCAGATGACGCCGGACAACCCGATGGCGGCCTCGCAGAAGTACATGGCCTACATCGTGCCGTTCTTCGCGCTTTCCGGCCTGTACTGGGCTTTCGGTCTGGTGCTGTACTGGGTGACAACGAACGTATGGACACTCGGCCAGCAGTACTTCCTGTTCAAGAGGTACCCGACGCCGACGCCCGGGGCCGCGACCGCGACCGCCGACACCGCACCGGCCGCACCGGCGAAGCCGTCCGCCGTCAGCAGGCTCACCTCGGCCAAGTCAGTGGCTCAAGCGAAGCCGTCCACGACAGCCAAGCCGTCGGCCACTGCCAGGCCCGCCTCGGGCAAGGCCGCCGCCGTGCCTAAGCCCGCCGGACCGGCCAGGCCCGCTGCGTCGGCGGCGGCCGGGAACAGCAAGAACGCGCCGAACCCGGCCACGCCGTCGGGCCCGCCGCCGAAGGGGGCCGGGGCCAAGCCAGCGCGGCCCGGCCGGCCGGGCGCGCCCGCGGGGCAGCCAACGTCATCGAATGGGTCGGGCACCGGCTCGGGCCTGCTGCGCCGCCTCGGCCGGGGCAAGCCAGAACCCGAGACCGACCCGGAGCAGCCCGCGGCTAAGCTCGTCAGGCAGCAGCGCGTCCGTCAGTCGCGCAGCAAACGTTCCGGTAAACGCTAGGCGTACGCACGTGCCGCCCATGGCCTGGCCTTGGGCGGCCGGGTTAGCTGGGTCGGGCACTGAGGGCCTCGCCTCGCGAGAATCAGGAGGAGAAATTGGTTGCCGTGACGGGCGATGACAACTGGGGGACCTCGGCGCCGGCTGACAGCACCGGGGAGACCGGAACCGTTTCAGCAGGTAACCAGGCCGCCTCGGAGACTGCGACAGCGGAACGTGACGAGGATCTGGCAGAGCGCGACACGATGGCGCCCGATGTCCAGGCTGCTGCGGCCACCGACGACACGGAAGCCGACGATGCCGAAGCCGACGACGGGGAGGCAGACGAGACCCGTGATGCCGCGGCGAGCGCTGCCGATCTGGAGCAGGAAAGCGAGATCGCGGCCGACTACATCGAAGGGCTCCTCGACGTGGCGGATCTGGACGGCGACATCGACATGGACGTCGAGGGCGACCGGCCCATGGTTTCGGTGGTCGGTGCGACGCTGACGGAACTGGTCGGGCCCCGCGGCGAGGTGCTGGAGGCGCTGCAGGAGCTCACCCGCTTGGCGGTGCACCGCCAGACCGGCGCCCGGAGCCGGATCATGCTGGACGTGGGCGGGTATCGCGCACGGCGCCGACAGGAACTTGCCGAGCTGGGCAAGAGGGTGGCGGAGCAGGTCAACCGGACGGGTGTGCCGCAACGGCTGGACGCGATGACGCCGTTCGAGCGCAAGGTGGTGCATGACGCGGTCGCGGCGGCGGGGCTGCGGAGTGAGTCCGAGGGCGAGGAGCCGGGGCGGCGGGTCGTAGTGCTCCCCGCGGGAGAGGCGGTCATGGAGCCGGCGGGCGGACAGAGCTGAGAGCGGCCTGAGCCGTCGGCTGAGGCCGCTAAGCCGATTGGCGACATGGCGGGGAGACGCGGGGGTGGATCGGAGGCGGGACTGATTCCCGGATGGACGGGGCGAGCGGTGATACGGGGTATCCCGCCACACTCCACGCTGAGTTGGAGAGCGTCTGCCGCACCGCGTCCGGGACCGCACCCCGCACTGCCTGTGGGACCGCATGCCACGCGGCGCTCGGGTCCGCAGCCTAGGCCGCACCTGACGCCTTACCCGCGCCTTGGCATGTGGCAAGTATGAGCGCCCCGCCCATGCCCGCTGCCGCCCCAGCCATCCTCGGGGATGCCGCGCCCAGGATGGAGCAGTACGCGCGCCTGCTCGCAGGGGCTGGGGTGGAGCGGGGGGTGCTTGGGCCGAATGAGGTGCCCAGGTTGTGGGAGCGGCACCTGCTGAACAGCGCCGTGATCGTTGAACTGGTGCCGTGGTCGGGGTCGGGGTCGCTGGTGGATCTGGGGTCCGGGGCTGGGCTGCCGGGGATCGTGCTGGCGATGCTGCTGCCTGATTCCGAGGTGACGTTGCTGGAGCCTGTGCTGCGGCGGGCGGCCTTCCTCGAAGAGTGCGTCGCCGAACTGGAATTGGGCAATGCTCGAGTGGTCCGGGCCCGGGCCGAGCAGATGGTGGGGAAGATCGCCGCCGACGTGGTGACCGCACGGGCCGTGGCGCCCTTGGAGCGGCTCGCGGCCCTGGCGCTGGGACTGCTCAAACCGGGCGGGATAGTGCTGGCGGTCAAGGGAGCGAAGGCCGCAGCGGAAATCAGCGATGCGGAGCAGGCACTCAGCCGGCTGGGTGTGCGGGACGTGGAGGTTCTGACCGCCGGGAGAGGTAAGGTCGATCCGGCTGCAACAGTGGTCCGGCTGCGCGCACCGATAAGGGCGGCGGGCCCCGGCGGCAGGACCGGGAGTGGGACTGTGCGGCGGGACTGACCTGGGAGCGGCGGCAGGACTGGCCTGTTAGGAGCGCGCTGATGGCTTCGCCACACGGCCTGGGCTGGCCCGGCGGGCCTGCTGGCTTCTCAGTCAGGACGGCCCGGGAGGAGTCGAGGCTGAAGGCGGCGGGCCTAGGGTGGCCCGGCCCCAGGGTCGGGCGCGGCCGGAGTGCCTCGGAGACCGGTTCGGGGACCGGGACGGCTGCCGGTCGGGCCGGACACAGAGTAACCGGGCCGAGGCACGATGTGGCGGGAGCCGGTCGGGAAGCAGCCAGCCGGGAAGTAGCCGGAACTGGGCCAGGTGTGACCGGTGACGGCGGTGTGCGGCTGGGTGGGCCCGACCGGGCTGTGGATGGAAACGGCGCGCACGTGACGGGAGCCGGCCCGGGCACTGGAAGCGGCATGAGGGTGGGAAGTGGCGCAGCGGCAGGAAATGGAGCGGGCGCGGGAAATGGCCCGGGGGCGGGAAATGGCCCGAGGGCGGGAAATGGTGCGGGGGCCGCGGGAAGCCACGGCGACGTGCATGCAACCGCTCAGAGCGCTGCAGGTAATGGCGGGGGCACGAGCGAGACGGGCTTTGGTGGGCCAGGACAGGGCTCCCGCGAGGGGGGACCGGAGGAAACGCCGCTCCGGGTGAAGCAGGCGCTGTGGGCGACAGTTTCACGTGAAACAGACGGGCCGGATGTCAGCGCGCGTTACGAGGCACAGGGAAGTGGCACAGTGAGGACACGGGGACGGGCCGGCGGCAGCACAGGCGCTGTCATGGAGGCACGCACCGTTGCGGCGCAGGAGGTGCCCAGACACCCAGGCGGCGGTCACGCCGGCTCACGTCCGATGGTGTCCGGCCTGGCAAATCACGCTGCGGCACCCGGGGTGGTCCCCGGTAGTGGCCCAGGTGAGCACCTGGTTCCGGCACAGTCGCGGGCGACCGTGGGTGAGGGCATCCTCACCGTGGACGTGCCCGGCTCGCTGCCGGCACCGGGCGGCCCGGCCGGGGCACCCGCGCCAATCCCGGCCACGGCCCCCGTTAACCCTGCGGTGCCAGTAGCACGCCCGGGCGCAGCGGCCGTGAGCCCGGCCCAAGCGGCGCTCGCCGTGCTGGGTCAGACCGAACGAGAGTGGCCCCGGCCGCCATCCTGCCGCGTGATCACCATCGCCAACCAGAAGGGGGGCGTGGGCAAGACCACCTCGGCGGTCAACCTGGCCGCGTGCCTGGCGTTGCACGGCAACCGGGTGCTGGTGGTGGACCTGGACCCGCAGGGGAATGCATCCACTGCACTTGACGTCGATCACGGGGCCGGCACGCCCTCGGTCTACAACGTCCTCGTCGACGACCAGCCACTAAACGGCATTATCCGGAAGGTGGCGGCGATACCGGGCCTGTACTGTGCACCCGCTACCATCGACCTGGCGGGCGCGGAGATTGAACTGGTGCCGATGGTCGCCCGGGAGGCGCGGCTGAACCGGGCGCTCAACGGCTATGACGCGTCCGGGCTGGA
>Ga0070730_10006266_pt1 | contig 10192 bp, 8 predicted proteins | sample Coa_R1_3_FD_66447 | JGI IMG/M metagenome (GOLD analysis project Ga0070730, IMG submission 66447) | Surface soil microbial communities from Centralia Pennsylvania, which are recovering from an underground coalmine fire - Coalmine... | ecosystem: Environmental > Terrestrial > Soil > Unclassified ... | reverse complement strand
TTCAGCGGCCACTACCGCGAGGCCCTGTCGGGGGCGCTGGTGCGGCGCCTGGGGCTGAAGCCTTCCGATCCCGACGCCGACGTCGACCTCGCCAACGCCGCCTTCCGCGCCTTGGCCGAAGGGGGGGCCGAGGGCGGCGAGGCGCTGCGGTGGGAGCCGTTCTTCTTCGACTGGTTCGGCGGGACGGCGTCGCAGACTCGGGCCCTGGCCGGCCCGCGGGCGGCCCTCTACGGCGGCGAGGCGTTCTTCAAGTTTCGTGAGCTGCTCGCGTCCCGCGAACCGGACCGCCCCGAGCGCCTCGCGAGCCCCTACTTCGCCCGCCCCGAACCCGAAGAGCTCCTCTACGACCAGATCGAAGCCCTATGGGCGTCCATCGCGGAAGCCGACGACTGGTCGGCCTTCGAGGCCAAGCTGGCGGCGATAGAGACGGCGCGCGTTGGTTGGGCCTACTAGCGGCCGCCAGGCGCCCCCTCGTGCTCGATTTCAGCCGTTCTGCAGCCCTATTCTCCTAGAAATTTTCGCCATTTTTCAGCCCCATCTCCCGGTGTCGCTCGCCACCGATGTTGACAGAAAATAACATACGGAAGGGCAACTCCGTGCAAACAAATCCAGAGTTCCTCCACAAAATGAGGAAGGCCGGAGCGTATTGACTACAAGAATGCCGAAACTCCTTGACGACACAAACTCCTTTTTGATAACACAATTATGCCAGGTACGAGGGCAGCCACGTCACCGCCTGAGTTGAGAGGGAATGAGATGCAGTTGCGTAAATTGATCGCCGCCACCGCGGCGGGTTCGTTCGTTGGTCTCGCCGCGCACGCGGGGACGCCGGCATTGGGTTTCGACCAGAACACCGGGGAGACTCTGGGCAACCCGCCCTTCACCCTGGGGTGGGAATTCACCACCAGCAGCGCCTTGAACGTGGTTTCGTTGGGCTTCTTCGACGATTCCCAGAACGGCCTGGCCGAGAGCCATGCGGTGGGTCTGTGGGACAGCGCCGGCAGCCTGATCGACTCCACCACCGTGACGACGACTGACCCGCTGATCCTTCAGTGGCGTTACCATTCGGCGCCCGCCGCCCTTGCGGCCGGCGAGACCTATTTCATCGGCGCCCTCTACACCTCCGGCGCCGACAATGTCGTCTTTCCGGGCTTTGGCGGCACGGTGACGACGATACCCCAGATCACCTATGTCGGGGCCACCTATGCCGGCGGGGGAACCTTGAGCGATCCCACCAACCCTGATAGCGCGAACGGATTCTTCGGGCCCAACTTCACCATTGGTGTTCCGGAACCGTCCGCCTGGGCTTTGATGCTGGTCGGGTTCGGCGCGCTCGGATGTGCAATCCGCGGCAAGCGCAGGATGGTGACCATCGCGGCCTGATCCTAACCGTTCAGTCCTGAAGGCGAGCGCCGTCGGCTGAAAGGCCGTCGGCGTTTTCGCATGCCAGCAACGCCTCGCCCGGCCGCCCGGAACGCCTGGCGAACCCCTACTTCGCCCGCATGGGAGGGGCGCGCGTCTGATGGGCGTATTGAGGACCGCCGCCAATGGTCGCGGGTGCGGAGAGCCCTAGGCAGCCTCGCCCAGCGGAGCGCGTTCAGGTGGCGAAATGGTATTGTTCACAAGTCTGGTCTCCAACGACGACGGCGCCTCGGCCGCGGTGTGTTCGGCGATGGCCCGAAGCAGCACGTCTCGGTCGATCGGCTTGGTCAGATAGGCCGTGCACCCGGCCGCCAGGCAGATCTCGCGATCGCCCCGCATGGCGGCGGCCGTCAGGGCGATGATCGGTGTTGGCTTCCGATCGTTCGCCTTTTCCCAGGCGCGGATGGCGCGCGTCGCGGTCAGGCCGTCCATGACGGGCATCTGCCGGTCCATCAGGACCAGATCATATCGCCCGGTCGTGACCATCTCGCAGGCCATGGCCCCCGTCGCCGCCACGTCGGATTCGTATGGGGTGTTCTTCAGATAGGCGAGGATGAGCGCGCGGTTGTCGCGCGAGTCGTCCACGGTCAGGACCCGAAGCGGCGCCAGCGCGAGCGGCGTCGTATCGGGCCCGGGCCGCGCGGGCGTTGTCTCGGCGATGGCTGAGTCGCTCGGGGTCTCAAAGGGCGCGGTGAACGTGAATACGCTTCCCTGACCCAGTTCACTCACACATGAAATCGACCCGCCCATCAGCTCCACCAACTGCCTGGCGATCGTCAGCCCCAGGCCCGTGCCCCCGAAACGGCGAGTCGTCGATGAATCCGCCTGGGTGAACCGTTCGAACACCGCGTCCAGCTGGTCACTCGCAATGCCGATCCCGGTGTCCGAGACGATGAATCCCAGGGTCGTTGGAGCCGGGCCGTCGGGAACCCGCACCACTCGTAACGACACCCCGCCGGTCTGTGTGAATTTGATCGCGTTTCCGAGGAGGTTGAACAGCACCTGCTCCAACCGCGGGGCGTCGCCGACCAGCTCGTTGCTCACGTCGAACGCGATCTCGCAGGACAGGGTCAGTCCTTTTTCGAGCGCGCGAGGCGTCATCAGCGCCATCAGCCTTTTCAGATGGACATTCAGGGAAAACGGATCGTGCTCGAGTTCGATCTGCGCCGCTTCCACCTTGGACAGATCAAGGATGTCATTGATGAGGTGGAGCAGGTTTTGACCGGCGCGGCGGAATATCTGTACGTACTCGTCCTGCTCTGCAGACAGCGTCGTCTTGGCGAGAAGATCGGCAATTCCCATGATCGCATTCATGGGCGTGCGGATTTCGTGGCTCATGCTGGCCAGAAACGTCGACTTCGTCTGGCTCGCGCTTTCCGCGGCGGCCTTGGCGACTTTCAGCTGCTGGTTGGTGTTCTCGAGTTCGATCTGGGCTTCTCTCAGCGCCGTGACGTCGGCGGCGAATGCATAGAACCCGCGCACCTCATCGTCTTGCCTGTCCGGGACATAGTGGCACCAGACGTGGCCTGTGCGCCCGTCCGCCTTGGCCAATTGCCGTCCAAACGATTGTGCTTCCCCGTGCAACACGCCACGAATGTATCGCTCGCTCATGAGCGTGCCGCCCTGAAGATCACCGAGGGCCAAGCCATCCATTTCGGCGTCGGATTTGCCAAACCAGACCCGGAACGGCTCATTGGCGAAACGGCAGCGCAGATCCGCGTCCCAGTAACTGACCAACGCGGGAAAATGGTCGGTGGCCGCCTTGAGGAACTGCTCACTCTCCCGCAGCGCCCGCTCCTGCTCCACCCGTTCGGTCAGGTCGACCACGATGCTGAGGTAGCCGAAGTCCTCTCCACCATCCCCCCTCAGCTGGCTCGTGGTCATCATCACGGGCCGTCGCGACCCGTCCTTGGCGATGCAGGTCCACTCGTGCGAGTCGATGCCGCCGTCCTTGGCCCTGGCGATGAAGACCTCGAGGCCCGGTTCGAGGGGGCGGCCCAGCTCGACCGACAACTCTGCGGCCCGTGTGATCATCTCCGCTTCGTCGTATGGGATCGTGCCCGCCGGCTTGCCGACGATCTCGTCGGCGCGATAGCCGTAGATCCGTTCGGCGGCGGGATTGAACACCGTGTAGAGGCCGTTGACGTCCGTGACCATGATCCCGTGAGCCGCGTTGGCCAGAACGGCGCGCTGAACGACGGTCGCCGCGCGGAGCTCCGTCGTCCGGGCTACGACCTGTTGCTCCAGGTTGGCGTTAAGCGCCGCGACCTCGAGCTCCCGCGTCTTCTCTTCGGTGACGTCGATGCTGGCGCCGAGCCGCGCCATCGGACGACCCGAGGCGTCGAACACCTGCGCGCCCTTGCGTCGGATGTATCGAATCTCACCCGGCCCGGTGCAGATCCTGAACGTGACATCTATGGACTCTCCAGCTGCGATGGCCTTGGCCATGGCGAGCTCGGTGGCCTCCAGATCATCCGGATGCACGTAGGCCTTCCAGGCGTCGTGGCTGTTTTCGAATTCGTCCCGCGACAGGCCGAACATCACGAACATCGAGTCGTCCCAGCGCAGATCGCCGGACGAGGTGTCCCACTCCCAGAGCCCGAAACCGACGGTCCGGGCCGCGAAGGCCAGACGGGCCTGCGCTTTCTCCAGCGCGTGCTCGGTCGCCACTCTCTGTGAGCTATCGCGCCGCCGGTAGAGCAGGAAGAAGACGCTCGCCCCGAAAGCGCCGGCGACCGCCGCCAGGGCCGCGAGGATGAGTGCGCCGGCGCCCACGACTACGCTCCCGCCTCGCTGGACATCCGTTGCGCCCAGCGCCGCTGGCCGATTTCGCCTCGCAGCCTTCCCGCCTGGCCGCTGGCCTCTTCGAAGAGGAAGGCGTTTTCATAGGTGAGCGCCGCCAGCGCGCCGAGGGTATGGGCGATACGAACATCTTCGTCGTCGAACGGCGTCCCGGCCTGCTTTCCGGCCACGTAAAACCATCCGAGATCGCGCTCGGCCAGGTGCAGGGAAACGGCGAGCAAAGTGGCCGGAAGCGGTTGCCCGGCAGGAAACCCCAGGGCGGGCGTCGCACCGCCGCCGGGCCTGGGATGGCGAATCTTGCCCTGCCCGACCGGCGGATTTGGCAGCAGTTCACCGCGCTCGGCGGCTTGCCGAAGCGCCAGGTCGGTGGCGGCGTCATATCCCCGCGTGACAAATCGGAGCAACGGGCCGCCGCGACCGTCCGTGATCGCCACCGCGGCATGGCGCGCGCCCAGCAACTCGCGCGCCGCGCCGCAGAACAGCTCGATTATGCGGTCGAGGTCACGTTCGGCTATCAGATCGAGAGAGAGCTCGATGATCGAGGTCAGCCGAGTGCTCGTGGCTTCCAGGCGGTCGACCGTTTGCAGGTATTGCTCTGCAAGCCCCTCCGCTGGCGGTCCCGCCGTCGCCACCGCTTCCCGGCGGGCGGCGCCGCCGTCCGGCTCTTCACCCAGCGCCAGGGCGATGGTCTCGAGGATCTCCCCCGGTTCAGCCGGTTTGCCGATCACATGGAACGCGCCGAGTTGCGCCGCCATCCTGCGCGCGTCGCTCAGACGATAGGTGGCGCTGTAGAATATGATTCTCGTCGAGTTCAGCGCGGGGTCGGCCCGGATGCGCTCCACGAGTTCGAGCCCATCCATCCCGGGCATCAGGATATCAGTGATCACCAGGTCGGGGCGTTCCGTCTGGGTCATGAACAGCGCTTCGTTGCCGTTCACGGCTTCCAAGACATTGTAGTTGAAGTATTTCAGAAGAGTGCTCATGAACTGTCGATTGACAGCGCGATCATCAACTATGAGAATTGTCTTCATGCTCTTCCCTTCAGCGGCGCTCGACACGGAGCGCGAACGTGCTGCCGCTGCCGCGGTCGCTCACCAGGTCAATGTGCCCGCCGAGCAGCTCGGCCAGCCGGTGGCTGAGATACAGTCCGAGGCCGGCGCCTTCCCGGCGTTCCGTCTCCTCGTCATCGATGCGTTCGAACGCGCCGAAGATCCTGCCCTGGTCCGCCGGTCCGATGCCGGCTCCCGTATCGCTGACGGAGACGACGATGTCCGCACCAAGGTCCTCGAGGGTGACCGTCACCTCGCCGGCCTCGGTGAACTTGATCGCATTGTCGACGAGGTTGGCGACGATCTGGCTGAGGGCGCGGCGGTCGCTGACCAGCTCGACAGGCTGTTCGGGCGCCGCGACGTCCAGGCGCAGTCCTTTTGCCTGGGCAAGCGGGCGCAGGCTCTCGACCACCACCTTGACCAGGGCCCCGCACTCGATCGGTTCCAGGTGCAGCTCGACGCTGCCCGAGTCGATCCTGGCGACGTCGAGCAGGTCGTTGATCAGCCGCAGCAAGTCGCGCGCTCCACTCTGGATGGTGCGCAGCTGCCGCTGCTGTTCGTCATTGAGCGGTCCCGGAAGCTGCATCAACAGTGTTCCGGCAAAGCCGAGAATTCCGTTCAGGGGCGTACGCAATTCATGTGACATGCTGGCGAGGAATCGCTCGAGCGCGCGGCTCTTCTCCTGGGCGGTCCAATCGAAACGCTCGGGTTTAGTGACCTCACGGGCGGCGGCGGCCATGCCCCGGATCTCTTCCAGCGTCTCCTGGTCGTAGCCGCGAGATTGCATCACGTTCATGCGTCTTCGAACCTGTTGAGCGTGACACATCATGCCCGGGACTATGTAGAGCAAGTGATTTATTAATATAATTGCCTTGACGTGCGCTGAAATCCGGCGAGAGTGACGCCATATACTTTTGTTTAAAATTCATACGAAAAGCGGACAAGATCACCGCGACACACCCGGCCGTACTTCGCACCGCCGGAGCCGGAGGCGCTACTCAGTAGCCGAGCCGGCGGTCGACGACGTGGAGGAGGGGTTCGCCGTGCTCGTGGCGGCGGATGGTCTCCACGAGGGCGGCGACCGCGGTGCGGGGCTGGGTGGGGGCGGCGACGTGCGGGGAGACGAGGATCGCCGGGTGGGTCCAGAAAGGGTGGTCGGCGGGCAGCGGCTCCTCCCGGAACACGTCCAGGGCCGCGCCGCCGAGATGGCCCGCGTCCAGCGCCGCGATGAGATCGGCGTCCGCCAGCTGCCGGCCGCGGCCGGCGTTGACGACGAACGCGCCGCGCGACAGCTGGGCGAAAGCCGCCCCGTCCAGCAGATTCTCCGTCTCCGCGGTCGAGGGCAGCAGGCTGACCAGGATGTCAGCGCCCTGCAGCGCCGCGCCGAATTCGGACGGGCCGGCGAAGGTCTTCACGCCGGCGATGTCGCGGCGGGCGCGGCTCCAGGCCCGCGTTTCGAACCCCAGCGCCGCCAGCATCGCGGCGACGGGAGCGCCCAGGGCGCCGGCGCCCAGCACCGTCACGGTCCGCTCGCGCGCGAGCGCCTCGGGCGCCTGGACCCAGCGGCGCTCCATCTGCGCGGCCCGGTAGGCGAAGAGATGGCGATGCCAGGCCAGGACGTGCGCCGTCACCCACTCGATCATCCCCTCCCGCATGCCGTCGTCCGCCATGCGCACGATCGGCACGCCGTCCGGAACCTCGTCGCCCGCCAGCAGGTGCTCCACGCCGGCGTTGAGGCTCAGCACCACCTCGAGCCCGGCAAGGCGCCGCAGCAGCCCGGCCAGCGGGTGGTCCACGACGGCGTAGGCGACCGGGGCCTCGCCGCCCGGCGCTGAGGTGAGGACGTCGCGCCCGGGCATGGCCGCCCGGATCTTTTCGGCCCAGAACTCGGATTCGGAATCCGCGGCGACAAGCAGTGTCTTCATGGCGCCGCTCTCCGTCGCAGTCCGGCCGGAGTCAATCGGTCAGGCTGAACGTGATCTTCTGCGTCAGCCGTGACATGAGGCTACCTTGCGCACACGTGGAGAGAGACGCCCCCGTGGCTTCGCCGCTGGACCTGGAAACCTTGCGGGCTGTGATCGTCAAGGTTTTCCCCGACCTCGCCGCCAGCGTGTTCACGCCGCAGGTCCGGGGTTGGGACAGCGTCGCCATCGACGTCGACGACGCCCTGATCTTCAAGTTGCCCCGCCATGAGGCCGGCCGCGCTGGACTGGTGCGGGAGGCGGCTCTGCTGGCGGTCATCCATCCGGCGATAACCCTGCCGACCCCGAACATGACCCTCCACGATGGCCCGCCCCTCTTCTCGCGCCATGACAAGGTGCGCGGCGGCTACCTCGAGCCGCCCCTCTACGCCGCGTTGGGCGAGGTGGCGCGCGACCGCCTGGCGCAGGACCTGGCGCTGTTCTACGCCCAGCTCCACGCCCTGCCCGCGGCCGCCCTCGAGGCCGCTGGCGCCGGCCCGATCAAGCCGTGGCTCGAGCCGGATGAGATCCTGAGAAGGGCGTGGCCGGTTCTCACCGACCCGCTACACAAGTATGCGGAACGCACAATCGCGGCCTGGCGCACCTGGCCGCCGGACCCGCATGGCCTCACCTACGGCTTCTTCGATGGCCACGGCTGGAACATGGCCTTCGACCCCGCCGCCCAGCGCCTGAACGGCGTCTACGATTTCGGCGACTCCGGCTTCGGCCAGCTGCAGCAGGAGTTCATCTATTCCAACATGATCTCCCCGGACCTGACCGCCCGCATCATCGGCCGCTACGAGACCCTCACAGGCCGGCTGCTCGACCGCGAGCGGATCGCGCTGCTGTTCGAAGTGCTACGCCTGTCGGAACTGGCCGAACACGCGGGCGACGCGCACTGGGGTCCGATCGCGCTGGAGACGGTGCGAACCTTGAGCGAGGCCAGTCCGCTCCGCTGATCAAGGCTCGGGATAGGGCGCGCCGTCCTTGTGGGTGAACCGGCCGTCGGCGTTGGCGCTCATCATGTCGATGTCGGAACAGGTGGTGAGGTCGGCGGGCTGGCGCGATCCGACTTCGAGATAGACTGCCATCGCGCCCGATCGGTTGATCATGTGATGGCCGTCGCCGGAGCCCTTCGGAAAGGCCGCGCAGTCGCCGGCGCGCAGCACCGTCTCGCCGCCATCCTCGATGAGTGTCAGCTCGCCTTCGAGCACATAGACGAACTCGTCCTCGTGCGAATGCCAGTGGCGCTGGCTCGACCAGCCGCCCGTCGGCAGGCGCATGAGATTGATCCCGAAATCCGTGAGCCCGCCGGCGTTGCCCAGCCGCTGCCGCACGCGGTCGGCGCAGGGCGCGTCGAACGGCGCCGGATAGCCCGTCCCCTTGCGTTCCGGCACGGCGGCGACGTCGATCTTGGGCATGGCGACCTTCCCGGCGATCAGCGGTGCTCAGCCTAGCGATTGGGGCGACAGGGGCAAAGCGTGTTATCCCTGGCCACGCTCGAGCTTGCATCGCTTGTCCGACAATGAGGACGGATTCTGTCCGACAGGAAGCCGCCGTGACCAACCCACATTCACCCTCCGGCGTGACCCGGTCCCGGGCCACCTTCGCGGTCAGGTGGCCGGAGCGGCGAGGCATCCTTGCCGGGAAACGCAGTCACAAGCTGAGCGCCCGCGTTGACGCGGGACTACTGCGAGCGGCCCGCGAGCGTCTTGGCGAGGGCCGACCGCTCCGGCGGCCTCCCGAGGACGTCGAGCTTGAGTTCTGAGGCGCCCGCCTATCGGGCTCGCTCCGAGCTTCCCTGTGACGCATCGGGGCATCCTTCTACGCCGGCGCTGGACCGGAGACCCTGCCGCGTGATCAGCGTCCGTATCTCTGTTATCCAGGGGAGCGACATGGGAGGGACGATGCTGCGGACCTACACCGGGAGTTGCCATTGCCGGGCCGTCCGCCTCGAGGCGGACGTGGACATCAGCGCAGGCTCCGGCAAGTGCAATTGCACGATCTGCACGAAGATGCGGCTGTGGTCGGTCAATGTGAAGCCGGAGGCGTTCCGACTGCTTGCCGGAGAGCCCGACCTCGCCGACTACCGCGGAAACAACCCCGTCGCGCACCATCTGTTCTGCAGGCATTGCGGCGTGAGGCCCTTCGAGTGGGTCGACATGCCGAACATGAGCGGCGGCAAATACTACAACGTGAATGTCGCCTGCCTCGACGGCGTCGACATCGACGAGCTCATGTCGGCGCCTGTGGCTTACTACGACGGCCTGAACGACAACTGGGGACAGACCCCGGCCGAAACGCGCCATCTCTAGACTATCCATGGCCGCGAAGACGTTAGGGTTCGCCGATCTGTTCTTCTACGCGGCGTCGATGGCGCTCTCGATCCGCTGGATCAGCGTCGCGGCGGCGGCGGGGCCGGCCTCGCTGTGGATATGGGTGCTGGCGGTGGTGCTGTTCTCCGGTCCGCTGATCGTGGCGACGGCGGAGCTGACCACACGCTTCGCCGGCGAGGGCGGCGTCTATGTCTGGACGGAGGCGGCCTTCGGGCAGTTCTGGGGCTTCCTGTGCGGCTGGCTCTACTGGACCTCCAACCTGCCGTTCTTCTCCGGCGTGCTGGTGTTCATGCTCAACCTCCTGGCCCTGGCCATCGGGCCGCCGGGCCGGGCGTTGATCGCCACGCCCTGGCTGTTCACCGCCGTGGCGGTGGCGCTCTCCGTCGCGGTGGGCGCCGTTCACTACGTTGGCCTCGGCACCGGGAAGTGGCTTTCCAATGTGGGCGGGACGTCGAACATCGTCCTGGTGGGGCTGCTCGCCGTCGTGGGGGCTCTGGTGGTCGCCCGGCAGGGTTCGGCCACGAACGTCGCCCACGCCAGCTACGCGCCGCCGCTCAACGCCGACGGCGCCATCCTCTGGGCGACCATGGTGTTCGCCGTCGGCGGCAGCGAGGCGCTGGCG
>Ga0070730_10006265_pt1 | contig 10192 bp, 10 predicted proteins | sample Coa_R1_3_FD_66447 | JGI IMG/M metagenome (GOLD analysis project Ga0070730, IMG submission 66447) | Surface soil microbial communities from Centralia Pennsylvania, which are recovering from an underground coalmine fire - Coalmine... | ecosystem: Environmental > Terrestrial > Soil > Unclassified ... | reverse complement strand
GCCATGGATCAGCGTGGCTCATTGCGCAAGGCCATTGGCAAGGCGAAGGGGGGCGAAGCCTCTGAGGCGGAACTTTCCGAGTTTAAAGTGCTGGTAACCGAAGTCCTCACCAAACATGCCAGCGCCATTCTGCTGGATCCTGAGTTTGGCCTGGAAGCGGCCAGCCGTCGCGCCAAAGGGACTGGCGTGCTGCTCGCCTACGAGAAGACTGGTTATGACGCAACAATCAAAGGGCGCTTGCCTGATCTGCTCGATTTCTGGTCTGTGAAGCGGCTCGTCGATGCAGGCGCTGACGCGGTCAAAATCCTGATGTACTACGATCCAGACGATGTCGCGGATATCAATACACACAAAGAGGCTTTTATTGAGCGTATTGGGGCGGAGTGCCGCGCCTACGATATCCCCTTCTTCCTGGAAGTGCTGGCGTATAGCGATGAAGTTGGAGACGAGAAGAGCTTCGAGTTCGCCCGCGTCAAGCCACTCAAAGTGAAGAAGTACATGCAAGAGTTCTCCAAGCCGCAATACAGCGTGGACGTCTTAAAGGTCGAAGTGCCGGTCAACATGGCCTACGTCGAAGGCTCAAAGGCCAATAGCAGCGGACAGGTTGCCTATACGCGTGAAGAGGCCAAACAGGCCTTCCGGGAAACCGCAGGCGCCACGCAACTGCCATTTATCTACCTCAGTGCAGGTGTGACCAATGAAGTCTTCCTGGAGACGCTGGAGCTGGCAGCGGAGGCCGATACACCCTTCTCTGGCGTATTGTGTGGCCGCGCGACCTGGCAGGATGGCATTAAAGTGTATGCCCAGGGCGGCGCTACAGCTCTCCGTGCGTGGCTGGAAGATCAGGGAGTACGCAATATCGAGGCCTTGAACGCGGTACTGGCCAAAGGCGCCAAGCCCTGGTGGGACTTCTATGGCGGCAAGAATCGCATTGAAGTTGTTGATACCCAGCGCTAGAGCGGGAAGCAGAATAGTGGGTTATCAGTGACCTGAAGGGTTACAGAAATTACACGAAAATTACACTTTTTTCGGATGTAATTTTCGTGTAATTTTGCTCGATCGGCCTCTGGAGCGCGCTGAAGGCCAAAAATTACACGATTACACAATTACACTCACAGGGGGGCCAGGCAATTTTCTCGTTATGCCTCTTTTGTCTGTGTAGAAGGATGAGCAATGACACCGATTGAACAGGATATTCGCAGCATTCCCACGATACTGCAGCAGACCTATGGCCGCGTGAATGAGTATAGAGCAACACTGGCTCCGCTATTTGATGGACCCCTGGCTTTTCTTGGCTGCGGATCATCCTATCATGTCTCAACGGCAGCGGCGGCTTTCTATGAGCAGGAGCGGCATGCCCCGGGACAGGCTATTTTTCCATCCGACTACTCTCCGCGTGCGAATTGGACGCATGTGGCGATAAGCCGTTCTGGCACAACCACCGAACTGGTGAACGCTATGAAACGGGTACGCAAGGCAGATGGTCGGTGCCTCTTGTTATTGGGTGATCAGCATGTGCCATCAGAAGCATACGCCGACGCGGTCCTGCCGCTGGAGTTTGCCGCGGAGCAGGGCGTAGTGCAGACACGATTTGTAGTGGCAGCAACCTATGCGCTGCGCCTGCTAATCGGCGACCCAACCACTAATGCGGCCCTGGCCAGGCTACCTGAGCGCCTGGAAGAGGCTCTAACAACTTTTGATGCCACACCCCTGCTGAAGTTCGATCATGTGGTATTTCTGGGTCGTGGCTGGCGCTATGGATTAGCGCGTGCGGCAGCACTCAATTTGCAAGAGACGGCGGTGATGGTGCCTGAAAGCTATCAGACGCTGGATTACCGACATGGCCCGATCGCCAGCATTGATGAGCGCTCGCTGGTATGGTGCTTCGACGAGCATGATGATGTTGAGAGCGCTGCCGTGATCAAGGATGTGCGCAAGACAGGAGCGACAGTTCACTGGCCGGAGGGTGATCCGCTGATCGCGGTCGTGCAGGGTCAGATCGCCTCATTGCGCAAGGCGGAGGCGCTTGGCGTTGATCCAATGGCCCCGCGTCACCTGAGCCGGGCCGTCATTCTGCCGGAGTAGTAATTTATGGAGAAGACGGGCGGTTACATTCTGACAGTCGTGCTCAATGCCGCGATCGATACCACGCTGGTAGTCAATACAGCCATCACATTGGGCGAATCGTATAAGGCGGACGAAGTCATCAAACTGCCGGGGGGGAAGGGGATCAACGTAGCACGCGTTCTGCAGACGTTGGGTGTGCCCGTGCATGTGAGTGGATGTGTGGGGGGAGCAGCTGGCGAGTTTATCAAGAGTGGATTGGAGCAGGCTGGAATTGCCGCGACCCTGCAACCTATCGTGGGGGCTTCGCGCACCTGCACCGCCATCGTTGAGCGTGCCACACATCGAGCGACCGAGGTGAACGAGATGGGGCCAGCCATTTCAGAGGCCGAAGCGCAAGCCTTTCTGGAACTCTACGAGAGACTACTGCCTGGAGCGCAGGCCGTAACGATCTCAGGTTCGGTGCCGCCCGGTCTGCCTGACGACTACTATGCACACCTGTTGCATCGCGCACAGGTAGCGAGTGTGCCATCAGTGCTGGATGCGCGTGGTCAGGCACTGCGGGTGGGATTGGAGAGGAAACCTCTCCTGGTCAAACCGAACGCGGCAGAGGCTCGTGAGTTCATCGGGCATGAGATTAAAGATGTCGAGGATGCGGTCGCCGTTGGGCGGAGTATGCGAGAACTGGGGGCGCGCATTGTTGCCATCACGCGTGGAGGGGAGGGCGCGGTCCTCGTGACGGAGGGAGGAGAGTGGCAGGCGAGCTTGCGAGTGGAGAAGCCGATCTCAACCGTTGGCAGTGGCGATGCCTTTGTGGCGGGCTTCCTGGCGAGCTTGCAGCAGTCCGTCGAGCGGGGAGCAGGTCGCACACTTGTGGAGGCCGCGACCTATAACGAAAATATCGTGCAGGCCTTCAAGCTTGCTATCGCCTGTGGCGCGGCCAACACCTTGCGCCTGGGAGCTGGCATACTCACGCGCGAAGATGTAGAGCGTTTGCGAGGGATGGTCGAGGTGAGTCCTATCCTCTCCTGAAAACTCGATGATGAGTTGCCGAAGCCTGCCGACTTGTATCTGTAATGAGAGCTACTGCGTTTGCTCTTGCTGTATCTCTATTGGTGACGCCTGCTCCTCCTGATCCGCCAGATAGCGCTGGTGGATTCTGAAGAGCCACCAATCTTCCAGGGTCACTTCCTGGGATTTCTTAGCAAGTTCACTCTGCACGATAAACGCGAGGGTAGAGAGGCAGAGAATGAGCAGGAGCGGGTCGAGGTGAAAGAAGAGGAAAGCGATCCCGCTGAGTGCACAGGTAGAGGCCAGGACGGCGAGATGAGTCTTCCAGAACTGGCGAGCCTGCGGATAGCCGCCGCAGATTGCGAGCATGAGGCCCCACAAGAAGATGAGGAGGGCCAGAACGGCCCAGAGCAGCAAGAGATGGGGCATATCAAAAGGCTCAAATAGTGCTCTCAGGTGGTTGATATCGAGATCCATGGTTCCTTCCTCCTGGCCTCTATGCTACCTTATTGAGCTGTAGATTACAAGAGGACTAAATATTGTATTAGCTGGTGTTCTGCTCATAAGTGGAAGGGAGCAGATCGATTCTTCCCACATTCTCGCGATGGTAAATTGTTCCTGACAGGCGGGAGAGGGAGGCCAGCATGACATCCACCACCTCTGGTCGGCCAATATTGAAGCGATCGAAGATCTGGATCGAGTCGAAAGTGATCTCGATCTCCGCAAAGACTCGTGCGGCCACCAGATCCTCGATAAGCATGGTGAGTGAAATGTTGTGGCGCTGGCGAGCTGCCAGGAAGGAGTCGGGCGTATGGGGCTGCTCAGACATTACTGCGCTCCTTTGCTGTTCGCCATCATCCTGGCATCCTGTAGCATTCTGGCTGCCTCATCCTTACCATAACGCTGCTGCAAGTGGGAATAGTAGCGAGCAAATTGCGTGAGGGATACCAGGATGAGGTAGACGGGTGGTTCCTCGGGCTGCTGGCATACCTCTTCGCTTTGTGGAATGGGTGGCACTCTGCTGTGCTGTATATGGCTGGTCAAGCGTCAATCCTCCTATCATTCACTTTTCCTACTCCATCGATAGCTATTGCTTCAGGCAGAAATGCATGATACATTTAAAGCAGGAAGGCTTAGCTGTCCCATGCATTCTGTACTTTAATTATTGGGTGGACTCAGAAATGCGTAAACCGCATTTTCCGAAAGATGATGCCATAATGGAGGAAAGTAAATGACAGAGAGTCATGTAAGACAGGTTGAACCAAAGCATGAGGGACGGCTTATAGCTCAGTATCGTGAGGCTGCAGGCTTATCTCAACAAAAGCTCGCAGAGTATATGCAGGTTAGTGTGCATACAGTGCAGAGGATGGAGAAGGAAGTGAAAATAAAAGATCTCTACAGGCGTCGTCTTCTGGTAGCACTGCTGGGTATTCCCGTTGCTTATCTCAGACTTGATCAGGAAGAGCAGAAGGGAGAGGAAAAATGGCTCCTTCTGCTGAATGATGATCCGATGTCTTTCGTGGAAGATATGGTGGCAAATCGCTGGAAGACTCATCTGATGGGAGGTCCTCTTAGTGCCGCTCATGGTTTGGGGCGGATGGTGAAAGAGGTCGAAGGTTTTACGCAGAATGCGCAGGGCAAAGAATGGCATCAGCGAGCGAATGTGCAGCTCTGCATGGCTTACCAGCTCCAGGCGAGTGTGGTGGGCGATATGATGCGCTATGACCAGGCGCTAAAAACGTATAAACAAGCCTTTGCTGTGGCGAGAGAGCTGAATGATGTGGAGTTGCAGGCATCAATCAGGGTTCGTGAGGCTGTGGTCTTTATGAGGAAGGATGAGCCACTGACAGCCATTACCCATCTCGATGATGGGCTTGACCTGATCACTGGTCAGGGGTTTCCTCACCTGCGAGGCAACATGCTCGCACTCCTTTCAGAGGCATATGCAAAGGCGCAGCGACCCCAGGAATGCTGGCGCAATATCGGGTTGGCTGAACGTGTTTTGGAACAGGATGGCTCTCTGAAGGAGCGTAGTCATCGCGCCTTCAATCCAGCCTGGGTGGTCGCTCACAAGGGGGTTGATGCCCTTTTGCTCAACGACTATGATCGTGCTTTGAAGCTGATCGACAAAAGCCTGAAGATGTATAATCCCACCCTGACCCCAGGACGTGCCCGGTTGCTGGCGCGCAAAGCAGAAGCTTATTATGGCCTGAATGAGATAGACGATTGTACGGCTGTTGCCGAAGAGGCGCTGATGCTCTCTTATTCAGTGGGAGCAAGCAATACTATTACAAGGGTGAAAAGCCTGCATGCGACACTAGCGCAATCTCGTTGGGGGAGGGAGCCAGGTGTTGCGCGGTTGGGTGCGGTGATTGCGACGAGTAAGGGAGGGTAGGATGGCGCTCTATCTGTGCCTAAGAAAAAGCCTACCACACAAAGGTCTGGCGCTACAAAAACAAGAGAAGGATGAGAGGAGATTTCCCCGACCGCTTCATCGGAAAATCCCGCTCATCCTTCTCTTCTCTGCATGCAGATTACTGAGAAGAGGTTGTTTCCAGTTGGCTTTGCTCAATGTGCGCATTATGGCCAGCACGATCCAGGACGGTGAAGGTTGCCAACGAGACAAATATCTTGCTTTATGTGCGTCTGCTGTTGATGGCGTATACCGCCAAAGCAGCAACCAGCATGAGAGAGCCGACAGTACACAGGCCATTCCAACCAGCAAGACTCCAACCCCATGTGCCCAGGTAAGAGCCAAGCGCGCCACCGATGAAGCCTGTCACCATATAGACCGTATTCAGACGATTGCGCGCGTCAGGATTGAGGCTATAGATACGCGTTTGATTAGAAACATGGGCGGCTTGAGTGCCCAGATCCAGCAGAATGACGCCAATAACCAGGCCCCAGAGCCAATGTCCGGTCAGCCACATGCAGAGAAACGAGAACAGCACGATCAACAGCGCAAGACCAGTGACATACCGGACAGGAAAACGATCAGCCAATCTGCCGACAAAGGAGGCTGAGAACACACCCGCAATACCCACCAGCCCGAAGAGTCCGGCGACTGCACTGCCATAATGATAGGGTGGCGTTTGTAAAAAGAACGTCAGGGTGACCCAGAAAGCGCTAAAGGCGCCAAATGACAGCGCATAAAAGACTCCAGCCTCACGCAAGACCGGCTCTGTGCGAATCAGGCTTCCGAGCGAGCGGAGGAGTTGCCCATAGCTCATCGTTGAGCGCTGCTGATCCCCAGGCAAGAGGAAACGCAGGGCAAGAGCCAGCATGATCATAATGACGGCTGCGCTCCAATAGACCGCCCGCCAGCCCAGATACGCTCCGATGATGCCACTGACCGTACGCGCCAGCAGAATACCAATCAGCAAGCCACTCATCACCGTCCCGACGACGCGTCCACGCTCAAAAGGAGCGGCCAGGCTGGCAGCAAGAGGCACAATGATCTGCGGGACCACGGTGGCAAAGCCTAACACAAAACCAGCGACAGCTAACACCGTAATGGTCGGCGCCAGAGCCACCAGGATGAGCGCAAGCGTCACAACACCCAGCATACTCACGATTAAGGTGCGCCGATTGTATCTATCCCCTAATGGCACAACCAGTAGAAGGCCAGTTGCAAAGCCAAGCTGCATTAGCGTTGCCACAAATCCGATCTGGTTCACAGAGACACGAAAGCTGCGCCCCATCTCAGCCAGCAGTGGCTGGACATAGTAGAGATTGGCGATAGAGAGGGCACAGGCGACCGCCATCATCCAGACCAGGCGGCGGTCGAGAGGGGTGGGGATATCTTGTACGGTTTCGGGATCTGAAACTGCCGACGCCTGGGGTGCATGCTCATTCTTCAATTGAAATGGACCTTTCTACAGGATGGGAACCGGGCTGAACTGCCAGATTCCATGGCTTAGTCTACAACATCTTCCTCTGGAGTATCCAACATACAGCGGAGTGCAGAAGAATTGAGCCTCCCAACAGGGCCGATGAATCCGCAAGGGATGACCTAACGGCCCTCGGCGGGGTCCCACGCTGGAAGCGGGGACCTCTGGGGAGAGAGATTTCTGCTCCCTGCTGTCGGTGAATATGCAATCAGTTTTGTGAATGTATGGGTACTTGACAAAGAGCAAATATAATGCTACTCTGTCAAATAGAGCAGTGAGCAAGACCAATAGCTCCAGAGCAGAGGCTCTCCCGCCATACATACAGGGAACTGAATGAATAGAGGGATGTCATTCTGATGATGGAGTTTGGAGGCATGAGTTCTCCACTGCCTGTTCTGATACCGAGCCATGAAGAAGTATGGTGGGTACGATTTGCCCGTGTGGCGCAGCGGGATGCGCGCAGTCCTGATAAGGCTGAGGTGATGGGTTCGACTCCCATTGCGGGTACCAGTAGTTTCTGAGATGATAGCCGGGCTGGATGCTTTTTCTTCCAGGCTGTATCATTTCACGCGCGAACTGTGCCTTCGTCTCCCAATGCTTGCCTGCCGTCTTCTGGTTGCTGATGGTTCCTCTTTGCTTACGATGGGGACAATCCGATATCAGGGGGCGGTTATTGGTCTCTGGTCATGGCCGGAGGAATGGTGAATGTGCCATTCCAGAGCAGTACAGACGGAAGGAGTCATAAGAGGAAATGGCAAAGCGGAAATTCGAGCGGACCAAGCCACATGTGAACGTAGGAACGATAGGGCATATTGATCATGGCAAGACCACCCTGACGGCGGCCATCACCAAAGTGCTGGCCTCGGCTCAACTTGCCAGATACACGGCCTTCGATCAGATCGATCGGGCGCCCGAAGAGCGCGAGCGAGGCATCACCATCGCCATCGCGCACCTGGAGTATGAGACCGAGAAGCGTCATTACGCCCACATTGATTGCCCTGGTCATGCCGACTACATCAAGAACATGATTACCGGAGCCGCCCAGATGGATGGCGCCATCCTGGTGGTCAGCGCTCCTGATGGTCCCATGCCGCAGACGCGCGAACATGTATTGCTGGCCCGGCAGGTGGAGGTGCCAGCCATGGTCGTCTTCCTCAACAAAGTCGATATGATGGATGACGAGGAACTGCTCGAACTGGTCGAGTTGGAGGTGCGCGAACTGCTCTCCAGGAATAGCTTCCCAGGCGACGAGCTGCCCGTCATTCGGGGCTCGGCGCTCAAAGCTCTGGAGAGCAAGGGCGACCTCTCGCGCAATGATCCTGATGCCCGGTGCATCTGGGAGTTGATGGATGCGGTGGATAGCGCGATCCCCACCCCTGTCCGCGCGGTAGACAGGCCCTTCCTGATGTATGTGGAAAATGTCTACAGCGTGCCGGGCCGTGGGACCGTTGCCACTGGACTGGTGGAGCGCGGCACCATTCGCGTGGGCGAGGGAGCGGAGATTGTAGGGATGAAGGAGAAGAGTCGCAGCGTGGTCGTCACCGGGCTGGAGATGTTCCATCAGGCAATGGAGCAAGGCGCGATAGCAGGCGACAATGTGGGCTGCCTATTGCGTGGGGTGGCGCAGAGCGAGATCGAGCGTGGTCAGGTGCTGGCCAGGCCGGGATCGATCAAGCCCCACCAGACCTTCAAGGCGCAGGTCTATGTACTCTCTAAAGAGGAGGGAGGGCGTCACAAGCCCTTCTTCAGTGGCTATCAGCCCCAGTTCTACGTGCGTACCACCGACGTGACGGGAACGATCAAGCTGCCGGAGGGGATAGACATGGTCATGCCGGGTGATACCATTGAGATGATGGTAGAATTGCAGCAGCCGGTCGCTATGGAAGAAGGGGTCAGGTTTGCCATTCGCGAGGGTGGTCTCACCGTTGGCGCTGGCTCCTGCACAGGGATTATCGAGTAGGTTCTCTCCGCACATAACAGGTTCTCTTGTAGGCTACCAACGCTTACCAGAGAACCTGTTTAATTATGCACACTCAATATTCTCTAAAGGGACCCAGCCGCTTTTTCCTTGTTGATTGGTGCACCAGATCCAGCCGCACTCTTCCTGGACTCCGGCTACCTCTTCTCCAACTGTGACCGAAAGTTCGAGGCAATTATACTCATAAAGGGCCTGTGCGCCAGGTTGTTCAATGTACTTTTTGGGAACCCAGCCGCTTTTCCCCTGTTGATTGGTACACCAGACAAAGGTCCAATCAGGATTATCGTTCCAGGGATATTCTTTTTCGCTCACTAGCAGCGTTTCACCCGCGTACATATGCAGCGGATCAGGATAGGCAGCCTGATGATCCTTGATGACACGACATGTTTTTGTTGTTTGATTGGGTGTTGATTTGCTATTCATTATGCATGCTCCGTTGACTGCTGGAAAACTCTATAGCTCAGAGGGTTGGTGTTTTAAGCTTTGAAATATATACCAAGTATAGCAGGCAATTCCTGACATCCACTGTCAGGAATTTGAGGGGGAGGGAAAATTGGCTATGCTATGTTCAGTCGAGGGAATGGGGAATTTTGTACGAAGGTAGATTTGGAGAAGCTATCCAATCGGCTGTCAACGTAACAGCCGATTGGATAAGGGAGATTAGTCTTTAGAATGGGGATCGAAGGCATCGCGCAAGCCATCGCCCAGGAAAGAGAAGGCCAGTACAATGATCACCAGAACCAGGCTGGGTAAGAGGATCTCCCAGGGATAGGTATCGATGAGACCGGCGGCATTGGAGATCATGATGCCAATGCTGGAGCCGGGCGGCTGCACCCCCAGTCCCAGGAAGCTGATGCCAGCTTCCCCGATGATGGTGTTGGCTATATTCAGCGTCGAGGCTACCACCACAATGCTAAACAAATTGGGTACAATGTGGCGCATGATGATGCTTATGTCGCTGGTTCCCGCTGTGCGGGCTGCCTCCACAAATTGTTGTTGCTTGAGTTGAAGGGTCTGCCCACGTGCATAGCGTGCCATCAGGGGCCAGACCGTGACGGCAATCGCCATAGAGACCAACAAGAGGCGCGCATTCCCGTTGGGTCCAACAATAGGAATAGTAGCCAGGGCGGTAGAGGCCCAATCCCCCAGGATGCCGGCCAGGAGAATGACGAAGAGCAGGCCCGGGAAGGCGAACATGACATCAGTGAAACGGGCCAGCACTTGATCGAGCCAGCCCCCATAGTAGCCT
>Ga0070730_10006264_pt1 | contig 10194 bp, 9 predicted proteins | sample Coa_R1_3_FD_66447 | JGI IMG/M metagenome (GOLD analysis project Ga0070730, IMG submission 66447) | Surface soil microbial communities from Centralia Pennsylvania, which are recovering from an underground coalmine fire - Coalmine... | ecosystem: Environmental > Terrestrial > Soil > Unclassified ... | reverse complement strand
CTGCTGGAAGAGGGCCCGCAGGCGCGCCAGGGCTTCCGCGTTGACGGGGTTCGGTGAAGGAAGGTTTTCCACGCTGAGAGGTCCCGGCTACTCTATCACGTCCTGAAGGAGAATTCCGTGCCTATTCGCCCAGGTAGGCATCCTGGATGCGTTTGTCATTGAGCAGCGTATCGGCCTTGTCGGACATCACGATCGAGCCGGTCTCCATGACGTAACCGCGATGGGCCAGCTTGAGCGCCATCCGGGCGTTCTGCTCGACGAGGAGCACGGTCGTGCCCTGCCGGTTGAGCTCGCGCACGACTTCGAAGATCTGGACGCAGATCAACGGCGCCAGGCCCAGGGACGGCTCGTCGAGGAGGAGCAGCTTGGGCCGGCACATGATGGCCCGGGCCACGGCAACCATCTGCTGCTCGCCGCCCGAGAGCGTGCCGCCGGCCTGCGACTGGCGCTCCTTCAGGATCGGAAACATCGCGAAGGCCTTGTCCAGGTCGTTGCGGATCCCGGCGGCATCGTTTCGGGTGAACGCACCCATCTGAAGGTTCTCGAGAACGGTCAGCCGAGGGAAGATCTTCCGGCCCTCGGGGGACTGGCTGAGACCCTTCAGGACGATCAGATTCGGTTTGAGGTTCTGGATTTCCTCGCCGCCGAAGACGATGCGGCCGGAGCGGACTTTGTTCACGCCAGAGATGCACATGAGGGTCGAAGTCTTCCCCGCTCCGTTGGCGCCGATCATCGTGACGATCTCGCCCTCGTTCACGTCGAGGGAAATGCCCTTTAAGACCTCGATCGGACCATAGCCCGCGCGGACATTCTCGAGCCGGAGGAGCGGGCTCATGTCCGTTCCCCCGGGAGAAGGGGCGAGGGCTGGGCCGGACTTTCGATCCGCGGTTTCACGTGACGTCTTCCTTTCCCAGGTACGCTTCAATCACCTTAGGATCCTTCTTGATCTCCTCGGGCGTTCCCTCCGCGATTTTCGAGCCATACTGGAGCACCGCGATACGGTCGCTGATGCCCATCACGACCTTCATATGGTGCTCGATCAGAAGCACGGTGATGCCCTTGTCGCGGATGCGGCGGATCAGATGCATGAGCTCGATGCTCTCGGACGGATTCATGCCTGCGGCGGGCTCGTCGAGCAGGAGGAGCTGCGGGTTCGTGGCCAGAGCTCGGGCGATCTCGAGCCGGCGCTGGTCCCCGTAGGGGAGATTGCGGGCGACCTGGCCCGCCTTTTCCTTCAATCCGACGAAGTCCAGCAGCTCGAGAGCCTTCGACCGCGCGGCCTGCTCGTCTTCCCGAGCCCGGGCCAGCTGGAGCGCGATCGCCCAGACCGGCGTCGAACGCCGTGCGTCCATTCCCATCAGTACGTTCTCGACGACGAGCATCTCCGGGAAGAGGCGGATGTTCTGGAACGTCCGCGCCAGACCGTTGCGGGTGATGTAGTCGGTGGTGCGCCGGCCCCGGCTCCAAACGGCATACGTCCCGCCGCCGCCGAGAACCAGGCCGACCAGGAGCATGATCCAGACCAGCGCACGTTCCCGCCGCTGCGCCCCTCCGACCGCTGCAAGCTCTGGGGATTCGGCCCGGTGGATTCGCGCCTGAAGGGCGTGGATCGCCTCGGCCGCCTGATCCGGCGCGGCGACCGTTCCCAGGAACAGGATCGACGCGCGGGTGGTCAACCGCCATTTCAGCTTCCCGGAGTCGATGGCGAGCTGAAGCAGGCGCTCGCGGGCCTTCTCGCGGGAGTCAAAAGTCTCAAGAGCGTTGCGACGCCCGTCATCGAGCGTGATCCACTTCCCGTCGGCCTTCTCCACGATCGCGTCCTTGGCGAAGGCCATCGCCGTCTTATAGTCCTCCGCTTCGAATCGCGCGCTGAAGGTCATCAACGTGCGGCCGTTCCTCACGAGGATCGACTTGTTGCCCCGTTCCTCGATCGTGGCCTCGGGAAGATCCTTGAGGTCCTGCACCTGCTGCTTCGCGGCGGACTCCGAGTCGTGCATCCCGAGGATCTGCCTGTCCGGGGCGACGACGAGCCACTTGCCGTCGCCCTTGATGGTCGTTCGGGTGCTGCCGGCGAGGCTGACCAGCCCCATCAAGATTTCCAGACGGCGGTTTGCCGCTTCTTCGTCGCCCAGCACCTCGAGCGGGATCTTCTTTTCTCGGCTGCGGATCACGAATGTCCCGTCCTTGGGCTTGACCTCGAGTTCGGTCAGCCGGTTCTGCTCGCGCTCGGCCATGATGTCGGCGTTGAGGAAGCTCCAGAAATCCCGCCAGGCCTTCCGGAGAGGAAACGGTTCCCCTGGATCCGTGGCATTCAGGACGATCACCACCCGCCAGAGCTTGTCGATATTGGCGGAGGCGATCGCCAGGAAGAGTCCGGTGAAAAGGCCGATCAGGGCGATCGCGACGATCAGACGTCGCTTGACCGGCCGCCGCAGCTGCCGTCCGTTGAAGAGGATTTCGCCGCCCGTCGGATCATAGATACCCGTGATGGCGTTGAATACGGTGGTCTTTCCGGCGCCGTTGGGGCCGATGACGGAGAAGACCTGGCCTTTCTCGACGGTAAAATCCACCCTGCTGACGGCCGTGAGGCCGCCGAAACGCATCGTGAGCTGACGGACGTCGAGGAGGCCCATCAGGCGGCGTCCTCCTCCGCGCGGCGGGAGGGGAAGAAGCCCTCCGGGCGGAAGCGCATCATGAGGACGAGGGCCAGGCCGAAAACGACCAGCTTGAAGGTGCTGAAGCGGATCTCGGAACCGCTCTTCTGAACCCACTCGTCGATCGCCGGGGTGAGGATGTTGTCATAGCCCATGAGGATGAAGGTACCGGCGATGGCGCCGCGAAGGTTTCCCATGCCTCCGATGATCAGAAAGCAGAGCACTGTGATCGAACGATTGAAGGTGTAGGAGTCGGGGCCGCCCGTCTGGTTGAGCGACACCGCATAGAGAGATCCGGCAAGGCCGGCCAGGGCTGCTCCGAAGGCGAAGGCGGAGAGCTTCACCTGCGCCGCATTGAGGCCCATGCAGGTCGCGGCCAGTTCGTCTTCGCGGATCGCAAACCAGGCGCGGCCCAGGTGGGAGTCCTCCAGCCGCCGCAGGAGCAGCGCGACCAGGACCACGGCCAGCAGGGTCAGGTAGTAATACCAGCGGTAGTTGCCGATCCAGTCCAGAAACGAATCCGGCGCGGGAATCGGATTGAGGGCCCGCGAGCCGTTGGTGATGTTTTCCAGGTTCTTGATCGAGAACTTGATCACTTCGCCGAAGCCCAGGGTGACGATGGCGAGGTAGTCGCCGCGCAGCCTCAGGGTCGGCGCGGCCAGGAGCATGCCCGCCACGGCCGATCCGAGCGTCGCGGCGAGCATCGCGGGCCAGAAGTTCCACTGGAACGGGAACTGGGACACCGTCAGGATGCCGGTGATATAGGCGCCGATGCCGAAGAAGGCGGCGATCCCCAGCTGGAGCAGGCCAGCGTAGCCTACGACGACGTTGAGCCCCATCGCCAGGATGCAGAAAATCAGGATGTCCTTGACCTGGCCTCCCAGCCGCGGCGACGCGACGGCGGGGAACAGAGTGAGGGCGGTCAGGACTGCCAGCGCGACCCATTTCTCCTTGGTCCGACTCATACTTTCTCCCTCGTCCGCGCTCCCAAGAGGCCTGAGGGACGGAATACCAGGAGAAGGATGAGGATGGCGAACACCAGAGCGCTGGTCCACTGTTCTCCGACATATTGGCTGCCCAGGGATCGGACCAGCCCGATGACGATTCCGCCGAGCATGGCGCCGGGCAGGTTGCCGATGCCCCCCAGCACGGCGGCCGTGAACGCGTAGAGTCCGTTCTGGTAGCCCATCTGGAACGACACCGTGTTGATCGTGAGGCCATAGATGACGCTCGCCGCTCCGGCCAGTAGGCCTCCGATCGCGAAGGTCCAGCCGATGACGCGGTCCACGTCGATTCCCATGAGACGGGCGGCCGTCGGATTCTGCGCCGTCGCTCGCATCGCCTTGCCCAGCTTCGTGAAGCGGACGAAGAGGGTGAGCCCGGCCATCAGGGGCACGGTGACGAGGATGACAAGCAGGTCCTTCGCCGTGAAGCGCAGCGACTCGGTCGGCAGGAGGTTTCGGTTCGGGATGACGTCGGGAAAATTGATGTCCGCGACCCCCTTCCAGATCTGACCCAGGCCCATGAACACGAAGGAGACGCCGATTGCGCTGACGAGGGGGGTCAGCTTCGGCGCGTTTCTGAGCGGACGGTAGACAACGAAGTCCTGGATGAAGTTCAGGCCGGCGCAGAATCCCATCGAGCACAGGAACGTGAGGATGACGCCCAGCACCGCTCCGCCGGTGCCGGCGTTCTCGAGGCCCAGGCTGGATACGATCGATAGCGCCAGGAAGGAGCCGAGCATGAAGAGATCACCGTGGGCGAAGTTGATCAGCTCAATGATGCCGTAGACCATCGTGTAGCCGATGGCGATGAGCGCGAACAGGGTTCCGGTGGTGAGGCCGTTGAGGAGTTGCTGGATCAGGATCAGCATCGGCCGCGAGCTAATCCTCGCCCAGGACGGCCATGAACACGAACTTCCCGGCCTTGACGGTGTTGCCGCTCATCGTTCGCAGCGTCGTGTCGCCGTTCTTGTCGAAGGACCACCTGCCGAGCGCCCCGTCAAAGTTCTTGATGGTGAGACCCGCGGCGCGCACGGCGTCGCGGTCCTTCTTGCCCGCGCGGCGAATCGCCTCCAGGGCGGTCTTCCCGCACTCATAGCCGTAGACTGCGTAGCCTTCGGGAATCTTCCCGTACTTCTTCTGGTAGTTCGCGACGAAGGCGGCCCCCTTCCCGGTCAGTCTTTCGGGAGGCAGGCCCCCGAACGTGACGAGCGCGCGATCCTGCAGGTTGTCCGCGCCGGCGGAATCGATGAACGCGTCCTCGAAGCAGCCATCGGGGCACATGAATTTCGCATCCAGACCGACCGCGAGCATGTCCTTGACGAGCTGGCCCGCCTTGGTCTGCGTGGTTCCGCCGAAGTAGATGAGCTGGGGACCGGCCGCCTTGATCTTCGTCATGAGCGGCTTGAACTCCTGGGCTTGGGCGTCGATGCCCTCGTGGCCGAGGACCTTGAGGCCGATCTCCTCCGCGTGCGCCTGGAAGAGGTCGGCGATGCCCTTCCCGTAGACCTCGCGGTCATCGAGGATGAACACCTTAAGAAGACCGAGCTTCTTGGCCCAGTCGGCGGAGACGACACCCTGGATGTCGTCGGCCGGCACACAGCGGACGTAATTGATCTTTCCGGAGGGGCGGTACTTCTCGGGCTCTCCCGGGTCGCCTTTGCCGGGCTTGGTGAGACCAGGCCACGTATTGGCCGGGCTGATCATGAGGATGCCGGCCTGGTTGAGCTTCGGCATGGAGACTTTTGCCGCACCGGAATTGTAGGTACCGATGTAGACCATGACGTCGGGGTCCTTGATCGCCTGGTCCGCGTTGGCGGCTTCTTTCTCTGCCGTCCACTGTCCTGCGGCGGCAGTCGCGTCATCGAGGTCTTCGTACTGGATCGTGATGGCGCCCACTCGGTGGTTGGCCTCTTCGATCGCCATGACGATGCCGTTGACGATGGTGTCGGTTTGGCCGCGGGCGGAGCCGGTGCGCGGGAGGCTCGAGACGATCTTGATGACGTTGGAATCCTGTCCGGCCGCCAGCCCAAAGCAGGCAGGCAGAAGGAGGAGCGTCGCGAAAAAGCGCAACGAGGAGATCTTCATGAATTCCCTTACCTTAAGCCGCGCCTGCCGGGGGGTCAATCAAAACCACCGGCATTCGTACGACGGGAACCGGATCCCGTCTCAGACAACCTTTGGCTCGGTGGCCTTCTGGGTACAAATCGAGACGGATTCGAATTTCCCTTCGGCATGATAGCGCGAGAATGCCGGAGGATCGACCCGGGGGCAACGGGAACCGGTTGCCCGTCGCCGGCGACGTCCGCATGGAAGTCCGGGACCTGCCGTCCCCGAAATGCCCCTGCGTCCATCATGGACAGCTTACCCGGGGTCTGCTAAAGTGGGCCTCCTCATGGCCATCGACCGGGTCACCGTTGAGAAAGTCGCGAAGCTCGCGAGGCTCCAGCTGACGAGCGAGGAGCTCGACCGCTACGGCGTGCAGCTGGGCGCGATCCTGGACTACATCGCCAAGCTGGAGAAGCTCGAGGTGGCCGGTCTCGAGCCGCTCGTACAAGCGGTCGATACTCACAACGTCTTCCGCGACGACGAGCCTCGGCCCAGTCTTTCCCGGGACGCCGCTCTTCAGAACGCTCCCGAGAAAACCGGAGATTTCTTCATCGTCCCCAAGATCATCGAATGACGGACGCCGTCTCGATCCGCCAGGACATCCTCAGCAGGAAGACCACCGCGATGCAGGTGGCCGAGCGGTTCCTTTCGCGCTTGGCCGCCATCGACCCCAAGGTCCGTGCCTTCCTCTCCGTCAACAAGGAAGCCGCCTTCGGCCAAGCGAAAAAGGTCGACGAGAAGATCGCGCGCGGCCAGAGCACGGGGCTCCTGGCCGGAATTCCCGTGGCGGTGAAGGACAACCTCTGCACGACGGACGCGCCGACCACGTGCGGGTCCAAGATCCTCGAGTCCTATCGCGCGCCCTATGATGCGACGGTCGTCCGTCGCCTTCGTGAGGAGGACGCGGTGATCGTCGGGAAGACCAACCTCGACGAATTTGCCATGGGATCGTCCACCGAGAACTCCGCCTTCTTCACGTCCCGTAATCCCTGGAACCTGCAGTGCGTGCCGGGCGGCTCAAGCGGCGGCTCGGCGGCGGCAGTGGCAGCCGGAATGGCGCCGCTCGCGCTCGGGTCCGACACGGGCGGTTCGATCCGGCAGCCGGCGGCGCTCACGGGCACGGTAGGGTTCAAGCCCACTTATGGTCGCGTGTCTCGCTACGGGCTGGTCGCTTACGGATCGAGTCTCGACCAAGTCGGTCCTTTCGGCCGGTCGGTGCGCGACGTGGCGCTCGTCTCGCAAGCGATATCGGGCCACGATCCGATGGATTCGACGAGTGTGAATCTTCCGGTGCCGGATTTCATCGGTCAGCTGGACCGCGACGCCAAAGGACTTAGGCTGGGAATTCCGAAGGAGTACTTCGGCGCCGGTCTCGACGCGGAGATCCGATCGTCGGTTGAGGCGGCGATCTCGGCGCTGGTGGCGGAGGGCGCGACGAAGGTCGAGGTCTCGCTGCCGATGACGGAGTACGCGATTGCGGCCTACTACATCGTGGCTCCCTGCGAGGCGAGTTCGAACCTGGCGCGCTACGACGGGGTGCACTACGGGCACCGGACCAAGGATTACGGGGATGTCCTCAGTCTGATTTCGAAATCCCGGAAGGAAGGCTTCGGGCCGGAGGTCACGCGCCGGATCATCCTGGGGACCTTTGCGCTGTCGAGCGGGTACTACGACGCATACTATAATCGCGCGCTAAAGGTGCGGCGGAAGATCAAGCAGGATTTCGACAAGGCATTCGAATCGTGCGACGTGATCGTGGGGCCGACATCGCCGACGCCCGCGTTCCCGGTGGGAGCGAAGGCGAGCGATCCGTTGTCGATGTACCTGTGTGACGTGTATACCGTGGCCACAAACCTGGCGGGTTTGCCGGGGATTTCGATCCCGTGTGGGCTCACCTCGACCGGTCTTCCGATTGGACTGCAGGTGCAAGGCCGCGTGCTGGACGATCTCGGCGTGCTGCAGGCGGCGCGTGCCTTTGAGCGTGAACTGTCGTTGTCGCTTCCCTGGCCGTCGTTATCGTAGCGACAAGACGCTTTTCGCGTCTTGTCGCTTGATCCGTGCCGGGGTGGCGGAACTGGCAGACGCTGGGGTTTTAAAAACCCCTGGTCCGCAAGGGCCGTGAGGGTTCAAGTCCCTCCCCCGGCACCAACCTATAGGGATTTGATCGCATCCATCAATGAGCCGTAAGAGCTCCAACAGTAGATTGGACCGTCACCCTTCCGATCTCCCATGAACCACTCGTCAGCCTTTTCAATCGTCTCGACCAGGTAAAGACCGCCGACTTGAAGGATCTGCTTCGCTGAGAGTTTCTTTCCGAGACCCTCAGGATGTGCGTGGTCAGGTGCGACAGCAGTGAATACCGGGGTATCCGGCGAGATGAAGTGTGCTTTCGGGTCGCCGGACACGGTTCGGATCCAGGATAGTGAATAGGATTTTGGCTTCAAGGCGTCAGCCAGCCAACTGACTCGACCCGTCGCCTCCCGGATGGCCGACTCAAGACTGTCGATGATGGATTCGGAATATCGACCGAAGGGGATCCAACACTGCTCTTCCTTCTGGAATCTCTCCTCTTCGAACCCAAACGTTCCATTGTCTCGATGAAACACCTGAACCCGAGCATTTCGCTCGGGGCTGTAGATCATTTCAACAATGGTCTGACTCATCCCGCCATTTTGCGCTGGGGCGCTTCAATAATCGATGGTTTTGAAAACCCCTGGTCCGCAAGGGCCATGAGGGTTCAAGTCCCTCCCCCGGCACATATCCCCCCTTCCCCGAGATAGTTCTGCTTCCCTGGTTCATTCCCGCGATTACGTCCGCGTGGGGAGCGTCAGATGTGAGGGACTTCGAGCGAGGATCGTTATGAGGAACCGCGTCTCTGCGGTCGCGGGAACTATCCTCATCGCCTTAGGAGCAAGGTCACTTGAGGCCCGACCTGACGGGCGAGAGGATCTCAAGCGGGCCATCCTCGCGCTGGGGCAGAGCGAGAACTACAGCTGGTCGGTCGTTTCGAAGACTGAGGACCTGAACGATCCCGAGATCGAATTCCGCATGGGAGCGATCCGGGGGGCGACGCGGAAAGACGGATTGACCTATCTCAAGACGGAACTCATACACGAGGAGAAGGAAGTGCTTCTCGAAGGGGCCTACAAAGCGAAATTGCGCACCCTGAGGACGACTCACTTCGATTGGTTGCCCGTGCTCCACGACGGGATGTTCTCGCAGAAGGGGTACGGAGGGACGTTTAAGTTCTACTTCCGTTCCCTGATCGCCCATATTGTCGCGAACTCCAAAAGGCCTACTGAAGAAGCCGAAGAACTTCTCGTTGAGATCCGGGAGCTCAAGGATGAGGGAGAGGGGATCTATTCGGGTGACCTTTCGGGAAAGGCGCTGGAGCAGATGGGCTGGCGGGGTCCAGGAGGGTCGACTGAGGTGGATCGCAAAGGGTCGGCTCGTTTCTGGGTCAAGGAAGGACTGCTCGAGAAGTATGAATACACGCTGAGGGGCAAGAGAGACTATCGACGCGTCGTCGTCGACCGCACGACAACCATCGAAATCACCAAAGTGGGTGCGACCGAGGTCGAGTTGCCCCCGAAGGCTAAAGACCTGCTCAGCACGCCATAGACCTGATCATCATCCGATGGTCAGGGTGACGGTTCCTGCGCAACCGGAACATTGGGTGACCTTCTTTGCTCGAATGGGTATATCCACAATCAATGGTTTTAAAAACCCCTGGTCCGCAAGGGTTCAAGTCCCTCCCCCGGCACCATCAATCGGGTATCCTCCTTGGTAGGCGCCGTCGGCACAGATCCGCAGTGCCATTTCTTTCAGAGTACTGGGATCGTAGCGCCCGATGCGTTCGAGCTTCGTGAAAAGCTGAAGGGCCAAGTCCACAGCAACCAACCAGGCTTTGGCCAGCGCCAAGAGCAGCGCGATCGCGAGTTGAAACAGGAGCCCAAGACCTCGAGACTCCGAGCCTCGGGGCCGTAATGCGTCTGGGCGATGGCTCCCTCCTGGCGGGCGAGTGCGATCGTCTTCCCATCGCCCGCCATCGGTTACTTTCCCGCACCCTCGGACACGCGCTTGATTGTCGTCTTCATGACGACGGGGCCATACGGGCGCCAGCAGGACACGGTGTAGTAGAAGGTCGAGGTCCCGCGGGCCTCGTCCCCCGTGGTGAAGTGGGAAATGATGCTGGGCCAATAGGCGGTGCCCCATTCGTGCTCGCCCCCGGCAGGACAAAGGCCATCGTTCTGAGGATGCTCCTTGGTCACGGCGATGTGGACAAAGTGGCCGTAGCCGCCGTCCTTCCACACATCGAAGATCGTCTGTGGCTCGGTCCAGGGGCCCCACGGGTCTTTTGCGAGCCGCATTTTGATCCCTGCCGGGCTCGTCGGCGCGCTGAATCCGCAGTTGTAGAGGAACACCCATCC
>Ga0070730_10006263_pt1 | contig 10194 bp, 10 predicted proteins | sample Coa_R1_3_FD_66447 | JGI IMG/M metagenome (GOLD analysis project Ga0070730, IMG submission 66447) | Surface soil microbial communities from Centralia Pennsylvania, which are recovering from an underground coalmine fire - Coalmine... | ecosystem: Environmental > Terrestrial > Soil > Unclassified ... | reverse complement strand
CCGTCCGACAAGCGGACGGAGGATTACGTCACCGGTCGCTTCGGCTAGAGAGTCGCGCGAAGCTGCAGACGATGCGGAGGCCCTCGCCGGGCGCACTCGTCGCCTCGACGGTCCCGCCCGCGGACGTGACGACGTGCTTGACGATCGCGAGGCCGAGCCCGGTACCGCGCGACGACCGCGCCTGGTCGGCGCGGTAGAAGCGCTCGAACAGCCGGGCGAGATCCGCCTCGCGCACGCCTGCGCCGTCGTCCGACACGGCGAGCGTCACAGCGTCGCCGTCGGCGACGACCGAGACGGTGCACGTGCTTCCCGGGCCCGAATAGCGGATCGCGTTCGCGACGAGGTTCTCGACGACGACGCGGATCATCCGGGGCCGCAGCGGTAGCTCGACCGCGGGATCGGCGTCGACTACGAGCAGCACCTGCGCGTGCTCGGCGCGATCCGACAACGCCGCGACGGCCTCCTCGATCACCGGCTTCGCGACCGTGTAGCCGAGAGAGACGACCTCGCGTCCCGTCTCGAGCTCGCCGAGGAAGAGGACGTCGTCGATGAGGTCGCGCGTCTGCTCGATCTCCTGCCGCGCCTGGTCGACGAGGTCATCGACGTTCGCGCCCGGCAGCGTCGCGCTCTCGAGGAGGACGAGCAAGCGCGTGAGCGGCGTGCGTAGCTCGTGCGACACGGCCGCGGTGAACCCTGCGCGCAGCTCCTGGTAGGCCGAGAGCTCAGGCAGCTCGGCGAGGAACAAGACGAGCGGCGACCCCGCGAGGGCGTGCTCGCCGATCCTCCGCCCCGGCATGGGATTGCCGAGCGCCGCCGCCGCGCTCGGGCTCGCGGCGACGAGCCGGCGCTCGCTGTCGAGCACGACAACCGGCTCCTGGAGCCGCTCGACGAGCGCGCGGGCCTTCTCCGCCTCCTGCTCGTTCACAGCTCTTTCACCACCCCTTCACCCGTCGGCGACCCGCCCTCACCGGTCCCTTCTCGATAATGACACCGTATGCCCAAGGTGCTCATCGTCGAGGACGACGAGGTGATCGCCCAGGGAATGACCCGCCACCTGGGCGCCGCGGGCTTCGATGCGGTCTGGGTCGGAAACGGCGACCAGGGGCTTGCGCGGCTCAGGTACGAGCAACCCGACGCCTGCGTCCTCGATCTCATGCTCCCCGGGCTCGACGGCTGGAAGCTCATAGAGACGATCCGCGCGGAAGGAATCGCGACCCCAATCGTCGTCGTCTCGGCGCGTGGGACCGAGCACGACCGTGTGCATGCGCTGGAGATCGGCGCCGACGACTACCTCGTGAAGCCCTTCTCGATGAAGGAGCTCGTCGCGCGCGTGCGCGCGGCGGCCCGACGGGGAATCCGCCGCGACGAGACGCCGCGCGGAGAGCCGATCGAGGTCGAGGAGCTCAGAATCGACCCGCGCGAGGTGCAGGCGTACGTCGACGGCGAGAGCGCCGAGCTGACGCCCACCGAGTTCCGGCTCCTGTACCAGCTCGCGCTCGACCAGGGGCGTGTCGCCACCCGCGACGAGCTCCTGCAGAAGCTCTGGGGGCGGCGCGAGGCGCATCGCGACCGGACCGTCGACGTCTTCGTCCGGCGGCTGCGCGAGAAGATCGACCGCCGCGCGTCGCGGCACACGTTCATCCAGACCCGCTACGGCGTCGGCTACAAGCTCGAGGCCGTTCCAAAGTAATCCGGTGCCAGGCACCAGTCTTTCGAGCTGATACAAAACGCAGCTGACGCCGGGTGCCTGGCTCCGGCGAACACCTCAACTCGGTCTGAGGCCGGTCTCCACGTACCGCTTGCCGTCGAGCTCGTAGACGACGTCCACCGTCTCGTGCTTCCGGTACGAGCCGACGACGCCGAGCCACATCCCCGCCCAGCGCCAGAACCCGAGCCGACCCTCCTGCGCGATGGGACGCGGGAAGACGAGCGAGCGGTCGACCACCTCGTAATCGGCGCCACGATCCTGCTGCACGCCGTTCACGAACACCTCGAACTGGTTCGGAATGTACGAGGGCAGCTCCACCCGCGTGTCGGCATCCACCCCCATAGAATGCCCGCTCGGGTGCGTGGGAAGCTGTCGTTGGTGGTTGTCACGTGCTGCGCCGTACTGGCTACGGCGGGCGTCGCGGCGGCCTCGAACGGCGGCTTTGCGCCGGAGAGCCCGCACTCGACGAACGCGCGGCGCATCACCTCCGCGTACTGGCTCATCTTCGGCCTCACGGCCGGCGTGTTCGTCATCGTCGAGACGGTCCTCGTCGTCTTCATCTGGAAGTACCGGAGTCGCGGTCGCGATCGCACTGTCGAGGGGGCGCAGGTGCACGGCCACACGCGCCTCGAGGTGATCTGGACGGTGATTCCGGTCGGCATCCTCGCCGTCATCGCTGCTTTCGTCTTCTACGAGCTCCCCGGTATCGCCGACGCGCCGGCGGCGACGGACGCGATCCACGTCACGGTCGAGGCGCATCAGTTCTACTGGCAGTTCGACTATCCGAACGGCGTGCGCTCGATCAACGACCTGACCGTTCCGGTTGGACGCGTCGTCGACCTCACTGTCGTGTCGCCCGACGTGGTGCACAGCTGGTGGATCCCCGCGCTCGGCGGAAAGATCCAGGCGATTCCCGGCCAGACGACGCACACGTGGTTCCGGGCAGACGCAGCCGGAACGTACACCGGGCAGTGCGCCGAACTGTGCGGGCTCTACCACGCGGCGATGCGTGCACGCGTGATCGCGACCACGCCGCAGGCGTACGGCACGTTCATCGCGAGCGGCGCGGCTGCGGATCTCGGCCGCTCCGAGTATGTCGGCGCCTGCGCCACGTGCCATGGCATGCACGGCGAAGGCGGCTACGGGCCAAACCTTCAGCAGAGCCCGCTTCTCGCTCAGCCGTCGGGACTGGAACAGCGCGTGCGCCAGGGCGGAATCAAGATGCCGCCCGTCGGCGACACCTGGACTGCAGGCCAGATGCGGGCGCTCGCCTCTTATGTACGCGCGCACGTGTACAAGGGAGCGGCGAGTGGCGGTTAGAGCCGAAGCCCCTCCCGTGACCTGGAAGCGCGGTCGCGTCGCGAGCTGGCTCGTGACCGTCGACCACAAGCGGATCGGGATCATGTACATCCTCACCTCGATCGGCTTCTTCGCGCTCGCAGGGCTACTCGGCGTGCTGATGCGAGCGCAACTCGCGACGCCGAACGAGAAGTTCCTCACGAAGAACTCGTACGACGAGGTCATGACGATGCACGGCACGACGATGATCTTCCTCGTCGTCGTCCCGATCATCGCCGGGTTCGCGAACTTCCTCGTGCCGTTGATGATCGGCGCGCGAGATGTCGCCTTCCCGCGCCTGAACGCGCTTTCGTACTGGCTCTTCCTGCTCGGCGGGATCGTCCTCTGGGGCAGCTGGTTCGCGACCGGCGGTCCCGCGAAGGCGGGCTGGTGGTCGTATCCGACGTTGTCCGAGGCGCAGTTCAGCCCGGGGCACGGGCAGGACTACTGGATCCTCAGCATCCACATCCTCACGCTGTCGTCGCTGCTCGGCGCGATCAACTTCATCGTGACGATCACGAACATGCGCACGCGTGGCATGAGCTGGACGCGCATACCGCTCTTCGTGTGGTCGATCCTGATCTTCGCGGTGTTGCTCATCGTCGCGCTGCCGACGCTCTCGGCCGCGGTCACGATGCTCCTGCTCGACCGGCAGGCCGGCACGCACTTCTTCTTACCCGCACAGGGAGGAAGCATCGTCCTCTACCAGCACATGTTCTGGTTCTTCGGCCACCCCGAGGTGTACGTCATGGTGCTGCCGGCGATGGGGATGGTGTCCGAGATCCTTCCCGTGTTCTCGCGCAAGCCGATCTTCGGCTACAAGGCCGTCGCGTTCTCGACCGTCGCAATCGCATTCGTCTCGATGCTCGTGTGGGCGCACCACATGTTCACGATCGGCATGCCGCTCGGCCTCGACGGCTTCTTCATGTTGTCGTCGATGGCGGTAGCCGTCCCGACGGGCGTGAAGATCTTCAACTGGCTCGCGACGACGTGGCGCGGCAACCTGCAGTTCGATACGCCGATGCTCTTCGTGCTCGCATTCATCGCGCTCTTCACGATCGGCGGCCTTTCGGGCCTCTATCTCGCCGCATTTCCGGTCGACTGGCAGGTGAACGACTCGTACTTCATCGTCGCGCACTTCCACTACGTGGCCTTCGGCGGCATCGTGTTCGCGCTCTTCGGCGGGCTCCACTACTGGTGGCCGAAGATGTTCGGCCGGATGCTCGACGAGCGCCTCGGGAAGACCAGCTTCTGGCTCATGTTCGTCGGCTTCAACGTCACGTTTCTCCCACAGCACATGCTCGGCCTGCTCGGGATGCCGCGCCGCGTGTACACGTACAGCCACGGCGGATTGTGGGAGTGGTACAACCTCACGTCGACGATCGGCTCGGCGATCACGACGCTCGGCGTCGCGGTGTTCATCGCCAACGTCTGGCAGACGCATCTTCTGCGCAAGGGCGTTCGCGCGGGCAACGACCCTTGGCTCGCCGACACGCTCGAGTGGTACACGACCTCGCCGCCGCCGGTCTACAACTTCGACACCGTCCCCTACGTCGAGAGCGCCCGACCGCTGCGCGACTTGCGACGTAAACTCGCGGAGGAAACGTGACGACCGTCGCTCCCGGACCCTGGCTCCGTTTGACCGCGCTCGCGGCGTCGGCTGGGACCGTGCTCGCCGTCGTCTCGGGCGCCGCGAACCTCGGCACGACTCACCGCTTGCTCGCCGCGCTCGTCGCACCGCCGTTGGCCGCCCTGCTCGTCACCGCCTGGCTCACACACCGCGAGCTGCTCGCGCCCATACTCGGCGCCGCCGCGCTCTTCACGGCCGCGGCTGCGGCACCTGGACGCGGGATCCATGCGGTGCTCGCTGCGTGCGCGTTCGCAGCGCTGCTCGTCGTCACCGCACTGAGCCTGCGCGGTGAGCACGTCCCGTGGGGAAGCTGGCGCGACTACGTCACGCTGACGAAGCCGCGAATCATGAGCCTGCTGCTCGTCACCGGGTTCTGCGGGATGATCGTCGGCGCGCGCGGCTGGCCCGGGACGACGACGGCGATCGCGGCGATGACGGGTCTCGCGCTCGCCTGCGGCGGCGCGAGCGCGCTCAACCACGTCCTCGACCGCGACATCGATCCGCTGATGGGTGAGCGCACGAAACAGCGACCCGTCGCATCCGGGCGCGTGGCCCCGAGCCGCGCACTCGAGTTCGGGCTCGCGTTGTCGGCGTTCTCGTTCGTGCTGCTCGCGAGCGCCGTGAATGTGCTCACCGCCGTGCTCGCGCTCGTCGGCAACCTCTTCTACGTCCTTGTGTACACGCGCTGGCTCAAGCGCACGACGCCGCAGAACATCGTCATCGGCGGCGCGGCCGGCGCGGTCCCGCCGCTCGTCGGCTGGGCGGCCGCAACCGGCCATGTCGGAATCGCGGCGCTCATCCTGTTCACGATCGTCTTCGTCTGGACGCCGCCGCACTTCTGGGCCCTCGCGCTGCTGCTGAAGGACAACTACGCGGCGGCGAAGGTGCCGATGCTGCCGGTCGTGCGGGGAGAGCGCGAGACCGCACGGCAGATCGTCGTCTACTCGCTCGGCCTCGTCGCGGTGACCCTGCTGCCGTGGGCGTGGGGAACGGTCGGCCTCGTGTACCTCGCGTGCGCGCTCGGGCTGGGCGCGGTGTTCGTCGGTCTGGCCGAGCGGCTGCGCCGCGACATCACCCCGCGGCGCGCGGTGCTGCTCTTCCACTACTCGCTCCTCTATCTCGCGCTGCTCTTCGCGGCGATGGCCCTCGACCTGTTCGTGTGATGGACGAGCTCGCCCGCAAGAACGCACGCATGGGCTGGCTGCTCTTCGGCTTCTTCTGGCTGCTCTTCGCCGGCTCGTTCGCCGTCGCGTTCATCTACCTCCACTTCAAGTAGGGAAGGCCCGCGAGTTCCCGGGCTCGCCCGCGTGGAAGGGATCTGGCTCGCGCGGCCCAACGAGCCCACCGGCGGCATCCCGGTCGCCGTCAAGGACCTCCTCGACACTGCGGGCCTCACGACGACGTACGGCTCGTCGATCTTCGCCGACCACGTGCCCCGGCAGAGCTCGGCGGCCGTCGTGGCGCTCGAGGCCGCCGGCTATGCGGTTGCCGGCAAGACGAACCTGCACGAGTTCGCGTACGGCGTCTCGTCGCAGAACCCCCACTTCGGCACCGTGCCGAATCCGCGCCTTCCCGGTCGCCTGGCCGGCGGCTCGAGCGGCGGCTCGGCGGCCGCGATCGCGGCCGGCGAGGTCGAGCTCGCGCTCGGTACCGACAGCGGCGGCTCGATTCGCATCCCGGCGGCGTGGTGCGGCGTCGTCGGCTTCAAACCGACGTTCGGGCTCGTCCCGGTGGACGGCTGCTTCCCACTCGCCCCGAGCTACGACCATGTCGGCCCCATGGCAGGCAGCGTCGCCGGCTGCGTCGATCTGCTGCAAGCGCTCGTGCCGGCCTTCACGCCCGCAACCGTCGACTCGCTCGAGGAGCTGACGGTCGGCGTCGCCTGGGTCGAGCACGCCGAGCCGGTCGTACGGACCCTGATCGAGGACGCCGCCTCCCGCTTTCCCCGCGGCCGGCCAATCGCTCTCCCGCTCGTCGAGCGCACGGAGTACGCGCTCTTCATGCGCGAGGTCGCCGACGTCCACCGCGGCCTGTTCCCCGAGCGGGAGGACGAATACGGCGAGAACGTCCGCTGGAAGCTCGAGCGCTGCCTGGCAGTGACCGACGCCGACGTCGCCGCCGCCGAGCGGACGCGCAGCGAATACCGCGAGCGCTGCGACAAGCTCTTGGACGGCGTCGACCTGCTGCTGACGCCGACCGTCCCGCTCCTCCCGCCGCCCGCTGATGCGGACGAACGCGAGATCCGCGACGCCGCCACCCGCTTCACCTATCCATTCAACGTGCTCGGGCGACCGGCGCTGGCCCTGCCCTGGGGCAAGGCGTCGGTGCAGCTCGTCGGGCGCCCAGGCGGCGACGCCCTCGTCCTCGCCGCCGGCGAGCTGCTCGCATCCCTCGTCTGAGGGACAGGCGCCGCTCCACCACTGCCGACAACCAGAAGGACGATGCGTTTCGTTCGTCCCGCCGCCCTGCTCGTCGCCGTCCTCGTTCTCGCGATCACGGCCGGCACCGCCCGGTCCGAGACAGTTGGGCCGACTGGGCTGCACGCGTTCATGCTCCGCGCCGACGAGCCGCTGCGGACCAGCTTCTCCCGCACTCCGTCGTTCGCGTGGAACCCCGTGCCGGGCGCTCTCCACTACGAGTTCCAGCTCTCGCTGAGCACGACCTTCCGCGACAACTCGGTGATCTACGCCGACCTGAACGCAACGACCCCGGTCGAGGCTCCGTCGCTGACGCTGCCCTGGATCACCGGGTCCCCGCACTCCCTGTACGCGCGCGTCCGCGCAGTGACCCTCCACGGCGCGACGCCGTGGAGCGCACGCTTCGGCTTCGACATGGTTCCGCCCACACCCCCGGCGCCGTTGCCGAGCTATCCAGGCCTCCTTCGCTGGACGCCGGTCGAAGGCGCCCTCGCGTACCAGGTCTGGCTCGTCGACGTGCACAAGTTCGAGCTCTCGACGACGAACACGCTCGACGAGCGCGAGTTCTACACCTTCCATCCCACGACGGCGTGGATGGGAACGGTTCGTTGGCGAATCCGCGCGCTGCGGACTGACGTCACCGGCCGGCTGAACGGCATTCCGACGGTGCAATACGGCGCGTGGAGCCCGATCTACACCTCGTCGAACGGCGCCGAGACGGACGGCCAGATCAAGCTCGTGGGCACTGTCTCGGACGTGTTCTCCGACGGCAGCGCGGCCTCGCCTGCGCACCGGCTGATGCCCGCGTTCCTGTGGACCGGCGACCAGACGCTCGGGGGCACGTCGGCCGAGCTGTTCCGCGTGTACGTGTTCACCGACAAGCAGTGTCTCAACCGCGTCTTCACGAGCGCAGTCGTCGGGGCTCCGGCATACGCGCCGCGCGCCTCCGGGCCGCTCGCGCTCCCGACGTCCGCGCTCGGCCTCGCCGCAGCCCAGTCGCAGTATCTCGGCGACGGCGGCGAGCCGGCGAGCTTCACGTTCGACGGCGAGAGCGTGACGCCGACCGAGTCGCTACCGCAGGCGACGCCGACGACCTCCGTGCCCGGGGCACCCGGTGAGCCGGCCGCGACCACCACTGCGCCGGCGCCGACGTCGACGCCGTCGACGACGCCGGCCGCTCCGGCGCCCGGAGGCCTGACGTGGACTGGCAACGTCGGCGCACCTATCGACCTGTGGGACACGGCCTGGCCGAGCAGCGGCTACTACTGGACGGTCGTCCCCGTCACCGCCGGGACACCAGGCGCTGCAGCGACGAACGTTGCGTCGCCGGGCGCGAAGATCGGCGACACAACCCTTCCGGTGATCAGCACGAGTGGCTTGAACACCGGCGACACCGTGTCGATCGGCACGGGCGCGACCGCGGAGAGCGCCACGATCACCGGCATCAGCGGATCGCAGCTCACGCTCGCGTCGAAGCTCACCTTCGGGCACGGCGCGGGCGAGCCGGTGGCCGGTACCGGCGGAGGCTTCGTCTACCAGGATCTGGAGTTGCCGCAGGACGTCTGCGCAGCCGGACGCGTCGCGCGCTTCGGCAAGGAGAGCGAGCCGTCGCTCACGTCCTCCGGCGACCTGTTCGCGACCGGGCTCTCGTCGCAGGGACGCTTGACCTCGGCGCTGCACACGACCGCGTTCTACGGTCAGCCGCTCATCTCGTGGACGCCGGCGCTCGGCGCAGAGGCCTACGAGGTGCAGTGGAGCAAGTCGAGGTATCCGTTCACGCCCGAGGTCACCGCCGCCGGCACGAAGGGATTGCTGACCGCGTCCACGTCGATCGTGCTCCCGGTCGGGCCCGGGGTGTGGTGGTATCGCGTCCGCGGCTTCGACTTCTCGTTGCCGACCGGAGCGCAGCAGATGTCGTGGTCCGATCTGGCTCGCCTCGTCGTCGCGAAGCCGAGCTTCAAGATCCTCCCGGCGCCGAAGAAGACGAAGCGCTAGATCGTCGAGCGGCTCGCGGCGCTACGCGGCCAGCACCGCAGCCTCGTAGACGAGGTCGCGGGTGAAGCGGTCGAGCTCATCCGAGAGCACGTCGCTCGGCAAGGGCGGATCGCCGGGCGGGAACGGCGCAGGCTTGCCGTCTAGCTCGATCCCCTGGAGCGTGTCCGCCTGATCGTGCTCGAGCTCGATGTCGGGGCGACCGAGGCGCGAGCGGAGCCAGCCCGCCAGCAAGTACGCCTGCGCCGTCGTCCCTTGCACGCGGATCGAACCGACATCCGCGATGTCGGGCCAGAGCGAGGCGAGCAACGCCCGCCAGCGAGACGTGCGCGCCCATGCAATGTCCGAGACCGCCGTGCGCTCGAACAGCTCCGCGAGACGCGTGTACGGGTACGGAAGATCGTCCCACTCCGTCGTGTCGAAGATGAGCCGGTCGACGACGCCGACGAGCTGGTCGAGCTCGGGCGAACCCCAGCTCGGCTCGCCGCGCCAGCGGAGGAACACGGGCAGGTCGGAGATGAGCAGCGGCTCGACGATGCTCGCCGGCGCTTGCGTCCGACGGCCGTGCAAGCGCAGCTCGATCACCTCCGAGCAGACGTCGCGCTCGAGCTCGGCGAGCGCGTAGCACTCGAGCGAAAGCGACGCGTCGATCTGATCCTTGCCCGAGTCCGGATCGGGGATGAGGATGATCGTGCGCGAAGGGTGGCGCTCCGCCATGCCGGAGAGAGCGGCGCGTGCACGGTCGAGCCACTCGTCGGATACCCAGGCGAGGTGGGTCATCACGCTGGTGCGCAGGTTCGGCGGCGCACCCTCTTCCACCATCTGCGCGCGCAGCCTTCCGAGCTCGCTCTCGACGTCGGCGAGCTTGACGTCCTCGCCGGACCAGCTCTCCAGCTCGGCCGGCGCGGTCAATGCCGCCGCCACGAGCGGCCGTCACGACGGAGGAGGTCGTCCGCGCTCGGCGGGCCCCACGTGCCGGCCGCGTAGTTCGGGAAGCCGGGCCGGTCGCGCTGCCAGGCCGCGACGATCGCATCGACGAGCAGCCACTGCTCCTCCACCTCGTCCGCGCGGGTGAAGAGCGTTCCGTCGCCCAGCAACGTGTCGAGGAT
>Ga0070730_10006261_pt1 | contig 10196 bp, 5 predicted proteins | sample Coa_R1_3_FD_66447 | JGI IMG/M metagenome (GOLD analysis project Ga0070730, IMG submission 66447) | Surface soil microbial communities from Centralia Pennsylvania, which are recovering from an underground coalmine fire - Coalmine... | ecosystem: Environmental > Terrestrial > Soil > Unclassified ... | reverse complement strand
CAATGGCTGTTCGACAGCACGCCGCCGATCGCGCTGCTGCTGGTGCTGCTGGTGGCTAAGATAGCCGCCTCCGCCCTGTCGCTGGGCGCGGGGTTCAGGGGCGGCCTGTTCAGCACCTCTTTGTTTCTCGGCTGCCTCTACGGCAATGGCGTGTCGCGCCTGCTCGGCCTGTTCGGGCCTTGGCTGGCCGGACAATATACCGTCTTCACCCTGGTGGGCATGGGCGCGGTGGCCTCCTCGATCGTCGGCGCGCCGATCACCATGGTGCTGCTGGTGCTCGAAGTGACCGGCGATTTCAATGTCGCGCTGGCCGTGCTGGCCGGGGTGGTGACCGCCAACACCATCACGCGCTACAAATTCGGCTATTCCTTCTCGACCTGGCGCTTCCACCAGCGCGGCAAGCAGATCAGGGGCGCCTATGATGTGGGCTGGCTGGCCGATCTCAAGGTCAACAAGATCCTGCGCGCCGACGTCACCCTGATCGGGCGCGCCACGCCGCTGCTGCAATTGCGCGAACTGGTGCCGCTGGGCAGCCGCAACACCGTGTTCGCCGTCGATGAGGGCGGGCGGTATGTCGGCGCCATCGATGTCAGCGCCGTCCACGATCCCGAGCTCGACGACGCGGCCGGCGCGCTGGTGGCCGGCGACCTGACCGGCGGGCGAGGCCTTTTCCTCTTGCCTGAAATGGATGTGCGCACCGCCTTGTCGCGCTTCGAGGAGGGCGAGGCCGAAACCTTGCCCGTCCTCGCCGCGGCCGACGATTCCCGGGTGATCGGTTATGTCAGCGAGGCCTATGCGCTGAAACGTTTCGCCAATGAGATGGAGCGCCAGCACAGCGCGCAGATGGGCGAGCGCGATCTTTTCAACATGGGCGCCGTCAAGTAACCAGCCCGCCTTGCCATCGGCGCTTTCTTTCTTCTAAAATCATCGCGTAAAAGTCGTGCTACCGCATGACTTGCTCTTACTCACTATCGGGCAGGGTCCATGGACGACGTGTCGAGTTGGCTTACGGGGATCGGATTGAGCCAATATGCCCAATTGTTCTCCGATAATGCCGTCGACGGCGAGGTTCTAGTTGATCTGACCGAGGAGGATCTTGCCGGGCTGGGAATTGTTCTTGGCCACCGCAAGAAGATCCTCAAGGCGATCGACCAGCTTAAGACCGCCGAGGCGCCGCCCGCCGCGCCCGAGCGCCACGAGGCCGAGCGCCGCCTGCTGACCGTGATGTTCTGCGATCTGGTCGGTTCCACCGAATTGTCCTCGCGGATGGATGCCGAGGATATGCGCGAGCTGCTGCGCCATTACCAGAAGGCCTGCACCAGCGTGGTGGCGGCCTATGACGGATTCGTCGCGCAATATCTCGGCGACGGCATCATGGTCTATTTCGGCTATCCGCGGGCCCGCGAGGACGCCGCCGAGCGCGCCGTCCATGCGGCGCTGGATATCGTCGAGGCGGTGCGGGGACTGCGCGAGGACACGCCTTTGCAGGTGCGCATCGGCATCACCACGGGAACCGCGGTGGTCGGCGACGTGGTCGGGCAGGGCAGCCTGGCCCAGCTGCACGCCGCCAGCGGACAGACGCCCAATCTGGCGGCGCGCATCCATTCGATGGCCGAGCCGCAGCAGATCCTGATCGGCGACGCCACCAAGCGGCGCATCGGCGGCCTGTTCGACTATGAGGATCTGGGCGATTTCCGCCTCAAGGGCATTCCCGAACCGGTGCATGTCTGGCGCGTCCTGGCCGAAAGCAAGGGCGCCAGCCGGTTCGATGCGGTCCGGGCGCAGAATCTGGCGCCGCTGGTCGGGCGGCGGGACGAGACCGAACTGCTCGACCGGCTGTGGCGCGAGGCCCGGGAGCAGGGCGGCCGGGCCGTTCTGCTCAGCGGCGAAGCCGGTATCGGCAAGTCGCGCCTGGTCGAGGCCCTGCGTCAGCGCCTGCGCGACGAGGCCCATGCCGAGCTGCGCTGGCAATGCTCGCCGCGCCATACCAACAGCCCGCTGCATCCCTTCGTCGAGCAGCTGGCCCTGGCCGCCGATTTGTCGAGCCAGCAGGGTGACGCCGCCAAGGTCAACCGGCTGATGGCGCTGCTGTCGCGCACCGGCCAGCACGAGACGCTGGATTTGCCGCTGCTGGTGCATCTGCTGTCGATCCCGACCACCGGGCTGATGTCGCTGTCGGGCCTGACGCCGGCCCGCCAGCGCGCCCAGACCATCGAGGCGCTGGTACGCTATATCGGCGGCGGCATCGCCGGGCAGCCGGCGCTGCTGGTGTTCGAGGATGTGCATTGGATCGATCCCAGCTCGCTCGACGCGTTGACGCGCTGTATCGCCGCCCTTGCCGAGTGGCCGGTGCTGCTGGTGATGACGGCGCGGCCGGAATTCATAGCCCCCTGGGGCGAGGCGGAGCGGGTCACGGTGCTGCGCTCGGGCCGCATCGCGCCGGAAGAGGCCAAGGCGTTGATCGGCGGCGTCACCGGCTATCGGGAACTGCCGACCGAGGTCGAGGAGATGATCATCCGCAAGGCGGACGGCAATCCGCTGTTCATTGAGGAACTGACCAAGCTGGTGCTGGAATCGGGGCTCTTACGCGAGGAGGAGGGCGAGTTCCTGCTGACCGGCTCGCTGGCCTCGCTGTCGGTGCCCGAGACCTTGCAGGATTCGCTGATGGAGCGGCTCGACCGCTGGCCGGCGCTGAAGGAAGTGGCGCAGATCGGCTCGGTGATCGGCGGCGAGTTTTCCTATCGCATGATCTCGGCGGTATCGGACATTTCCGAGCGCATCCTGCAAGGATCGCTGCAGCAGCTTTCCTCGACCGACATCATTCTAGGCCAGGGCGTGATGCCCGAAACCGATTTCATCTTCAAACACGCGCTGATGCAGGACGCCGCCTATTCCAGCCTGCTGCGCAGCAAGCGCCAGAAGCTGCACAAGCGGGTGTCGGAGACGTTGCTGAACCTGTTTCCCGACATCGTCACCGCGGCGCCCCAGGTGATGGCGCATCATCTGATGGAGGCGGGGTCCTGGCTGGAGGCGATCAGCTATTTCCATCAGGCCGGGATGCGGCTGATGCAGCGCTCGGCCAATGTCGAGGCGGTGCGCCATCTGTCCGACGGCATCGCCCTGCTGGCGAAGCTGCCCGAAGGGGCCGAGCGCACCAATTGGGAGTTCAAGCTCAACCTGGCCCTCGGCCAGGCCAGCTTCGTCATCCATGGACCGGCGGCCAAGGAGACTACGGAAGCCTTCGCGGTGGCGCAGCGCCTGCTCGAGACGGTCGGCGACGCGGCCCAGCGCTATGACGTGCTCTATGGGATCTTCGGCGGCTACATTCTGTCCTGCCGCCTCGATCTGGCGGCAGGCCCGGCGGAACGCGTGCTCGACATGGCGACGAGGTCCGACGATCCCGGCTATCGCTGCCTGGCCAATCGCATGCTGGGCGTGCTGGCGGTGCATAAGGGCGATTTTCCGCTCGGCCGGAGCTATCTCGATCAGGCCTCGCGCCGTTACGATCCCGAGCTGCATCGCCCGCTGGCCTTCCGCTATGGCGGCGACATCCATGTTATCGCCCAGCTCTATCTGGCCGGCATGGAATGTTTCGAGGACAAGCGCGAGGAGGCCTTCGTCCGCGCCGACGCCGCGTTGGCCGAGGCCCATGCGATGAACCACGCTTTGTCGATCGGGCAGGCCTATGCCTATTGCTGCTATGCCCGCTTCTATTTCGGCGACCGCGAGGGGGCGCTCGATCTGGCCGATGTCGGATTGGCCTTTTGTTCCAAGACCAATGTCACGGTGTTCGCCTTCATCTTCCGCATCGTCACCGCCTGGGGGAAAAACGAGGATTCCCCGACGATCCGCCGCATGATGGCCGGCTATGCCGATGCCGGCGGGGTGATCGGGCTGCCTTTGTTCTCGACCATGCTGGCCGAGGTGCTGCTGGCCCGCGGCGAGACCGAGGCGGCCACCCTGGAGATGCGCCATGCATTGGCGTCGGTGCGCCGCACCGGCGAATTGTTCTTCGAGCCGTTGACGCTGCTGGTGCTGGGGGAGTGCCTGCTCGCCGAAGCGCGTCTCGACGAGGCGCGCGCCTGTCTGGAAGAGGTGCTGGTCTGCGCCGGCCGCATGGGGGCGGCCCTGTTCGAACGGCGCGCGCGAGAGGCTTTGTCGTCGTTAATCCGGGATGGGGGTCCCTGTCATGAATTATCTCGAGGTTCCTGAGGTCAGCCGCTTCACCTCGCGCGCCGGCAAGGTGGTGCGCGACACCGGACCCGCCGCCGATTCCAAGCAGCATCCCGAAGATCCCGCCGCCTTCAAACCGGTTCCACCGGCTGGGCCCTTGCCCAAATCCGCCTTGCGGACCCGGTCCGCCGTCGCGCTGGGCGGCCTGGCCGGCAACAATGCCCATGGCGCGGGGTTCCTCGAGGCGCTGCGGCGTTCCGGCAAGATGCCGCAGATGGTCACCTGCACCTCGGGCCAGATCCTGCATGTCGCCAAATGGCTGCAGGGCGTCGATATCCAAGCCTTCTTCGAGGACTCGATCGCGCAGACCCAGCCCTTCGGCAGCTGGCTCGACGCCAATCTGATCTATAAGCAGCTTTCGGCCAACAGCCAGGTGATCCGTCCCGCGACCCAGGAATTTCCCCTCGACGTGATGGCGGCGATCGGGCGCAGCTGGACCCGCGCGGTGAGCGATCCGCAGAATTTCTCGCTGTTCCGCGAATTGTACAATGTGATGCCGGCGCGCTCGCTGGTGCCGGCCTTTCCGCCCGATTTCTACAGCTCGATCTCGGACGCGCTCAACGACACCGAGATCGGCGTGGTGTTCAACGCCTATAATTTCGAGGAAGGCTGCGAGTCGGTCTATATGAACAAGGCGGCGCTGAAGCTGACCGGCAAGACGATCGGACCGCATCACAGCAAAGCCTGGATCGACTACCAGCCGATCACCGCCGCTACCGCCGAGCAGGCGCTCTATCTCTATCAATATGGCTTCAAGAACAGCACCCAGACCGTCGACGGCGCCTATGTGCGCGACGTTGTCCTGAGTGAAATTCCATCGGAACACAATGAGATAGACCGCATTGCTGCGGTAAGGCCTCAACCTGACAATTGGCTGGGCGGGCCGCCCATCAGCAATGTCGACCTGCAGAGCCTGCAAACGCAGGTGGCCTTCAACGCAACCTATATCGGCGAGCGCGAGCGTATCCGCCTGATGAATCGGTTGTCCGGGGAATTGAAGCGCGATCCCCAGCCGCGCCAGGTGTCGCTCCTGGAGTTGCCGCTGGCCGAGGCACGCACCTGGTGGGATTATGTGGTCGAGAGTGAACAGATTTTCCGCAGCGCTTATTGGCGGGGCGTCGAGCTGGTCGACTATCTATAGGGGGCTGCTCTTGAAAAGGATCCGTCCCTCGCATAGCTTTCCGGTCATGTCGCTCCACTTCATCAAGCGCCTGATGTTCGTTCTGGCCGCCTTCGCCATCTTGAGTGGTGCAATGGCGTCGCCGGTGCGCGCCGTTGCCGCGCAGGCTGGGGTGGTGGTGGCCGCAATGGGCAACGACGATTGCCCGGCGACGAAGATGCCCCTGCCGTGCCCCGCCTCGAAATCCGGTCCGTGCAAGATGGCCTCGTCCGATTGCGCCAAAATGATGATGTGCTGCGACAGCCTGGTGGGATCTGCTGTGCAGTTCACCGCATCGGTGGTCGCCCTCGAATACATCTGCGTCTCCTATGACGAGATTCCCACCGCCCTACGAGGGCGTTTGGCGGAACCGTCCCTTTTCCCTCCCAAAGCCATCTGATCCGCAAAGTTCGCTGATTGGCTTTTAGGCGCCGGCGGTCTGTCCGCCGGCCTGGGAAGGATTTCCATCAATGTTCCATCGCACGCTGGCGGACGGACTCCGTTCGCGGCGGATGCTGTGCGCCACCTTCGTCGTCCTGCTGATTACGGCTGGAGGAGAGAGCGCATCCGCTCAAGATCAGTCACACGCGGTAACCGTCGACGACCTGCTGTCCGCCGGACGCCGTCTCAGCCCGTCGCTTCGCGCTGCCGCGCTGGAAACCGCGGCGGCGGCGGCCAAGGCCGAGGGCGCAGACGCTCTCGACGATCCGACGATCACCGACAATTACGAGTTCTACCGCGATCCCGGCACGTTCAGCGGCCATGTCATCATGGTCAGCCAAGCCTTTCCCCTGTGGGGCAAGCGAGACCTCCGTCGCGAGGCCGCTCTATCCGAACTCGACGCGGCGCATGGACACGAACAGGCGGCGCGCGACGATCTCGACGAACGGATCAAAGTGACCTTCGCCCGGTTGGCCATGGCCGGCTGGGCGATCGGCGTGAACCGGGACGTGGTGGACCTCGCCCATGGTATGAAAGATGCCGCCAAGGCGCGCTATGGCGCCGGACGCGGCGATCAGCCGGCGGTCCTCCAGGCGATCACCGAAGAGACCGCGGCTAAGGAAGAGATCGTCAGGTTGGAGGGCGAGCGCGCTGCCGCCTGGTCCCTGCTGCTGGCGCTGACCGCCCAGGCGCCGCGCACGCCGCTTCCGGCGTCTATCGAGGCTCAACCAGCGCCCGATGCCGGCTATGACATCGACGGCCTGCTCGACGAAGCCCGAGTCCACAACCCCGCTTTGATGGCGAGCGGCGCCGAAGTCTCGGCGGCCGAACATCGCAGCGCCCTGGCCGACAAGGCCTGGTATCCCGACGTCACCGTCGGCGCCGGTCCGCTGATCCAGACCAACAATCGCCCGCCAGGCTTCTCCGCCACCATAGGCATCAACCTGCCGCTGGGCTGGGGGCGGGAAGAATCCGAGCAGAAGGCGGCCGAAGCCAAGCTTGGCGCCGCTCGCGAGCGGCAGGACGTCGTGCTGTACGACATCCAGGCCGCCCTTGGCGAAGCCGTCGCCCGGCTCGATGCCGCACGGCGCTCCGCCGCGCTGATCGACGACGAAGCTCAGCCGGAGATGGCCGCCATGCTGCAATCCGCCACCGCCGCTTACAGCCAGGGCAACGGCTCTTTCGCCGCCGCCATCGACGCCATGCATCACCTGCACGACCTACGCATCAAGCGTCTGCAGATCGACCTCGACGAACGGATCGCCCTGGCCGCGATCGAACGCCTGATCGGAGGCAAACCATGAAACATGCCGTTCTCGCTGCCGTGTGCAGCGCCATCGTCGCCGGCGGCGCCGGATATTGGCTCGGGCACGCGCCCCAGGCCGCCAGCCGCACCGAACCGGCCCTGCAGGGAATGTCCCCGCAGACACCGGTCGATGACAATCCGGTCCTCTATTACCGCAACCCCATGGGGCTGGCGGATACCTCGCCGGTGCCGAAGAACGATTCCATGGGCATGGCCTATGTTCCGGTCCATGCCAGGGATGCGCAGGATGCGGGAAGCGTCACCATCAGGCCCGGTCGCCTGCAGACTCTCGGCGTACGCACGACGCTTGTGGAAGGCCATGTCGCTTTGGCGCGCACCATCCGCGCGACGGGCGTGGTCAAGCTGAACGAGCGGCGGCTGGCGACGGTGACAACGCGTTCGGAAGGATGGGTCGAGAAGCTCGATGTCGCCGCGACCGGCGAACCGGTAAAGCGCGGTCAGGTCCTGGCCTGGATCTACGCCCCCGAACTGGTCGCCGCCGAACAGGAATATCTGGTGGCCGCCGACTTGGAGCGGAGCAGTCACGCCGATTCGATTCATGGCGACGGAAGTTCTCTGCTCGACGCCTCGGTCCAGAGGCTGCGCGCGCTGGATGTTCCCGTCGACGAGATCGAGCGCCTGCGCCGGACAGGGCAGGCTTCGCGGCGGATCGCCGTCAGGGCAGTGCAGGATGGCATCATCGAGGAAAAGTCTGTCACCGAGGGAATGCGGGTGGCGGCGGGCGATCCACTCTACAAGCTGGCCGACCTCTCGACGGTGTGGCTAATCGCCGACATCCAGGAATCGGACCTTGGGCAGATTCATCCGGGCCAGACCGTCAAAGCAAGCTTCACCGCCTTTCCGGGCCGCACCTTCGAGGGACAGGTCGATTTCATCTATCCCATGCTGTCCTCGGACACCCGGACTGCGAAGGTCCGTGTCGTGATCCCCAATCGCGATCTTGCCCTGCGCTCGGAAATGTTCGCCAGCGCCGCCATCGAGACCGAGGCCGCACCGGGCACGGTGCTCATGGTTCCCAGTTCCGCGGTCATCGACAGCGGTGTGCGGCAGGTCGTGCTGCTCGACAAGGGCGATGGTCGCTTCGTACCGCGCGAGGTCAAGCTGGGAGCCCGCGGCGACGGCGTCGTGCAAATTCTGGAAGGCCTTGACGCAGGTGACAGCGTGGTCACATCGGCCAATTTCCTGATCGACGCCGAAAGCAACCTTAAGGCCGCGCTGCAATCCTTCGCGGGCGACGCTAAATGATCGCCCGCCTCATCGCGTTTTCGGCGCGCACCCCGATCCTGATCGGCATGCTGACCCTGTTCGCCGCCGCGGCCGGCGTCTGGGCCGTCATCAATACCCCGCTCGACGCGCTGCCCGACCTCTCGGACACCCAGGTCATCGTCTATACCGAATATCCCGGCCAGGCGCCGCAGGTGGTCGAGGACCAGGTCACCTATCCGCTCACCACCGCCTTGCTCGCGGTGCCCCATTCCAAGGTAGTGCGGGGCTTCTCGAACTTCGGCGTCAGCTTCGTCTATGTCGTGTTCGAGGACGGCATCGATCTCTATTGGGCGCGCTCGCGCGTGCTCGAATATCTCAATTTCGCCGCCAAGCGGCTGCCGCCGGGGATTTCCCCATCGCTCGGCCCCGACGCGACGGGCGTCGGTTGGGTCTATCAATATGCGGTGATCGGTACTCAGCGGACCTTGGCCGAATTGCGCAGCCTGCAGGACTGGCTGATCCGCTTCCAACTCACCAAGGCCGACGGCATCGCCGAGGTCGCCTCGGTCGGCGGGTTCGAACGGCAATATCAGGTGATCGTCGATCCCCGCAAGCTCCAGGCCTTGGGCGTGTCGCTGTCCCAGGTCGCCGAGGCCGTGCGCGGCAGCAACCGCGACGTCGGCGGCCGCACCCTCGAGATGAGCGAGACCGAATATATGGTGCGGGGCCGCGGCTATTTGCGCGGAACCGACGATCTCGAACGGGTCGCCGTAAAGGCGGACACGAAGAGCGGCACGCCGATCCTGCTCAAGGACGTAGCCCATGTCGAACTGGGGCCGGACGAGCGGCGCGGCATCGCCGACCTGGACGGCACGGGCGAAGTCGTCGGCGGGATCACCGTAAAGCGCGACGGCGCCGATGCGCTCTCGACCATCCGCAGCGTCAAGCAGCACATCGCCGATCTGCTGCCGAGCCTGCCGCAAGGCGTCTCGATCCGCACAGTCTATGACCGCTCGCAGTTGATCGGCCGGGCCATCGCCAATCTGGAACACACGCTGATCGAGGAAAGCCTGATCGTTTCCCTGGTCTGCGTCCTGTTCCTGCTGCACGCCCGCAGCGCCCTGGTGGCGATCCTGACCCTGCCGCTCGGCGTGCTGATCTCCTTTGCCGGGATGCACGCGCTGGGGATCGGCTCGAACATCATGAGCCTGAGCGGGATCGCGATCGCCTTGGGCGCCATGATCGACGCCGCCATCGTGATGATCGAGAACGCCCACAAACATATCGAACGGCTGCCGCCCGATGCGCCGCGCGGACCGGCGATCCTGGCCGCCGCTACGGAAGTCGGCCCCTCGCTCTTCTTCGGTCTGCTGGTGATCGTCGCTTCCTTCCTGCCGGTTTTTGCTCTGGAGGATCAGGAAGGACGGCTGTTCAAGCCGCTGGCCTATACCAAGACCTTCGCCATGGCCGGCGGCGCGCTGCTGTCGGTGACCTTGGTGCCGGTGCTGATGATGGTCTTTATCAAGGGCAAGCTGGTGCCGGAGGAGCGCAACCCGATCAACCGGGCGCTGATCTTCGTCTATCGGCCGATCATCCGTCAGGTGCTGAAAACTCCGGTGACGGCGGTCGTGCTGGCGGCGGCCATATTGGCGGCCAGCGCCTGGCCTGCCATGCGGCTGGGGTCGGAATTCATGCCGGACCTCAATGAAGGGACACTGCTTTTCATGCCGGTCTCGCTGCCCGGAATATCGGTCACCAAGGCCGCCGAGCTGGTGCAGACCCAGGATCGGATCATCCGCTCTTTCCCGGAAGTGGACTCCGTCTTCGGCA
>Ga0070730_10006259_pt1 | contig 10197 bp, 8 predicted proteins | sample Coa_R1_3_FD_66447 | JGI IMG/M metagenome (GOLD analysis project Ga0070730, IMG submission 66447) | Surface soil microbial communities from Centralia Pennsylvania, which are recovering from an underground coalmine fire - Coalmine... | ecosystem: Environmental > Terrestrial > Soil > Unclassified ... | reverse complement strand
TCAGGAAACGTACAATAGTAGTAGGTAAAATAAGGCTGTTTTTGTGGATAAGGGAAGGTGTGGATGAATAGTCAGGACGTCGATGGCGGTGGGGTACTTTGCCCTCTTGATGAACTTGATGAGCAGTACTCAGAGACCATGGGACTGGTCATCATACTGGAAAGGCTGAGAACCTGTTTCAAACGATGTGTGGATGCCGAGGACATGGAGCTGCTCGGCTTTAGTCTGCATCACCTTTTTTATGGAGTGAATACACTTTATCAAAGCGTACTACCCAATCTGACAGCCTGTACAGCACATATTGTTGAAATCGAGACGACGGGATGTCAGTATTGTCTCTGGCTGCATCTACAAGAGGTCAAGCGTTTACTGGAGCGGATAGAACCGCTCTGCCGTCTGCTGAATGGAGCGATCATCAGCATTCTTGATTCCCTTGATGCGCTACGTAGACTGGGAGGAGAACAGAAAGCAACCAGAAAAGACGAAGGTCGCGAGAAGGACCAGTGCTGGCAGCAGACCATGGCACAGGAGCGCTGGGAACTGGCCTTAAGCGTACTTACCGACCGCCTCAATAGCTGGCATCAATACCATACGAAGCGCCTCTCCTTCACTATTCAGTTCACCAACCTCTTGCCCCATATCCCCACACTGGCACACATGGATACTGCATTTGACCTGCTCCTGGATAACGCAGGAGCGATTTTTGGTGAAATCTTACAAGATTTCCAGGCCATTTCCATAGGGGATGACGAAGCGATGGCAACACTGCTGCTCGACCTGATGCAGAAAGTTGATCAGCTGCTCTTACAAATCGACATTTTAGTGGAGCCATTACATATGTTGATCAGATATTATGCAATTGGAGCGGAAACGCGCTGATCTCAACCTTGATGGAAGAGTCTTAACGAGAATGTAACCATACGTATGCCAGTTTCGCAGCCTTCTTCGGCTATGCTATAGCGGGATGCAGAAGCCTGAAGCTATCTGGGCCCAACATGTTGGAACATATTTAGAAAGGCAGTCGTAGTATGCGCAAGGAGGCCGTTTCTCTTCCAGAGTTAGCCTGTGCAACGAATACTTATACATATGAAATCGCCGATTCTGTACAGGAAATTGTGTCCATGATGCAGCGTATTACCACGACTCGCACTGAACATGTGGCATTGGTAACGATCGCACTGCAATTTGAGCCCGAAAGGAAGCTCGTTGAGAGGGAGCCAACAAAAGCACAACAGAGTACACGCTATTTCCTTGAAAACCTGCGCCCCCTTGTCCGTAAAACAGACGAAGTTATTTTGCTGGGACAAACCTGCTACTTTATGCTATTAAGAGCCAACCTGCAAGGCGCCCGCATCGTACAGGACCGTTTATGGGATGCATTATTGTGGCGAGTCCACAATATCATGGATGAAGAGATATTGCACCCGCAAGGGATGAGTATTGGACATAGCGCTTATCCAGGGTCAGATAGCAGCATCAATACGTGCATAGAGGCGGCAAGCGTTGCGTGCATGAATTTCAATATATTACCAGAGAAGTCACCACGTCAGCAGGCGAATAGCCTTACATTCGAGATAACCAGCGCGGCTGGGGGCGCAAGCATACATAAAAGATCCGGCCAGGCAGCCAGCGAAGGAGAACTACCTAACCTGGCGCGTAAGTTGGGCATCCCCTATCTATCGCTCCTCCCTCATAAACTGCCTATCAAAGTGCAGCGCCTGGTAAATCCTCAACTTGCCCAAGAATTGCATTGTTATCCGGTGGGGAGAGAAAGGGACATATTAACAGTCGCGATGTCGAACCCGCAAGATAGGGAGGCACTGGATCGGCTAGCCAGGGAAACCGGATTGCATATTTTTCCAGTACTTACTCATCCTCAAGAATTAGAGACGGCATTAGCCAGGCTAGTTTGAAGTTCCCTCTGGCGCTTGTTATAATAATGATGAACAAACGCACGAAAGGTTCTGCTTTTTTTTATGAAGATACTTGTTACCGGTGGAGCGGGCTTCATCGGATCGCATATTGTAGATCAGTATATTGCGGCCGGGCATGAGGTTGCAGTCATTGATAATATGTGGGACGAGGGGGGCGGAAAAAATGCCAATGTGAATAAGGGAGCCAAATTTTATCGAGCCGACATTACCGATAATGCCACCCTGTCACAGATCTTTGACGAGGTGCGGCCTGAAGTAGTCAATCATCATGCCGCACAGCACAGCGTCGCCGTTTCAACCAAGAATCCCCAACTTGACGCGCAAGTAAACGTCCTGGGCCTGCTCAACGTATTGAGCAATACCAGCCGTGTGGGTGCACAGAAGATTATTTTTGCCTCATCGGGCGCCACCTATGGGACACCAGCGAGCCTGCCCCTCGATGAGGAGGTAGTACAGCGCCCGGAGTCGCCCTATGGTATTACGAAGATGGTTGCGGAGCACTATCTACGCTACTGGCAGGAGGCAAATGGGCTCACCTATACCGCGCTACGTTATGGGAACGTGTACGGTCCGCGGCAAGATCCGAATGGAGAAGCAGGGGTCATCGCTATCTTTGCCAAGCGTTTCCTGGGACACCAGTCGGTGCGCATTGACTGGGACGGGGAACAGCGCAAAGATTACGTCTACGTGGAAGATGTGGCACAGGCAAATGTACTGGCCCTGACGAAGGGAGACAACGACATCTTTTGTATAGGGACCGGACGGCCAGTCTCGGTACATGAGATTTACAACACCCTGACGCAGATTACTGGCTATAAGCCGGAGATTGTGCGGGCGGACAAGCGTCCTGGCGATATCTATCTCTCGTACTTCAACTGTAGCAAGGCAGAGCGCGTGCTGGGCTGGAAGGCGGCCGCGAGTTTTGAAGAGGGCGCGAAGCGCACGGTGGACTTCTTCAGGGGATAGCACGAACTTGTGAACCGACACGATTTGGCGCCGCTTGTTGGATCGCCCTGCAGCGAAAGCGTAAGGACAGAACCGATGAGTCCCCCGAAGTTTTTGAACAAAAACTTCGGGGGACTCATCGGTTCTGTCACAACAGGCTTAGTAAATGCCTCCTGGATCGCGAAACGAGCGAGCCGCTATGGCTGCGTCGTCGAGAACCAGGTGGTATCGTGCTGGCGCCAATTCACTTGATAGGTAAACGAGTACTGAAGCACCTGACCTGTAGTGATGCCGTTGACAGTGAACTCCCAACGGGAGGTGCTGCTATTGAAACTCATCCGCACATTCTGCTGGACCTGGCCGGGGACAGTATAGTGCAGGATCACATAGTTCGCCGTCCCACCGCACAGTTGGAACCAGGGCAAGGCCATGGTAGGACCAGAGTTTACTACTCCCTGTGCAAAGGTGCCCGAGCATGCGGATGGCGTGGGGGTTACACCAGCGGCAGGGGTAGGAGTCACGCCAGGCGCAGGCGTGGGGGTTACACCAGCGGCAGGGGTAGGAGTCACACCAACGACCGGAGTGGGAGTTACGCCAGGTGCAGGCGTGGGAGTCGCGCCGCCGTTGGTAGGCGACTTGACCGAACTGGTGAAGCTCACCGTGTTGGTGGCTGCATCGAAGGCCAGCGTTACAGGTTGACCGCCAACGGTCGCTGTCCCTGCACAATCAGGCACGAACCTGAAGTTGACGAAGCAGCGAGGAGCTTTCTGCGCCGCATTCTGCTGGTTCGCAGTTTGCACCTGGGCAGCGGCTTGCACAGCTACTGGTTTATTCCCTTCGAGCGCCTTCGTAGCTACGATCTGATCGAGCGTATCAGCTGACACGCCATTCAACTGGGCAGGTGTCAGCATCTGCAGTTGTTGTAGTGACATTGCTTGCAGTTGAGCAGGTGTCAACGGCCCCTGCGCTTGCGGCTGAAGGGCAGCCTGAGCTTTGGCTTGATTTTGCCCATTGCCGAATCCACCGGTGCAGAAGGTGAAGATGCGCGTGGCCGTTCTATTCTCAAGCATGAGGCAGGTCTGCTGATTGATCGTGGTCGTGCCGGTACAATTGGCGACCGAGGTGCCATCAACGGTACAGGCGAGCGCGCCGGTACCAGTGCCGGTAGGAACCGTAAGCTTGGCGTCGATTGCCACACCATTGGCATCCAGCGTCAGCGTCACGGGATTAGCCGTTTTGATCAAGTTGCCACAATTTAGATTGGTATATGAGGCACTCAGGCGTGCTGCCAGGAAGGTAAAGAGGGAATTTCCTGCCGCTGGATCAAGGGTAGGCCTGGCCTTAAAAATGGTCTCATCACGCAGCAAACTCGCTGGTTGAATGTTGACAAGATTCTGGCAGTAGGTTGCCCCATTGCCATTCGTGGCATTGGCAGGAGGCTGATTGACACCAGCACGATACGCGCTCGTTTTAGCGGCGCTGGCCTGGTTATTACTGAGCGTCATCGGATCATTCAGAGGGACCAGAGCAACAGGCTGCCCTTGATGTGCCGCCGCCTGCAATTCGTTCAGGGGCAAGGCAGGGACAGTGCTACCCGGATTAGCCAGGTCAGGGACCATCCAGGGGGTACAGCCTAGAGCGCCATCCAGAGCAACATCAACAAGGCGATTATCGCTACCATTAGCCTCGGTCTGTGAGCCTTGTAATGCCGCAGCGTTGGCTTTTGTATTCTGAGCAACGCGCCCATCGGCCGTGAGCAGATAGGTAGTCGTGACGTTATCGCTTTGATCCTGATCGACGACCCTGAAGTCACGCACGGTGGGACACGCCTGGCCATCACTTCCCATACCCAGAGCTGGAGGATGGAGCGCTCCGCGCCGGATAGCATTGTTGGCGACAGCGAAGAAGGTCCGGGCATTACAGTAGGAGAACTGTCCGAAGATATCAGCGGCACCAAGGCCAACCACACACCTGCCCGCAGCAGTATCGCCAGCCAGGGCCAGATTATTCCCATTGAAACCAAACCACAACGCGACGACTGCATTGGGTGGCAAGGTCGGTACGACGGGCACGGCAGCGGGTTGGGTGCCCGCGTCAATGACCAGCGGGTTATAGACGGAGATAGCGCCGGTTCTTGGGTTGATGACCGCACCTTGCACAAAGGCAGCCTGACCAGCATTCGCCTCGTTACAGGGGCCAGCCGCAGGATCAGTCGCCTTCAATTGATAGGGAGTGGCCAGGCCCTGGGCCGTCAATGGTTGGGCCGGGACGACCAGGGTACAGTTCTGGTTCAGAGCGGCTGCATGGGAGCCAAGGCGTGGGAGCAAGACAACTAAACCCGCGATCAGCGCGAGCACAACAGGTACACTGAGGCCAGCAATCATCAGAGTGCGCCTCGTGGGGGACAGCCTTCTGCGCCTGGCTGCCGGAGATAAAGTAATGTTTGACTTCTTCTTGAGTGGTGGTTCTTTGAGCACTATGATGTACCCCTTTTCCTACAAAGTAGACCACGGACACAATAAAGTGGTCCCTCATAAGTGGTCCCTACAAGCGGGTTCAACAATGAACTCGCTCAAGTGGTGCGTGTGTGTGCTGATAGTGGTAATGATAATAGTTGTTTATGAGCACACAATAGTATCAAAGGATCGCTATCACCCAAAAAGGGAGTTAGCGGCTAAGATTTTTTTATCAGGTAAATATGTGTACCTTGATTGGATAATACCATAGCAACTGATGATATTATGGTTATTGATGATTTAATGATAAGAAAGTACCAATATGTGGTTAAGATATCTTAACCAGAAAATTTATTTTATAACGAAATAGTACCTCTTTTTAGGGGGTTGTAAAAAAGGCGCGGCGCCAGCGTGGTGATGGGAGTCCGCAAAAAAAGCATTGTGAAGACAGGCCAAAAAACCTCTTTACAGACATTATTGCGTGTGTTATTATGGATTTAATATACATAAGAAATAGTAAAGACGCTCAGGCGAGATACGTCTCTTCCTGGCGGGCAGGCAGAGAGGAAGCACCGGCGGCTGAAAGTGCTTCAGGCCCGTAAGAAGCAGGTACCCCTCGTCAGTCTGTACTGAGAAAGCAAAGTACACGGGCAACTCCGTTAGAGGTTGAGCAGAGCGCGTTCTGCTTGTGAAGTCGACAGAGTATGTTTATAGCGTTGCCAGCACAAGAGAAGCGGAAGCTGGGTGGAACCACGGAAAGTGTTAGAGTCTTTTCGTCCCATTGAGGGATGAGAAGGCTTTTTTTGTTGTGATAGAGGAGAAGAGTGTTATGACAGTGGAAGTAGAACTAGAGGAGTCGGTGAACTATACGCCGCTGCAGCGCATGCGGCATTCGGCGGCGCATGTGATGGCCGAGGCGGTCCAGGAGATCTTTCCCGACGCCAAATTTGCCATTGGACCCGCCATTGAAGACGGCTTTTATTATGATTTTGATCTGCCCCGCGCCCTGACGCCGGAGGATCTGCCCGAGATTGAGCAGCGCATGCGCCGCATCATCTCCGAGAAATACCCCTTCCTGCGCGATCGCTGGCCGCGGGAGAAGGCACTGGCGTACTTCGGGCAGAAGGGGCAGAGCTACAAAGTCGAGATTATCGAGAACCTGCCGGATGCCGAGGTGGGCATCTACCAGCAAGGCCACTTTCTGGATCTGTGTCGAGGGCCGCATGTGGAGAATACGGGGCAGATCGGGCCGGTCAAGCTGATGCGGGTAGCGGGGGCCTACTGGCGAGGGGATGAGCGCCGCCCCATGCTGCAGCGCATTTATGGCACGGCCTGGTTCTCTCAGGAGGAACTTGACCAGTACCTCTGGCGGCTGGAAGAGGCCCAGAAGCGCGATCACCGCAAGATTGGGAAAGAGTTAGAGTTGTTCCATTTCGATGCCACGGCTGCAGGCATGCCCTACTGGCTGCCGAAGGGGCTGAAAGTGCTGCTGGAGCTGATCAACTTCTGGCGGGTTGAGCATGAGAAGCGCGGCTACCAGGAATTCGCAGCTCCCTTGTTGAATGATCGCAAGCTGTGGGAAATCTCCGGGCATCTGGAGCACTATAGCGAGGACATGTTCTTCTCACAGGTCGATGAGAATGTTGTGTATGGGCTCAAACCTATGAATTGTCCGAATGCCATGCTGGTCTTCAACCTCAAGACGCACAGCTATCGGGATCTACCTTTGCGTCTCTCAGACTGTGACGCACTGCATCGACATGAACGGTCGGGCACGTTACATGGACTGCTACGCGTGCAGAAATTCTATCAGGATGACGCCCACATCTTTTTGATGGAAGAGCAGATCGAGGACGAGTTTGATCGCATTCTGGACCTGACGCATCATTTCTATAGCATCTTCGGCCTCAAATACTCCTATCGGCTGGGGACGAGGCCAGAAGGACATATCGGCGACCTGGAGACGTGGCATCACGCGGAGTATGTACTGCAGCGCATCCTGGACAAACATGTGGGGCGTAGCAATTACATCGTGGCCGAAGGGGATGGAGCATTCTATGGGCCGAAGATCGACATTCTGATGGAGGACGTGCTCGGGCGATCCTGGCAGATGGGGACGATCCAGCTCGACTTCCAGGAGCCGCGCCGCTTCAATTGTAAGTATGTGGATAGAGATGGAGCCGAGAAAACGCCGATCGTCGTGCATCGCGTCATTTATGGCTCGCTGGAGCGCTTCATTGGCATCCTGATCGAGCATACGGCTGGCGCGTTCCCGGTCTGGATAGCGCCAGTGCAGGCGGTAGTGATCCCCATTGCTGATCGGCATCAGGAGTACGCGCAATGGGTAGTAGAGCAACTCAAAGATGCAGGGATACGGGCCGAGGCTGACGTACGTGAGCAGAGCATGAAGAAGAAGATTCGCGAGGCGCAGTTGCAGAAGGTTCCCTATATGCTGATAGTTGGCGATAAGGAGAGGGAGGCGGCCGCAGTCTCGGTACGATTGCGCACGAATGTGGATCTCAAAGCCATGCCGCTGGCACAGTTTATGGAGCGTATTGTGGGAGTGATCAGGGCGAAGAGTTTGGAGGTGTGATGATTCATCTTGATGAGTAGATCCAGAAGAAGGGAAAGGATAACGATGAAAGAACTGAACAAGAACGAAGAGACCGTTGCACGGCACTACGACAGCGTGGCTTTCGAGTACGAACAGCAACGTCTTGCGATGAGCGCCTCGGTTGAGTTTGCCATAACCGTTCGCTACTTGCAGCGTTACCTTCCAGCTTCCGCGCGGGTGGTCGAACTGGGCGTCGGATCTGGTCAGTACACGGAAGTGTTGGCACAAAAGGGATGCTGGCTTCACCTGGTGGATGTTTCAGAGCGCCTGTTGGATAGCGCCGTGGCTCGTCTTGAGAGAGCCGGGATGGCCTCGCAGATCCTCGATAGCCAGCGTGCTTCTGCGACCCATCTACCGCATCTCCAGACAGAAAGTAGCGATGCGGTGCTCTGTCTTGGCCCTTTGTACCATCTTTGCTCCCTCGCTGATCGAAAGCTTGTGGTGCGTGAGGTCGCGCGGATCCTCAAACCTGGAGGGTGGCTCTATGCAGCCGGGATCAATCGGTTCGCTTACTTGCGCGATACATTCCGTCAGCATCCCCAGCAGGGAGTCGAGCGATGGAGGTTCTGCACCCAACTTCTGCGTGATGGCAATACCGACTCTGAGCATACTCCCCTGCTGGGTCCTGGTCATCTCACAACCAGCGAGGAGTTTGGCGACCTCTTTCGTGATAGTTTTGACGAGGAGATCCTCGTTGGACTTGAATCCTTTACGGCGGGAAGCCAGGAGATCTTTTCCTCGCTTTCCACAGAGAATGCAGACGCCTGGCTGGATCTGGTCGAGCAGACAGGCAAGACCAGGGACGGGTTGGGGATTTCAGACCATTTTCTCTACATCGGTAGAAAGCGAGCTTGATCCGGCTGAGAGGATTACAAACAGAGGGGAGATCGAAAACATAGCACCAGGGAAGGCATCTCTTATGTGCTCTGAGATCGGCCGAAAGCCAGCTTGATCCGGCTGAGAGGATTACAAACAGGGGGGAGATCGAAAACATATCGCCGCAGGAGACATCTCCTTTGTGCTCTGAGAAAGGAGCCTGTCTGGCAAAGAGGTCGCAGGTCGGGTGGTTCCAGGGCGAGAGGGAGGCAATGCTCCCTCTCTACATGCAGGGAGACGCGAGGCGAAGCTCGCCATAGCCCCCGAGCAGCTCTCTTCGCGACCCTTTGGGAAGGGTGAGAATGAGCAGCGGTGGGAAGCAGTCTGTGGCTGGCGGCTGCTTGTTTTCTGAAGGAAGCAGGCGGGATAGTGTGATACACTGATGCGAGACAGTGATCGTAGAAAGGATAGTTTAGCAGATGGCCAAAGAGAACAATATTAGCGCAGAGTCTTTCTGGCAGCAGGCATGGCCGATCATGCAGCGGGTGATGGAGACGCAGATGGAGGCGATTCGCCAGGCCGCACAATTGTTCGCCGAGAGTATAGAGCAGGATGGGCTGGTACGGTCCTATGGGACGGGGCACTCGCGCGTCTTCGCCATGGAACTGGTAGATCGGGCAGGCGGGCTGGTGCCGGTGACGCGTATGGATATGGAGGATCTGGCAGTGCGGGGGAAATGGGCGCTGGACGTAGTGAAGGACCCGGTGATCGAGCGCAACCTGGAGGCATCCCAGCAGTTGCTCTCCTGCTATAAGATTGACCCGCAGGATGTATTTGTGATTGCCTCACAGTCGGGCGTCAATGTCGCCACAGTTGAGGTGGCCCAACGGGTCAAGAGTTGGGGGCATAAACTGGTGGTAGTGACCGCGCTTGAGCAGTCAAAACGCGTGCCATCGCGCCATCCCTCGGGCAAGAAGCTGTACGAACTGGGCGATATTGTGATCGATAACTGCGGCCCCTTTGGCGATGCCTTGCTGGAGCTGCCAGGAGGTGGGAAGGTCTGCTCCGTCTCATCACTCACGGGTTCGCTGATTGCGCAGGCTCTCACAGCCGAAACCATTAAGATTCTGCTGGAACATGGGAAGAGACCACCAGTACTGATCTCGGATAATATTCCTGGTGGGATTGAGAATAATCAGGAATTGCGGGATAAGTACGCGGGGCGGATCCATATCTAAGCCAGGTGCGAGAGAGATATTTGCGGTATCCTCGTCTCACTGCTAGCGGGCAGACTGCGATTGAGCGCCATTGGCAACTGCTGGACAAGTTGCGCAAGGGTACTCAGAAGAAGAGCCAGAGCGAATGAAAAGATCTTGACGAGAAGAGAATGAGCATGCTAAGATGCGGATTAGTAAATTTAGCTTGTTTATCT
>Ga0070730_10006258_pt1 | contig 10198 bp, 9 predicted proteins | sample Coa_R1_3_FD_66447 | JGI IMG/M metagenome (GOLD analysis project Ga0070730, IMG submission 66447) | Surface soil microbial communities from Centralia Pennsylvania, which are recovering from an underground coalmine fire - Coalmine... | ecosystem: Environmental > Terrestrial > Soil > Unclassified ... | reverse complement strand
TCATCCGGCCAGGGCGCCCGACCCGGCAGATCCCAGAGATCCCGGCACCGGTTATAGGTAGCACACGTATTATACGTATTATAGGACACGTTTCACACGTAATGCCGTGTAAGCTTGCATCAACAAGGAGGTTGGTACATGCAAACAATATCTCGTCCCCAGTCCCTGGAAGAGCAGGGCATCCGCAATGTGCGGTCGATCGGCTGGAGCCTGCCGGCCGCGGCCCTTTATGAAGAGGCCGTCCGCCGCGGCGAGGGCCTGATCGCCCAAACCGGGCCGCTCGTGGTGCGCACCGGCCAGTATACCGGCCGCTCGCCCAAAGATAAGTTCGTCGTGCGCGAGCCGTCGAGCCAGGACCAGGTCTGGTGGGGACCCGTCAACCAGCCGTTTGCGGACGAGAAGTTTACCGCGCTCCACCAGCGGATGTTGACGTATATCGAGAACAAAGATGTCTTTGTCCAGGATCTCTATGTCGGCGCCGACCCCGCCTATCGGCTCTCGGTGCGGGTGATCACCGAAAGCGCCTGGGCCAATCTCTTTGCCCGCAACCTGTTCATCCGCCCGTCCCAGGACGAGTTGGCGCAGTTCACGCCCAACTTCACCGTGATCAACATGCCGGGCTTCAAAGCCCTGCCCGACCGCGACGGCACCCGCTCGGAAACATGCATCATCCTGAACCTCGCCAAGCGCTTGATCCTAATCGGGGGCACCGCCTATGCCGGCGAGATCAAGAAATCGATGTTCACGGTCATGAACTACTACCTGCCCTTGCGCGACGTGGTGGCCATGCATTGCTCGGCCAACAGCGACGCCCAGGGCGAGAACGTCGCGCTCTTCTTCGGCCTCTCCGGCACGGGGAAAACCACCCTCTCGGCCGACCCCCGCCGCACGCTGATCGGGGACGACGAGCACGGCTGGAGCGACCGGGGCGTGTTCAACTTCGAGGGCGGGTGCTATGCCAAGGTGATCAACCTCTCGGCCAAAGCCGAGCCGGCGATCTGGGGCGCCAGCCATGCCTTCGGCACGGTGCTCGAAAATGTCATGATCGACAGCACCACCCGTGGGCTGGACCTGACCGACGAATCGCTCACCGAGAACACCCGCTCGGCTTACCCCATCGAGTACATCCCCAACGCCTCGCCCACCGGCACCGGCGGCCACCCGCGCAACGTGCTGATGCTCTCGGCCGACGCTTTCGGCGTCCTGCCCCCGGTGGCCAAGCTGACCCGCCAGCAGGCGATGTACTACTTCCTCTCGGGCTATACCGCCAAGCTGGCCGGCACCGAGCGCGGCGTCACCGCCCCCGAGGCCGAGTTCAGCGCCTGCTTCGGCGCCCCCTTCCTGCCCTTGCCGCCGATGACCTATGCCCAGCTGCTCGGCGAGAAGATGGACAAGCATGGCGCCGACGTCTGGCTGGTGAACACCGGCTGGAGCGGCGGCGGCTACGGCGTCGGCGAGCGCATGAGCATCGCCTACACCCGGGCCATCGTCAACGCGATCCTGCAGGGCGATCTGACCCGCGTCGCCATGCGCCAGGACCCCGTCTTCGGCTTCCAAGTGCCGACCACCTGCCCGGGCGTGCCGGCCGAAGCCCTCGTGCCACGCAACACCTGGGCCGACAAAGACGCCTATGACCGCGCGGCCCAGGACCTCGTGGAACGCTTCCGCGCTAATTTCGCCAAGTTCGCCGACGAGGTCAGCGACGAAGTGAAGAACGTCCTGTAGCAGGATGAGTATGGGCGCCGTTTCGCCGCTGGATGGCCGCTACGCGGAGCAGGTGGGCCCCCTCGCGGCCCATTTTTCCGAAGAATCGCTGATCCGCCACCGGCTCCATGTGGAGGTCGAGTGGCTGATCGCGATGTCGCGGAGCCCCTGGCTGCCCGAGGTGCGGCCGTTCACGGCGGCGGAGCTGGCGACCCTGCACGGTCTGGTGACCGGCTTCGGGGACGCGGAGGCGGCCCGCGTCAAGGCGATCGAAAAAACCACCCGCCATGATGTGAAAGCCGTCGAGTATTATCTCAAAGAACAGTTGCAAGCGACATCCCTGGCCGCGGTCGGCGAGTTCATCCATTTCGCCTGCACATCGGAGGATATCAATAATCTGGCCTATGGCCGGATGCTCCAGGCCGGGATCACGACCACCTGGCTCCCGCAGGCCGAGCAGCTGGTCGCCGCAGTCACCACGCTGGCCGAGCGCTACCGCGCGGTGCCGATGCTGGCCCACACCCATGGCCAGCCGGCCAGCCCGACCACCGTCGGCAAAGAACTAGCCGTCTTCGTGCAGCGCTGGCAGCGCCAGCTGCGCACGATCCGGGGTCTGGAGTACCTAGGCAAGTTCAACGGCGCGGTCGGCAACTTCAACGCCCATACCGCGGCCTATCCCGCGGCGCCCTGGGAGGAGATCGCCCACGCCTTTGTGACCAGCCTCGGCCTCACCTATAATCCGCTCACCACCCAGATCGAGCCCCATGATTACCTGGCCGAGGCCTGCCATGCTCTGGCCCGCTTCAATACGATCACCGTCGACTTCGATCGCGATTGCTGGCTCTATATCGCGCTCGGCTACTTCAAGCAGCGCGTGGTGGCCGGCGAAGTCGGCTCGTCGACGATGCCGCACAAAGTCAACCCGATCAACTTCGAGAACGCCGAAGCCAACATGGAGCTGAGCACGGCGCTGCTCAACCACCTCGCCACCCGCCTGCCCGTCTCGCGCCTGCAGCGGGACCTGACCGATTCCTCGACCCTGCGCAATCTGGGCGTGGGCCTGGCGCATTCCTACCTGGCCCTCCGCTCGACCCTGCGCGGCCTGGGCGAGTTGTCGGTCGACGCGGATCGGCTGGCCGCCGATCTAGGCGCGGCCTGGGAGGTGCTAGGCGAGGCCGTGCAAACGGTGATGCGCAAAACAGGCCAGCCCAACCCCTATGAGCAGCTCAAGGAGCTGACCCGTGGCACCGGGGCGACGGAAACGACGATGCGCGCCTTCATCGCCGGCCTCGATCTGCCGGCGGCTGACCACGCGCGGCTGCTGGCGCTGACGCCCGCCGGCTATACCGGGCTGGCCGCCCAGCTGGTGGCACACCTGCAGCATGATCCGCCTGCCGAGGAGGGGTAGCGGCATGGACCCGAAAGCGGAGCTCAGCTGGGGCCTGCCGGAAGAGGAAGGCGTCGGCGAGCTGATCGATCAGCTTGCCACCGGCGAGGCCGGCGACGACGATACGCGGGCCGAGGCCGCCTTTGCCCTCGGCCAGATCGGCGACCCACGGGCTGTCGAGCCTCTGATCGCCGCGCTGCGCGACGAAGACACCGTCGTGCGCACAGAAGCCGCGGCCGCCCTCGGCGCGTTAGGCGATCGCCGCGCCGTCGAGCCCCTCATCCGCGCCCTCTACGACACGCAATGGGAGGTGCGCAGCAACGCCGCGCTCTCGCTCGGCGCCCTCGGCGATCACCGCGCCTTCGCGCATCTCCTCACCACGCTGTACGATGCGAACGAAGAGGTCCGCTTCTGGACCGCCCGTGCCCTCGGCGATCTGGGCGACCCGGCCGCCCTGCCCGCCCTCCAGCAGATGCAACAGCAGGATCGGGGCACCACCCCGGAAGGGCCGATCCAGGCCGCCGCCGCCCAGGCCATCGCCAGCATCCAGGAAAAAGGGCGGGCGCCCTGACCCCCCTCATGCCCGCGCCCCGCGGGCGATCAATTCGGGCCGCCGGTCTTTGCGCCGGAGCTGCTTCATCAAGTACATGCGGCGGTCCGCCCGCCGTAGCGTTTCCGCCAAGCTCTCATCCTGGCGGCGGGCGGCCACGCCGATCGAGAAAGTGATCGGGAAGGGCGGGCGCTGGCTGTTATACGCGTTCGCTCGGGCCACCAGGGCGCGGACCCAGCCCATCGCCCGCCGCGCCTGGCCCGCGGGCAGCAGCACGGCGAACTCGTCGCCCCCCAGCCGCGCCAGCACCGCCCCGCAATCCAACTGCTCGTGCAGCAACTGGCCGATCGCTTGCAGCAAGCTGTCGCCGGCGGCGTGGCCCCACACGTCATTGGCCTCCTTCAAGCCGTCCACATCCAGCATGATCACCACAGCGGCCCCCGGCGACATCCGCCGCAGCTTCTCCACAAAATAGCGCCGGTTATACAGGCCGGTGAGCGGATCACGGATCGCTTGCTCGCGCAGCTCAGCGTGCAGCCGCGCGTTGCGGATGGACAACGCCACCTGGTCGGCCACCGCCTGGGCCACCAGCAGATCGTCCGCCGCGAAGCCGCCGACCTCGGTATCCGTCAGCGTCAGCACGCCCAACACCTGGTCTTCGCAGCAGATCGGCACGTCGAGTTCCGATCGGGTCTCGGCGACGTCGCCGGTAAGGTAATCCCGATCCAGCTGCACATTGTTGACGAGCACCGGCTGGACCGTGCGGAAGCAGCGGCCAACTAAGCCCACCTGCACCGCCTGCCGATATCCCGTCATTTTCCCGAGCGCCCCGCGCCCCGCCACGGCCACGAGCTCCAGGTCGTGCCGATCCCCGCTTAACAGGAAGATGGCGGCCAGGTGGTGATGGAGCAGACTTTGCAGGAGCAAGACGGTTTCCTGCAACAGCGTATCGAAGTCGAGAATGGACGCCACTTTGCGGCTGATCGCGGTATTGATATCCAACAACAGCGTGCGCCGACTGTCCTGCTGCCGCAAGCGATTGATCTCCAGGGCCCACCCCAGCTGCCGGGCCGCGATCTCCAGAAAGGTGTAACCATCCGGGGTGAGGGTAGCCGGGCCGGGAAACACGAACAGGAGCACGCCGACGACCACCGCGCCCGAAAGCAACGGCCAGCCCAGCCGGGAGTAGGGGGCCAGGGGGAGCGCCCGGTCCGCCAGCGGCATCAGGGCCGGTTCGTTCCCGGCACAGTAGAGCGGCGCACTCACCTGTAGGACGAGCTCGAGGAATTCGCCCGGCGGCACGCCAGTGGGCCCCGGGCACTCGATCGCGCCGGCCAGGCGCCGCACCCGCCAGGTTGCCGCATCGCGCGTCGACAAGAGGCCCTGCGCGCCGGGGAACACGTCCAGGATAGTCGCTAAGATCGGCTGCCAAGCATCCTCCGCCAGTGGAAGGTTGGCCATCTGATTGTACAGGGTAATTAATGCACTGGTATACAGCGGATCCATACGTCGGGTGACCTATGCCACAGGTTAGCCCCCAGTGCCCTGATCCTCGGGAAGAAATAACAATGCCAACGCCGCAGGGCGCCACCAATCAACTCTAGCAAAGAATTATAGCAAGTGAGCGATCAGAAAGCGATCCGGTCCCGTATCCCGTATCCTGCTCGGGAGCAGGCGGAAATGCTGGCACACAGTTTGCGATAGAACCAGGGCCCGGGCCAGTGAAGCGCGGCAAGCAGCGGTCGTTACGCAGCAAGTAACACCAGCAAGTAGCACCAGAAGGAGTCATTACGATGGATTTAGGCAGCATTATCCAGCAGTTTACCGGCGGCAACCCACCGCCCGGGGCGCACCCCCAACTCGGCCAATGGTTACAGAATTACCAGGCGGGCAACTATGATCAGGTGCCCCATGACCAGGTGCAGCAAGCCTACCAGCAGTGGACCCAGAGCGTCCCGCCGCAGCAGGCCCAGGAGGCGACCACGGCCGGCTTTCAACAGGTTCCGCAGCAACAGCTCCCGGGGATTGCGAGCTCCTTGATCAACATGTTCCAGCAGCATGGGCTGAACCCGCAGGCGGCTGGGGTCACGACCACCAATCCGCAGCAAATGAGCCCGCAGGACCTCGGGCGCATGACCCATTATGCCCAGCAGCAGCAGCCGGATATTATCAAGCAGCAGTTCCAGCCCGGCGGCGCGCTGACCAATCCGCTGGTCGGCCTGGCCCTGGCCGGGGCGCTGGCGTACGGCGCGAGCCGCTTCCTCCACTAAGCGGCTTTCACGAAGAGCGCGAAGAGCGGAGACCATGATGTCATTCCTGGTCTCCGTGGCCTTCGTGCTCTTCGTGCTCTTCGTGGATGAATTTGTTATAATAACGGCACGCGCGATTGCAACTTTTCCGGGCCGGCAAACGTTTATCTACCAGGATCGTCACACACGCCGATCAGGTCACTTTACCGCGACAGGAACAACCACATGGCTCGCTCGCCGTTTACTGTGCCTGCATTGGGGGCGACCCCGGTCCGGCGCCTGGTAGTGCCGTCTACCACGATTGTCGTGCTCTCCTGCTTCCTGATCGTGCTGGGCCTGGTCGGCGGCGGCCTCCTGTCGCTGAAATGGCAGGATAAGAGCGATCTCCTGAAGCAGCCGGTCACCCGCGACAGCAGCCAGCAGGTCATGGCCGCGACCGTCGCCAAGCTGGAGGCGGAGCAAAGCCAGTTAAAGCACGATCTGACGGATGCCCGCGCTCGCCTGGATACCCTTCAAGCGACGGATGCGCAGGAAAAAGCGCAACTGGGCGATATTACCAGCGAGATCGATGCGGAGCAGGTCCGGGCCGGCCTGGTGGCCCTCGAAGGCCCCGGCGTCATCGCCAGCTTCCAGGACAGCACCGCCGCCGCCATTCCGGCGAACGAAGACCCGGCCAATTATATCTTGCACGATTATAATCTGCGCGACGTGGTCAATACGCTCTGGGCCAGTGGCGCCGAGGCGATCTCGCTGAACGGTGAGCGCATCCTCTCCACTACCTCCCTCTACTGCGTGGGCAGCACGATCATCTGTAACGTGACGCGGCTTTCCCCGCCCTATGAGGTCCACGCGATCGGCAACCCGGACGCACTGGAGGCCGGCTTGCGCACCTCGCCGCAAATGCAACAATTCAATGTCCGGGCCCAGATCTATGACCTGCCGATCGACATCCAGAAAGCGACAACGGTCGCCGTCCCGGCCTACAATGGTGCGTTTACCCTGAAATATACCCGCCCCGCCACTTCCGGCGCCGCGCCGGACGACACGCCGCCCGTAGCGAAGCCCTAAGCCCGCCGATGAAGACCTGGCGTGCCCGCGTGCTGGTATCCGCTGTCTGCTTGGTGCTGGGCATCCTCTTGGTGTCCCAATTCCGCAGTCAGCGTATCGATCGGAGCGTGATTAGCCAATCGCCCAACGACCAGACCAGTTATCTCAGCCAGCTCTATACCAGCAACGAGCAACAGCGGGCCAGCCTGGAACAGCTCCAGGCCGAGGTCGCCAAATACGAGCAGACCCGCAATGGGGGCTCCAGCAGCCTGCTGGCCCTGATTAAGGATCTCCAGCAGCTACGGATGATCAACGGCGAAGTGGAAGTGACGGGCCCCGGCGTCGAAGTCCGGGTCACCGGCGGCGAAAACGTGGTCCAGATGATCCAGGACCTGGTCAACGAACTGCGCAACGCCGGCGCCGAAGCCGTCGCCGTCAATGGCGTCCGCCTGGTGAGCCGATCGGTGATCGAGGAGGATGCCGACCACCACCTGACCGTCGACAAGCAGCCGATTACGAGCCCCTATCGCCTGGATGCGATCGGCGACGCGGCCACCCTCCAGACCGCCCTGGAGCGCAAGGGCGGCGTGATTGCCTTGCTCCAGCAACAGGAACAAAGTGTCAAGCTCGAAATCAAAGTCGTCAAGCACAGCGAAGACGGCGACCTGATCAAGCTCCCCAAGACCACCCTCGACGCCCGGTGGCGCTATGCCCACCCGGCGCCCCCGCCCGGCAACTAAGGGCCGCGCGACCGGCGGCCAGTCCCCTCCGATTCCCGATCAGTGACAGTTGCAGTTCCCACCACAAGCACAACCCTGGCGCGCGGGCGCGGCGGCCGCGCCCGCGCGCCCCTCCACATGGGACCGCGGGGTGGCAAACACGGAAATGGTACGCTTGGCCCGAGTGCTGGCACACTGCGGGCAGGGGGTGGTCGCATCGCGCTCACCGGCCGACCGCAAGCGCTCAAATTGGGTGTGGCAGTCCAGGCAGTGATATTCAAAAATCGGCATCGGGGGCGCTCCTCTCGCTATCCGGGCGTATCTCCTGCTATTCTACCGCACTCCACGCGCCAAGACAAATCGCCGGCCCGGGCGCCCTTGAGTCTGGCCGCGTGAAGACGTATAATGCAAGAGTTCCCCGCCCGGGAACCCTATCTGCGCCCCCAGCTTCAGGAGGTACCCTGCGTGAAAGATCTAGCGGCCCGCGCCCTCGATACGGCCCGCCAGCGCGGCGCCACGTATGCCGATGTCCGCGTGCTGCGCAACCAGAGTGAGTCGATTGCCGTCAAAAACGGCATCGTCGAAGCCCTCGCCATGAATGAGGACCAGGGCTTTGGCGTGCGGGTGATTGTCGATGGCGCCTGGGGCTTTGCCAGCTCATCGATTCTCACGCCGGCCGAGGCCGACCGCGTGGCCGCCCTGGCCGTGGCTATTGCCCGCGCCAGCGCCCGCGTGCGGGGCCGCCCGGTCACCCTGGGCCCTCCCCAGCGCGAAATCGGCACCTATCGCACCCCCTATCAGATCGATCCCTTCGCCGTCTCCCTGGAAGAGAAGCTGGCCATCCTGACCGCGGCCGACGCCAACATGCGCCGCGTGCCGGGCCTGATGGTCGCCAACGCCACGTTTGACGCCTTCCGCAGCGTCAAGCTGTTTGCCAGCAGCGAAGGCAGCGAGATCGAGCAAGAGATCACCGAGGTCGGCTGCGGCATTGAGGCGACCGCCGTGGCCGACGACGATGTGCAGACCCGCTCCTACCCCAATTCGGCCGGCGGCCAATGGGGCAGCCGCGGCTATGAGCTGCTGCAGGAGGCCGATCTCCCGGCCCACGCCGAGCAAATCGCCGCCGAGGCCGTGGCCCTGCTGACCGCCCAACCCTGCCCGCCAGGCCTCACCGACATTGTCATCGAGTCGAGCCAAATGGCCCTGCAGGTCCACGAAAGCTGCGGCCACGCCGTCGAGCTCGACCGCGCGCTGGGCATGGAAGCCTCGTTCGCCGGCACCTCGTTTTTGACCCCCGAGAAGCGGGGCCACGAGCGCTACGGCTCCGAGGCGGTCAGCATCACCGCCGATGGACGCACGCCCGGCGGCCTGGGCACCTTCGGCTGGGATGACGAGGGGGTGCCCGCCCAACGCACGCCGCTGATCGACAAGGGGCTGTTCGTCGGCTACCTGACCGACCGCGAGACCGCCGCGCAGATCGGCCAGACCTCCAACGGCACGTCGCGCGCCGACGGCTGGAACCGCATCCCGATGATCCGCATGGTCAACGTCAACCTGGAGCCGGGCCAGGGCACCCTGGCCGATCTCATCGCCGGGGTGGACGACGGTATCTTCTTTGGCACGAACCGCAGCTGGAGCATTGACGATCACCGGCTGAATTTCCAGTTCGGCACCGAGGTCGCCTGGGAGATCAAGCACGGCCGGCTGGGCGCCATGCTCAAGAACCCGACCTATACCGGGATCACGCCCCAATTCTGGGGCTCGTGTGATGGCGTCGCCGGCCCGGAGGCCTGGCAGCTCTGGGGCACACCCAACTGCGGCAAAGGCGAGCCGGTCCAGACCGCCCATGTCGGCCATGGCACATCCCCGGCCCGTTTCCGCAAAGTGCGGGTCGGAGTCGTCTAGCCATCAGGCGGAGTCGTCGCGCCGTCAGGCGGAAAGGAAAGCAAGGTGCTGGGAGAAGAAGCGATCCGCGCCGTGGTCGAGCAAGTGCTGGCCCATTCCCGGGCGGACGAAACCGAAGTGATTTTCTATGGCGGGCAATCGCAATTGACCCGCTTCGCCAACTCCTATATCCATCAGAACGTGGCCGAGCAGAACACCCAGGTCATCGTCCGCGCCGTGCTTGGGAAGCGGATCGGGGTCGCCTCGACGAATGATCTCAATCCGCCCGCCCTGGCGGCCGTGGTCGAGCGCGCCACCATGATCGCGCGGTTCCAGCAAGAGAACGCCGATTACCAGGGCTTACCTGGCCCCGCCCCCTACTCGTCCGTGCAGAGCTATGATCGGGCCACCGCAGCGACCACCCCGGAACAGCGCGCCGCCGGCGTCGGCGCGATCTGCACGCCGGCCCAGGCCGCCGGGTTGCACGCCGCCGGGGCGTTCGCCACCGACGAAGGCGAAGTGGCCATCGGCAACTCTCATGGCATCTTCGCCTACCAGCCCGCGACCTCGGCCCAGCTCAGCACGGTGGTGATGGGTGAGAGCGGTGCCGGCTACGCGGACGCGGCGAGCATCGACTTCGGCGCCATCGACGCCGCGG
>Ga0070730_10006257_pt1 | contig 10201 bp, 8 predicted proteins | sample Coa_R1_3_FD_66447 | JGI IMG/M metagenome (GOLD analysis project Ga0070730, IMG submission 66447) | Surface soil microbial communities from Centralia Pennsylvania, which are recovering from an underground coalmine fire - Coalmine... | ecosystem: Environmental > Terrestrial > Soil > Unclassified ... | reverse complement strand
CTCAACCCGGTAAAGTGTGCGACTTTCTTCGCCACCGTGGTTTTTCCCGCTTCGCTGATTGTGTCGCCCTTCATCAACGCCGTCGCGTACTCGCCCTTCGCGAACGCACGCGCCTCATCGAGGAACGCCGCCAGATTCTCTGGCCGGTCTTTCAAAACTTTGTGATACCAGGCAGTCGCCGCATAGCTCGGCAAATAAAGGATGTAAGCAAGATCCTGCCCCGGATAAAAAGAAATAGTTCCGAGGTCGATCACCGACGAAACCATCACGATGCCATTCAAATAGACGTTGTCGTTATTTTGGAGGTAGTTCGAGAGAGCAGCGTTCCGAAAAGTGCCGTAGCTTTCTCCAATCAGAAATTTTGGCGAGTTCCAGCGGTCGTTGCGCGTGATGTAGATCTTGATGAACTGCGCGAGTGATTTGACGTCCGAGTCGACGCCCCAGAAATCCTTGTTTTGCGCTTTCCCCACGGCGGTGCTGAAGCCGGTCCCGACAGGGTCGATGAAAACGAGGTCCGAACGGTCCAGCAAACATTCGGGATTCTCGAGCAGCTTGTACGGAGCAGGCGGTGTGATGCCTGCGTTCACAGTTGCGACCCGGCGGGGCCCAAACGAGCCCATGTGCAACCAGAGCGAAGACGATCCCGGCCCGCCGTTATACAAAAACGAAATCGGCCGCGTGCTCGGATCTTTCACGTCGCTGCGTGTGTAAGCGGTCGAATAAACAAGCGCGACCGGCGCGCCCTTCTCGTCCTTCAGCAAAATTGTTTGCGCCGTGGCTTTGTAGGGAATCGTTTGCCCGCCGATTTTGATTGAATGTTCGGTGACAGAAATCTCCTCTTTCGGTTTTTCTCCCGCCTCGGCAGTCTGGTCCGATTTTTTGTCGCCAGCTTTTTCGTCTTTGTCCTGCCCCTGCGAAGCGGCCGGCAAAAGGGCGATCCCAGCAATCAGCACAGCGAAAATCCCAAACTGGGACAGCTTTTTCATGCATTTCTCCTGAAGAAGAATTTCTGCGCGATCCTCGCGGCTCACGATTCTAGCTGCGAAACGCATTTAACGAAAGGCCGCCTGTCCGTTTTGCAGCTCGAACGCAAGTTTTTCCTGCGCCACGGCTGAAGCCGGTTTCAATGCGGCGCAGTCCTTGACGATAAAGTCCGCCCCCGCCTCAAATAGAAGTTCGTCACGCTCTGTCGTTTGTAGAGCAACAACCCGCATTTGCGCTGCTTTGCCCGCACGAATTCCCGCCGGCGCATCTTCGATGACGATGCAGTCGGCCGGTGCAAAGGAAATCGCGCGCGCGCCTTTGAGGTATGGCTCTGGATCCGGCTTGCCACGGGTAATGTCGTCGGACGTTACGATGTGTTTCGGTTCCGGCAATCCAGCGGCGCGAATGCGCACGTACGCGAGCCGCTTGGTGCAGGAAGTGACAATCGCCCACCGATCCGGCGGCAGCGCCTTGAGGAGTTCCAGGGCACCGGGCAACGGAATCACTCCTTCGACGTCTTCAATCTCACGCCGTTCCACTTCGCAGTTTTCCGCCTCGTGATCCGCGCTCGGTAGCAGCTCGCGAATCGTCGCGATGCTTGGCCGCCCATGAGCGATTCGTACTGTTTCGTCGGGGTCGAATCCGTGCTGCTTCGCCCACCAGCTCCAGACCCGCGCGACCGCAGGAGTCGAGTCCACCAGCACGCCATCCAGGTCGAACAGCACACCTTCGCAACTAATTTTTGTCATGCCTCCATGATAATCGGACTCGCGTACTGTAAGGAACCGCCGCGTTGCTTACTGCAAAGCACATGAAGCGAAGTTTCGCGGCCGGCGCCGCGCGGCGGGACGTTATCATTGAAAATTATTTCGAGTCATAGGACGATGGCAAAACCCTTGCAGGTAATGAAATTTGGCGGAACGTCAGTGGGTGACGCGACGTGCATCGCGCGATCGGCCCAAATCGTGGCGTCCGCGGCTCAGCATATGAGCGTAGTCGCTGTCGTTTCTGCGATGAGCGGGGTGACGAACCGCCTCATCGGTGCGGCAAAACAAGCGGGCGAAGGCGACACCGAATCGGGTGCGGCCCTGATCGAAGCGCTCCGGCAGCAACATCACAAGGCTCTGGCGGAACTCGTCACCAACACAGCAGATCGAACCACCATCGAACACAAACTCGAAGAGATCTTTGCGGAAGGGAAGCGCCTTTACGATGGAACTGCAATGCTTCGCGAACTGACGCCTCGCACACTCGATGTGATTTCCAGCCTTGGTGAAAGGCTTTGTGCGCCGGTCTTCGCCGGCGCTTTGCGTCAACTTGGCGCAGAGAGCGCTGCTATCGAAGCGACCGAAGTCATCGTAACCGATTCTTATCACGGCGGCGCCGAGCCCCGAGCCGAGGAGACGCGACAAAGATGCGCTGAGGTCATTGCGCCCCTACTCGCCGCAGGAGAAATTCCCGTAGTAACAGGATTCATCGGAGCGACGCATGACGGCAAGTTGACGACACTCGGCCGCGGCGGCTCGGACTATTCCGCAACGATTCTCGGCGCTGCGCTCAACGCGGACGAAATTATCATTTGGACCGATGTCGAAGGCGTATTGACCGCCGACCCGAGGTTGGTCCCCGACGCGCGCACTATCCCGGAAATTTCCTATCGCGAAGCGGCCGAGCTGGCTTACTTTGGCGCAAAAGTTTTGCATCCAAAGACGCTCCGTCCCGTTTTGGCCGATGGAATTCCGGTCTGGATTCGCAACAGTTTCGCTCCCGAAAAACTCGGAACCAAGATTACGCAAAAAGGCAAAAGTATTGGCGGCGGCGTGAAGGCACTTACCGCGATTCGCGACGTCGCGTTGATCAGCTTGGGTGGCCCCGGCATTGTCGGTGTTCCAGATGTTATCGGGCGCACGTTCACTACGACTGCGGCAATGCGTGCGGACGTCCTGCTCATCTCGCAATCTTCCTCGCAGAATGACATCTGCTTTCTCGTTTCGAAGCCGCACGCGCACGCCACCGTCGACGCGCTGCGCAAGGAGTTCGAGCAGGATTTGGCGCATGAAGTTGTGGACCACATTTCCGTCGATCCAAACGTCGCGATTGTTGCCGTCGTGGGAGAGAACATGCGCGGAACACCCGGCGTGGCGGGACGCACGTTCAACGCGATTGGTCAGGAAAAGGTGAACCTGATCGCGATTGCACAGGGATCGTCCGAGACAAACATCTCTTTTGTGGTAGACGATAAATCGATGCAGCAGGCGCTGCGTGTGCTGCACAAGGAATTTGGGCTTGGCCACGCACCTGTAAATTGATGCGAGCGCTTTCGGACCTAATTCAATCAGCAAACACTTCGTCGACGTAGCACCAGCGCCAGCTTTCACCCGGTTCCAGTGATTGAATCACCGGATGTTTTGCGGCGTGAAAATGCTTCGTGGCGTGTTTGTTCTTCGAAGAATCGCAACAGCCAACGTGCCCGCATTCGAGGCATAGCCGGAGGTGCACCCACGTGTCGCCCATCTTCAGGCATTCTTCGCAGCCCTTCGAGTGTGGCTTCGTCTTTTTCGCGTGCTTGATGTGTTCGCAAGTTTCGCTCATGCCGGAGTTTCCTCGTTCTCAGCGCTTGTGGCTTTTGGCTGCTTGAAGGGCAGCCGGATGATGAAGCAAGTCTCGCCTGGTTTTGATTCGACCTCAATAAATCCGTGATGCCTGCGCACGATCCGCGCCACCGTGTCCAATCCCAAACCAGTGCCATCGCCAACTTTTTTTGTCGTAAAGAACGGCTCAAAAATCCGCGATTTGATCGCTTCCGGAATCCCCGGTCCGTTGTCCTGGATTTCCACGACCGCGTAGTCCAATTCCTTGCATGTCTTAATCTTCAGTTCGCCCTTACCTTCCATCGAGTCAATCGCATTGTCGATCAGGTTGGTCCACACCTGATTCAATTCGCCGCCGTACGCGCAAATCTTGGGGAGCGATTCCTGGTAGTCACGCACCACCGTGACGCCCGTCTTCAGGCGATGGCCAAAGATCTTCAGCGTATTTTCCAGGTCTTCGTGGAGATCCGCTTCCTGCAAGGATGTCTGGTCCATGTACGAATAACGCTTTACGGCCGAAACTAACTCACTGATTCTTTGCGCGCTGTTGTTGATTTCCCGAATGAGCCCAAACATGGTCATGATGGCTGCGACTCGAGTTATCGCGTCGGGAAGAATTTCCGGGCCGATCTTTGCCGTAAACTTGTCTAGCTGTGGCTCGTCCACTCCGCCCTCGGCCAGAATCGCGGCAATCTTCCAAGCTTCCGGGATCCCGTGCTTCTCAAGCCAATTTGTTACGCGTTCTTCTCGGTCGCTCAATTCCAAAGGGTCCAGCGCGGGTTCCGATTGAGCGGCGATTTTTTTCCCGGCAGCGAGTTCGAACTCAAATAAGGCGTTGCGTTGCTCCTCCGTTGAGGCATGCTTCAGGAGTCGCAAACTGACTTCACGGATATTCTGAAACGAGCCCATCAGGCTCTGTGCCGCCCGCACCGCCGCCGCCGCTGGATTATTCAATTCATGGGCAAGCCCCGCCGACAGCTTTCCTAGCGCCATCAGCTTTTCCTGCTGCGTCTCCGTCCGCGTCACTTCGCGGATCCGATCGGACATCAACCCGACTAGCCGCTCGACCAGTATTGGGATTCGCGTCATCAATTCCGGAAAATGCTTGCGATGCAGCCGTATCATGCGCGTTGGCATCACTGCGCGACTTATGCCCTTGAAGTGCGTAAGGCGGGAGAAGGGAAGTCTCCCCGTGATTTCGCCGGCGACCGCGATGAATATCGGCGACCCCACAGAAGTGAGCCGCTGCACCTGCAACTCGCCCTCAATCATCAGTGTCAGGTAATCCACCGGATCGCCCGGCTGCGCGTAGATGTCGCCCGTTGCCATGGTGATCTCGTCCATGCGTTCGGCGAGCCAATGCAGATCCTCTGCGGGCAAATCCGCGAACACGGAAAATTTCTTTATCTCACTGATGATATGTTCGACTTGCGCTGCTTTTTCGGTCTCGGCCATCTCACACCGTGCTCAAATATTGATGCACGAACTGCACTGCGTTGGCGCCTTCTCCCACGCCGGATGCTACTCGCTTTACTGAGCGATAGCGAACGTCTCCCGCCACGAACACGCCCGGAATACAGGCTTCGAGCAACCAGGGGTCGCGGTCGAGCGGCCAGCCATTCGGGCGCTTGCCGTCCGGCATTAAGTCCGGCCCAGTCAGCAGGAAGCCTTTGTCGTCACGCAGCAGAACGCTGGAGAGCCAATCCGTCCGCGGTGCGGCGCCGATAAAGACGAAGAGGTGATTGGTTGCAACCTTTTGCGCCTCGCCGCTTGTCGCGCACTGAATCGAAATCGCTTCAAGCCGCTCCTCGCCGAAAACTTCCACTACTTGGCTGTTCAGCTCGACGTGAATGTTCGGCGTCTCGCGAATCTGGTCAATCAGGTATTGCGACATGCTGGCCTCGAGCGATTTTCCGCGCACCAGCATAATCACCCGCCCCGCGTGCTGCGAGAAAAACATCGCCGCCTGTCCCGCAGAGTTTGCGCCGCCAACTATGTAAACCTCCTCGCCCTTGCACGTGGCTGCCTCGGTCATTGCCGCGCCGTAGTAAACGCCGGCGCCTTGCACTCGTTCCATTCCGGGCACCGCAAGTTTGCGATACGAAACACCTGTTGCGATCACCATCGCCTTTGCGCCGATTTCCGTGCCATCGGAGAGCATGACGTATTTTGCCGGGCCTTCGACGCGCAGTTTGGTCACTTCCTGCGGCGCGAGAATCTCGACACCGAACTTGCGTGCTTGCGCAACGGCGCGACGCGCCAAATCCGCACCGCTCAGTCCCGCGGGAAACCCGAGATAGTTCTCAATTCGCGAACTCATCCCCGCTTGTCCGCCGGGCGCTTCGCTCTCGATCATCACCGTACGCAATCCTTCGGATGCGCCATAGACCGCCGCGCCAAGCCCCGCCGGACCGCCGCCGACGATCAGCAAATCGTAAAAAGAAGTTTCCGCCCGCGTACGCAGCCCCAGCCGCGCAGCGATGTCCGGAATCGTCGGCTCCGAAAGGGAAGTGCCATCCGTGAAAATCGTGACCGGATACTTTGCCGCGGCGCCGCCGTTCTCGTCGATGAGTGTTTGAATTTCGGGATTACGGTCTGCGGTCTCTACGTCGAAGAACCGGTACGGTACCTGACTGCGCGCCAGAAAATCGCGAACATTGTAGGACTGCGAAGACCAACGATGGCCGAGCACTCGCACGCCCTCAAAAGTCGCCTTGTGTGACGCCTGCCAATCGCTCAGCAAATCGTCCAACACGGGGTAAAAATTCTGTTCGGGCGGATCCCATGGCTTCAAAAGATAGTGGTGAATCCTCGCGCGGTTGATGGCTTGAATCGCCGCATCGGTGTCTGCGTATGCTGTCAGCAGCACACGCCGCGCGTCCGGGAAAACGTCAATCCCCTTGGCGATAAACTCCACGCCGCTCATTTCCGGCATACGTTGGTCCACAAGAAACAAAGCCACCGGCTCGTTGCGCTTTTTCAACGATTGCAAAGCTTGTAGCGCAGACGCACCCGAATTCGCCCGCACGATGCGGTAGTGCTCCGCATACTTGCTCCGCAGGTCGCGTTCGACCGCTCGAAGCACTTCTCCGTCGTCATCTACCGCCATCAAGACTGGTTTGGCCATACTCGGTTTGCCCTTGGAACCCCGGAAAGCACAACTTTACCTCGTGTCCCCTTTGGATGCACGCGCCGCCCAAGCGTTACGCATAAATCGACGAGAGGGCATTGACACTGCCGTCAAGCTTCGGTAGTCCTCGCCCTCCCGCTTACCGAGACGGCCAACAATGTGCAAGAAGCTCAGTGATTGAGGGTATAGCGATCACGGTCTCAAGGAAGGGTTGTTGCGCAAGATCGCGTTCGGAATGCCGGAGAGCGGCAGGACCTCGCTCACCGCGCCGCGCAGTATGGCCTCCCGGGGCATGCCGAATACGACGCAGCTCGCCTCATCTTGCGCGATCGTAAATGCGTCGGCTTGTTTCATCTCAAGAAGGCCTTCCGCTCCGTCGTCGCCCATGCCCGTCATCAATACACCTATCGCACTTGCGCCGGCCGCTTGCGCTACGGAGCGGAACAATACGTTCACGCTAGGGCGATGGCGCGAAACCAAAGAACCGTCACGCACCTCCAGAAAATAACCCGTACCGAGACGACGGACCAGCGTATGCCGGTTGCCCGGAGCTATGAAGGCCCGTCCGGGAATAACTTTGTCGCCGTCAGCAGCTTCTTTGACTTCGATCCGGCAAATGCTGTTGAGGCGGTTCGCAAAGGCAGCCGTGAAGCCCTCGGGCATATGTTGGACAGCAACAATTCCCGGGCAGTCACGCGGCATTTGTTCGAAAACATGGAGCAGCGCTTCAGTACCGCCCGTCGACGCACCGATAGCGATAATATTTTGCCGTTGCTTCGGATTGGATAAAGGGACAGCGGGGGGAATTATTGCATCTGCTGTGTTGTACCCCGAAGATTCCTTGCGGAGCTTGCGAAATTTGTTCACCCGAGCCTTGGAGGCCGCCCGCACTGTGTCTTCGAGGAGAACTGCGGACTCTTCCAGAAAGCCTCGGATGCCTACCTGCGGTTTGGTGATGATATCTACTGCTCCGATTTCCAGGGCGCGAATCGCCGCTTCGGTCCGCGAGCCAGTCAAACCTGAACAAATTACAACAGGCACTGGATTCTTGGACATAAGCCGCTCAAGAAAGGTCAAGCCGTCCATCCGTGGCATTTCCAAGTCGAGAAGAATCACGTCAGGCCGAAACCTTTTCATTTTGTCGATCGCGATTACTGGATCGGCGGCGACGTTGACACAAAATCCGCGCTTCTCGGACAAAAGGGACACCAACACCTGTCGCACGATCGCCGAATCATCCACGACCAGGACATTCAACGGACCACAGTTACTAGCGAGATCGGTGGGAGTTTCTGAGAAGTCGGTTTTTTTGTCGGAGATCACTTAGGCTCCTGTCCAAAAGGCCTGCGGCGTAAGCAAGCGATGTTCAAATTGTTCTCTCGGGAACCGTTTGATCGCGGCGCTGAAGAATGCACAGGGCACCGGCACGCGCCAGGGGTTCCCGCGCCGAAAGAAAGACCTTTGGGGTAACACATTTTAATTTATCGGCGACGCCATGAAGGCTTTCCGCGTGGCCCAGAAACATGTATCCGCCGGGTGTTAAGCACTTTCCCAGTGAGTCGACAACTTTGATTTTCGTCTCCCACTGAAAGTAAATAAGCACGTTGCGGCAAAAGATGAGGTCAAAGGGACCGCCTACTGCGTACGGTTGTCGAGTGAGATTGAGCCGTTCAAAACGGACGGCGCGCCGGAGTTCGTCAGTCGCTTTGATCTTCCCCTTCTCAGGACCGAAGCCCTTCAGAAGAAACCTCCGTTGGTATTCGATTGGGACATTCCGAATCCTATCGACAGGCCAAATGCCTGCGGAGGCCTGGGCAAGAACCTTGGTCGATAGGTCTGTTCCGAGGATTTCGAAACTCCAACCTTCGGTCGGCGGAAACTGGCTAAGGAGCGACATTGCCAGCGAATACACCTCTTCGCCGGTCGAGCAGGCTGCGCTCCAAATCCGAAGCTTTTTGCTCCGCTTGCCGGCTTCCGCATCCGCCAGCCATTCGGGAAAAACATGATTGCGGAGACAATCGAACGCAGCAGGTTCTCGAAAGAAATGCGTTTCGTTGGTACAAATGCAATCGAGCATATGCACCAGTTCACGCGGGTCGGCCTTTACGCGCCGATAGTAGGAAGAGAAAGTATTCAATTCCAACATCCGGAGCCTTCTCCACAAACGGCTCACCAACATGGCGCGGTTCTTTGCGCCCAAGTGAATGCCGGATTCGCGGAGGACGAGTGCCTGGAACAGCTGAAACTCGTCAACCGAGAGATCCGGAATGGGCTGAGGTAGGACCAGCGACGAATGCCCGGGCATTTCTCCCGAAGTCATCAGGCTTCCAGTCGCTGTCCGACAGAATCCTCATCTGCATCAGTCTGCCCGTCCCGAGCCGTGGACTGGAGAGTTGAGACCGTCAGCAACTCTGTGTTGCTCAATACTCGGTCTATGTTCAAGATGAGCGCGAACTTTTTGCCGAGCTTGCCCATTCCAAGCAGATATTCCAGACGCACTCGCGTCCCAAACGCCGGAGGTTCTTCGATGTCTTTCGGAGCGAGATCAATAACTTGATTGACGGCGTCCGCGATCACGCCCATAACGGTTCTCTCGGAGTCCTGGTCGATTTCCACGATCACAATGCAGGTCGTCTTGGTTACCGGATGCTCCTCGATACCGAAACGCGTCGTAAGATCGACCACGGGGACGACGTTCCCCCGCAGATTGATGACTCCGCGAATCCATTCGGGAACTTTCGGCACCTTCGTGACCGTGGTGTACTCGATGATTTCTTTCACGCGCTGAATATTGATCGCGTATTCCTCGTCCGCAAGGAAGAAAGTTAAGTACTGCTGATGGAGTACTTCTTCTTTTTCTTTGAGTTCCATTCATTTTCTCCGCTGCCTAAATCCGGGCGAACGACTCGGCATAGTCGCCGTTCGTTTTTGCCGGGTGAGTGGAGGAGTTCTGACCGATGTTGTCGGTGGCTTCCTGGAAGTGAAGCCTGTCAGCCTTGCGCTTCTTTCCGGTGCCATGATTGCCAAGCGTGCTGACGCGGAAGAAGCTGATCATGTCTTGAAGCGCTTCGGCCTGCGACGCAAGCTCCTCGGCGGTGCTGGACAATTCTTCCGCACCCGCTGCGTTGCGCTGCGTGACCAAAGCAACCTGACTGATAGCCCCATTGATCTGGTTGACCCCGGCGGCTTGTTCCCTGGACGTCGCGGCTACCTCCTGCACGAGGTCCGCAGTTCTTTGAATCGCGGGAACCAATTCAATTAACAAACCACCGGAACGCTCTGCGACCTGAACATTGGCGGCAGCCAAGCCGCCGATCTCCTGCGCCGCTGTGCGGCATCGTTCTGCCAGATTCCGTACTTCGCCCGCTACGACGGCAAAGCCTCTGCCATGCTCTCCGGCACGTGCCGCTTCGATCGCGGCGTTTAGGGCCAGCATATTGGTCTGATAGGCGATTTCTTCGATAACGGCGATTTTTTCCGCGATCGATTTCATTGC
>Ga0070730_10006256_pt1 | contig 10202 bp, 8 predicted proteins | sample Coa_R1_3_FD_66447 | JGI IMG/M metagenome (GOLD analysis project Ga0070730, IMG submission 66447) | Surface soil microbial communities from Centralia Pennsylvania, which are recovering from an underground coalmine fire - Coalmine... | ecosystem: Environmental > Terrestrial > Soil > Unclassified ... | reverse complement strand
TCGATGCTGCCGCTGTTGCGCTCCTCCGCCCACAGCCGCATCGATATCGCCGGGATGAGAATGAGATACAGCCACGGATGCCAGCGGAAGAACGGCTGCAGATCCGCCTGGCCGCGTTCGAACAATCCGCCGACCTGAAAAGTGAAGACGGCCGCCAGCACCAGAAATATCACGATGAAGACGTAGGCCAGAGGAGTCGCGAAATAGCTGCGCAATTCACGACGGAAAACCACCATAACCCTGTTCAAGCCGGCGCTCCTTCAGTGCTGTGCGCGGGGGCCCCGGCGCGGGCGGCGCCGCCGCCCGCCTGGGTCAACGCGCGGAAAACTTCGTCGAGCCGCCCGGACTCGAGATGCAGCTCCGGAACCTCCCAGCCGTATTTCGCGATCAGCGCGCTCACCGCAGGCAGCGCATTGGCGGCCGGCCGGGGAACGGCGGTGAGCCGCAGATCGCGCTCGTTGGTCTCCACCGCCGTGACTTCCGGGAGCGCCGCAATCTCGCGGGCGGCGGCGGCGAGGTCGGCGGCCTTTTCGAACCGCAGGCTCACGGCGTGATGGTATCGCGAGCGCGCCTCGAGGGCGCCCGGCGTCTCGTCCGCAACGATGCGGCCGTTCGCGATGATGATGGCGCGGGTACACACTTCGTGCACCTCTTCCAGGATGTGGGTGGAGACGATGACCAGCTTGTCCTTGCTGAGTTCGTTGATGAGCCGCCGTACTTCGTGCTTCTGGTTCGGATCGAGACCATCGGTGGGTTCGTCCAGGATCAGCACCTTCGGATCGTGGATGATGGCCTGGGCCAGGCCCACCCGCCGCCGGAAGCCCTTCGACAGCGTCTCGATCACCTGGTCGATGACGGGCAGGAGCCCCAGGCGTTCGATCACGACGTCGCGCCGCTGCCGCCGCTCGGCGCCGGCGAGGCCGCGGATGTCGGCGACGAAATCCAGGAATTCACCGACCGTCATTTCACCGTAACTGGGCGCGCCCTCGGGCAGATAGCCCATGCAGGATTTGGCGGCCACCGGTTCGCGCTCGATGTCGTAACCGCACACCGAGACTTCGCCGGCGGAGGGCGCGATGAATCCGGCGATCATGCGCATGGTGGTCGACTTCCCGGCGCCGTTGGCGCCGAGAAATCCAAGTACCTCGCCCGGCTCCACGGAGAAGGTCAGGTCGTCCACGGCGAGCTTGTCGCCATAGCGTTTGGAGAGATTTTTTATCGTAATCATGGCCGCCTTGGAACGAAAATCACACGGGAGGTTCCCCAAAAATCACGGGGGTCTTCAATTTTTTTTGGGCCGTCCCGAAGGATCAGCCGCGTCCGGCCCTTTGATCGATGACCGCTTTATTGTCTTTCAGTATACGTCGCACGTCGGTCAAGTGCGGGCGGTCCGCCATCTTGGCGATGACCTCCGCCAATTCGTACCATTTGCGGCCCCATTGCACCAAGCGAACCGCGTCGGCGATCACCTGCTCGCGCACCTCCTCGGAGGGTCCGCGGGCGAAGCCCGAAGACTCGGGCGACGGCGGCTGGTGCGGCTCCGATTTCCCCGCGGGCGCCTTGGCCTTTCGCTCCGTGCGCGCGACCTGCGCGGTACCGGAGGGCGGCGGCTCACGCACCATACCTGCGATGAATTTCGGCATCTCCCGGGTACCCGAGGCGCCGGGCCCCGGGGCCTCGACCGTCGGGGCATCCTGGGTATCCAACCCGCGCTCGGTGGCGGGATCGGCCGCCGGAATGAAGCGCTCGATGTGTTCCGAACCGACCAGATTCGCGAGAAAGGTCATCAATTCCAGCGAATCGGAGAACTTCGCATCGCCCATCTTGATGCGTTCCTCGATGGAATTGCGCAGGGTCAAGGCTTTTTGCCTGGCAAGATCGATGATCCAGCGGCTGGGGCGCTGATGTTCCGGCCAGGGTTGAACTTTAGAATAGCTGTCATCGTCCAGCGAAGCGTACTTGGCGTGCAGCTCGAGACTCGTGAGCCATTTATCAAGTAGTTCCAACAGGCGTTGATCGGCGGGTGTTGCCATGTGTTCTGCTCCAGGCAGCACCCTAAACGAAGCGCCGCCCGATGGCTAGCGCTACGTTCAACGCCGGCGAATGGAAGTCCAACGGCGGCAACGGCGCGCTCACGGCGGCGCGCGGACCATCACGCGGACCCCGGGGTCGCGCTAGACTGCCGCCATGTGCGGCATCGTCGGCATCATCGGATCGCGCGCAAGCGTCGAAACAGTCAAGCTCATGGCGCAGCGTCTGCGCCACCGCGGGCCCGACGGCGACGGCATCTGGAGCGAACCGGGCGCAGTCTTGGGCCACCGCCGGCTGGCGATCCAGGATTTGACCGAGGGCGGCCACCAGCCGATGGTGCGGGGGCCTCTGGTCCTCACCTACAACGGCGAGATCTACAACCACGAGCAATTGCGCCGGCCCCTGCACGGGCCGTGGCAGTCGACGGGCGATACCGAAACGCTGCTGCGGCTCCTCGCCGACCATGGCAGCGCGGCGCTCGAAGATCTCGCCGGGATGTTCGCGTTTGCCCTGTGGGACTCGGCGGCGCGGCGCCTGCTGCTGGTGCGCGACCGTCTCGGCATGAAGCCCCTGTACTACCAGATCTTGCCGGACGGCATTGCCTTCGCATCGGAGCTCAAGGCGCTCCTCGTGCTCGGGACGCCGGACATCGAGCGCGGCGCCGTCCGCGATTTCCTGTTCCACGGCTACATACCCGCGCCCAAGACCATCTATCGCGGGATCGCAAAACTGCCGGCCGGACACACGCTGACCTGGGAAGACGGACGGGTGTCGATCGAACGGTATTGGCGGCCGTCGGCCGCCATCGTCTCCAGGAGCAAGGACGACACCTTGCAGCGGCTCGACGAAGTCCTGCGCCGGGTGGTGCCGGCGCACACGCTGTCGGACGTTCCGGTCGGCGTCTTCCTGAGCGGGGGCATGGACTCGGCCGTGACCGCCTACTACCTCGACGCTCCGCGAACCTTCAGTTTGGGCTTCGATGTGCGCGACCGCTCCGAGCTCGACGCCGCGCGTGCCGCGGCTCTGCATTTGCACACCGTGCACACCGAAATGACCGCGCCGACCGCGGATTTCGAGGCCGCTCTCGATGCCATGCCGCGGCTGTTCGACGAGCCCTTCGGCGACAGCGCGGCCTGGTCCAATTATCTGATCGCGGAGTTCGCGCGGCGCGAGGTCACCGTGGCCTTGAGCGGCGAGGGCGGCGATGAGATCTTCTGCGGATACCCGCGCTACTGGTCGAACATCGGAGCCCGCTCGAATCTCTTGAACCGCACGCTCGCCGAGCGGCTGCCGCCGCTGTCGCGCTTTGCATCGTCCATGCTGCGTCATTCCGCGGTAGGTCTGCCCGCGTTCGCGATCGCGTTGGGCGGACTCGCCGAAGTTCAGATCGACGCCTTGCTGGCCGATGACTGGCGCGAGCATGGCTACGACTATCTATGGTTCTACCGCCAATTCTGGAGTCCGGATTTGGATGCCCTGACGCAATTGCGCTGGCTCGATTTGAATACCGATCTCGCCGAGGGCCTGTTGACCAAGGTGGACCGTACCAGCATGGCGCATTCGCTCGAGGTCCGGCCGCCGTTGCTGGACCATCGCTTGGTCGAATTCATGCTGAGCGTGGATCCGGCCATGCTCGTCGACCGCCGCCGGCGCCGCGGCAAGCTGCTGGTACGCCGGCTCATGGAGCCGCGGCTGCCGCCGGGACACTTGGAGCGCCCGAAATCGGGCTTTGGTTTGCCGGTGCATCGCTGGCTCACGCAGCACCCGCAGGTATTGCACGATGCCGTAGCGCGTCTCATGGCGCGCGGCGTGCTGCGGCGTCCGGTCGGAACGGAGTTTCGCCGCGCCTGGTATCTCCTGGTGCTCGACCGCTGGTTCACCGCCTTTGCATGAGGGAGCACCGCGGCTGCTGTTCGTGCCGGTTTCCGGAGCATTCGGCATGGGCGAATATGCCCGCTCGCTCGCCATCGCGCAGGGCGCGATGCAACGCTGGCCGCAAGCGTCCATCCGCTTCATCTTGAGCCGCGCGGCTCCCTATGCGGCGCAATCGCCGTTTCCCGCGGAGCTCCTGGCATCATCGCCCACGTTTCATTCCGCCGCCGTCATCGGCATCATGAATGAGTGGCGCCCGGACGTCGTGATCTTCGACAATGCGGGACGCACCGCGCAGCTGCGCGCCGCGCGCAAGGCGGGCGCGCGCGTGGTGTACATCAGTTCGCGCCGCCGGCAGAGAAACAAGGCGTTCCGTCTGCGCTGGATGCGGCTCATCGACGAGCACTGGATCGCCTACCCCGAGTTCATCGCGGGGGAACTCACCTTCGTGGAGCGGCTGAAGCGCAGGATGCTGCGCCGTCCCGCCGTGCGCTACCTCGACGTCATTCTCGCGCGGACGCGCGAGCCGCCTACGCCGCGGCCCGGTCTCGCGGCCGATTATCTCTTGATGGTGCCGGGCGGGGGCACCGGCCATCCCGGGGCCGGCGATGCGGTCGACGTATTTCTGCAGGCGGCGCGCGCACTCGCATCGCTCGGCGTCGACACGGTGCTGGTGGGAGCGGCCGGTACGGCGGCCGTCACGGCAGGGGCGCCCGGTGCGTGTGCCCCGGCTGCCCTCGGGGCACGCGCGCACCTGCTGGGTTCGCTGCCCCAGGCGGAGCTCGCCGGGTTGATGCAGGGCGCGCGGCTCATCGTCGCGAACGGCGGCTCCACCCTGCTGCAATCCATCGCCTGCGGGCGGGCTTGCGTGGCGGTACCCATCGCGGGTGATCAGGCCGAACGCATCCGCCGCTGCGTCGGCTTGGGCGTTGCCGTCGCGGCGCCGCTCGCGGCGCACGCCATGGTGCAGGCCGCTTCGGACCTGTGGCGAGATGCGGCCCGCCTCGATGCGCTCGCGGGCCGCGCCGCGCGGCTGGGACTCGCCGACGGCGTCGATGTGGCGCTGCGCGCGATCACCGGATTGCTGACAACTTAACCGGCACTCCCATGGCGCGCGTTCTCTTGTTGGGTTATGGGCTCGATCAGCCCTCGTTCCGGCACCGTATGGCCAGCATCATCGCGCCCTTGGAGGCCGCCGGCGTTCAAGTGCGTCCCGAGCGTTTGCCGAGCCGGCGCTATGGCGTTCGCACCTGGGAGCGGCGCGAACTGCTGCGCTGGGCCGACGTGGTCGTCCTGCATCAGATCAAGCTGAGCGCCATCGAGGCGCGCTTGGTCGCGGCCTTGAGCCGGCGCCGCGTGTTCGACGTGGATGACGCCATCTACGTGCGCAAGCCGCGGCGACTCGGCGATCCGGTCGATGAGTCGATCTGGCGCCGCCGGAAATTCGCGGCGACCTGCCGGTGGGTCGACGTGGTCGCGGCGGGCAACGAGGTGCTGGCGGCGGTCGCGCGGCCGGCGGCCCGCGAGGTGGTGATTCTGCCCACGTCCATCGACACCTCGGTGTACCGGGCGACCACCGCCTCAGCGGCGGATCCGCCCACCATCGCCTGGATCGGCAGTCCGGAGAATCTCATCTATCTGGAGATGATCCGGCCGGCGCTGGCGCGGCTGGCCGCGCGCCATCCGGCCCTCAAGGTGCGCGTCATCTGTTCGCAGTTCCCGGACTGGCCCGAGATTCACGTCGAGCGCATCGCCTGGAGTTCGCAAACCGAAGCGCAGGCGCTCGCCGCGGCCCACATCGGGGTGATGCCGCTGACCGACGATGCCTGGTCGCGCGGCAAGTGCGCATTCAAGCTGCTGCAATACATGGCCGCATCGTTGCCGTGCGTGGCATCGCCGGTGGGCGCGAACACGGAGGCGGTGCAGGACGGAGTCAATGGGTTTCATGCCCGCAGCATCGATGATTGGGAACAGACGTTGGAGCGCCTGATCGCCTCGGCGGAGCTCCGTGCGCGATTCGGCGCCGCCGGACACGCACACGTCGAGCAGCGGTATGCGCTTCGCGCCTATCAGGCCGGCTATGTGGCGCTGCTCACGCGCCTCGCCGCACGGGGAGAGCCGAGCTGAGCGTGCCGCGTCCCCGCGCGCTGCGCCCGGGACACGCGTTCGCGATTTCTGCAACTGAAGGTCCGCAATCCCCTCGTCGGCACACGTTGACTACAGCGGCGCGCGCGGCGCCGGCCGGGATACAATACGGCATGCCCGCGCTGCATATATTCCAGATCCTGAATCACTACACGGCGCCCAAGGACCTGGATTCCGGCTTCGGCGTGCTGGACAACTCGGCCAACGAGCGCCCGGACTGGTTCGAGTACTGGCCGATCCGAAAGTTCTTGTTGAACGAGAAGCTGGACGAGGAGGCGTTCTACGGATTCCTCTCGCCGAAATTCAAGCACAAGACCAATTTGAGCGCGGGCGCGGTGCGCGATTTCATTCTCGCCGCGGAGCCCGGCACCGATGTGGTGCTGTTCAGCCCCAGCATTCACAACAGCGCCTACTATCTCAACGTGTTCGAGCACGGCGAGGCGGAGCATCCGGGCCTCGCCGGGGTTGCCGCGCGCCTGTTCGAGCGCCTCGGGCATCGGCTCGATCTCGACAACTTCATCTCGGATTCGCGCAACACCGTACACTCGAATTACTTCATCGCGAGGCCGCGCTTCTGGCGCGCATGGCTTGCGATCACCGAGAAGATGTTCGCCCTGGCGGAATCTCCCGACGATGCACTGGGCAAGGAATTGCGCACGCCCACCGCATACCGCGGCAGCCGCGACGTGCAGATGAAGATCTTCGTCATGGAACGCATCGCCACCTGGATCTTGGTCACGGATGCCTCGTTCCGGGCGAGCGTCCGCGATCCCTTCGCGGCCCGCGCGCGATTCTACAAGCTGCCGGTCGCCATCGTCTGCGATGCCCTCAAGATCGCCTATGTCACGCAGCGACGCGGGCAATACAAAGAGGTGTTCTTGATGGTACGAAATCTGCGAAAATTCCTGAATATGCAGATTCGAATCGGCGGACGGGTCGGTTGGGGCCGGGTGCGGCCGACGCTGCGCGCCCTCCGGTCGTATTGGCAAGCATGAAACAGCCCGCTGACGCATGAGTGAGACCGCTGGCGCATGAGCGCGATCCCCTGAACCTATGCCGGACCAAGAACTGTTTTCGACGGACGATGAGCGCAATGCCGCCTTTTGGCGCGGCCGCAGAGTCCTGCTCACCGGCCATACGGGGTTCAAGGGAACGTGGCTGTACCTGTGGCTGCGAAAACTCGGAGCCGAGGTCACGGGATATGCCTTGGAACCGGCGTTCGAGCCGAGCCTGTGGGCGATCGTCGGGGAGGCCGCGGCAGGCGGCCGCTCCATCATCGGCGACATCCGCGATGCGGGCCGGGTGCGCGGGCTGGTGGCCGATTCGCGCCCGCAGATCGTCATCCACATGGCCGCGCAGGCATTGGTGCGCGAGTCCTACCGCGATCCGTTGGCGACCTATGCCACGAACGTGATGGGCACCGCCAACCTGCTCGAGGCGTGCCGCGGAGCGCCGGATCTCGAGTGCGCCGTCATCGTCACCAGCGACAAGGTCTATGAGAATCTTGGGGCCGGCCGGCCCTTCGTCGAGGAAGACCGGCTCGGCGGGCACGATCCCTACAGCAACAGCAAGGCCTGCGCGGAACTGGTCACGGGCAGCTTTCGCGACAGCTTCTTCGTCGACGGCCCGCCGGTCGCCTCGGCCCGGGCCGGAAACGTCATCGGGGGCGGAGATTGGTCGCCCGACCGGCTCATCCCGGATTGCGTGCGGGCGCTCAAGACCGGCAGGCCGGTGACGCTTCGCTACCCCGATGCCGTAAGACCCTGGCAGCACGTCCTCGAGCCGCTGTCCGGCTATCTCGCGATGGCCAGGGCGCTCGTCGAGACGCCGAAGACGGCGCCCCGGGCCGTGAACTTCGGCCCCGATCCGGCTTCATTCTGCCGGGTGCGTGAAGTGGTCGATGCCTTCAGCGCCCGCTTCGACGGCAAGCCGGGCTGGGAGCGCGATGCGGGCGCACATCCCGCCGAGGCGGCGGCCTTGACTCTGTCATCGAAGCTGGCCGAGCGCTCGCTCCGGTGGCGGCCTATCCTGTGCCTCGAGGAATCACTGTCTTGGACCGCGGATTGGTACCGCGCGCACGCCATGGGGGAGAACATGTTGACCGCAAGCGAGGCGCAGATTGCGCATTATGAAGAACGCGCCCTGAAGACCAAGACGTTGAACTCGCCGGCGCCGGCGAGCGCGCCGGTGGGGAGCGGGGAGCGATGAAGTGCGTCATCCTCGCCGGCGGCAAGGGCACGCGCATCGCGGAGGAGTCGAGCAGCCGGCCCAAGCCCATGGTCGAGATCGGTTCGAAGCCGATCTTGTGGCACATCATGAAGTTGTACGCCTCGTTCGGCGTGCACGAGTTCATCGTCTGTCTGGGCTACAAGGGCTACATGGTGAAGGAGTATTTCGCCAACTACTTCCTGCACGAGGCCGACGTCACATTCGACATGGCCGGCAACCGCGTCGAGTACCACGACTGCCGCAGCGAGCCCTGGAAGGTCACGCTGGTGGATACGGGCGAGGAGTCGATGACCGGCGGACGCCTGATGCAGGTGGGCAAGTACTTGAACGCGGGCGAGACCTTCTGCATGACCTACGGCGACGGTCTGGCGAACATCGACATCGGCGAGGAAATCGCCTTTCACAAGGAAAAGGGCTGCAAGGCCACCGTGGCCTGCGTACGCCCGCCGGCGCGCTTCGGCAGGATCGTGATCGAAGGCACCCAGGCGAAGTCCTTCGAAGAGAAGCCGCAGAGCGAGGGCGGTCTCATCAACGGCGGCTTTTTCGTGCTGGAGCCGAGCGTGCTCGAATTGATCGACGGCTTCCATACGGTGTGGGAAAACGAACCCATGGAGAATCTTGCCTCGAGCGGGCAGCTCAGCGCCTGGATTCACCGGGGATTCTGGCAGCCGATGGATACGCTGCGCGACAAGCAGCACTTGAATGCCTTGTGGGAAAGCGGCGCGGCGCCCTGGAAGCTATGGGAAGGTTGACCCGATGGTAGGACCCGTCACGCGATGCCGCGCCTGCGGCGGCCGGCTGGCGGTGACCATGGCCGATCTCGGCCTGCAGCCGCCGTCGAACGCGTTTCTGACGACCTTGACCGATGCCGCTCACGAGAAGCGCTATCCGCTGCGCGCGAAGGTCTGCGAGAGCTGCAAACTGGTCCAGGTGGACTATGACGTCGCGCCCGAGGAGCTGTTCGGCAACTACGTGTACTTCTCGTCCTATTCGGACGAATGGCTGGCGCATGCCCGCGCGTATTGCGACATGGCGCGGCGGCGCTTCTCGCTCGATGGGACCAGTCTCGTGGTCGAGCTGGCGAGCAACGATGGATACCTCCTCAAGAATTTCGTGCAAATGGGCGTTCCGGTGCTCGGCATCGATCCGTCGGATACCGTGGTGGCGGCGGCGACCAAGATCGGCGTCCCCAGCCTGGTCGAATTCTTCGGCGAGGCGCTGGCGGTGCGGCTGGCCGGGGAAGGGCGGCGGGCCGATCTCATCATCGGCAACAACGTCATCGCCCACGTTCCCTTGTTGAACGACTTCGTCGCCGGCATCGCCGTGCTGTTGAAGCTCGAAGGTACGGTCACCATCGAGTTCCCGCACCTGCTGACGCTGATCGAACACGTGGAATTCGACACCATCTATCACGAACATTATTCCTACATCTCGCTGGTTGCCCTGGAACAGGTGTTCGGCCGGCATGGTCTGCGAATCTACGACGTCGAGAAGCTGCCGACGCACGGCGGATCGCTGCGCATCTTCGCGTCGCATGCGGGGCGGACGGGCATCGACGACAGCGCCGCGTTGCAGGCGGTACGGCGCGAGGAGGCCGCGGCCGGGCTCGCGGATCTGGATACGTACCTGCGCTTCGCCGAACGCGTCGATGCCTGCCGGCGCGCGCTGCTGGATTTTTTGGCCGCCGCCAAACGGGAAGGCAAGACCGTCGCGGCCTATGGAGCCGCGGCCAAGGGGAACACGCTGCTCAACTTCTGCGGCCTGACCCGGGAGGATATTTCGATGGTCGCCGACCGCAATCCGCACAAGCAGGCCAAGTTCCTGCCGGGCTCCCACATCCCGGTGGTCTCGCCGGAGGAGCTGCTGCGGGGACGGCCGGACTACGTACTCATCCTCCCCTGGAATCTGCAGGAGGAGATTCGCCG
>Ga0070730_10006255_pt1 | contig 10203 bp, 5 predicted proteins | sample Coa_R1_3_FD_66447 | JGI IMG/M metagenome (GOLD analysis project Ga0070730, IMG submission 66447) | Surface soil microbial communities from Centralia Pennsylvania, which are recovering from an underground coalmine fire - Coalmine... | ecosystem: Environmental > Terrestrial > Soil > Unclassified ... | reverse complement strand
CGACGCGCGCCCCAGCGGGCTGGCGGGGCGCAGCGCACGCGCGAGCAGGCGCAGGACCATCGTGACGATCCACGGCGCCGCCAGCGCGGTCCCGAGGCCGGCGAGGAGGGGGTTGAGCGACTCGACGAGGGGGAAGCGCGCGCCCAGCCCGAGCTTCGAGGAGACGAAGAGCAGCGCCAGCATCGCGACCCCGGTCCCCCGCGCGATGCGCGCGCGCAGGATCGCTGCGTCGCTCGCGTCGGGGACGGCGCCGGCGCCGAACGCCTCTCTGCCCCGGATGCGGGTCGCGCGCCACGCGGGCCAGAGGGCCGCGAGCGTCGCGGCCACGAGCCCCGCCGCGACGCCGAGCGCCATCAGCGACGCGTCGAAGCGCACGTCGGACACCTCGATGGGCGTCACGTACTGCCGCGACATCGACTCGGACACGCGCTGCACGAGCGCGAGCGCGAGGCAACGCCCGCCGGCGACGCCCAGCGCGCCGCCCAGCAGACCCATGACCCCCGCCTCGACGACGAAGAGGAGCATCACGCCGCCGCGCGAGGCGCCGAGCGCGCGCAGCACGCCGATCTCGCGCCGCCGCTCGCCCACCGACAGCGTCACCGCGTTGGCGACGAGGAACACGCCCACGAGGAGCGCGAGGGAGCTGAGGAACGACAGGACGCCCTGGTAGCCCTTGACCATGCGGGCGAACGTCTCGGCCTGCTGGTCCTTCTGCTCGACGCGGTACCCCGGGCCGAGCGCGGCCTCGATGCGCGCCGCGAGGGCGCCCGCGTCTTCGCCGGCGGCCGGCACGACGTCGACGCGATCGACCTTGCCTTCCTTGCCGAAGGTGACGCGCGCGCCGTCGATGTCCATGATCGCGACGTTGCCGCCGAAGGCCTTGGCGGGGCCGGTGGGCGAGAGGATGCCGCGCACCACGAAGCGCTTCTTGCCGTACGCGGTCAGCAGATCGATGGGCGAGTCGTTCGAGAGGCCGTTCTCGTCGGCGAACGACCGGGTGACGATGATGCTGTCGGCCTGGTTGAGGAACTCGAGGGGGTCTTCGACGACGGCGTCGTCGTTCTTGTACGAGCGGACGGCCGCCTCTTGAAGGAGATCGATCCCGAGGACGGCGAGCGAGCGCGGCTTGCCCGCTGGACCGCCCTCGAAGCGGACGCGCGACTCGATCATCGGCACCGCCGACTCGACGCCGCGCACTCCCTTCACGACGTCGACCTTCGCCTCCGGGAAGCCCGCCTCGCTGCCGAGCACCGTGAACGTCGCCTTGCCGGTGATCGAGCCGACGTTGTCGCGGAAGAAGCCGAGCGTCGACGCGTTGATCGCGGAGATGGCGACGAACAGCGCCACGCCCAGCGCGACGCCGAGGACGGTCAGCGCGGTGCGCAGGGGCTTCTGGCGCACGTGCCGCCAGGCCACGAGGGAGAGGAGGGTCCTCAGCATGCCTCGCTCGAGTGGGCGCGTTCGCGCGCCGGGGGCGGCTGTGCCGCGAGCGCCACGTGGGGCGGACCGTCCGCTTCCACGAGCCCGTCGCGCAGGGCGATGACGCGATCGCTGAAGGCGGCGGCCTTCGGATCGTGCGTGACCATGATCAGCGTCTGGCCGCGCTCCTTGACGGTCTCGCGGAACAGCTCGAGCACCGCGGTGCCCGTCTTCGTGTCGAGGTTGCCCGTCGGCTCGTCGGCGAGCACGAGCACTGGGTCCGCGACGAGCGCCCGCGCGATCGCCACGCGCTGCATCTCGCCGCCGGAGAGCTGGTCCGGACGGTGTCCGAAGCGGTGCGAGAGGCCCACGCGGGCGAGGAGCTCGCGCGCCGTCGCGGCGACCGCCGCGTGGGGCCGTCCGTCGAGCAGCATCGGCAGCGCCACGTTCTCCTCGGCCGTGAGCGTCGGCAGGAGGTTGAAGAACTGGAACACGAAGCCGAGGCGCCGCCGGCGGAAGGCCGAGAGCTGCGCGTCCGAGTACGCGTCGAGGCGCTGCCCGTCGAGCACGACGGTTCCCGACGTCGGCCGATCGAGGCCGCCGACGAGCTGCATGAACGTCGTCTTGCCCGAGCCGCTCGGCCCGACGACGCTCACGAGCTCGCCCTTCTCGACCGACACGTCGACGCCGCGGAGGACCTCGACCTCGACCTTTCCGCGCCCGTACGTCTTGCGGAGACCGTTCGTCTGGAGGATCGCCATGGCTCGTCCTTCACTGCGCCGCGGCGGCGGCGACCTTCGTCTCGGCGGGGGCCTCCTCGAGGATCTCGACGACGCCGGTCGAGCCGTCGACGCGGATGCGCTGCCCCGAGCGCAGGATCGACGTAGCGCCCGGCAGGTTCAGCACGGCGGGGATGCCGTACTCGCGGCCGATGACCGCGGCGTGCGACAAGAGGCCGCCGACCTCGGTGACGACGCCGGCCACGAGGCCGAGCACCGGGGTCCACCCGGGGTCGGTCGTCTTCGTGACCAGGATGTCGCCCTTGCGGATCCGGTGCACGTCGTCGAGCGACGGCACCACGCGCGCCGTGCCCTCGACGACCCTGGGGCTGCACCCCAGGCCGACGAGCACGCGCTTGCCGTCGGCGCCCTGCAGGTAACTCTCGAGCGTGCGCTGCCGGACGTCGGCCCCCAGCTCGTTCGGCGCCGCGAAGTTGCGGTAGCCGGCGTACATCTTCCAGCGGAAGGCGATGCGGCGGTGCGCCTCGGGCCGCGCCAGCACGCCGTCGACGAGGTCGCGGACCTCTTCGATCGAGAGCATGAAGACGTCGCCCGCGTCGAGCAGGTCGCCGCGCCGCGCGAGGCGATGACCGGCCTCGACGACGTACGCCCGCACGACCGCGTAGCACTGCGTCGAGCACTCGCGCATCGCCTCGCGCGCCGAGAGGTACGCGCGCATGCGGCGGAGCTGCTTCTCGAAGCCGGCGGCGAAGCGGGCGCGCCACACCAGGCGCTTGCGCAGCGTCGCGCGGACCGCCGCCAGCTCGGCCTCGTACGCGGCCTTCTGGGACGCTACCGTGGCGTCGGGGTCGGCGGGCTCCACGCCCGAGTCGAGGATGCCGCGGACGAGGTCCGTGATTCGCTCGGGTACCTCGCTCCAGCGCGGCACCGTGAGATCGAGCTCCGCGTCGGAGTGGAAGCCGTGGACGCGGAGGAAGTCGGCGAGCGCCGTGCGCCACGCGTCCGAGCCGAATCCGTTCGCGCGGGCGACGCGGTGGAGCGACGCGATGCCGCGCTGCACGTCCATGTGGTGAACGTCCTCGAGACCGCCCATGAGGGTGATGAGCGACGTCGGCCGGCCCGTGGCGGCGTCCATCTTCGCGAGGAACGACTTGAACTCCGACTGCGCGGTGGCGTTGTTGTAGATGGTCGTGAAGTACGCGCGCTCGGTGCGCCGGTGGAAGTCGAGCAGGACGCGCTTGAGGTCCTCGAACAGCGGCTGGTCCTTCGTCTCGGCGAAGCGCTCGACGCGCGCGCACGCGTCGCGGCGCTTGCCGGCGAACTCGGGGAGGAAGTCGCGCGCGACGGCGAGCTGCCCGGCGAACTCCTTCTCGAGCGCGAGCGCCACCGGCAGCGCCGGCAGGACCGTGCGCACGGTGGTCGGCGTCACGCGGGGGCCGGCTGCGCCGTAGCTCTTCTGGATGCCGAGGTCCTGGTCGAACTTCTCTTCCTCGAACCCGGGCAGCTTGCCGAGCGCGCGCTTGACGGCGCTGGCGTTCCAGTACCCCCGCCCGTAGTACATCGCGATCCAGCGCTCCTGGCGCTCGCGCGAGAGCAGCCGCAGCGACTCGAAGTAGCGCTGCATCGAGTGCTGCATCGCGCTCCTGTAGAGCGAGAACATGAGCGGCGTGCACACGCGCGCCGAGATGCCGCCGTCCTTGAAGTCGGCGTTCGTCAGCTCCTCGACGTCGGCGCGGAAGCGGACCGTGGTGACCGGGCGCGCCTGGAGGATGAAGAGCGTGCCGTCGCCGTCGACCGCGAACTCGACGTCCTGCGGCGTCCCGAAGTGGGCCTGGATGTCGAGGAGCGTGGTCGCGAGCTCGCGCGCCGTCTCGGTGGCGAGGCGCGCGCCCTCCGGACCCGGCGTCTCGTCCACCACGGCGCCGGTCTCGAGGACGATCGTGTAGCGCGTCGGCGTGACCTGGCCGGAGACGAGCTTCTCGCCGAGCCCCGCGCAGCACTCCACGAGCGCGTGCTCCTCCTTGCCGGTCATCGGATCGATCGAGAAGGCCACGCCGGCGACGGCGGCCGGGACCATGCGCTGGACGAGGACCGCCACGCGCGCGCTCTCGGCGGCGAGGCCCTGGCGATCGAGGTACGCGCGCACGCGCGTACCGTGAGCGGACGCGCGGCACGCGGCGAGCTTCTGCCGGAGCACAGGCACGGACGCGACGTCGAGGAACGTCTCGTACAGGCCTGCGAAGCTCGCGCCCTCGAGGTCCTCGAGCTGCCCGCTCGAGCGCACCGCGACGGGGAAGCCGCCGATCACGGCGACCAGCTCGGCGAGCCGGGCGTCGGACATCGCGTCGACGTCCTCGTCGTGCGCGACGACGAAGCCCGGCGGGACCCGCATGCCTGCGCGCACCAGCTCGTGCAGGTTCGCCGCCTTGCGGCCGGCGCGACCGGCGTCGAAGGTCTCGCTGCTCAACGATTGGACCACGCGGAAGCCTCCTTGAGGGACGAGGACGAAGGGGGAGCGCCGTCGAACGCGCGCTTGGTGAACTCGAAGCCGTGGGCGCGGGCGAGGGCGCGCGCGCGCCGGACCTTGTCGGCCGACAGCGCGCCGAGCGAGAGGCTCTCCTCGGCGCCCGTGAGGCCGAGCAACACCGTCTCGGCGAGGCAGCCGTAGATCTGGCCCGCGGGGAGCTGCATGCCGTCGATCGCGAGGTGCTGGCCCAGCGGCAGGCGCACGATGCCGCCCTTGAGGAGGATCGCGTTGGGGCGCTCGCGCGCGACCTCGGGGCTCACGTCGCCGGGCGTGGCGACGTCGCAGAGGACGACCGGGCCGCGCGCGGACACGTGCTTGGCGAAGATGACGTGCTTCGGCGCGTTGGTCGCGGACACGATCGCGTTGCACTCGACCAGCGCGCTCGTCTCGGTCGCGACGCGGATGGGGACGCCGCCCTCGCCGAGCTCCGCGACGTGCGCGCGGCGGAGGCGCTCGCCGAGGGAGCCCGCGGTCGGGTCGGTCGCCGCGGCGCGCACCGCCGGCGACTTCCACAGCGCACCGGGCACGCCGCCGCGCCTGCCGTCCAGCGCCTGCTGCCACGCGGCCGCGTAGAGCCCGTCCGCGCGACGATCGAGGCGCTGCCGGGCGGGGCGGCGGCCCACGAGGAGGATCGAGTCGACGTGCTCCGCGAAGAGATCCGCGAGCACCGTGCCGATGTTGCCGACGGCCCCGACGACGCCGAGGTCCACGCGCTTCAACCCGGCGCGCTCGACGGCGGCGAGGGTCGCGTCGACGGCGGCGGCGGCGGTGACCGAGTTGCCGCTGGTGAGCACCGCGGACTCCTCGAGGACATCCTCGCAGTTGTTCGTGAGGATCGACGTGTACCCGCCGAAGCCGACGACGGCGGCGCGCTCCTCGCGCGCGATCTCGACCCCCTTCTCGATCATCTCGCGCACCCACGTGGCCTCGGCTGCACGGAAGCTCGCCATGACCTGGGCCGACGTGAACGGGATGGCGACGACCGTGAGGCCCACCTCGGCGCCCTGCACCGACTGCACGACGCCGCGGTACGTGACGAAGGGCTCGAGCACGGTGCGGCTGCGCTCGAGCAGGAGCGCGCACTCGGCGCTGCTCAGCGACGCGAGCGACCGATCCCATGCGCGCAGGTCGCCCGGCTCGAGGAAGTGCGCGAGGAAGACGACGCTGCGCTCGCGCGCGTGGCCTCCCGCGTCGTTCGCCGCCGCGAGGTGCGACCCGCTGCCGCCCGCCGTGGCGATCGGCGCGACCGCCATGCGCCTGCTGGAGGGCGGCGCGGGCGATCGGTTGTCCGCGCTCGCGGCGCGCTCGCCGAGGTAGCGGCCGAGGCGATCGCGCGCGGCCCCGAGGTTGCCGGTCGACAGATCGAGACGCTCGGCCGCGCTGAGGAAGCGACCCACCCACGGTACGCGGCGGGCCACGCGCGTGATCTCGCGGAGCGTGGACTCGCGGCGCGTCTCCTCGCGCGCCGCGGCGGTCGTCTCGGGCGTCGCCGCCGGCTGCCGGGCCGTTGCCTGCCGGACGACGTGGCGCACGAGCTTGGCCGCGTCCCCGCGGCGCAGGGTCACGAGCAGCTGCTCGGCGGCGTCGACGAACCGATCGAGCTCCTCGCGCGCGATGTACGCCGACGGCTGGATGCGCAGCGTCTCCGGCGAGGAGAGCGTCGGGGCGACGCGCACGCGATGCTCGTGCAGGAGGTACCCCGCCGCCAGGTACCCGAGCAGCTCCTGCTCGGCCGCGACGCGCAGGAACGCCGAGCGCGACGCTGTCTGCGGCGCGAGCTCGAAGCCCACCATGAGGCCCCGCCCGCGCACGTCGCGGACCTGGTCGGGGTAGCGCTCGCCGAGCGCGCGCAGCCGCAGCGCGAGGTACTCGCCCTTGGCCGCGCACTCGCGCATGAGCGCGCCGTCGTCGGCCGTGATGAGATCCAGCGCGCCGAGCGCCATCGCGCTCGAGAAGTCGTCCTCCGCGAACGTCGACGTGTGCAGGAGCCCGAACTCCTCGATGTACCGCTCGCGGTCGACGAGGACGGCGGAGATCTTCGCGAGGCCGCCGCCCAGCGACTTGCTCATGAGGTAGTAGTCGGCCCGCACGCCGGCGGCCTCGGACGCGAGGAACGTCCCCGCGCGACCCATCCCGCACTGGATCTCGTCGAAGACCAGCGGGAAGCCCGCCGCGTCGGCCCGCTCGCGAAGCGCCCGCAGGAAGTCGTGCGGGATCTCGCGCACCCCGCCCTCGCCCTGGATCGGCTCCACGAAGCAGCCGACCACGTTCACCAGCTCGCGCGGCTCGACGCGTAGCGATCCGTCGGCGTCGAGCGCGAGGACCAGGTGCTGCACCGACGCGTCCGAGATGCTGAGGTCGAGCGCGTCGACGTCGCCCGGCACGAGGAACGACGAGCGCAGGCCGATGCGTCGCCACGCCTTGCGGTAGCGCGGGTTGGCGGTGATGCTCAGCGCGCCGGTCGACTTGCCGTGGAACGCGCGCTCGAGGGTGAGCAGCGTGGGAGGCCGCTCGAGGACGCCGAGGTTGTGCTCGAGGACGCGGGCGAAGAGCTGGTCCGCGTCGCGCGGGGCGGGGCCGCCCGTGGTGCGTCCGACGCGCGCGAGCGTCTCGGCGTCGACGCGGGCCTCGCCGTCGGCGCGGCGGATGCGGAAGGTCTTCTCGACGCGCGCGTTCGCGCCCAGCAGCGCGTCGACGCGCTCGACGAGCTCCATCTCCGCGTGCTTGATCGCCGCCTCGACCGCGGCGGCGCCGGTCGACGCGAGCGTCACGCCGTAGCGCCGACCCGTCGTGCGGCCCGCCAGATCGCTGAGCCTCTTCGCCAGCGCCCCCGCGTACGTGCGGACGCTCGCCTGCGCGTTGAAGGGGCGGCGCGCGTCGAGCAGCGCCTTCGCGCGCTCTACCAGCGCGGGGTGGTTGTGCCCGACGAGCGACGCGCCGTAGCCGCCCAGCATGTCGGTGACGCGAACGAGCTCGCCGCCCTCGCGGTAGTAGAGATGGTCGCCCTCGGCGCGCTCGTAGGCGACGTCGAGCCCCACGGCGCGCAGCACCTCGGCGACGCGCGGCTTGAGGTACTCGCCGTAGGCCTCGAGGCCGACGCGGGCGTCCGTCTCCAGGTCGATCACGGAAGCCGCCACGATTGCGAGTCGCGCCCGCCGAGCACCAGGTCCTTCGTGCGGTTGCGCTGCAGCTTGCCGCTCGTCGTCTTGGGGACGGCGCCGCGGCGCGTGACGCGCACGACGTCGGGCCGGATGCCGGTGCGCTCGAGCACTGCGGTGGACACCGCCGTCCGCAGGGCGTCGTGCTCCTCCTTGGGCTTGTCCGTCTCGCACACGAGGTACAGGAGCTCGGTGCCTTGCTCCTCGGAGAAGACGCCGAAAGCGACCGCGGTGCCGGGCCGAACGCCGGCGGCGCGCTCGGCGGCCCACTCGAACTCCGCGGGGCGGTACTTCTTGCCGCGGATGATCACCATGTCCTTCGCGCGGCCGGTGACGCGCAGCTCGCCGCCGAGCACGTACCCGAGGTCGCCGGTGTCGAGCCAGCCGTCGCGCAACGTCTCCGCCGTGACGTCGGGCAGCTCGAAGTAGCCGCGCATCACCGACGGGCTCTTCACCCAGATGCGGCCCACGTGACCCTCGGCCAGGTCCTCGCCGTCGCGGCCCGCCACGCGGATGGCCGCGCCGTCGACCGGCGGACCGCAGTTGACGACGGCGACCGCCTCGGCGTCGTCCTCGCCCGCGGGCACGGCGACGCCCGACGCGAGCTCGCGCGCCTTCACGCGGTCGAACGCGAGCGGCCGCTCGGCCCCGTGGAAGGTGACCGCGAGCGACGCCTCGGCGAGCCCGTAGCACGGGTGGACGGCGTTCTTTCGCAGGCCGTACTTCTCGAAGCGCCGCTGGAACGCGTGCAGCGTGCGGTAGTCGATCGGCTCCGCACCGCAGAGCGGGTGGCGCCACGTCGACAGGTCCACCCCCTCGAGCTCCTCGTCCTTCGCACGCGCCGTCACGTACGCGTACGCGAAGTTCGGCGCGGGCGAGATGGCGCCCTTGAAGCGCGAGATCGCGCGCAGCCACGACGCGGGCCGGCGCTGGAAGCGCCCCGGCGACAGCAGCGTCGTGTCGATGCCGGTGTAGAGCGGCATCAGCACGCCGCCGATGATCCCCATGTCGTGGTTGAGCGGCAGCCAGCTCACCATCGCGTCGTCGGAGCGGACGGTGAGGGCCCGCGCGATCTGCTCGCAGTTCGCGACCAGGTTCGCGTGCGCGAGCACGACGCCCTTCGGCGAGCCCGTCGACCCGGACGTGCACTGGATGAACGCGGGGTGATCGGCGCCGATGCGCCCGTACGACGGCGGCCTCAGCGCGGCGTCGTCCGTCGTGCCGGGCGGCGGCGCGAGGTCCGTCGGCGCGACGACGTCGACGCCCGGCAGGCCCTGGCGGATCGGCTCGCACAGCTCGGCCGAGGCGACGATCGTCTTCGCGCCGAGATAGCGCGTCGTGGCCGTGAGCCGGTGCGCGAACCCTTCGATCGAGCCGAAGCCCGCGGGCATCGAGATGGGGCAGGGGATCGCCCCCGCGATCATCAGGCCGTAGAAGGTCGCGAGGAACTCGGGCGACGTCGGCAGGATGACGGGTACGCGCGCGCCCACCGCGACGCCGCGCTGCCGGAGCGCCGCCGCCACCGCGAGGCTGCGCGACCGCAGCTCGGCGTACGTCAGCCGCTCGACGGACTCGTCGTCGCGCACGAAGTGGACGGCCGTGCCTTGGGAGGCCGCTGCGTCGACGGCAGCGAGGACCGTGGGGTAGCGGGGGTGCACGGTCATCGCGGCGCCCTCTCGCAGACGAAGCGGATGACGTCGTCGACCTTGCGCAGCTTCGACGCGACCTCGTCGGAGATCTGGACCTGGAAGGCGTCCTCGAGGCCCACGACGAGATCCATCGCGCGCGCGGAGTCGAGCCCGTACTCGACGAGCAGCCGGTCGCGCTGGACGTCCTCCGGATTGACGTCGCACGCCTCGGCGATGAGCCTGATGACTTCGTCTTCCATTCTCGTACCCATGGTGGCTATGACGCGCCTGCCGATCGGACTGCCGCAACGCATCAATGATGTACGTTTCGGTGTGAGTCAAGGAACTGAACTTCCAATTGTTCGGCTACGTCCTCGTTTGGACGACGCAGGGATGAGTGACCGTGCTGCGCCTCGATGTGCCAATCCACTCGCGGAGCTACGGTGAGCCTGTCGTCGCCCGTTCGTGTACATGGCTGCCGTGAAAGCAGTATTTCCGTCTGGCACGCTGGCTGCTCAGGAGGCCGGCCATCATGAGCCATCGGCCCGTCCTCTTCACCGCCCTCCCGACCCTCTTGCTCGCCCTCGGCTGCAGCGCCTCGCCTGGGACGACCTCCGGCAACGAGCCGAACCCGGGCGACAACCCGCCCATCACGCAGGCCTCCGTGAGCCGCGACGACCCCGCGTCCGTCGCTCCCGCCGTGCTCGGCGCCGCCGTCGACGCGAACAACG
>Ga0070730_10006254_pt1 | contig 10203 bp, 9 predicted proteins | sample Coa_R1_3_FD_66447 | JGI IMG/M metagenome (GOLD analysis project Ga0070730, IMG submission 66447) | Surface soil microbial communities from Centralia Pennsylvania, which are recovering from an underground coalmine fire - Coalmine... | ecosystem: Environmental > Terrestrial > Soil > Unclassified ... | reverse complement strand
CGACACCTGCGGCTTGCGGCGCGAAGGTGACAGCCACCGTAACGCTCTGCCCCGGACCAAGACTCAACGGCACGACAGGGCCGCTCACAGAAAAGCCCGTACCGGCAATCTGAAACGCCGTCAGATTCTCCTTCCAGCCGCGGGTGTTAGTGAGAACGACGGAAAGTGTCGAACTGCCACCTATGGCAACTTGTCCGAACGACAACGTCGCAGGGGTCGCCGAAAGTGCCTCACTCGTCACGCCGCTGCCGCCTACAGGCAACTGAAGGGTTGGATTCGAGGCATTGCTGATAAACGTGACTTTTCCGCCGGTCCATCCAGTTACAGTGGGAGCAAAGGTCACATTCAGAGCAATGCTCTGTCCAGCCGTAATCGTCACGGGCAGGCTCAAGCCCGACACGCTGAACTCGGAGCCATTCACATTGACGGATGAGATCGTCGCACTAGTTGTTCCAACATTGGCCACGGTGACCAGTTGAGGTTCCAATTGTCCCAGGGTGACCGAACCGAACTTCAGGCTCGTTGGCGAACAAACCAACTGCTGTGTAGACGCATGGCCAAGCGGTGGCAGCCCGGAGACCAGGGCTACGAGGATGGTGATGGAAACAAAACGGATAGAGAGAGATTGACCGCTGGACTGGGGGAGTCGCATGCCATTTAGTTTGCCGTGCTCTGCCGTACGGCGACCAGATCACAATAGGGCATAAACTCATGTGTCCAAGCGGTCAATGAACCTAATGATTAGTCATTCCTTAAACAACAGTAAATCTATCGCGAAAGGAAATGGCCTCGCTTGAGAAGCCGAGGCCATGGCCGATTGAGATGGAACGATGCTGCGGATTTCTTCCGTTTTACTACGGCGGGGGAATCTGCAGATTGGAAACGATGTTCGAGTAGCCGCTTTCCTCGTTACTCGTATTCACCGCGGTCGTGGCGTAGCAGTAGGAAGCGCCGTCTACCACAGATGAGTCCGAATACAGAGTACCCGTGTCCAGGACCGAGTTGACTTTCCCATAGCTACCGCACGAAGTGGTAAAAGGCGCGCGGTAAACGTTATATCCGGCGATGTTCGAGGATGTACTGGCGTTCCACGACAGATTCACGGTATGGGTCGGAGCTGCCAAGCCAGTTCCCGTGAGCGATTCAGTCGTTGTGGAGGACTGGGCATTGCTCGTGAAGGTGAGCGTCGCGCTCACTGCTCCAGTGGTCTTCGGGCTGAACGTTACTGTAAATGGAACGCTCTGACCCGCTGAAATCGTGACCGGCAGAGAGAGACCACCTACGCTGAACACCGAGTTGTTCGTGCTCGCGGCTGTGACCGTGACGCTCGCGCCGCTGGCGGTCAGACTGCCTGATGCTGTTCCACTCGTTCCGACGACCGCGCTGCCAGCGTTCAGGGTTGTGGGTGCAACTGCCAGCGTGCCGACTGCGACAACTCCCGTGGCCGAGAGCGGGATCGTAAGCGTCGGGTTCGAAGCATTCGATGTGATCGTAATACTGCCGCTCACCGATCCTGCCGACGGCGGTGCAAACGAGACACTGAAAGTCGCGGCCTGACCCGCTGCGAGAGCCACGGGAGCGGTAATGCCGCTGAGGCTGAATCCGGTGCCGCTGATTGCGACGTTCGAGATCGTGACACTCGAGCCGCCCGTATTTGTCACTGTCTCGGAAAGAGTTTGCTTGCTTCCGACTGTGACGCTGCTGAAACTCAGACTGGTTGGATTCGATCCTAGGGCACCGACCGCGACTCCGGTACCGGACAACGCCATGGTCAACGTGGGATTGGAAGCATCCGAGGTAATGGTCACAGTGCCGCTTACGGCTCCTGTACTCTGCGGCGCGAATGCGACCGTGAATGTCGTGCTCTGAGATGCGTTCAGGGTCAGCGGAGTGGCGATGCCGCTGAGTTGGAATCCCGAGCCACTGATCGAAGCCTGCGAGATGTTGACGGTAGAGCCCCCGTTATTCGTCAGTGTCACTGTCTGCGACTGCTTAGTTCCGACGGTGATGCTGCCAAACGCCTCACTGGTTGGACTGAGAGCGAGTTGCCCGTCTGCTACCCCGGTGCCTGAAAGCGAAATGTTCGGCACAGTATTCGAAGCATCGCTTGTCAGTGAGGCCGTGCCACTAAAAGTTCCAGCTGCGTTGGGCGTGAATTTGAGACTCAGTGTAGAGCTCTGTCCTGCGCTGACTGTAACCGGAAGACCGGGAGCGGCAAGAGAGAAATATTTGCTCGAGACGGCCGCACCGCTGATAGTAACCGATTGCGTCCCCGAATTCGTTGCCGTGACTGTTAGACTCTTGCTGCTACCTGCGATTACGCTGCCGAAATCCACCGTCGCAGTGCCGAGCGAGAGATTCCCGGCTTGCTGTTGGCCTGAGGATCCAGCGCTCACACCCTGGCAGCCAACAAGGCAACTCAAGCTCAACAGAATGAGTGCCCCCCAAAAAAGTTGGGCGGACCGTTTAGCTGATTTTTCTTTTGTCGTCTTCTCTTGCATCGCTCGAAAACAAACATCCCACAAGGTGTATTTAGATTTTTGTAGAGAGTGTGAGATGCCTCACTGATAGTTTCGAGCACTCGGAGTAATCAGGAAAGGTTTCGGAGGTACATGAGCGATGCGACGAAAGGTCAATGGGGACGGCCAGTTTGGGGTGTTGCAAATTTCAACAATCGTCAGAAGTTTTGTACTTTCAGAGCGTCTCGAAGAGAGTATTTGGATAGTTGAGTAGCCAAAGTTGTTTTCAGGGCATGTCGGCGCTCGGACATGAACGTTAAGCCTAAGGGAGGTAAAGACCCATCGCATGCAACGTGGCTCGAGGAAATCGTACGAGAGCACGAAATCTCCAAGACCAACACTGAAGCACGTGAAGAACTTCCTCAGTAGAGTCTCTCGACACGCAGCACAGTAGGGCTGTTTCGACGGAGCAACCCCAGTCAAGCTCGCCGAGATCCCACCTGCAACCCAACCGTCCGCCGAGCAAGCGATTCTGCGGAAAGTTTTTTCTCAAGCCATGATGTGATTTGCTCCGCCACCGCGCTATTAGAGATAGAGGACAAACCATCCCGGCAGCTGGGAAAACGAGAGGGCAGAGGTGGAAAGGCTAACTGCGATCCCACCACCAACTACGGGGCGAACCGGCATCCGAGATGATAAGCGGATGCAGGAATCACGGCAGAGGATGAAAGAAAAGCAGGCGCAGCCGAGCCGATCTGCCGCACTGCCTCACGACGGTACGAAATGAGCTGAGGAACGCAGAACTCTCTGTTTGTGGGGAGGCCGTGCGCTGCGAACAATAATAAGGTGTTCAGCCGCCCTCCATCTGCTTGAAAACTGATCAAACAACCCCGAAAGGACAGGATAAAGACATGCCGAAATACGTGATCGAACGCGACGTTCCGGGAATTGGAAACGCGACGGACGAACAAGTCCATGCCTTATCGCAGAAATCCTGCAGTGTTCTCAATAAACTCGGACCGGGCATCCAGTGGTTGCACAGCTACGTAACCGCGGACAAAATTTATTGCGTCTATATCGCCCCGAACGAAAAGATGGTTCGAGAACACGCGGAACAAGGAGGCTTCCCGGCGAACTGCGTTTCGGAGATCAAGTCAGTGATCGACCCGACAACCGCCGAGTAGCCGCAGAAGTTAAGTGAATCGGCACGAACCTGGCCGACCTGCTTCTCTGGTGGTTATGGTGATAAAATTCCTGCCCGCCACGAGGTATCCATGAAAAAGTCATCGAAAAACGCAGGGTGCAGGGAGCGGTTTTGGTTGTGCACTTCCCGTCGCAGGTGGCTTATGTTGGGCTGTTCTTGCTGCTTGCTGATCGCGACGGTCACCCAGGCCAGCACCACCTTGTTCCGAACCTCGTTTGAGAAGAAGGACGGCGAATGGATCTCTCGAGGCTTACCATCCACGGTGATGGAATGCCCGACGGCTGATGCGTTTCCGCCAAACTTCTTTTGCCAGTATGAATACGACAGCAAGACCATCCCCGCCGAGCCTGGCGCATCGTCTTGCTGCGAGAACAAGCGTCCAAGCGCTGGAGTCACGCCGAGGATCCGGAGTGTGCCATCACTCACGCCGAGGCCCTTTACATGCTCCGGCTCACCATCACCGGTCACATCGAGAGAATTGCTCGCGTAGACACCCAGATCCTGCAGGGTCGAATTCTGCTCGCGATCGATAAAGTAGATGAACTGGCCGATGCCCAGTTTCTGAAGCCCGATTCCTGGCGCGTTCACTCCTATACCAATCAATTGATCAGGGTGCGAATAGTCGAGGGGTTTCAGCACCACACTCTCAACGACACTGAATATGGCAGTGTTGGCGCCCACACCGAAGGCCAACGTAATCAAGGTCACTCCGGTAAACACCGGTGCTTTGGCGAGCCTTCTGCAGATTAGTTTGAGTTGACCAAAGGAGAACATGATCGTAGCAGCCTCCTCGCCCTCGATCAGCCGTTACCGGTCCACGGCACGCCACAACGCGCGAGATTGTACCACCACAAGCTCGGAGCAACGGTGCCTTTTGAGAACTTCCCGTTTGCCCATCATCCATTCCCTACGCAGATCCCGCGCGGTACAATCGTTAACCTTATGGCTTTGGCTCCCGGAACCCGGGTGGGCCCGTACGAGATCACCACGCCCTTCAGTAAAAGGCGATTCGTTTGTCGCCGAAAAGCCGCGTGTCTGGACGAGCCTAGTGTTTCCCTGACAATGAGTGGAGCGGTCGGTGCCCAATACGACCTTGCCCCCGACGGCAAGCGCATTGCCGTGGCCACCTTCGCCGGAGGCTCAAGTCAATAAGACGCGGGCCACGTGATCCTCCTCGAAAACTTCATCGACGAGTTGCGGCGCAAGGTGCCGCTAAATGGCAATTGATCGTCCCATTCCGATCGAGTCAGGTGCGACGGAGATTCCGTTCATCGTGATTTTCGACATATGAGCCCTGATGCGCCCCAGCTGCTGGTGTGATTTACTGAAGAGCCTCGACCTTCTCACAATTCGTTTTGATTTTGTCGTCCGGATAATTGCCCTTGAGCCCGGTGCATATGCTTTTCCAGAGGGCAATGTCTCGTTGCTGCTTAGCCTTATCGACCGGGCACGGCTTGGCACTGCCTGGGCCTCCGCATTCGACCGAAACCGCGATTCGCTCGCCAAGCAGGGAGCGCTTCTGCGCGGCCAACTGCCTGCGATAGCGTCCAACCTTCAGCCTTAGCGGCTGAGTCGAAGGTGCTCCGGCGGGAGGAATTGCCAGAGAAGAAATTCGTGGCCTCGAGATGCCAGCCTTCGTTTTCAACGTGTGAAGCATTTGTTCTCCGTCCTGCTCCCCTTCGCTGCGCATAGACGGAGCGATGGCCGCAAAAGCCGCACCGCCATTTCCTCGCGGCGGAACAGCCGATCCGCCCTTCCATTGCAACCGCAGAACGGTCTCAACCAGTCCACGATCAGATGGCTTGGGAACATTGAACGTTACTAATGCGCCTTCACCCGTCCCCTGCCCGTCCTGAAGCAAGTCGACCGTCGGAGCCTGACTGCCGGGAGATATCTGCTGGACTACCGCACTCAATCCTTTGGCGCCGGGCCAAGGCAGCAACAAATGCATGCTGTCGCCCGGCAGATAGAGCTCATGGTTCAGGCTGCTGCAAAATCCCTCGTCGCCCCAGTTGCGGACAAAGATTGCCCAAGTATTGCTGTTCGGGTTTTCGTCTAATTGAATCGCCATTGCGTAGACCGGATGAAATTCGCTCCGGCAACCGTGCTCGCAGTCGAGGCCGAACAGCCCGACAGTCACCGCAAAGGGATCTTGACTTGGATTCGTAGGATGAATGTATTTGCTTAGTTCCGGCAAATTGAGCGGATCCACGAGTTTTGCCAGATCCTGCCACCACTGTGTCCTAAATTGATCGGCCACCTCGCTGGAGGCAAACTCAAGTTCCATGTATCGCGCAGAATCCCCGCCCGACACGCGGTTGTTGTTCAGCGTAAGTCCGCGGTCTTGGTCAGGAGCAATTGCTTGTTTCTGCGGAACTAGCCTGAAGTTGTAGTCCCAGTCGTCAGCAAAATTCAGCCACGAGACGTATCCGTTCGCCTGCGCAACGAACCAATCGACATGACCGTGGACTGCTGAATCGAAGTAGGTAAAGCACAAAATATTCGGGAATTCGTCAGGAGTATCTATCACGGTAGGCTGAACCGTGCAGGCTTCCTCGCCCGTGCCCGCAGTGGTCAGGTAAGGCGTCTCCACGCAACTTCTGTACTGCGGCCCGGGCAATGGCGGGAGCACCGATTGGTACTTTGAAGTCTGCGCTTCCCAATACGGATTACTGGGAAATCCGTTTTCGTCAATTCCATCCCAGAGAGCGTTGAATTCTCCGGGTGCCTGAGGCGGTGTGTGAATTGGGCTCGGACTCCATGGTTGTGGCCGCCGCAGAAAACAGCCCGAGAGGACGCTTGAACACGCAAGTATCACGACTACCCGCAAAGCCACGAGATGCTTTTGCATGATGCCCTCCTGCTGCTTTTCCTTGGCGTTCCAATAACCTTCAGAGGGAACCTAAACCTGCTTTGATTGAAGTGAGTACAGAATTACGTTGCCTTTCAAAATGTCCACTGCCCACTGAACTCAACGCTGGTCAGCATAGAGTGACTGTGTGCTTTGGCTGTCATGGCCGACCTCCAAGAAGGGTTCGATTGAACCTGCGTGCTCGTAGGCGTAGATAATTTCGCCCCGGGCACGAAAACCCTAGCGACGGTGCTCACAATCCAAAATCGGGGAAGATCGACGAAGTGAAACTTGTGTGCATCTAGGATGGCATCACACCCGACTTCGCCGAAGTGAGCGACAGAATATTCTGCTGAATTCAGGAAGTCAAGTTAGCTAAAGCTCATTGGTGCTGATATCGCTCCGAACGTTGAGCCCCCGGTCTGAGGACGCCCGATATCCCAGCCGTTCGATACCTTTTGCTCGCAAACGTCATGGCTATCTTAGGAAGCACTTATTGTCGACGTTCCTCCGTAACTTGATCGGTCCTCTTTCGTTTGCGACAAGAGAGCATGAAGCTGTTATTGATCACTAGTCTGTTCTTATCTTTAATCTTAGGTGGCTGTGCAGGCGTTAGCAGCGACAACAGCAAACCACCGGATACCCAGATTAGATTAGCGGCAAGCCCTGCCAGCATAGACGTGGCTCAAGGCAGCGAGGCAACCAGCGTAATTACCGTCTCTCCCTCGGGCATGTCGAGTGTTGCTTTGTCAGCGTCGGGACTGCCGTCAGGAGTGACTGCTTCGTTCGTTCCTGCCACGACGCAAACCACCAGCACGCTTACCATCCAGGCGGATTCCTCCGCGGCGATTGGCACAGCGCTCGTGACTATTGTGGGCACGGTCGGAACCACAACGACAACTACAACAATTACTCTTCAGGTCAGTGCGGCACCGCCGGTCGAGATTTCTTTGACCGCTGTTCCGTCTAGCCTCAGCGTGGCTCAAGGCAGCGAGGCAACGAGCGTAATTACTGTTTCTCCGTCGGGCGCGTCGAGTGTTGCCTTGTCAGCGTCGGGACTGCCGTCAGGAGTCACTGCTTCGTTCGTTCCTGCCACGACGCAAACCACCAGCACGCTTACCGTCCAGGCGAATTCCTCCGCGGCAATTGGCCCGGCGCTTGTGACTGTTGTTGGCACCGTCGGATCCAGATCTGTGACGACGACCGTAAGCCTTCAAGTCGAGGCGACGGTAACTCCGGTCCAGATGCAAGTGCTGTTCCCACCAAGCAATCCCTTTGCAACGGACTATACTGCGGTGCAAACCTACTTAATGGGTAACCCGTATGTATCTGGCGTTGTCATTTCCGTGGATTGGTCCGATTTCGATATTGGCAATGTGGACAGCGGCACTCACACGCGCTATGACTTTGCCCTACCCGACGCGCTAATCGATCCGTGGGTAAAAGCCGGAAAGACAGTCAATCTGACCTTGCAGAACACCACCTATGGCGGTTCCGGCTGCCCGCAAAGTGGCGGTGGATCTTACGGAACGGTGGGCAGCAACTGCGCCATGCCAGGCTGGATGTGGACTGCGCTGACTGCTGCTCACTATACAACCTGTTCCTCCCAGCAAGTGCCCAACTGGAGAGCGGAAGTTTTCCAGTCCAACTACCGGTCCGCGATTGCGGCGCTGGTGAATTACTACTCGACAAATACGCACATTGGATATATCCGCATAGGCTTGGGCCGCGGGGGTGAGATCAACTTACCCCAAGCCTGGCAGGATACAACGTCGGCGTGCGGGATTGCCTATACCGACACCTGGGGATACTCCGTCGGCACAGATTCGACATTCACGTGGAACGCATATCTTCAGAGCATGGTCATCGATGAGGGCGGCCAAAACTTCAATGGCCGGACGTCTCCGAAACAAATCATGGTAAGTATCACACCCGTTTCTGGTGCCCCGGGCAGTTGGGTGCCTGACTTCCTCGCACCGATTGCGGTTTCCCTGGGAATCGGGTTCGGGAACCAGGGGCTGCAATTTTCCGACATCGGCAACTGTCCCCATGCCGGCGGAGACTGGTGTCAACTTTTTGCCCAGTTCGTTGGCCAGGTGCCGCTAGAGTTGCAGACATTCGGTCAAAGTTGTCCTGCGGGCAATGGGCAATGTCCGAATGACTCCTTCAGCAACAAGACAGGCTCCCTGGTGCCGCTCCTGCCTTGGGCGGTGCAGAACCATGTCGACATTCTGGAACTCTATTACAAGGATTGGTTAATTGCATACGATCCAGACGATCCGAACCACGTTCAATTCGGCGCCGATTACACCAAAGCAATTCAGGATGCGGCCACGAGCAGATAATCAAAAAGAAACTGAAATGGGAATTGGCACAGGCTGGCTTTTTTGCTTGAGATTCTCATCGCGATCGTGTTCCGACTGCGTCACCGTCGGCGATTGAACAGTGGCGACCACCAAAATCCAGTTCATCAAGGCCGCATCGCCTGATGCGATCGCAGCGATGGTCATGCGGAGCCAACGATTATCCGACAAGGCCGTTAGTTTGGAAATGACGCTTCTGCCGAAGGAAATTCTCTCCATCCAAAATCGCCGATCCGGTCTGGCTCGCGTTCATGCGGGGCGAATTCGACGTGGCGGTCTTCCAGGAACCGGCGCGGGGTTAGCAGTTGCAAAAGCGTCGGCTCTGGAATCGTCAATTCTTTTCCCTGCTGAATCTTAGTTTTCTCCCCGTTCTTTCCTAATAGGTTCCTAAGTTCCAATCCCAACTGAAATGGGTCGAATCAGCGCCTCCGGACCCGGCTCACCTTCTCTCAGCCTGGAGTACTGCTTGGGCTTTTGCTCCTCGGACTGCATCAAGGAACGGTTGTGCTGAAGCCGGCGCCGCCACTCGACCCAGCAGTGTGGCCCGAGTGGTGACACTGCGCCCGTACATGGCGTGCCTGGAACCGTTGTCCGCGCGGACCAACGCACCGTCGAACGTCATCCCGAGGAAAGCTCCCTTGGCGCGAGAGTAGGTCAGGATCGTCGTATCCAGCTTCACATCAGTGTTTTCTGAAGAATGGCGTCCCAAGGGTCGCACGGCTACCGAGGCATCTCTTTCCACTTTCAAATTTGCTCGAGAGCAGCTTCTGCATGCCTTTTTCGTTCTTGATGAACTGATTCGACCCCATTTCAATTGGGATTGGAACTTAAGTTTTCTCCCCGTTCATTCCTAATGGGTTCCTTCGCCGGTAGAGATAGGCACCTATCGGAAGCTGATACGAAATTCTCGTGACCGCAATTGTTGGCGCGCACTCCGTTCAGCTCGATGAACGGGACATCCCAGCAGTACAATCTGCGGATGCTCCCGAAATCTTTTCAAGAGTCTTCGCTGCCGAGTACGACCATGTGGAATGGAGGCCGCTCATGCCCGCACCACGCTCCCACGGACTTCCGAGCCCGACTGTTTGTGCAACGATCGTAGTTGCCATGCTGGCGATGATCATTATTCCTGCGGCGATCAGCCTGCATTCGGTTCGCATTGCACCTCCACCGATTCCTCTCGACCAAAGCTCTACACCACACGGCTACACACTTAGCCTCTTACTATTCATCGTTCCCATTGGATTCATTACCGTCTGGTTTCTGCCCAGTGAGGGACTGCACATTCCCCGGCGTGCCTTCTGGTGGACTCTGATTATCTTGGTT
>Ga0070730_10006250_pt1 | contig 10207 bp, 7 predicted proteins | sample Coa_R1_3_FD_66447 | JGI IMG/M metagenome (GOLD analysis project Ga0070730, IMG submission 66447) | Surface soil microbial communities from Centralia Pennsylvania, which are recovering from an underground coalmine fire - Coalmine... | ecosystem: Environmental > Terrestrial > Soil > Unclassified ... | reverse complement strand
TGGAAGGAGACTGTGAACGCCGCCGGGGGGATCACGGTGGGGGGCAAGCAATATATGATTGCCACCAAGTATTACGACGACGAGAGCAAGCAGGACCAGAGCGCCCAACTGGCCGAGAAGCTGATCAGCGAAGACAAGGTCAATTTCCTCCTGGGCCCGTATGGCACCTCGGCCACCCAATCGACCGCCGCCATTGCCGAGAAGCATGAAATCCCGATGGTCGAAGGCGAGGGCGCCGCCGAGAAGATCTTCAGCCAGGGCTATAAGTACACGTTTGGCGTGCTCAGCCCGGCCAAGTTCTACCTGAAGGGCGTGATCGAGATGGCGGCCGCCCAGAATCCCAAGCCGAAGACCGTCGTCATCCTGGCGGCCAACGACGCGTTCTCCGTCGAGGTGGCCCAGGGGGCCAAAGCGGTGGCCGAGTCCAACGGGCTCACCGTGCTGCCGATCATTACCTACCCCAACGCCGAGACCAACCTCACCGCGCAAGTGACCCAGGCCAAGGCCGCCAACCCGGACCTGCTGCTGAACAGCGGCCACTTTGCGGAAGCTGTGGCCATCGTCAAAGCCAGCAAAGAGCTCGGCCTCAACGTGCAGGGCGCCGGATTCAGCGTCGGTCCTTCCCTGCCCGACTTCAAAGACACCCTGAAGGCCGATGCCGATTATGTGTTCGGCGGCGCCCAGTGGACCAAGGACCTGACCTTCCAGGGCGACGATCCCTGGAAGACCCCGCAGGCCTACGACGCGGCCTTTACCAAGCGCTGGGGCAACGCGCCCTCCTACCAGAGTGCCATGGCGACGGCCTGTGGTCTGGTTTTCCAGAAAGCGCTGGAGAAAGCCGGCAGCCTCGACCCGGCGGCCGTCCGGGATGCCATCGCCGCCAGTGACTTCATGAGCTTTGCCGGCCAGATGAAATTCGACGCGCGCGGCATCAACACCTTCAAGCCGATGGTGGTCGAGCAGTGGCAAAAGGGGGCCAAGCAGACGGTCTGGCCGGCGGATGTGTCGAGCAGCAAGCCCCTGTGGCCCGCCCCGGCCTGGGATAAGCGCTAGCGCGCCCGCGGCGCAGAGGAGTCACCCATGCTCGGCAATCGCCTGCCCCCACGGCCCGCGGATGCAGGCCGGGCGCCCGTGTCCCCCTGGCGCGGGCGCCTGATGCTCCTGGCGTGCGTCATCGTGTTCGCCCTGCTGGGGGCGCTGTATCTCCAGGACTCGACCGGCCGCGCCCGCGCTTATGGCGATCGGGCGGGCCAGCTCTATGACAAGGGGGAGTACGCCGCCGCGATCGCCGATTATACGGAGGCGGTCAAGCTCGATCCCGGCAATGTGCGCTGGTATGTCGCCCGCGCCCTCGCCTACTATGAAAATGGCGACGATGCCCATACCGTCACCGACGCGACGGAGGCCCTCCACCGCGACCCGCAGAATGCGGAGGCGTACCTGAATCGCGGCCGCGCCTATGATCGGATGGGGGATACCGCCCGCGCCAAGGCAGATTACGACCAGATCCTCAAGCTGGCCCCCCAGGATGCCAGCGTCTATTACCTACTGGGCCTGGCGTTCAACGATCGCGGGGAATCCGACCAGGCCCTCGCCGAGCTGAACGAGGCGCTCAAGCTCGACCCCCAATATGCCCGGGCGTATGCGGCGCGCGGGATGGCCTATCACGCCAAGAAAGACGACGCCCGCGCGCTGGCCGATCTGAACCAGGCCATCCAGCTCGATCGCAGCTACGCCCGGGGCTACGCGCTACGCGGCATCGTCTACGCGGCCAAGAATGATCCGGCTCCCGCCCTGGCCGACCTCAACAAGGCCCTTGAGTTGGACCCCAACGATCTCGAAAGCTATGCCAGTCGCGGCGATCTGTACTATAAACTGCATGAGTACGGGCCCGCCATCGCCGATTACAGCGCAGTTATCCGCCGTAATTCCGATAATGCTGATGTCTTTCTTGACCGGGCCCAAGCGGAACGGGATAGTGGCGATCTGCCCGCCGCCATTGCCGACTTCAGCCAGGCGATCACCCATGATCCGCAGAACGCGGATCTGTACGCCGACCGGGGCGCCGCCTACAGGGCCCGGGGCATGGTCCCGGCCGCGCTGGCCGATTACGCCCAGGCCATCCAGCTGGATTCCGAGAATACCGAATTCTATTTCGCGCGGGCGGCCCTCTATCAAGGACAGGGGGATACGGAGCACTGGCTGGCCGATCTCGACCACGTGGCCCAGACCGATCCCACGCGTGCGCTGCCAGCACTCAATATGGCGATCCAAAAAACGCCGGGCCAGGCGATCCTGTATCTAGAGCGCGGCAAAGCATATGCGGCGCAAGATAAAGCCGCCCTGGCCCTGGCCGATTTCGCCGCGGGCCTGCAGCTAGATCCAGGCAATCCGGCCCTGTACCAGGAGCGGGGGCGGCTCTATTGGCTCCAGGGCGACCAGGAGCGGGCCCTGGCCGATTTCGCGCAGGGCTTGCAGCGGAATCCGGCCGCCACGGACCTGTATCGCACGCGGGCCCAGCTCTATACGGAAGCGGAGAATTATCCGGCGGCGTTGGCCGATTACGATCGGGCCATCCAGCTCACGCCCACCGCGGTGCGGCTCTACCTGGAGCGCGCCGCGGCCTACGAGGCCCAGGGCAACCTGCCCGGGGCGCTGGCCGATCTTGGCCAGGCGATCCGGCTCAAGCCGGACGAGCCGGATACCTACCTGACCCGGGCGCGTATTTACGACCAGCTCGGCGACTGGGAGCACGCCCACGGCGATTACGATCAGGCCATCCGGCTGCGGGCCGACGATCCTGAGATGTACCTGAGCCGCGCCCGCGCGTATCAGGCCCATGGGCTCCCGGACCAGGCCCTGGCCGACTACGCCCAGGCCATCCAGCTGGCCCCCCAGGATAGTGGGGCCTTAACCGCCCGGGGCGAGTTTTACGAGACGGCGGGCGACACGGCGCGGGCGCTCGCGGATTATGACCAGGCCATTACGGTGGAGGCCGATGCCGCGATCGAGGCCTATTTCCGGCGGGGCACGATCCGCGCCGGGCAAGGGCACTATGCGCTGGCCGTTGACGACTTTAGCCAGGCCATCCAGCGGGACGGTGGAGATAATCGCCCCTATTATGGGCGGGCGCTGGCCTACTTGAGTCTCGGACAGGACGATCCCGCCATTGCCGATCTGCGCCAGGTCGTGGGGCTGAGCGACGACGCCGCGACCCGCCAGGCGGCCCGGGCCCTCTTGCGCGACTTGCGCGTCGGAGGCCAGGACGGCACCCGATGAGCCGACCAGTGCGCGTCGACGCAACTTTTCACTCAGGACTTTTCGCTCAGGGCTGGAAAGACGGCACCCGATGAGCGGACAAGTACTGGTCAACGGGCTGCTGCTCGGCGGAATGTTGGGGCTGGTGGGGCTGGGGTTTTCGCTGGTCTGGGGCATCCTGAACATCGTCAACCTCACCCATTCGGCGTTCATCATGCTGGGCGCCTACCTGACCTTTTACTGCTTCGATCAGCTCCAGCTCGACCCGTTCCTGACGCTGCCGATCAGCATGCTGGTGCTGTTCGTCGTCGGCTTCGTCCTCCAGAGCGCGGTCATCAACCTCGTCATGCGCGCCCCGCTGCTGGTCACTTTCGTGCTGACCTTCGGCTTCGAGACGTTTTTCATCAGCCTGGCCCGGCTGCTCTTCACCGGCGATCAGCGCGCGGTCACGCCGGCCTACAACGCGGCGGCCCTCACGGTGGGCGATACGATCGTCAACTGGATGAAGCTGGGCGCCTTCGGGGTGGCCCTGGCCCTGACCGGGGCGCTCTATGCCTTCATGCGCTATACCCAGACCGGCAACGCGATCCGGGCGGTCGGCATGGACCCCGATGCGGCCCGGCTCATGGGCATCAACGTCGCCCGCCTCTATGCCCTGACCTATGCCCTGAGCGCGGCCGTGGCCGGGGCGGCCGGCACGCTGCTGTCGATGTGGTACAGCTTCACCCCCGACTCGTTCGGCATTTATAACATCCGCGCCTTCGCCGTGGTCGTGCTGGGCGGACTGGGCAGTGTGCCGGGCGCCCTCATCGGCGGCCTCGTCTTCGGCCTGCTCGACCAAGCGATCGCCTCCGGCAGCCTGGGCAGTTTCCAGCTGGGGGCGCTGAAGGAGGCCTTGATCTTTCTGGCCCTGGTCGGCATCCTGATCGTGCGGCCCACCGGGCTGCTCGGCAAGGAGGGCTATCGCTGATGAACCTGCTGATCTTGCTCGCCGGACTGATCTTGAGCATCCTGGCCGCGCAACACCGGCGCCCGGCGCTGAATCGCGCCGGGCTCGGCGGCCTGGCCCTCGTGCTGGCCGGGGCGCCCTTGCTCACCACTAACCTGCTGACGCTGACCAACGTCTACCTGGCGGGGACGGCGGCGATCGGCTGGAATATTATCGGCGGCTTTACCGGCTATGCGGCATTCGGGCAGGCCGCCTTCTTCGGCCTCGGCGGCTATACCGCGGCCGTCTTCGTCGGGCGGGCGCCGGGCACTTTCGGCCTGCCGGCGCCGCTCGGCGTGCTCGTCGGGGGGGTGATCCCCGCGGGCGCCGCCATCCTCATCGGCCTGGCGGTCCTCCGCTTGCGCGGCCATTATTTCGCCCTCGCTACGCTGGGGGTCGGCATTGCCGTGCGTGAGCTGGTCAACAATATCGACTGTGTGGGGACGCCCGGGAGCCCGCAGCCGCTCTTTTGCCTGGGCGCCGCCAGTGGTATTATCCTGCCGCCGGTGCACAAAGCCGACCTGGTGATCACGAACCTCGTGCTCTACGGGAGCGCGCTCGGCCTGCTGGCCGCGGGCACGGCCGGCCTCTGGCTGCTGAGTCGCAGCAAGTTTGGCTATGGGCTGCGGGCGATCCGGGCCAACGAAGAAGCCGCCGGCGTCATGGGTATCAACACGACCCGCTTCAAGATCGCGGCGTTTGCCGCGGGCGCGGCGTTGGCCGGGCTGGCCGGCGGGGTCCAGGCCTTGGTCGACGGCTCGGTATTGCCCGACCAGACCAGCATTTTCGACCCCTACCGCAGCCTGGAGGTGATCATCATCTGCCTGATCGGCGGGGCCGGCACCGTCTGGGGCCCAGTCATCGGCACGTTCCTGCTCTATGCGGTGCAGGAGGCGCTGACCGGCATCTTCGGCGGCGGCGACTGGCGGCCGATCTTTTTCGGCGCCTTTGTCATCCTGCTGGTCCTGTTCCTGCCGCGCGGGATCCTGCAATTTGCCGGCGGCCGGACGCCCCTGGGCTGGCGCGCCCTCTGGCGCAACCTGACCGCCAACCGAGTGTAGCGGAGTGCGCGTTTTATTTAAAATGTATGTTGCTACGTTTATCGCACGCACCAGTACTGCTGTCATGCTGAGCGCAGCGAAGCATCAGGTGGGAAGCGTATATGTGCGTTACTACGTTTATCGCACGCACCAGTACCGCTGTCATGCTTCGCTGCGCTCAGCATCAGTTGGGGAGCGTATATGTAAAATGTACTCGCGCATGGCAATCGGCGACGCTCAACAAGAGTACAACGCGGTAATTGCTAACGGTATAGCCGTGCGTACTTGCCTGGTTCATAACACGCGAAACTTTGCTAATAGGACAGTAAGCAATGCCAGAAGACCTTTTATACGCCAGAGAACCCCTTAATGCTGCGACGATTCCCAATCTACGCGAAATTACATACTGGGGAAAAGGCGCTATTCGCCAATTACGCTGGTCGCCCAACGGGCAGTTTCTTGCCGTAGCTACAGCCATTGGAATCTATCTCTACGCAGGGTCTGCACTAGAAGAGGTGATGTTTCTGGATACAGGCTGGTGGGTGCAAGAGATCGCCTTCACGGCGGATAATAGCGCGTTGGCGGCCGGGGCTTTTTATGGCGAAGTGCAAATCTGGTCTCTACCGGAGGGGCGCTGTCTGCAACACCTACCTGGGGCACTCCGGATGCCCATTGGGAGTTTGGCATTCACGCCCGACGGCCAACTCCTTGCCGTCGGCCAACAGTATATAGGTATTCACATGTGGAACTGGATGAGCGGCCAGAAACTCTACTCAGTAAAGACCCTAGCCGCGCAAGTAATCAGCCTCGCCTTTGACTCGACCGGGCAAACGCTCCACGCCGCTTACGAAAATGGACCGTTTCAGGCGTTCTGCACCACCGATGGGCTACTTCTGGAGAGCAATGAGGGGCGGGGACCAAGCTGCCATTTGGGTCAATTCACACCCGATGGCCGCCTATTTGCCGGCGCGGGTTCGTCGGTGTTCGTGTATGAACCGGAGCACCAGCATATTACGCTCCGGTTTTACTGGGCGCATGACGATCGCGAAGTCGTAGCTATTACGCCGGATGGTGCCAACTTGGCGGTGAGTGGACAGGCCGGCATTGTTCAGATCTGGGATATTGCAACGAAGACCCAATACTCCCAACTGGATACAGGGTTAAAGTACGCTCATGACCTGGCTCTATCACCTGATGGGCAGACTATCGCAATTTCGGGCCTAAACCAGATGCTCCAAATATGGGATGTGGCACAGAGCAAATTACGCCACATTATTAAAGGCTTTACCGCCGAAGTACAGAGTTTAGCAGCCAGCCCGGATACCACGCAAGTGCTGGCCGGTGGGTTTGATGGGCAGGTTCGGTGCTGGGAATTTCCAACTGGGAAGCCGCTTGAGATACTCGGTAACCAGGAGATCCCCATAGACTGTCTTGCGGTTAGTCCAGATGGGCAGCTTCTAGTGATGGGTTCGGAGGAAGAAACGATAACCATCTGGCGGCTTGCGGACGGAAAGTTACAGGCGCTAATCCATACGGGGATGAATTACCAGCGAAGTTTGATATTCACTCACAATGGAAAACAGTTGGTAATCGGGAGCATTGACGGCATACAGATACGCGAGTGTGAGACGTACACGCTGTTAAAGCAATGGAAGGACGAAAGTGTTACCCATCTGGCGCTTTCACCGGACGGCCAAGTACTAGCTTCATGCTCCGAAGAAAACCGGGTCCGATTATGGTCATTACCCAAAAAACGACGGGTGCGATCCCTCCGGGGGCACCAGGATGAAGTGTGGCGCGTGGCGTTTGCCCGCAATGGAGCTATTCTGGTGAGTGGGGGGAAAGATGGGACCGTGCGTTTGTGGAATATGAGTAATGGGGATCTACAGCAGGAGATAAAAGATCATCGGGCACCGGTTATTGGGTTGGCATTTACTACAGATGATGCGGTACTCGTTGTTGGTTATGAGGATGGCACATTCGCCTTTTGGCGTGTTGCGGATGGTAGTAAAATCAGCCAGGTACACGGGCACACGAATCACATGACGGGGTTCATTCTCACAGCAGATGGACGCTTACTTATATCAGGCGGAGACGATGGGATACTGCGTATTTGGGGCTATGATCCTCATTTCTCAGGCACCGCTCTGTTCCGGTCCGAGCTACCTGTAACAAGACTTGAATAGGGTCGCCCCATGTTACTATGAAGGTGTGGGCCATGTAGGAAATTCTACGGGATCTAGCAGTGGAGCATGCCGATTGTCGGCAAAGACTTAGGAGCAGGGAGTCACCTGGTACGATGCATCAATACTTTGTCTATATCTATGAGCAATGAGCCACGTACTCTCTACATTGGGGTAACAAATAATCTGGAGCGTCGCGTGTATGAGCATAAGCACAAGCTGGTTCCAGGATTCACAAGCAAATATAGCCTGACACGATTAGTCTATTACGAAGAGACCAATAGTGTCCATGAGGCGATTGCCCGCGAAAAACAACTCAAGGGCTGGCGACGGGCGAAGAAAATAGCGCTGATCGACACATTGAACTTGGAATGGGAAGATCTCAGCGCTGGTTGGTACACAACAGGGTCAGATTCGGGTAAGGCAACTGATGCTTCGCTGCGCTCAGCATGACAGCTAGTCTGGGGAGAGAAGCTGCGTACGCTGATGCGTGATGATTAGGCCTGATGTGCTGCCGGTCAAGCTGACAGTGAAGCAGGGGAGAGAGGCCGCGTACCCTTATGCGAGATCATGATGGCTGATGCGTTGTTGCAGGTCGAGCACGCCACCCGGCGTTATGGCGGGATCGCCGCGGTGCAGGATGTGAGCTTCGCCGTGCAGCCGGGCGAGATCCTGGGGCTGATCGGCCCGAATGGGGCGGGCAAGACGACCCTGGTGAACCTGATCAGTGGGCTGGTCGCGCCGAGCAGTGGCACGATCCGCTTCCGCAACCGGCTGCTCAACGGCCTGCCGGCGCATGTCATCGGCACCCTGGGCATCGCCCGCACCTTCCAGGTCGTCCGGCCGTTCGCCAACCTGACGGTGCGCGAGAACGTCGCCGTGGGCGCCATGTACGGGCGGGGCGGCAGCGGGCGGCGGGCCGCCGCGGCGTTCGCACACGCCGACGACGTGCTCGACCTGGTGGGCCTGGCCCCGCAACGCGACGCCCCGGCCGAGTCGCTGCCGATCGCCGGGCGTAAGCGACTCGAGCTGGCCAAGGCGTTGGCCATGGACCCGGAGCTGTTGCTGCTCGACGAGGCGATGGCCGGCCTGCGCGGCCGGGAGGTGGACGAGGCGATGGCCCTGATCACGCGCATCCACGCCACGGGTGTGACCATCCTGATCATCGAGCATGTGATGAAAGTCATCCAGGGCGTCTGTGGGCGCGTGGTCGTGCTCGACTACGGGCGGATGATCGCCGATGGGCCGCCGGCCACGGTGATGACCGAGCCGGCGGTGATCGAAGCCTACCTGGGCAAGCGCTACGCCCAGGCCCAGGCCGCGCGGGCGGCCCGCCCCATCTCTGGAGATCCAGCATCATGACGGCCGCCGGGGTTCCGCCGCCCCCGTCCCGCGGCGGCGTGGGGGCGACGCCGCTGCTCCAGGTCGACAAGCTGAGTGTCGCGTACGGCGATGTGCAGGTCCTGTGGGATGTGAGCCTGGAGATTTACGAAGGCGAGATCGTGGCCCTGGTGGGGGCCAACGGGGCGGGCAAAACCACGCTCCTGAGTGCCCTCAGCGGCCTGTTAGCGCCCCTGAGCGGCACGATCCAATTGGGGGGGACCCAGGCGCTGGCCGGCCGCCCCGCGCACGCCATCGTGGCGGCGGGGGTCGTCCAAGTCCCCGAAGGGCGGCGGCTCTTCGGGGCGCTCACCGTGCTGGAAAACCTGCGCCTGGGCGCGTTTCTGCGGCGCGACCGGGCGGCGATCGATGCCGACCTGGCCCACATCCTCGACCTGTTCCCCCGGCTACAAAGCCGGCGGCATACGCTGGCGGGCAAGCTTTCCGGCGGCGAGCAACAGATGGTCGCCGTAGGCCGCGGCCTGATGGCCCGGCCACGCCTGTTGATGATCGACGAGCTCTCCCTCGGCCTGGCCCCGCTGATCGTCGAGAACCTGATCGAGATCCTGGGCGCGGTCAACCGCGCCGGCACCACGCTCCTGGTGGTGGAGCAAGATGTCCAGACGGCCCTGGAGCAAGCGCACTACGGCTACGTGCTGGAAACCGGGCAGGTCGTTCTGCAGGGGGCTGGCGCCGAGCTGCTGGCCAGCCCCCGGGTGCAGCAGGCCTACCTGGGTATCTAAGGCCGCGAATACCGTACGCGATCAGGCGGGGGCGCCGCCCTCCGGGGGATGGGGCCCATCGCCCGGCTTGGCCGGGGCCGCCAGGTTATCCATGAAGGCGTTCACGCCGCTGAGCGCCGCCCCCCCGACGCGCTGGCCCACGGCACTGCCCACCACGCCCCCCAGCATCGCCCCCAGGAAGGTGCCGACGATCGGGATCGGGATCAGGACGGTGCCGACTTGGGCCCCGGCGATCACCCCGGCTCCGAGGCCGGCGAGGCCCCCCATCTGCTCGTTATGATCCAGCTCCTTGTTATCCATGATCCCGTGCTCCTTTCATACAGTCGCGATCGACCAATCGACAGGCGCTACTCTCTTACGGGCGCTATTTTCTAATACGCAGAACAGGCGGCATTTGTTCCACAATCGGGAATATTTGCCATGGCAATCGCAGGCACAAGCCGGACGGGCGCCCAGCGCGGGCCGGCCGACCGGGGGAAGGAGAAACGGACATGAGCACGAATCCGCTCGTCGGCACCTGAAAGTAGCTCAGGATTCTTGCAGCGCCGCGATGATCGTCCGGCAGAACGGCCCGAGATCGGCGGGCGTGCGCGAGGTGATCAGGTTGCCGTCGCG
>Ga0070730_10006248_pt1 | contig 10208 bp, 8 predicted proteins | sample Coa_R1_3_FD_66447 | JGI IMG/M metagenome (GOLD analysis project Ga0070730, IMG submission 66447) | Surface soil microbial communities from Centralia Pennsylvania, which are recovering from an underground coalmine fire - Coalmine... | ecosystem: Environmental > Terrestrial > Soil > Unclassified ... | reverse complement strand
GGCCACGAGCAATATACCCGCAACATGGTGACCGGCGCCTCGACCGCCGATCTGGCCGTGATCCTGATCGATGCCCGGAAGGGCGTGCTGACCCAGACGCGCCGCCATTCCTATCTGGCGCATCTGCTGGGCATCAAGAACCTGGTGCTGGCGGTCAACAAGATGGATCTGGTCGGATATGACCAGGCCTCCTATCAGGCCATCGTCGACGATTACACCGCCTTTGCCACATCGATCGGCATCGCCCAATTCACGCCGATGCCGATCTCGGGCTATCAGGGCGACAATGTCACGACGCTCTCGGCCCATATGCCCTGGTATCAGGGACCGACCCTGATCGGCCATCTGGAAACCGTCGAACTCGACATCGCCGCCGATCAAGCCAAGCCGTTCCGCCTGCCGGTGCAATGGGTCAACCGGCCCAACCAGGATTTCCGCGGGTTTGCCGGCTTGATTGCCGGCGGAACCGTCAGGCCGGGCGACAAGGTGCGCATCCTGCCGTCGGGCCGGACCACGACGGTTTCGCGCGTGGTCACCTTCGATGGCGATCTCGACAGGGCGGTCGCCGGCCAGTCGGTGACGCTGACCCTGGCCGACGAGGTCGATTGCTCGCGCGGCGACGTCATCGCCACGGCCGAGGATCCCTGCCAGGTGGCCGATCAGTTCGAGGCGACCATCGTCTGGATGGCGGCCGAGCCGATGCTGCCCGGCCGTCCCTATTGGCTGAAGCTGGGCACCCAGCTGGTCAGCGCCACTGTCCAGGCGCCGAAATACCAGGTCAACGTCAATACCATGGAGCATCTGGCGGCCAAGACGCTGGATCTGAACGCGATCGGCATCGCCAACCTGTCGACCGACCGGCCGCTCAGCTTCGAGGCTTATTCCGACAGCCGCGATCTCGGCGGCTTCATCCTGATCGACAAGATGACCAATGCGACGGTGGCGGCCGGCATGCTGCATTTCTCGCTGCGCCGCAGCCAGAACGTCCATTGGCAGTCTTTCGACGTCAGCCGCGAGGCCCATTCCCGGCTCAAGAACCAGAAGCCGGCGGTGCTGTGGTTCACCGGCCTGTCGGGCGCGGGCAAATCGACCATCGCCAACACGGTCGAGAAGAAGCTGCTGCGCATGAATCGCCACACGTTCTTGCTCGATGGCGACAATGTGCGCCATGGGCTCAACAAGGATCTCGGCTTTACCGACGCCGACCGCGTCGAGAATATCCGCCGGGTCGGCGAGGTGGCGCGTCTGATGACCGATGCCGGGCTGGTGGTGCTGACCGCCTTCATCTCGCCCTTCCGCGCCGAGCGCGAAATGGTGCGCCAGATGATGGCGCCGGGCGAGTTCTTCGAGATCTTCGTCGACACGCCGCTGGCCGACGCCGAGCAGCGCGACGTCAAGGGCCTCTACAAGAAGGCGCGAGACGGCAAGCTGAAGAACTTCACCGGCATCGACAGCCCCTATGAGCCGCCGGAGAAGCCCGATCTCAGGATCGATACCACCAAGATGACGCCGGACGAGGCGGCCGAACTGGTGATCGCCCTGCTGTTCGGCGAGCTTTAGTCTTTTACCTCGTCATTCCCGCGAAGGCGGGAATCCAGAGGCGCCGCGGCAATCTTCCCGGCGGCGCCAGCCGCACTCCTTCGTGGCAGGCGAAGCCGGCTCATTTAAGTGGCAAAGCCACGCCTTTGTGGCAGGCGACAGCCGGCTCTGTGTAACTCTTCAAAGCCTGTGTTCGTACTCGACGATAGATTAAGAGGGACACGAAGCCGGCTATCGCCTGCACAGAGGCGGCTTCGCCTTTAGGAAGACGGCTTCGCCTGCCACAGAGGAGGCGGCTTTGCCGCAGGAGATTATTGCCGCGGCGCCTCTTGACCCCCGCCTTCGCGCGGGTGACGTTACCTTGGCAGCAGTTTCTCGATCTTGCTTCCCAGCGCTTCCGGCTTGACGGTGGGGGCGAAGCGGCCGACTACGCGGCCGTCGGGCGCAACGAGGAATTTGGTGAAGTTCCACTTGATGTTGGCTGTGCCGAAAATGCCGCGCTTCTGCTTCTTCAGATAAGCATAGAGCGGATCGGCATTGGCGCCGTTGACGTCGATCTTGGCGAAGAGCGGAAAGCCGACGTCATAGGTCGTCGAGCAGAAATTGGCGATTTCCTCGGCATTGCCCGGCTCTTGCGCGCCGAACTGGTTGCAGGGGAAGCCTAAGACCTCGAAGCCGCGCCCGCCATATTTGCGGTGCAGCGCCTCAAGCCCGGCATATTGCGGGGTGAAGCCGCATTTGCTGGCGGTGTTGACGATCAGCAGGGCCTGGCCGCGATAATCGGCCAGGCTCTTGGCCTCGCCTGTCGGCAGCTTGGGGGTGAAGTCGTAGATCGAGCTCATGGCGTTTCCTTCCCGAGACAAGGCCTTTATCTAGCCATCGGCGTCGGCGCGAAACAAGTCGGGCTTGCATCGCGCGCCGAGTTCCCCGAGTGTGGACGGAGCGCAGGGAGGCGTCGAAAAGTGAAGGAATCGTTCCTTGCGGCCGCCGCCATCGTTCTGTCGGTCGCATCTTCCGCTTGGGCGCAAAACGCGTCCGGCGCCGGGCTGTTCGACAGCGGCCGTCTGCTGGCCACGGGCGGGGTGTCGCAGGTCGAAGGCGCGGGCGGCGGTGGATTGGTGCCCTGGGCGCTGATCACCGGCTATGGCTCGCGCGACGGTGTCGGCGTCAATGCCCACGCGACCTATGTTCCTCTATCCGATTTCTCGTTGCTGACCGAAGGCGCGGCGGTCGGGCTGTATGACCGGCTCGAACTGTCCTACGCCCACCAGACCTTCGATACCGGCGATGCCGGTGCCCGGCTGGGCTTGGGCAAGGGCTTCAAATTCGACCAGGACATCGTCGGCGCCAAGGTCCGGCTGTTCGGCGACGCGGTGTTCGAGCAGGACAGCTGGCTGCCGCAGGTCGCCGCCGGCCTGCAATACAAGATGAACGACCGCGGCGACATCATCCACGCCATCGGCGGCAGCCATGACAGCGGCACGGATTATTATCTGGCCGCCACCAAGCTGTTCCTGGCCCAACGCGTGCTGCTCAACGTCACCGTCCGCGAGACCGAGGCCAACCAGTATGGACTCTTAGGCTTCGGCGGCGACAATGGCGGCTATTCGACGCAAACAGAGGGCTCGGCCGGCTTCCTGATGACCCGCTGGCTGGTGCTGGGCGCCGAATACCGCACCAAACCGAACAATCTGAAATTCGCCAGGGAGGATGACGCCTTCGATTTCTTCGCCGCCTGTTTCCTCAACAAGAACGTCTCGCTGACCCTGGCCTATGTCGATCTCGGCGACATCGCGCTGCAGGGCCGCCAGAGCGGCGCCTATATGTCGCTGCAGGCCGGTTTCTGATGCTGCTGGCTCTATCGACCTGGCCGGAGATCGAGAAGAGGCTGCTTCGCTCCAAGGCGGTGGTGGTGCCCATAGGCTCCAACGAGCAGCATGGCCCGACCGGCCTTCTCGGCACCGACTGGCTGTGCCCCGAAATCATCGCCCATGCCGCCTCGAAGCAGGGCGGCGATCTGCTGGTGGCGCCGACCTTCAATATCGGCATGGCGCAGCATCATCTCGGCTTTCCCGGCACCATTTCGCTGCGGCCCTCGACCTTCCAGGCCGCCATTGCCGACTGGGTTTCCTCGCTGTCCCGCCACGGTTTCACCCGGATCTATTTCCTTAACGGCCATGGCGGCAATGTCGCCTCGATCGAGGCGGCCTTCTCCGAGATCTATGCCGGCTGGTCCTTCCGCGGCGAGCCCTGTCCCTTCGCGCTGAAGCTGAAGAATTGGTGGGACCTGACCGGCGTGCTGCGCCTGACCCGCGAGATGTTCCCGAACGGTCATGGCAGCCACGCCACGCCGTCCGAGATCGCCATCACGCAGGCCGCCTATCCGGAGGCGATCAAGAGCGCCGATTACGCGCCGCAGATCGCCCCGACGGGTCCGATCCGCGACGCCGCCGACTACCGGGCCCGCTTCGCCGATGGGCGCATCGGTTCGGACCCGGGACTGGCCAGCCCGGAGAAGGGGCAGGCGCTGATCGACAAGGCCGCCGCCTCGCTGGTGACCGATCTCGCCGAGTTCGAGGCCGAGGAGCGGCCGGCATGAAGCGGCTGTTATTGGGGCTCGTCCTGCTTGCCGGCGCCGCGATGGCGGAGGAGGGGAGCGTAACCCTGCCGTCCGCGATAATTCCGTTCTCGGCCTATGCCAGCCCCGAGGCACGCCATTATTTCGAGACCGATCTGCGCGACGTCCATCCCAATTTCTCCGGGATCCTCGAGGCGCGCGCCTATTACGACAAATGGAATGCGGCCCAGGCGGCCCGGGCACGCGACACCTATGCGGTCGAGGTGCGTGCCGAGACGATCGCCGGGGTGCAGACCGACATCATCACCCCCAAAGGCGGTGTCGCGCAGCGCAATCGCAACCGGGTGCTGATCAATCTGCATGGCGGCGCCTTCGCCTGGGGCGCGCGCGACGGCGGCCAGGCGGAATCGATCCCGGTAGCGGCGCTGGGCGTCATCGAGGTGATCACGGTCGATTATCGCGAGGGCCCGGAAAACCACTTCCCGGCCGCCTCCGAGGATGTCGCCAAGGTCTATGCCGAGCTGCTGAAGACCTACCGGCCGGAGAATATCGGTATTTTCGGCTGCTCGGCCGGCGGCATCCTGACCGCCGAATCGGTGGCCTGGTTCCAGCGCCACGACCTGCCCCGTCCAGGCGCGATCGCCATGCTGTGCAGCGGCGCCAAGATGTTCGCCGGCGATTCCGCCTATCTGGCGCCGATCCTCAATGGCGGCCCGGCGCTGAAGCCCGGCGAGCCGCCCGCTCGCGTCGATTCGATGCCTTATTTCGCCGGCGCCGATGCCAAGGATCCGCTGGTGCTGCCGGGCGTCTCGGACAGCGTGATGGCGCAGTTTCCGCCCACCGCGATCCTGACCGGCACGCGGGATTTCGCCATGAGCGCGGCACTCGATACCGCCAACCAGCTGGGCCGCCTCGGGGTCGAGGTGGATCTGCATGTGTGGGACGGCATGTCGCACGCCTTCATGATGCTGTCCCAGCTGCCCGAGGCGCGCGAAGCCAATCTGGCCCTGGCCAAATTCTTCGAGCGGCATCTGGGGACGCGCCCCATCGGTGGCGCAAATGCCCAACCCTCGCCATAAATCCGCCATCGGCGGCGCCTAGCTTTTTCTCCATGGATCAAAGCGATTTCTAAGCCGGGTCTTTGGAGGAGTAACGATCATGTTGCGTCATATCGCTGGTGCCACTCTCGCCGCTGCCCTGGTAGCCGCTCCGCTCGCCCAGGCTTCCGCGCACGATCATGTCGACGCCGTCGTCGGCGGAGCCCTTCTGGGCGCCGCGGTGGTCGGCACCGCCATCGCCGCCGGCGCGCAGCCGGTCTACGCCGCCCCGGCGCCTGGCTATTACGCCGCGCCCCCGCCGGTGGTCTATGCCGCCCCCCCGCCCGTGGTCTATGCCGCCCCGGGTTATTACGCGCCGGGCTATTATGCGGCCCCCGGTTATTATTACGGCTGGCATCATCCCCATCCGCATTACTACGGACATGGCGGGTATTACCGCCGTTAACCCTCTCCTTGGCAAAAAAACAGTAGGAATCGCCGCATTGCCATCTTGATTCCGGCCTGTTCCACTGCAAGCTCTTGGACACGAGGCTCGTGTCCAAGAGCCGGAACAGGGGAGAGATCAATGGCTTACCGTACTGCCTTCCTTCGACGCACGGCTCTGGCCGGCCTTTTCGGGCTTGTCACGCTTGCCGCTTCCGCCCAGGAGGCACCGAAGCCTCTTCCGCCCGGCTCGCCGCTGATCGGCCGTCCAGAGAGCGAAGAGGCCGCCAAGCTGGCCCCGGTTTCCGCGCCGCCCTTGCCGACCGCCGCCGACAAGCTTCCCACCGCCAAATTGAAGGTTCCGCCGGGCTTCTCCGTCGAGGTCTACGCCGCCGGCGTGGGCAATGCGCGATCCTTGCGCGAAGGGGCCAAGGGCACGGTGTTCGTCGGCTCGCGACTGCTCGACAAGGTCTACGCCATCACGCCGAACGACCATAAGGTCAAGGTGATCGCCTCGGGCCTGCACCGCCCCAACGGCGTGGCGTTCCATGACGGTACGCTCTATATCGCCGAGCTGTCGCAGATCTCGAAGATCGACAATATCGAGGACACGCTCGACAATCCGGCCAAGCCCACGGTGATCTACAGCGATCTGCCCAAGGACGAGGCGCATGGCTGGAAATTCATCTCGATCGGCCCCGATAACCGCCTCTATGTCCCAATCGGCCAGCCCGGCAACAATGTGGCGCGCGATCCGCAGCATGCCCAGATCCGCCGCATCAATCTCGACGGCTCGGGCGCCGAAACGGTCGCCATCGGTGTGCGCAATACGGTGGGCTTCGACTGGAACCCCAACACCAAGGAACTCTATTTCACCGATAATGGCCGCGACTGGATGTCCGAGGACGTGCCCGAGGACAAGCTGAACCGCCTGACCAAGTTCGGCGAGGATTTCGGCGTGCCCTATTGCTATCAGGGCAACATCTCGGACCCCGATTTCGGCTGGGGCCATTCCTGTTCCGACTACACCCCGCCGGTGGCGCTGATGGGCGCCCATACCGCGGCGCTCGGCATGCGCTTTTATACCGGCTCGATGTTCCCCGCCGAGTACAAGGACGCCATCTTCGTCGCCCGCCATGGCTCCTGGAACCGCAGCAAGAAGCTGGGTGGCGACGTGGTGGTGGTGAAGCTCAACAAGGACGGTTCGGTCAAATCGGTGACGCCCTTTCTGACCGGCTTCATCGCCGACAACAACTATCTCGGCCGCCCGGTCGACGTGCAGCCGCTGAAGGACGGCTCGCTGCTGGTGTCCGACGATTGGAACGGCGCCGTCTACCGCGTCACCTATAAGGGCAAGGCCAAGTGAGGACACTGCTTCTCGCAGGTCTGGCCGCCTCGGCATTCGCCGGGGCGGCCCTCGCCGCAACCCCGGAAAAAGCGGAACAGTGCCCGGCCTGCCATGGCGAAAACGGTCAATCGCAGACCGAGAATATCCCCTCGCTCGGCGCCCAGCAGCCGGCCTATGTGTTGATCCAGCTCTATATGTTCCGCGAGAAGATGCGCACTTCGGAGGCGATGAACGGCATTGCCAAGGACCTGACCGACGACGATCTGCACAGCCTGTCGGATTTCATCGGCACTCTGCCCAAGCCGAAGCCGCCCGCCGATGCCGGCGACCCGGCGCGCATGGCGGCGGCCAAGGCGCTGGTCGACAAGGAACATTGCAATTCCTGCCACAGCGCCGATTTTTCGGGCCGCGACAACATTCCGCGCATCGCCGATCAGCGCGAGGATTACCTGGTCCAGACTCTGCGCGACTATAAGAGCAACAAGCGCGCCGGCTATGACGGGACCATGGCCGAAGTGCTGGGCCCGATCTCGGACGCGCAGATCGTCGAGCTGGCCTATTACATGGCGCATTTCACCAAATAGTCGCGCGAATTCGCACGACCTCGCATTTTCCCTTTGATTTATAACGACAATTTTTGAGGCACGGCTCTTGCTTCATCCCTCCTCGCAGTGAAGGAGGGATGAAGATGGAGACTGGTTTCACGAGGCCGCGCGCCCTCGACGCGGCGGCGCGGTTCTGGTTCGCGGCGGCGCTTTCAGGCCAGGTGATGTTCGCGGTCTATATCGCGGTTTTCTATGGCCGGGCCGCGGTCAGGGGAACGCTGGCGGATTGGAACAGGGTTCTGGTCCATGGCTATTCGCCCGAGACCCCGATCGGAAATGGCGTCGTCGCCGCGCATCTGCTGGCCGCTTTCGTGATCGCCCTCGGCGGGGCGCTGCAGCTGGTGCCGGCGATCCGCCGGAAAGCGCCGGCCTTTCATCGCTGGAACGGTAGGGCCTTCATGGTGTCGGCGCTCACGGCCAGCCTCGCCGGCCTCTATATGGTCTGGATCCGCGGCAGCGCCGGGGATCTGTCCCAGCATCTCGGCATCAGCCTCAATGCGCTGCTGATCCTGGTTTTTGCCGGTCTTGCCTGGCGGACCGCGCTCGCCCGCGATTTCGCGGCGCATCGCCGCTGGGCGCTGCGTCTGTTCGTGGTAACCTTCGGCGTCTGGTTCTATCGCGTCGGGCTGATGTTCTGGCTGCTGGTCAATCGGGGGCCGGTCGGGTTCGATCCCGAGACCTTCGTCGGTCCGTTTCTGACGTTCCTCAGCTTCGCCCAGGCTTTGCTGCCTTTGAGCATTCTCGAACTCTATCTCCGGGCTCGAGAGCGAGCACCCGTGGCGATGGCCGGTGGGTTGGTCGCGGCGACCGCGGCGATGGGCGTCGGCATTGTCGCCGCCAGCCTGATCATGTGGCTGCCCTATATCACCGCAGGAGCGGGGAAGCTGTTCTAGAAACTCGCCGTCACGCCGCCGATCACCGTCAGCGGCTCGCCGGGGAAATATTCATTCACCCCGGTGGTGGTGACGGCCGCGCGATCCGCATAGGGGCGGTTGGTCAGGTTCAGAATCTTGCCGTGCAGGGTCAGCCAATCGTTCAGCTTGGCGTTGGCGCGCAGATTCAGCAGTTCATGGCCGCCATAGGAATGCGTGTCGGCATTATCCAGGTAGTAGCTGCCCATATGCACCCATTCCAGCTCGGCGCGGATGCCGGGCTGGAGGGTGTAGCCGAGCCGGGTGTTGGCGATCGTGTGCGGCGCCTCCGGCATATCCGAACCCTTGGTGACGCTGTTGATCGCCGTGCTGTCCGGCCGGCTGAAGGCGTAAGTGTGGCGCGCATAGGTGCCCGAGAAGCCGACATCGAAGCCGTAAGCTAGCGGAGCCGACACGCTCAATTCGACGCCGCGATGCTCGGTCTTGCCGTCGGGCACATTGGTGCCGTCGGCGGCGCGGTAGAAATAATGGTCCTTGTCCATCCAATAGCCGGCCAGGTCGAAGGTGACCCCGGACAGGGTGCCGCGCGTGCCGATCTCGGCCGATTGCAGGGTCTCGGATTTGACCTGGCCGATCTGCTGCTTGTTCTGCAGTTCGTAGAGGTCGGTGACCTGCGGGGCCCGGGCTCCTTCGGACAGATTGATATAGCTCGACAGCGTCTTGTCCCATTCCTGCACCAGGCCGAGTTTCGGCGTGACGGTGAGGAAATCGTCGCTGCGGTCGGCCGGGCGCTGATAGAGGCCGAAGATGCCGGTGCTGGCCTCGTTGGAATAGTCATAGGCCGTCTCTTCCATCCGGATGCCGGCGGTGAGGCGGGTATGGTCGAGCAGCTGCCACTCGCTGTGGATATAGGGGGCGGCGGTCTTGGCCTGGACATTGAGGTCGTAATGCAGCCCGTGCGGATAGACGCTCTTGCCCAGGGTGAAGGTCGGCAGATACTGGTTCTCGGTGAACCAGCCATCGGTGTATTCGGTGTCGAAGCCGAAGATCAGCAGATGCCCGCCGTCGAAGCCCTTATAGAGCATGGTCTGGGCGCCGAAGCTGTAATGGGCGTTGGTCTGGATCGCCAGCGACGGCACGAAATGCATCAGGAAATTCATTTCGGTGTAGCGCGTGAAGGGTGTGACGCTGAGCTGCAGCCCATCGCCGAAATCATGCTGCCAGCGCGCCTGGGCGCGGATCGAATCCGCCTTGCGATAGGCGTTGGGCACCGGATTGGTCTTGGCCAGGGCATAGTTCAGATAGGAATCATTGCCCTGCAGATAGGCGCCGGTCTGCTGGTTGAGCATCTGGCCCGAAATCGTCGTCGTCACCGTGTCGGACGCCCCTGCCCAGACGTCGCGCACCACCATCTTCTGCTCGTCGACCCGGGTGTCGTCGCGCCAGCCGGAATTGTGGTTGTTCTCGGCGCTGATCCGCAGGCCGTTATTGCCGATCGTATCGCTGATCGTGCCCATCTGCTGCCAGAGGCCGAACTCGCCGGCGGTCAGGTCGACTTGGCCCGACAGATCGGCCGAAGGTGCGCGCGGGATGATATTGACCAGCCCGTGCACTGCGTTCGAGCCATAGAGCGCGCTGCCCGGTCCGCGAACCACCTCGACCGAGCCGGCTTGTTCGATATTGGCTTCGTAGAGCCCGTTGACGTTGCCGAAGCCGGCGGAGCGCAGCGGCACACCGTCTTCCAGATAGAGCACCGAGCCCTGGCCGGCGCCGCCATTCAGCACC
>Ga0070730_10006247_pt1 | contig 10210 bp, 3 predicted proteins | sample Coa_R1_3_FD_66447 | JGI IMG/M metagenome (GOLD analysis project Ga0070730, IMG submission 66447) | Surface soil microbial communities from Centralia Pennsylvania, which are recovering from an underground coalmine fire - Coalmine... | ecosystem: Environmental > Terrestrial > Soil > Unclassified ... | reverse complement strand
CGGCACGGTCGGAGGGACGACGTTCTCTTCGCTCACAGCCACGACTCCCCGTTCCAGCGAAGCTCGACGCCGTCGCCCCCCGTCTCGACCACGACGTCCCGCGAGACGAGCCTCGCCGACGAGCGACCCTCCCCGAGGACCAGCGCCGTCACCGTCGCCTGGGCGGGGCGGCCGGGTCCGGCCGACGAGCGCCGTAGGCGGATGCGCGCCGCCCCGGCGCCGCGCTCGATCCGGATCGCCGATAGTCCGATCGACGCCGCGTCCAGGTCGGCGGCCGATTCGTCGCGCCCCTTTTCGTCGCGCGCGATCCGCACGTCGACCGGCTCGTCGCTCGGCGGGCTGCGCACGAGGATCAGGCTCGCGACGTCCGGCAGCGGCGTCCGGGAGAGGCGCCGTGCGAGCAGGGCGGCGATCTCCCCGGGCGGCGCGCTCTGCCGCGCGCCCGCGAGGAGCGTCGCCTCCGTGATGGACGCGAGCTTGCCGAGGCGGGCGTCCTCGCTCCGGCCGCCCGTCTGCGCGGACCGGTCGAGCAGGCGCGTTGCCACGTCGAGGCGCCCGGCGCCTGCGTGCGCCAGCGCGAGCCGCAGCGCGACGGAGGGATCCTGCGGCATCGCCCGGTCGAGGCGCTCGTACACGGCGACTGCGTCGTCGAACAGCCCCTCGGCGCGCAGCCGGTCGCCCACGTACGACAGCGCCCACGGATCGCCGGGCGCCCGCTCGATGAGCTCCCCGAAGGCGCGCCGGCCCTCCGCGTCGTCGCCCAGGCGGCGCAGCGCCGAGGCGCCCGCGGCGAGGAGCCCGGCGTCGGCGAACGGATCGGCGCGCGCGCGATCGATCTCGTCGACGAGCGCGTCGCGCCGGCCCAGCGACTCGAGCACGGCAAAGAGCATGCGCCGCGCGAGCGCGTCGTGCGGAGCCAGCCGCAGGAAGCGACGCACGACGTCGAGCCTCGCGGGGTCCGTCCGCGCGGCGCGGTACGCCTTCTGTAGCTCGCCGTCGATGCGCGGCTCGGCGCCAATGAGCGCGCGGCTCAGCGTCGCGAGCTCGGAGGCGCTCGACACGCGCCGCAGCAGCTCCTGGCGAACGAAGGCGGCCGCGTCCTTCTCGCCGCTCTCGTCGAGGGCGCGGGCGAGCGCCGGGCCACCGCCGGCCGTCGCCGCGCCGAGGATCAGCTCGAGCAGCGCGCGCTTGTCGCTCCACCCCGGCAGCTCGCACGCGCGGCTCGCGGCGGCGTAGTCGAGGTGGCCCTTCTTCAGCCGCGCGCGCCAGAGACCGCGCCGCACGGGGAGCGGGACCGTCGAGGCGACGGAGCACTGCGTCCTTCGTGCCGTGCGGGCCGGCGGCAGGTGGATCGAGTGCGCGACGTGGATCTTCACGCCGGCCGGGAAGAACGTGATCGCCGCCACGACGCTGCGCGCGCAGCGGTCGAGCACCGGATCGTCGTCGTGTGTAGAGGTCGCGGAGACGCGGACGTCGACCGCCCGACCCGCGGCGTCCACCGACAGATCGACGTCCAGCGCACCGGCGACGTCGGGACGGACCGCAGCGCGCGCGTCACGGCACGCCTGCAGCGCGGACACCGTGTCTTCGATGGCCTTCTCGGCGGCGGTCACCGCGGCGTCGCGCACGCTCTCGTCGCCGTCGAAGTCCCTGGGCGGCTCGAGCAGAAGCGAGGGCGCGGGGAGCGTGGGCTGTACCGTCGCCGCGAAGGCCGCGTCGAGCGTAGGCGACAGACCGAGCATGCGCTGATCGAACGGCAGCGACACCGTCGATCCGCCGAAGAACCAGCTCGTCCACGGCGTCAGCAGGCTCGCCTTGGAGGCCAGGGCGATCGCCGGCTCGATGCCGTCGCCGCGCACGGCCATCTCCTCGACGCGCGCGAGCGCCCACCGGCGCGGCACGTCCGCCCCGGGAGGCGCCGCCACCTGCGCGAGCGGGCGCGACTCCTCGACGAGCTCCGCGCCGCGGCGGTAGCGGAAGCCGATGCGGCCCGGGAGCTTGCCCCGCAGGCGCCCGGTCACCGTGACCGTCGACCCCGCCAGCGCGGCGCGCGCCTCTCGCGGGTAGACGCGGTCGATGGTCGGGCCGAGATCGAGGTCGACGTCGCGCAGCGTGGGCTCGAGCGCGTCGGCGACGATCGACGCGCCGACGCGCGCGGCGTCCGCGCGATCGATCGCCTCGTACACGGGTCCCGAGCCCTGCACGAGCTGGGCGAGCAGCCAGCGGTCGGCCCCGTGGCCCACCGCGACCGCCCCGAGGCGAGGCACGCCGCCCGAGCGGCGTCCCAGCCGCCTCCGGATGTCGCGCGCGCTCGTCTCGCCGAGCGAGGCGCGGCCGTCGCCGAGGTAGACCACCATGCCGGATCCGGCGTGGCCGGACGCGGGGTCGTCGAGCACGTCGGCGGCGCGCTCGAGCGCCGTGGCCACGTTGCACGCCCCGCCCGCGTGGATCCCCGCGAGCTCGCGGCGCACGGTCTCGCGCAGGGCGGGCGTGACCGGCGTCGGTGCAGGGGGGCCGACGGGACGTACCAGCTGGTCGGCAGCCAGGACGACGAGCGTGTCGCGCGGGCCGAGGCCCTCGAGCACCGCGTCGACGATGGCGCGCTCGGCTTCGAGCGAGGACGCTCCCGCGCTGAACGACGTGTCGACCACCAGCGCGAGCGCGATCCCCGTGTCCGGCGACTCGGGGACCTCGGTCCGGACCAGGACGTATGGGTCCTCACCCGGCGCGCCGGGCGTGACGTAGGCTCGCGCGGCGCCTGGGTGCACGACGGCGGGCGCGACCTCGACCACGAGGTCACCCGACGGTCGCACGTCGCCGCGACGGAGCTGGACGCGCGGCCCGCTGACCGTGGCGCCCGCGCTCGTCGAGATCCAGCTCGTGGCCTGCTGCGCCGTGACGCTGGCCGCCAGCTCGCCGATCATGGGCGGGTCGCCCTCGCTCGCCATCGGGAAGCGATACGTCGCGCGCCCGCCGCGCTCGGGTAGCCACTCGACCCAGTCGACGATCAGGTCGACCGACGCGCCGCTCGCGATCGAAGGGAGCGTGCCGCGCAGCCACCCGCCTCCGGCCCACTCGAGGCCGGCCTCGGAGCCCTCTGCGGGGGTGCCCGGCTGCAGCACGGCCTCCGTCTCGGAGCCGCCCTGCGCTCGCGCGACCCTCGACACGAGCGCGCCCGCGGGCAGGGCCATGCGGATCTCGGCCGGCACGGCGCGATCGGAGCCGTTGAAGTAGGTGGTGCGCGTACGCGTGACGGCCACCTCGCCGTCGATGGTCACGTCGACCGCCGCCTGCCGCACGACGAGCTGGGCGCCCGGATCCTCTCCGCCCGCGCCGCCCCACAGCGTCGCGATCGCGCTCGCTTGCCCGGTCTCGCCGGCCCAGGGCACCGCGAGCCCGCCCGTCCAGTCGTCGAACGCCATCTCGGGGGCGACCTTCGGCCCCGCGGGCTCGAGCGACGCGGTCTCGCCGCTCGCCACGTGCTCCTGCTTGCCCGGCGCGGCGACCACGAGCTCGCCCCGTGCGCAGTAGATGCGGGCCGCCGCGCCCGCGCGCGCGTCGAACGCCGCCGCGCTGGACGAGACGGTCGTCGTCGCCCCGGCGACCAGGATCTCGGTGTGCGATCGCGCGCCGCCCTGCACGAAGATTCGGCCGTGGTCGAGCATGATGCGCGCTTCGCCGAGCTGGAATGCGGTCGAGCCGTCGACCACCAGCAGCGTCCCGTCGTCGAGCCGGACGCGCGCACGCCCGTCGGGTCCAGTCGACACGCGATCGCCGTCGGCCAGGCGCGCATTGCCGCGCACCTCGCGCTCGCCCACCCTGACCTCGGCGTGCATCGCTCGGATGTCGGCGCTCGTGAAGACGCTCGGGCCGTGCCGGTCGGGCTGGTGCGTCGCGAGGAAGACGAGCAGGGCGATCCACGCGAGGCCGACGGCCACCAGGGGGGCGTGCTTGACCGTGAGCTTCACGGGGCCTCCGCGCGCAGTGCGTCGCCGTCCAGGCGAATCTTCAGGGACGTCGCCGAGCCGTGCGCCGCGTCGCCGAAGCCGACCTCGAGCCGCACGATGCGCTCGCCCGGCGTCCCCTCGTCGAGCAGGGCCGTGACGACCGCTCGCGCCCCCAGGCGCGCGGCGCGCGCCGCGTCCTCCGGGTCGAGCCGCAGCTCGATCGAGGGCGCCGGATCGCGCGGAACCACCGTCTCGGCCACGCCGAACAGCGGGAAGCCGTCCGGCACGGGCATGGGCGCGCCGAGCGCCGCGCTCCACAGCACCGGGTGCAGCTCCGGATGCGCCCACGTCACCAGGAACCGCACGCTGCCCGGCGGCGCGACGTCGGCCCCCGCCACGCGCTTGGCGCGCGCACGCAGCCGGTCCGCCTCGTCCTTCTTCCCGGCGCGCGTCGCCTCGTCGCGCGCCCACGCGAGGAAAGCGCTCGCCGTCGCCCGCGAGGCCTTCGACAGCGGGCTCGTGCCGTCGGGCGAGCCCGCGGACGCGGCCTTCTCCGCCCAGCTCACGGCCTCCTCGATGCGCCCCAGCCCCTGCGCCGCGGCCGCCAGCAGCAGCGGCACCGACGGATCGTCCGGCGTGAGCTGCGCGAGCGTCTCGTATTGCCGGAACGCCTCCTCGAACCAGCCGTGCGCGCGCAGGAGGTCGCCCAGGCGCCGGCGGGCCACCGGGTCCTCCGGCGCGAACTCGACGAGCTCGCCGAACGTCCGCCGCGCCTCGTCCGCGTCGCGCGCGGCCGGCGCCGCGTCCTCGCGCTTGGATAGACGCAGGTAGTACTCGCCTACGTTCGTGTAGACGTGCGCGGTCGCGTCGGAGCGATGGCGGAGCCGCCGCGCCCACGCGCGCCCGCCCGGATCGTCGCCGGCGTCCTCGTAGGCGTCGAGCACGCGCAGCCCGAGCTCCAGATCGTCGGGCCACTTGAGCGCCGTCGCGTGGAGCAGCGCGAGCCGATCCCCCGGCGTCTTCGCGCGCGCGAGCAGCTTCGCGAGCAGGTCCGGGTCGACGCCGCGCAGCCCGAGCGCCTCGTGCAGATCGTGCAGGTCGCCGGCCGACTGCACGCGCACCACGATGGCGCGGTACACGACGTCGGCGGCGGCCGGGTTGCCGAGCAGCGCCCGCCAGAGCGCGACGCGCTCGCGCACGGTGCCGAGGCGGCCCACCATGGCGAGCAGCAGCGTGTGCCGTTCGCGCCAGGAGGGCGCCTCGCAGTCGGCGAGCGCGCGCCGGTAGACGTCGAGCGCGGCCGCGGCCGTCCCTGCGCCGCCGAGCCGCTCCTGCCAGAGGGTGCGGCGCTCGTCGAAGGACACATCGGCGGCGGCGCTGCACGGCCTCGCGGCGTGGCCGACCGCGGCGATCCCGCTCGGCGGGGGCGCTGCCCGCTGGGCCTCGTAGGCCGGTGGGGCCTCTCGGCCCTGCTGCCCGCCCACGATCTTCCCGTTGATGGTCAGGGCGCCCTCGCTCAGGCGCGGCGCCGCCACCATGTGCGCGCCGCCGAGCCGTCCGGCACCGCTGCCGAAGCCCTGGCCGGTGCCCGTCCCCGCACCGTGGCCGACGGCGCCGATGTCGCCGAGGCCGATGCCCTCGCCCCGGCCGCCGCCGCCACCGCCGGCTCCGGACAGAGAGAGCCCTGCTCCGTACGCATTGCCGCCCGGGGGCCGCATCGCCGGGGCCGCGGGAGCCGCAGCCATGGGCGGCGCCATCGTCGCTGCGGGGGGCGGCGCTGCAGTCTCGGGAGACTTCTCTCCTTCGCTGTCCGGCCGCGGGGGCAATATGCCGATCATCCCGAACTGCTGCGCCTCCTTCAGCGCGTTCTTGTCGAGGGGAAGCTCGTCGTGGTCCTGCGGGCCCCGTACCGCGTATCGGCGGTTGCCGGCGGTCACGTTGGGATTGCCCATCGAGCCCTCCTCGCCCTTCGCGCGCGTGCCCGTGCCGCCCTCCTTGGCGTCCTCGCCGAACATCGCGACCGCCGGCTCCGCGGCGCTCGGCGCGCGATGCCACCACGGCTTCCACCGACGGCGCCGCACGTCGCGCAGCTCGTCGAGGTCCGCCGTGTCGGCCTCCCGCTCCGCCTCGCGCGACGTCGGCACGTAGAGCGACGTGAACGGCGACACGAGCCCGAAGCGTCGGCCCACGTCCACGATTGCGGCGCGCCCGGCCCCCTCGTCGACGAGCTCCGCGAGGCGCTGCTCGCCCCAGCGCCGGCGCAGGTCGCCCGCGTCGGCCAGCGGGACGATCGCGAGGTGCTGCGTGATCGACTGTCCGCCGCCGTGCAGCGTGAGCTCCGTCGGCGGCCGGGTCGACACGCGCCCCACGATCAGCACCCCTTCGTCGGCGCCGACCGGCGGGAGATCGCGCGGCAGGACGCGCTCCACCCCCGGGCCGAGGTCCACCGTCGCGCCGACCCACGTCGGTCGCTGCGCGGCCTCGAGCAACCGCAGCGCCAGCCGCGCCGCGCCGTACGCGTCGTTGACCGGCTCGACCGGTGCTCCGCGCGCCACCGACTGCAGCAGCGCGACGTTCGCGTTGCTGCCGAGCGCCGCCGCAAACACGCGCGTGCCCTGCGGGAGGCGTGCGAGCTTGTCGTGCAGCGCCCTCGGCGCGATCTCGCCGACCGAGGGCTGCCCGTCACCCACGTACACGACCGCGCCGCGTCGCTTCGGATCCAGGCGACCCGCGGCCTCGGTCAGCAACGCGCCGATGTCGGTCGCCCCGCCGCGCTCGACGGCTGCCAGCCCCTCGAGCCACGTCCGGCGCTTGCCCGCGTCGAGCGCCGTCAGCGCGCCGCTCCCGTCGGCCACCGGGTGGAGCGTCGCGTCGCCCGCCCAGAGCGCCGCGCGGTCCTTCGGGCCGAGGTGCGCGAGCAGCGCGGACGTCAGGCTCCGCGCCACCTCGAGCGCCCCCGACTCCGTGGCCGCCGACGTGTCGACCACGACGGCCAGGTCCACGCCGGGCGGCATCTCCGCCGCCCCGGGCGCGCGCAGCGGCACGAGCAGGTAGTCGGGTTCCTCGTGCGACACCTTCGCCGCGAAGTCGCGCTCCGCCTTCTCGGGCGCGTCTTCGGGCGCGAGCGCGTGCGGCGCGCGGTAGGCGATCGGCTCGGCCTGCCCCACGTCGAACAGCTCGACCGCGAGATCGGCGAGCGGCACGACGTCGAACGCCTTGATGACGACGTGGTCCCCCTCGCGGTGGCCCCCCATCCCGGCGCGCACGCGCTCTGCGCCCGCGCGCGCCAGATCGAGCGTCACCGTGAGCTCTTCGATGCGCGGCAGCGAGGCGCGCGTGCCCTCGGCGGCCATCGGGTAGACGTACAGCCGCCGGTCGCCGCGCGGTCCCTGCCGCGGGAGCCACTCGGAGTAGCGCGTGACCACGCGGCGCTGCGCGCCGGGCTGGATGGGGTAGAGGCGCGCCGAGTACGCGCCCGGCGCCGTCCACTGCAAGAGGGCAGGGTCCTCGGTCGACCCCTGGTAGACGTTGCTCTCGTACTGCGCCTGGGCCGAGGCGCTCTCCTGGACCCGCCCCCAGACCAGATCACCGTTGCGATCGACGCCGAAGCGCTGGAGCACCGCGCCGGGAGGCGTACGGAAGCTGAAGATGCCCTCGACCACGGCGGACGCCGGGTTGACGAACGTCTCGTCGACCTCGGTGACGGCGAGGTCGTGGTCGACCGTGACGCGCACCTCGAGCCGCTGCACCGCGAGCGACGCGCGCGGCTTGCCCTTGTCGCCCGGCGGGCGCGCGCCCACCGTGCCGAGGCCGAACGGCGCCGGCTCGGCGGCCGGGTCGGCGGTCGCGAGGCCGCCGGTCCAGTCGTCCCACGCGACCTCGGGGGTGCGCGCCGGACTCCCGTCGGCCGCGAGCGTCAGCCGCTCGCCCGGGCCCGCGCGCACGCTCGACCCCGCGCGCGCGGCGCCGCGAAGCACGTACACCTCGGCGGTCCCGTCCGCCCGCACCTCGGCGCTCGCGCGCGCGTCGGACAGCTCGAGGCGCCCGTGGGGCGTGCCCACCGACGCGGGCGGCCCCCCGCTGGTGTCGACGAACGCCCGCCCCGCCGCCAGATCGATCGACGGGCCGTGCAGCGTCAGCCGCGCCGGACCGGCGACGAGAATGACCTCGCCCGCATCGCGTCGGATCCAGGCGAGCCCGCCCTCGGCGAGCTGCACGGCCTCGCCCTCGACGATGCGCTCGCGCGGGTAGGGCGCCCGCGCCGCCTCGCCCGGGGGCGTCACGGTGACCTCGCCCTTGACGGCGCGCAGCTCCGCGAACGTCTCGCCCTGTGAGACGACCAGCGCCTCGCCCCTGGTACGGCAGCCGGACGCCGCGGGCCCGGCGACCAACGTGACGAGGAGGGCGAGCACCGGCCAGCGGACGCGAAGCATCGATCTCCGCTGACAACCCCCGGGCCCCACGGTTCCCGCAGCGTACGCGCGACGGAGAAGAACTTCGAGCGCGCGTGCCGCCTCGGGCAGGACGCTGGCCCCGCGCGCCGGCCTGCTACCCGCGGAACTGACGCTCCTCACCGCCGAATGGACCGGCGTGCCGGCGAGAGCAGAGCGCGTCACGACCCAACTGGAGCGCGAGCCCGCGAGATACATCCGTCCGTTCCCGCGACTCGACGCCGCGGTGCCCCACCAGGCGCTTCCGTCCGAGAGAGTCGACCCCGATGTCGCCGACGTGAAGGCCGAGGTCCCCGAAGTGGAGCTCCATGTCGCCCACCTCGCGCTCTGCATCGCCGACCACGTGCTTCACTTCGCCCGCGTGCCCCTCGGCTCCGGCCGTCACACGCGTCGATCCGCCGGTCCTGCGCTCTGCCTGGGTGGTTGCACGCGTCGCTTTCCCGCAGCGCCGTTCCACGTCGCCGGACTGGCGCTCCTATCCGGCGACATCGCCGTTCCCGTCGTCGACCTGGCCCTCCGCTCCGGCCACCACGCCGCCCTCTCCGGCCACCCATCGCTCGACTCGCGCGACCACGGGCTCCACGTCGCCCGACCTCGCGCTCGACTCCGCCGACCTCTCGCTCCCCTCCCGCGACCGCTCCGCCGATCTCTCGCTCCCCTCCCGCGACCGCGCGCTCCACTCTCCCCGCCGCACGCTCTCATCTCCCCGCGCGATCGCCGCCTTCACGGTCAGCGTCCACCCCTTCCGCCCCACCGCCGGTCGCTACTGCGCGCAGCAGACGGTGACGGCCGTCGTCGTGTCCGGTGTCACCGAGCCGGTCGAGACTGCGTTCCCGGTCGCGCCGCACGAGCCGGAGGCGCCGATCGACGCCTGGATGGTGACGACCTGGCTCCCTCCCAGGTTGGTGTTGCAGCTGCCCGAGACGTCGATCGCGTGGCCCCCGCTCGCGCAGCTCGCGTTCACGTCCGTGTGGAACCACTGCGCCGCCTGCAGGGCACACGGGTTCGGCGGCGCCGAGCAACCGCACGTGCCGAGCGCGCAGCCGCGCCCGTCGATCGCGCTCGTGTAGTACTTGTAGAGGAGCGGGTAGCCGGGCGCGCTGCTGCAGTCCGGCAGGTCTGCCTTCTTGTACACGCACAGCGTGCCGAGGAAGCTCGCCGGCGGCGCGTTCGCGCAGACCCGGTTGGCCTGGCAGCCGCCCGTCGTGAAGGCACGCGAGGAGGTGCACGCGCGACCCACGCGAGCCCAGCCCCACGAGGTCGTCGTCGTCGTCGTCCCCGCGGGGCAGGACCACGTTCCCGTCGCCGAGGGGCCCGCGACGACCTTCAACGATCCCCCGCCCGTGTTGCACGCCGGACCGTCTGCAACCGAGCAGGTGGGGCCGCCGGCCGTCGCGCACGTGGCCGAGCACTGCCCATCGCTGTAGACCGCGATGCTCGCGCTCGAACAGCCCCCGCCGCCGACGGACCCGCAGGTGCACGTGCAGGTCAGCGGCGGCGACGTGGGGCCGGCGAGGCCGTCGAACGAGTCGTCGGTGTACACGCCCGAGCAGGCGGGGGGCGTCGGCGCCGGCGGTCCTCCACCCTGGTCGTAGAGCGCGACGGGGCCGAACCACCCCGAGGGCGCCGCGGGCGTGCAGACGAAGGCTGGCTGGCACGCGGGGTTGGAGCAGTCGGGCGCGGTCGGATTGCACGGTGTGCTCGAATCGCCGGAAGGGCCGCCCTCGATGGGAGCATCCGCGGGTGCGGCGTCCCCGGGGCCATCGTGAACGACGTCGGTCGTCACGTCGCCTGTCACGTCCGATGTCACAT
>Ga0070730_10006246_pt1 | contig 10211 bp, 5 predicted proteins | sample Coa_R1_3_FD_66447 | JGI IMG/M metagenome (GOLD analysis project Ga0070730, IMG submission 66447) | Surface soil microbial communities from Centralia Pennsylvania, which are recovering from an underground coalmine fire - Coalmine... | ecosystem: Environmental > Terrestrial > Soil > Unclassified ... | reverse complement strand
CCGGCGATCCGCGCGCACAGCAGCAGCGCGGCCTGGGCGACCGTGCCGGTCCCGGGAAAGGCGACGTCGCTGAGCCGCTGGCCGATGTTCACCAGGGCGACGCCCTCGGCCCGGCGCTCCAGCGGAAGCCCGGTGAGCCGCTCCACGTCCTCGGTGAGGGCCGCCGACCGCAGCTGGCCGCGGAGGCCGGGGTCCACGTCCGCGTAGTAGACGACGGGGTTCTCTAGGACCAGCCGCCGTGCCCGCCGGGCGTTCAGCCTGCGCTGGGCATTGATTCCCTGGGCCGGGCCATCGCGGTCCGTCCCGTTCAGCAGCTCGGTGACCGAGCTCAGGTGCTGCAGCACCCGGCTGGGCGCGTAGACGGCCGCGGCGACCTCCCGGTCGATGTCGTACAGCGCCTCGGCCCGTTCGGGGTCGTTGACCCACTCGGCCGCCGACCCGTCGGCCATGCGCAGCGCGCCGCGCGCCTCCAGCCACGCCACCGCGTCGACGAAGGCGTCGCGGTCGGCTTTCCGGCCGGTGTCCATGCCCAGTCCGTCGGTCCGCCCCGCCTCGGCGGCCACCGCGTCGGCCAGTTCGCTGAGCGCGATCTGGCTGCCGGAACGGCCGAGCGCCGACAGCGTCAGCACCAGGTAGGCATAACGACGCCGGTCGAACGGGCGCCGGGCCCGGGTCAGGGCCGGACGGGTGGTGTCCAGGGTGTCCTGCACGCGGCGCAGCCGGATCGTCTCGCCGGTGCTGACCAGGGTGTAGCCGAGGACTTCGGCGAGATCGGTGCGCAGCTGCCTGGCCCACTTGCGGGCCAGCGGCAGCGCGGTCCTGTCCGGGTAGCTGGCCGTGATCAGCGGGTGGCGCAGCACGAGCCGGGCGGCCTGCTGGTATTCGGCGAGCTCCAAGGGGCCCACGTCGGCGGCGACTCTCATCCGGCCGCCTCGGGCCCGGCCGCCTTCGGGCCGGTCACCTCCAGCTGGAGGCCGTTGAGATGGAGTCTGCCCCGGACGGTGTGCACGGTCGTGGCACAGACCGCCGGGCGCAGGGTGAGCCGGATCCCGTGCGCCGACCCGGTCGCCACCGGGCCCCGCATCCCGGTGACCGTCCGGCTGACCGGCACCCGCGCCGCCAGCGCCACGTCCAGCAGGCCGAGCAGCGCCTGGGTCTCCGGCTCGTCGAGGACCCGCTCGTACACCCCGTCGCTGGCCAGCTGCGCGGCGGCCGCGCGCCGCTGCGCGGTCGCCTTGAGCTGCTCGGCACGCAGCCGCTGCCGCTCTTCCTCGTTGCGCTGGATCTTCCCGGGGCCGTGCAGCGACAGGGCCCGGCCGGTGCGGACCAGGGTCCGGGCCAGCGTCACGGGCTCGGCCTCCCACCACGACAGCCGGGCCGGGATCAGATCCGGGTCGTCATACCCGGCCGAGACGTGCCGCGGCGAGCCGAGCCCGAACACCGCCTGGAACAGGGCATGCGCGTCGGCGTCGGCGAGGGCGTTGGCAAACCATTGCGCCAGGTGGCGCAGCTGGCTCTCCCGGCTGACCCCGCCGCGGCGGGACTCGGTGACCCGCCGCAGCAGCGCGGTGACGTTCGCGATCCCGGTGATCGTGGCGTCCTGCAGCCGTTCGGCCTCGCTGCGGGCGCTGGCGCCGAACCACTGCACCAGACCGCCCCAGCGGTGCCGCCAGTCGGCGACGCGCTCGGCGCGGGCGCGGAAGAGCCTCTCGTCGGCTTCGGCCGCCAGCGCGGCGATCCGGTCGGGGCCCACCGCGTCGACCTCCGCGACGGCGTCGGCCAGCAGCGGAGAGTACCGGGACAGCTCGGAGTGGAACTCACGCATGTGGGTGAGCAGCGCGTCCTTGTGCGCGAGGAAGACTTCCGGTCGGGTGTCGTTGGTCCGCGCCAGGTCGCCCAGCATAAGGTAGAACCGGGCGGCGCGCTGCGCCATGTCGGCCAGCACCCCGTCCAGCCGGGACAGCTTCCTGTACACCTGCGCGGCGTCGCCGGTTCTCGCGGCCTCCGCGAGCGTGACCAGGTCGGCCAGGATGTCCGGGAAGACCAACCGGGACAGCTGCGCGTCCTCGAGGCTGGCGCCGAGCACGTCCTCCACCGCGCGGTAGGCGCGGTACCCCGCCTGGGTGAACTGGTAGACGTAGTGCCGGTTGCGGTACTCGGCGAGGTTGGCGGCGCGGGTGCCGTCGTAGGAGCGGTCCAGCACCTGCCATTCGGCCAGCGCGTCGAGCAGCACCTGCACATCGCCGACGATGCCCGCCTCGGCATGCTCGGCGGCGAGGGTGTCGAGCGCGGCCCTGGCGTCGGAGGCGTGCATCAGCACCTGGTAGTTGGCCCGGGCCCGGTCGAAGGCGCGCAGCAGCCAGAGGTACTCGTGCCGCTTCTCCGCCGCCGCGAAGTGGAACAAGCGCAGCCGGTCATCCAGGGTGAACGCGTCGATGCCGAAGGCGTCGGCGGGCGCGCCGTCCCCGGGGCTGGCAGCGCTATCTGGACCGGCCATATTCACGACACAGACCATACCGTCGGCCTGTGACATTCTTCGGGGGTTTACCGGCACGCGGCACGCGCCGGGTTGCCGAAACCACGGTCCGGCTCGGGCTGAGGCTGGTGAGATACCGTCGTCCGTTCGGCCGAATGCTCTTGAATTTTCCGAACGGACCCTGGTAATACGCGCCGGGCACCGGCTCGTCACGCCCGCGCGGCCAGCCGCAGCCCGCTGAGCGACTCCAAGACGGTCAGGGCGGCGCCGCGGCTGAGGTCCTCGTGGTGGCGTTCGTTGCCCGGCGTGCGCAGGCAGCCGTAGCAGGAGGTCTCGAGGCCGCAGTCGCACGCGCCGACCCGGCGCAGCGCCGCCGCCACGGCCTGGTCCAGGGTGCTCGCGATCCGCAGCACGCTGCCCGCTCCGCCGGGGACGGTGTCGAACAGCACCAGGCCGCTGCTGCCGTCGGCGCCCGCGTGCACGACTCCGCCGATGTCGCCGCGGCTGATCTCCAGGCCTTCGGCCGCGCCCTCCAGCAGGGCGTACAGGATCGTGTGCCACTGCGCCCGGGTGTCGAGCCCGGGGGCGTCCAGCCGCAGGCGCAGGATGTCGGTCTCGTAGGTATGCGCCAGCGACCGCCAGCGCAGCGGGCCGGTGCACGACTTGCCGCGAAGCGGGTTGACATGGGATCGGGGCGCCCGGCCATGGTTGGGCCCGCCCCAGCCGCACCAGTCACAGATGAGAAAACCGCTGCCGCCGGGCCCCTCGGCCAGTGACACCAGCCGGCCGCGGGTGCCGGAATGACACCAGGCGAGCGCTCCGGCCGGGGCCTGCCAGCGCGTCTCGGCGAGTTCGGTGCCCAGTGACACCACGTGCACGGCGCCGTTCCAGGACCGCTGCGGCGGGACGCTGCCAGGCTTGCCGGTGCGCGGGTCGGCGACGAACCCGAACTCCGGGACGCAGTACTCGCGGACCGGTCCGTCGGCCGGGCGGCCGCACGCGGTGCAGGCCGGCTCCAGGTCCTCGCCGCCCTCCCGGTAATGCTGACAGCCGCGGCACACCGTATAGCTGCGAGTGATCAGTTCCCGGCCGGGTAGCCGGTAGATGCCCGCCGAGCGCCACAGCACCCCGCCGGCGACCAGCTCCGAGCCCGGCGCGTACTCGTGGATCGCGACGGACAGGTCGCGGCTCAGCTCGAGCCGGGACCCGACCTGGCTGTCACAGTGCGCGGTGCGCAGCTCGACGGTGTCGACGGGGAACCCGTACTTGGGCAGGATGTTCCGGTTGGCCAGGAAGCCGAGCAGCGGGCGGCGGGTGAGGGTGTTGATGCTGCGCTCGAACCGGGCGGCGAGGTCGCTGCGGCGGTCTTCGAACGCCTCCCTGCGGCGTTCCTCGAAGACGGCGACGTCGTGCGTGAGCTCGGCGCGGACCTGGTCCAGCAGCCCGCACAGCTCCGCCGTCCAGGACCCGCCGGCGATGCCCAGCAGGGCCTGGGCCGGGGCGGGAAGGACCGCCAGCAGCGCGCTGGTGACCTCGCTTGGCACCGGGGTGAGGAATCCCCTGACCCGCTGGCACGGGGCGTCACGCGACCCGGGCGCGGGCAGGAAGAAGTCGCCGGCGGTCTTCCACTCCTGGCCGCCGTTCTCCTTGGCGTCGCGGAAGAACGCGGCGAGCGCGACCGAGTGCGCGTGCCTGCGGTCGATGCGCGGGTTGCCGAGTGGCACGTAGGGCGCGCGGACCTGCCCGGTGAGCATCGCTTCCGGCGCCTGGTAGCGGGACAGGTCGTGCGAGCGGCGCTGGGCGAAGGTGAGCACGAGCGCGGCGACCTCACTGCGCCGCCCGGCTCGCCCGGCCCGCTGGATGTAGCTGGCGGTGCTCGGCGGCATGTTGCGCAGCAGCACCGCGCTCAGCGCGCCGACGTCCACCCCGAGCTCGAAGGTGGTGGAGCAGGACAAGACGTTGACCTCGCCGGCCAGGAACCGCTGCTGGATGTCGGACGCCTCGAGCCCAGTCCACTGGGCGGTGTGCTCGCGCGCGGTGAGCGAGACCGGCGCGGTCTGCCGGTAGAGCGCGCGGTAGTGCTCGTCGTCATCGGTGCGGGCCGGGACGAGACGGCCCGCGCAGCCGAGCGTCGGGCACACGCCCCGCAGCGAGGTGGCAGAAAGCCTCCGGCACACGTCGCACTGCCACGTCTCCCCGCGGGAGGCGCTGGCGGCGAGGGTGAGCCAGCTGTGGTCCACCTGGTGGACCTGGCCGATCCTGGGCAGCGCGGCCGACCGCAGCCAGCCGTCGCGGAGCGCCGTGAGCGCCCGCCAGCAGCCGGCCAGCACCTCGCGGGCGTCGGCCTCCCCGGCGCCCAGTACGGCCAGCAGCCGGCGCAGGTAGTCCAGGCGCTTGTTGATCCCCCGGGTGGGCAGCCAGCTCAGCACCTTCAGCCTGGCCTCAGCGCCGTCACCGCGGACGTAGATGGGGCCGCGCCGCGGGTCGAACATCTCATCGGCCGGGTCGGCCTCCTCGGGCATGGTCAGCGCGCCCTGCAGCCGCAGCGTCCTGAGCAGTTCGGCCAGCAGCAGCCAGCACTCCTCGCCGGTGAGCCCGAGGTCGAGCAGCGGCCGGGGCGGAGGCCAGAACGGGTCGCGGTCCAGCCTCACCCGCAGCAGGCCGAGCCCCTCCAGGGACTGGCGCTCGTCGAGGGCGACGAGCTCGCGCATGACCCAGCGGGCGGCCTCGCGCCGGCGGCCCTGCCGTGACTCGCGGCGGCCGAACACCCCGGCATCGCCGGCCGCCGCCGCGGTCGCCTCGATCAGGTCGTCCACCGTGCAGGTCACGTCGCGGGCCGTGGCGCGCGCCACGCCGTCGAGGATCAGCCGTCGCTGCTGCACCAGGGAGTGGCTGGCCTCCAGGTAGGGCGCGAAGAACGCGGCGGCCTGCCGGCTGTCGCTGAACGCGAGCAGCTTCCGGCCGCCCCCAGGCCGGCCGGCCAGGTCATCTGCCGCGGGCAGTGCCTGGTAGAGGGCGGTGGCCAGCACCGCCGCGGAGGCCTCGTTGCCGCTCTCGAACAGCCGGATCATGCCCGTGCCGCGTGCCCCGCAGGCCAGGCAGCCGCGGGGTGCGCCAGATCTCGCCGCCAGCCGGTGCACCGGCCGCAGGTTCTGCGCCGCGCAGCCGCACGGCGCGGCACCGCCGCCAGGCGCGGCAGCGGCACCGGATAGCGCCCCCGGGTGCAGTGCGCCGCAGCGCCCGCACAGCATGCTGTCCGTCGCCGTGGCGGCGTCCGCGTCCTCCAGCGTCTCGTCGTCCTCGTCGGCGGCCTGCTGCGCCTCGCCGAGCAGCAGCCAGGCCCGGCGGTCACCGCGGATCACGCGCGAGGTGAACCGCTCGCCGTCGGCGTCCCGGTCGATGGTCCCGGCCAGGTGCACCGCGCCGCAGCGTTTGCAGCAGCCGAACTCGAAGACCGCCCCGTGGCAGTCCGGGCAGATCTCATGACGGGCCAGCGACACGTGCGGGCCGGCCGGCGTCAGGCAGGCGAAGGCGCCCTCCGTGGCCCGCGCGAACAGGTGGTACCGAGCCGACAGCACCGGGGTCCCCGTGCCGTCGCGCATCCGCGCTCCCAATGTCACCATGGCGGCCAGGGCGGCCTCGGCGACCTGTCGCGGCTCGGCGGGGAAGACCTCGCGGGCCAGGCCGGTGAACGGCATCGGCGCCCTGGCCAGCAGGCCCCGGAGCTTAGCCATGGCTGCCTCGCGGGACAGCGCGGCGGGCGCGTCGGCACCGGGCAGGAGATCCCCGGCCAGGGCCGGCAGTTCGCCGGCCGGGTCGCCATCCTCGCCGGCCAGCCGCAGGTAGTCCGCGGCGGCCAGCGGCCCCCAGAACGGTCCTGCCGGCATTTCCGCCCGCTGCGCGCCCACCAGGTCCTGCCGCGACGGTTCCTCGTCATGCCATTCGAAGGGCAGGTCGAACAGCTTGCTGGCGAAACCCACCACGGCTCGCGGCCGGTCGCCGACCGTGGCGCTGGTGGCGATCGCCTGGAACGCGGCCCGCGCCCCGGTCGCCGGACGGCGAACCCGCTCCCGGAGGCGGCGGAGCAGCATGCCGACCTCTTCGGCCTTCGCTCCGTCATAGACGTGGGCTTCGTCGAGGATGACGAAGCGCCAATGGCCGCCATGCTTGCCCTCGAACAGGTCAAGGTCGGCCGGCCGCAGCAGTAGGTACTCCAGCATCGCGTAGTTGGTGAGCAGCAGGTGGGGCGGGCTGTCCCGCATCTCCTCACGGCTCAGCAGCTCGCCGGGCAGCCGGGGCTCGCCGGGGTTAAGCTCCTCGAACAGCGAGGCGCCCGCCCGCGCGCGTTCCGGCGTATCGCCGGTGTACCTGCCGAAGGTGATCTGCGGGCTCCCGGCCAGCAGCTGGCGCAGCCTGCGTACCTGATCGTTGGCGAGGGCGTTCATCGGGTACAGCAGCAGCGCCCGCACCCCCGGCCCGAGCGTTCCGGCCGCGTGCTCGGCAATCAGCGCGGACAGCACCGGAAGCAGGAAACATTCGGTTTTCCCCGATCCGGTTCCGCTCGCGACCACCACGTTGCGGCCCGCGGCCGTCTTGCGGATCGCCTGCTCCTGGTGCAGATACAGCGGGCGGTCCAGCGGAAGGGCCGGGCTGCCCAGCCGGGCGAACGCCGGGTGGAGCACCCCGTCGGCGATCAGGTCGCGCAGGCTGGACCCGGTCCGGTACGGCGGGGTCGCCTCGAGGATCGGCCCCTTGGTCAGCAGCGGGCTGTCAGCGATGCGTGCGGCCAGCGCAGCGGCGAGTGACCGATCCCGGACCGGCAGCAATGATCGCAGGTAGCGGCGGTAGGTGGCGCTCAGCAGGGCGCTGGTGGCGATCACGTCCACGGTGCCGATCCTTGCATAAGATACGAGCGTCGGCCGGAAGCCACGGGTCGGCGCGGTCAGCCGTCCGGCGGACGTGCGCGATGATGGCCGTACGCCCTCCGGTGGTGATCCGGAGCGACACTTCCCGGTGGGAGTTCACCGTGTCCAGCATCCGGCGCAGCGGATAGCGGCCCTGCCTGGTCGGCTCGAGCACCTGGACGATCTGTCCCCGCGAGATCATCTCGAGCGGCGGATCCCAGGCGAGGCCGGGCAGGTCGACACGCAGTGCCCCGCCTCGGCGCAGGTCGGACCCGCTGATGGACAGCGGTCCGAGGTAGTGCCACGCGGTGGGCTTCCCGCCGCTGCCGGGCTCCGGTTCGATCCGCATCCGCAGGTGCGGCGGCCTGACCCGGAGCGGGACGACGATCGGGCCGGCCACGCACGTCGTGCCGGTCGTGACCGACTCGGCCCGGATGAGCGCCGCCTGCGGCGAGACCGTCATGCCAGGCGGGGCCGTCAGCACCGCCTCTGCGGGCTCCAGGCCCCGTTCGCTGGTCAGCCGGGCCGCGGGGGAGTAGGCTACGCCGAGCCCTTCCGCCACGGTGACGCTCCGGCGCATTCCAGCGCCGGCCGAGCGATCCGCCGGGGTCACGGTCACCGTCACCGTGCCGAGCACCGGCCGCGATACCCGTCGCCATAGCTGATCCGGCCGCCAGTCGGCAGGGGTCGTGGTGATCGCCGCAAGCACAGGGCCGCTGCCCGCGCGGCGTGCCTCGATGCGCCACTGGCCCGCGCCGGCGGGTAGCAGCACGGTCGGCAGCCTCGCGTGCACTGGCGCCGCGGTCGCCGTGGTCACCCCCGGTACCGGCGGCCCGGCGGCGAACCGCGGCTTAAGGCGGCCGCGCACCGGCTTGCGCGGCCGAGCCGCCTGGTCCGGGATCTCCAGCTCGAGCCAGGAGACGCCGCGCAGGTCCAGTTGGGCCAGGCGCCAGCCGCGCCAGGTCAGCGGCAGTCGGCTGGTCACCATCACCCGGGGCGGAACGTCCGAACACAGCTCCAGGTCGGCCGGATGCACCACCCAGACCGGCTCGGCGGGCAGAACCGGACCGGCCTGCTCGCCGCCCTCGTCGAAGACGAGCAGCGTATCCGCAACCTCGTGCGGAAGGACGGACCGCCAGGTCTGGCCGCGTCGGTCAGCCGCCAGCACGCCCCGGCCGAACGGTTCCAGGCGCAGGACCCCGGCCGGCGCCGGACCGCGCGCGAGTTCGGCCGCCACGACCTCGGCAGCGTCGAGGATCCGTTGTGGCATGGACTGATCGCCGGCTGGCCGGTCGCCGTCCGACGGCCGGCCCGGAGCCGTAAGCAGGCGCAGCGTCGAGCGGCAATGCTCGACGAAGGAGGTCGCCGCCGGTCCGCCCGATCGCAGCAGCACCGCGACCGCCGGGTCGGTGCCGAGCAGGTCCGCATCGGCGCCGTCTCCTCCGGCCACAAACCCGGCGGCGACCAGGCGCAGGAACTCGGGGAGGCAGGCATCGGGCACCGCGGCATGAACGAGCACTGCCTCCCATCCGGTACCTGGCGGAGTGATTCCCAGCAGGGTCAGCGCCTCGACGAAGGCCTCGCCCCAGTCATCGGCAGACCGGCGGGTCGCCCGCAGCCCGGCCGCCCGATGCCAGCCAGGCCAGAAGCGCCCGTTGCGATACGACGCAGCGGCCACCTGGGCCAGCCCCACCACCAGGCACGCCGGCCACTGGCGCGCCACCTCCGCGGGTGATCGCCCGCGGGACTGATCGCCCAGCGCCCTGGCCACCGTGTCGCGCACCGCCGTCTCGACCTCGAGGGTCCCGGCCAGCCCGCCCGCGCTCAGGTGCCGGCGCCAGCCTGGCTCCAGCAGGTGGAGCAGGCTGGTACCGCACGGCGGCGGCCCGGTCACGTCGGCCACCTCCCCAGCTCCGTACCAGTGGTTCACAGCGCTCAGCGAACAGACTAGTAAGGATGACCGGCCAGCGGGGGACGGCGGCGTGTGCCGACGGTGGAAGCTTTCCGCCGACGGGTCACGCGGCGGCTTCGCTTGCCCAGGTCCGGACCCTGGACTCGTGCGCCGGGTGGAGGATTGTGGTGGTACCGTCGCGCTACGACAGCACATAGGTAGTATGAGCGTATGGCGAAGCGTAAGATAACTGTCACCGTGGACGAGGAGCTCGTCGACCTCGCACACGCGTTCGGCGAGGAGAAGCTGTCCGCCGTCGTTAACACTGCGCTAGCCGAACACGTGGAACGCCTTGGCCGGCTAGCCGCGCTGCGCCATCTTCTTGACCGATGGGAAGCCCAGGCGGGTCCGATACCACCTGGAGTCCAGGCAGATGCGGCCGCAGCGTTCGATGAGGCCGGGAATGGCCCGAGCATGGCCGCAGGATGACCGGCGCGCCTCTCATCCTGGATGCTGACGGCCTGGACGCTCTGACCGAGCAGCCTCCGCCCGACCGCCTGCGTGCGCTACTGGCTGAGGCCTGGGAGCGCGAGAGCGACGTGCTGGTCCCGGCGCTGGTGTGCGCTGAGTGCTGCCGGGGCGCCAGACGTACCCGTGCCGTCGAAGCATCGCTGGCGCGGCATCGCGACACCCGTGCCGCCCGGGCCGCGGTCCGCCTGGTTTCAACTGACTTCGATCTCGCTCGCCGCGTCGGGTCGGTCCTTCATGGTGCCGGCGCAGATACAAGGGACATCGTTGATGCCCATTCGGTCGCCGTGGCGTCCATGCATGGCCGCGCGGTAGTCGTGACGGCCGATCCGGATGACATCCTTCGCCTGGCTTCGGCGATGCCTGCGGTGCGGATCGTCACCCGCTCCGCACGCTAACACCAGCCCCTTCG
>Ga0070730_10006245_pt1 | contig 10211 bp, 8 predicted proteins | sample Coa_R1_3_FD_66447 | JGI IMG/M metagenome (GOLD analysis project Ga0070730, IMG submission 66447) | Surface soil microbial communities from Centralia Pennsylvania, which are recovering from an underground coalmine fire - Coalmine... | ecosystem: Environmental > Terrestrial > Soil > Unclassified ... | reverse complement strand
AACCAGGCGCTCACCATGCTCGAAATCCGCGGCCAAATCCGCGCTTTGGGCGGCAACCATTGGACGCTACAATAACTATATATGAATCCCAAAACGGTTATCTGGATTGGCCTGCTCATAATGAGCACGCTCGGCAGCTGGCTTGGCGCGCTGGCCGCGCACGGCAATTGGCTCAGCTGGCAAAGCATCGTTGGAAGCTTTGTGGGTGCCTTCGCAGGCATTTACATCGGCTACCAAATAAATCAATACTTCGGTAATTAAAAAGAACGACCCATTAGAGCCGTCCTTCTTATTCTTAGTTGTAATATTTTACTAAGCCGCGGTAGCCAACTCGCCGACGCGGGGCGCTACAGTCTGCGTAGCCTGAAGGCGTACCGCTTCTTCTGCAGCAGCACGTCGAGCCGCGTCACGTTCAGCAGCAGCTTGTCGCTCCAGCAGTGACTGATCCTGGGCGTAGCTGGATACATCCATTCCCAATACCAGAGCCCTACCTGCAACTACATCAGCAGCGCGTGGAGCGCGTACCTCTCGGGCGTGGTGGCCCGCGAAACCGTAGTTATATGCTGACATATATTTCTCCTATGTGGGCAACACGCCAAAATAAAAACCGCTTCCTCGAATTGTTCCAAGGTAGCGGCTGTCTAATCAGCGTCTTGCCTATTAAAATTAATAGTTTTATGTGTGATTTGTGTCACACTCCACTTCTGTTTTACTCCCGCTTGCTTAGGACGTCAAGTATTTTTGTGAGATTTTTAATAGAAAACTTGCTTTTTCGGGTATCACTTGCGTATTATGAGGCGTTGCATATAAGATACATGGATACGCATGAGCAAAAATTTAGTTATTGTAGAGAGCCCGGCCAAAGCAAAAACCATCGAGAAATACCTTGGTAAAGACTATACCGTAAAGAGCAGCTTCGGGCACATCCGCGACTTGCCGAAAAAAGGCCTGAATATCGACATCGAACACGGCTTTGCGCCCACCTACGCCATCAACCCCGACAAAAAAAAGGTGGTGAGCGAACTGCGTGCAGCGGCCAAAGGCCACGAGGTTTGGTTGGCAAGCGATGAAGACCGCGAAGGGGAGGCGATCGCCTGGCACCTTACCGTAGCGCTCAAGCTCGACCCCAAAAAGACCAAGCGCATCGTATTCCACGAAATTACCAAGCCGGCCATTGAGCACGCCATCGAGAATCCGCGCACCGTGGACTTACATCTGGTAGACGCCTATCAGGCGCGGCGCATTTTGGACCGTTTGGTAGGATACGAGATTAGCCCCGTACTCTGGAAGAAAGTACGGGCGGGCCTGAGCGCTGGCCGCGTACAGTCGGTAGAAGTACGGCTCATTGTGGAACGCGAGCGCGAAATTCGTGATTTTACGCCAGAGAGCAGCTACCGCATCGTGGCGATCTTTACCGTAGACGGGCAAGAGTTAAAGGCCGAACTGGCCGACAAATTCAGCTCTAAAGACGATGCCCGCACGTTCCTGCAAGCCGCCGCCGATAGCATCTTTACCATCGAAGACATCGCCCAAAAGCCGGGCAGCCGCAACCCCGGCGCGCCCTTTACCACCAGCACGCTCCAGCAGGAAGCCGCGCGCCGCCTCGGCTACAGCATTAAGCAAACCATGACGCTGGCGCAGCGGCTGTACGAGTCCGGGCACATTACCTACATGCGTACCGACAGCACGACGCTTTCCGGCTTTGCCATCAACACCGCCAAAGAATATATTTTGAAGCAGTTTGGCGAGCGTTATCACCAGGTGCGCCAGTTTAAAACCAAGAACGAGAGCGCGCAAGAAGCGCACGAAGCCATCCGTCCCACCGATTTTGCTCACCTAGAAGCTGGAGCCGACGCCCAGCAAGTCAAACTCTACCAGCTCATTTGGCAGCGCGCGCTGGCCAGCCAAATGGCGCCGGCCGAGACCGAAAAGACCGAGGTAACCATCGGCGTTTCCAAGCGGCCGGAGAAATTTATCGCCAAAGGTGAGATCCTCAAATTTGACGGTTTCATGAAGGTATATGGCGGCGGCAAAGACGATACCCTGCTACCGCCCATTTCTAAGGGCCGGGAGCTGGCGTTAGCCACCATGACGGCCTCTGAGACGTTTAGCCGCGCGCCAGCCCGCTACAGCGAAGCTACGCTCGTTAAAAAGCTCGAAGAGCTGGGCATTGGCCGGCCAAGCACCTATGCCAGCACCATTTCTACCATCCAGACACGTGAATATGTGGTAAAGCAGGATCTGGAAGGCGCCGAGCGCAACGTGCAAACTCTGACCCTGGCCGGCGGTACGATTACCGAAGCCGAGACCGCCGAAATCACCGGCGCAGACCGGAATAAACTCGTGCCCACCGCGGTCGCCGAAGTCACTACCGACTTTTTGCTTAAATATTTCCCCAGCATCGTAGACTACGACTTTACCGCGACGGTAGAGGGCGACTTCGACCGCATCGCCGAAGGCCAAGAGTCTTGGGAGAAAATGATTTCGAACTTTTACAAAGATTTGCACCCGCTTATCGAAAAATCCGAAGAAGCATCCCGCGCCGAGGTGTCGCAAGCCCGCGAGCTGGGCACCGACCCCAAAACCGGCAAGCCCATTCTGGCGCGCTTTGGCCGCTATGGCCCCATGCTCCAACGCGGCGAGACCGAAAGTGAAGAAAAACCAGCTTTTGCGCCGCTACCCGAAGGCGCCACCCTCGAAAACGTCACGCTGGAGCAAGCACTGAAGATGTTTGAACTGCCACGCACCGTGGGTACAACCGCCGACGGTCAGGAAATAAAGGCCAACATTGGCCGTTTCGGGCCGTACATCCAGGTAGGCAAGGTGTTCGTCAGCATTAAGCCGCAAAGTCCATTCGATGTTACCGAGGCCCAGGCGCGCGAACTCTATGCCGCCAAACTCGAAAAAGAGGCCAACAAATATATCCAACAGTTTGCTGGTGGTATCAGTGTGGCGAACGGGCCGTACGGGCCGTACATAACCAACGGCAAAAAGAATGCCAAAATCCCTAAAGATGTTGATCCGGCCAAGCTCACCGAGGACGAGTGCAAAAAAATGCTCGCCGAAGCGCCGGAACGCAAACGGCGCTTTACTCGCCGCCGAAAAACAACGTAGTTTTTCCACAAGTTTGCCCCTTAAGCAAGATATTTTCTAGCGATATTTCTACAACACAAAGTCCTTGTGTCTGTCCATTTCGTGCTACAATATTTTTAGTTCGAACTAGCACTTGACATTTTTACTCGTTAGTTTTATAGTTATATGAAACAGAACGACTTAACAGATAGGGAAAGCAGCAATGGCCAACACCGCCACAAAAAAAACGGTGCTCGATACCGAAAAATTCGTTCAAGACATCTTACGCAGCGTGGAGCGCGAGCGCGAGCGCGAAATTGTGGCGCGCCGTTTCGGCTTGTTTGATCGCCGCGAGACACTGGAGCAGATTGGTGAGCTACTCGGTATTACTCGCGAGCGCGTCCGCCAGCTCGAAAAATCTGTTGTTTCACGATTCAAAGCCCAGGCAGAGAAGGGGGAGCTTCCTCATATTAAGGATGTCGAAAACGCCTTGCTCGCCGAGCTGCATGAGGTAGGCGAAGCTGCGCGCGTGAGCGACTTGAGCGCTCGCGTAACAGCAGAGAACACGCGCACCGACCAATCGCGTGTCATTTTCCTGGCCATGCTCTGCCCGCGTCTGAGCAGTATCGAAGAAGACGACCATCATTACCAAGCTGTCGGCGTTGCCGGCGTGCGCGATGTTAACGCCGTAAAAGCCGATATCGCTAAACTGCAGGCCGCCATCGAAAAGGCAGGCAAGCCGCTCACCATAGAGGAAGCCGCTCAGTCGGCGGGCTTGAGCGACGTCGCTCAAGCTAAGGCGCTCGCCAGTATTTCTAAAGACTTGGCAACACTCAACGATCGTTGGGGACTCGTCAAGTGGCCCATGGTGAACCCTAAAAACATCCGCGATAAAATCTACGTTATTCTGAAAGAAAATGGCAAGCATATGCACTTTAACGACATTGCCGAAGCCATCAAGAAGAGCGACTTCAAGCGCAAAGATGTCACCACCCAAGCCATTCACAACGAACTTATCAAAGACAAGCGCTTCGTGCTGATCGGCCGCGGCATTTATGCGCTCAAAGAGTGGGGTTACCAGAAGGGCACTGTTGCCGACATCATTGCCGAAGTGCTGCGCGAAGCCGGTGAGCCGCTCCACCGCGACGAAATCGTCAAGCGCGTGCTCAAAAGTCGTTTTGTAAAAGAAACAACGATTTTATTGAACCTGCAGGGCAAGAGCCAGTTCAAACGAGTTGCTAAAGCCACCTATACGCTCGACGGCGAGCTTGCTGCTGAATAACAGTGAATTGCGGTTAGTGTAACAAGACTTATACAAAATACGAACGTGAGTCTAGCTTTGCTGGTTGGGTAAAAATATGTTCCAGTAGGCAAACTCGCTGGCTCGTGGGCGCAGCGCAAAACAGCCAACTTAAGGCAACAAGGCAGCAGAGCATGTCACATACAAAATAGGGCAGATGCACAAAAATGAAGGGCCAAGAGACGACAGAGCGGACGTTAAGCTTCACACAAAAGGCCATACACATGACGTCGCACAATGTATATTTTACGACTCAATATATCCTACATAACATGGTTAGTGATACCACTGCTGTAGGGGAGTTTAGCGGCCCGACTTTAAGAAAACGAGACAATACCCTGTGAAGTGTATTTGTGCATGAACGCACTGCAGCTGTATATGACGCATACTATACTCAACCAATAGCCATGCTCGCGCTAGGACCTTCTAGTGTCTACTTTGCCGACCGTACACAATCCTTTCACGCTATAACTTGTTGTAAACGTGCAATCGTTTGACTTTTCCACAATTATGTCGTGAAAGTATTTGCTTTTTCGCATTTTTGATGGTTTATATATATTCCCCGTCTGCCCCTGTTATACTTGCATTATTTGACAAAAAATATATTTGATATATTTATATACAAATTCTACCGAAGCAAGTCTTTGCAGTATATATGAACAAAAAACGAACTATAAGGGCAGAGGCGGGTGCTTTTACCAATAATACGCCCGCTGGTCAACCCGCACGTCAATATAGCTTGCCGGCGTTTTATGTTCGCGCTGCAGCTGTGCGGCCACCGCCAGGTAGGTGCCCGCCTCTGCCCTTCCGTTACCCTGTAAATTGAATTTTATACTATATGGCGTCCCGCTCACCTGCACATCAAGCTCGTTGGAAGCCTTCGGTAACGTTAAGGTGTTAATAGTAATATGCTTGGTCTGCAATTGGCCCACTACCTCTGTTATAAAAGAGACACTCCCGCTGGGTAGCACTGCCTTGCCCAGCCCAACCGCGAGGCCGCTCTGATCGGTCACGACCGGCAGATGAAGCTTGTCCAAGTGAGTCGCTTGCTGAGATGCGATAAGCGCCCGGCCATTTTCATCTACCACGTAGGTGCCATTATTGGCCGAAGCCAGCAATATTTTAGGGGTGGCCGGACGGATATACACTACCGGCCGCATGCCAAAGAACGGCAGACTCACCGAAACACTGGCCAGTTCCGGGAATTGGGAATGCATACGCGACGCAATGGCCCCGGTATTAACCGTAATCTTGTTCCGGTTAAAAAAGGACGCGGCAAAGGCATCGTGCGCTCCCTGCACGTAGGTGGCGGGAGGCCGAAGAAAAATCTGCCCGGATGTGTCGCTAGCGACCATAACCTTAGGACTGCTGCTGAGCAGCAGGTTTGCCAACGCCAAAAGGAGTACGAAGGCTAGCCCGGCGAGCATCGGCCCTCGTTTGAGCCAGTTTACATGCGTACCACGCAACATGGTGGCCGAGGCGTTCGCCAGGCCATCCGCCAGCTTTTTAGTACTCCGCCGGGCGGCGTCCGGCCGTGCCGAGCGATTGGCGTGATACGAAAACACCGGCGCCGCACTCCGACTAGCGCCGACCGGACGTATACGAGACTGTACTGCTACTGGTTTTTTCTTAAACATGATTTTTGTCTTAGCTTTGCAGGAGCGCCCGGCTACGCGCTGGGCGTCGCCGGCTTACCTTCGGCTACTTCTAATAATACCATTGCCAGCAGGTGCGCGGCATTTGGCCGGGCAAACGTCGCCAGTTTGCGGCCAAGCACCGCCGCTTTGTCGGGATGGTCTAAAAGATCGGTGATGGGCGGCAAGAGCGCGCGTTGGTCATCGTTGAGCACGCTTTCGCTCACCAGGCGCACCGCTTTACGGTCGGCCAATACCTGCGCATTTTTAAGCTGGTGGCCGCCGGTGAGCTGCGGGTTGGGCACCACGACGATCGGCTTCGCCTGAGCGGCAAATTCAGCCATACTGGTGCCGCCGGCGCGGGTGACAATAACGTCGGCCGCGCCGCTGTAGTTATACAGGTTCGCCACAAACCCTTTTACTATCACGCGGTGCAGGTCTTTGGGTGCAAGTTCTTGCTTGTACTGGCGGCGGATGTTGTCTTCATCCAGCCGTCCGGCGATATGAACCACATACAGGTCCGGATAGCGTGTGAGCAGCTCAGGCACACAGGCCACCGTCGCGGCATTAAGGCGCATCGCGCCCAAGCCGCCGCCTGTTACGCACAACACTTTGCCCTCCACCGGCAATTGGAGCTGCTCACGCACGGCGCCAATGTCTGCCGCATCCAAAGGATGGTAGCGATGCGAGATTGGCACACCGACCGTCACCGTTTTTTGCGGCGGGTAGCGGCGGTAGATCTCTTTTGGCAACGCCACGGCATGCGCCCGTGCCCACGGTGCAATAATGCGATTCGCCAAGCTGGGCAAAGCATCGGAGTCGTGCGTAATATAGGGGATGCCGCGCAGTGCAGCCGCCAAACACACCGGCACACTCACAAAACTCCCGCGCGTCAAAATAACATCAGGCTTCAACTTACCCAGCAACCGAAAACTTTGCCAGATGCCCACCACCACCCACATGGCATCACGTAGATTTTTATACAACGTCGCAACATCCAGCAATTGCTGCAACCCCTCGCCGTGATAGCGCCGGAACTTCCCTGCCCGTACCGTGTATACGTGGTCGATATTGGGATCCTGCTCGGGCACATCACCCAGCGAATCGCCCGTTTGGCCAATGTAATCAATCTGGATACCGGGCCGTAATTTCTTCAGCTCATGTGCGGTCGCGAGCACCGGGGTGATATGCCCCCCGGACCCGCCGCCGGTCACGACTACCTTCATATATATTCCTCCCTGCGTCAGATTGCCTTGGTATGCTGTACAAAGTATAGCGCGAAATTTGGAATACCAAACCCACCGCAGCCATCACCAGCAGCACGCTGGTGCCGCCATAGCTGATAAATGGCAGCGTGATACCCTTCAGCGGCAGCAACCCCACCATGGCGCCAATGTTAATGAGCGACTGTGCGGTGAGCCAGGCAAACACTCCCGTAGCAAGCAGCCGGGTAAAATCATCCGGCGCGCGCTCCATCACCCGCTTTATGCGCGCAAAAAAAGCGATGAACAACCCAAGCAGTACCCCCGCCCCGACAAAGCCGAACTTTTCGGCGTAAATGGCGAAGATAGAGTCGTTTTCGGCCTCGGGCAGGTATCCAAATGCCTGCACACTTTTGCCCAGACCCAGCCCAAACATACCGCCCGATCCCACGGCAATGAGCGCCTGACAAGCCTGGTACCCGCTGGTGAGTTGTGCGCAATTGCTGGTATCTTGATGCAGGAATGCCTCGATGCGTGCCCGGCGATATGGCACTGCTGAAACCGCCAATACTCCACAAACCGCCAAAATGCCCGCTAGCATGGCCAAGCGCTTTATCGGCATACCCGCCACAAAAACCATGGCCGTCATCATCGCCGTAATGACCATCATCGAGCCGAAGTCACTCTGGATGCCGGCCACCACCACCCCAATCGCTAAAAAGCCAATGGCCAGCGGTTTGAGCGTTTGTTTTACATTTTGAATCGTACCTTTCGCAATGCGGTCGCTCAGCAAGCCGGCGATCCACATAAGCAGCGCGAATTTCAAAAACTCAACCGACTGAAACGATAACCCCCCTACCCTAATCCAGCGATGCGCCGGATACTGCGGATTAGTGGGCAGCACGAGCGCAAACAACGTCAGCCCTGCAGCAATCGCCAGCAGCGGCACCGAGAGTTGCCGCCACCTCGAGAGCGGCACCACGGCGGTAATACCGAAGGCCACGATACTCAGCCCAACCGCAATTGCCTGCCGCGTGACATAAAAACCGCCGCTCACATGATTTTCTACGCTGAGCCCCGGACTGATGGCATATACCACAATCAACCCGATCGCGAGAAGCAGCGCGCTGAGCATAATCAGCCAATAATCCGGTTTATGCCGACGCGCGAGCGACGGCGGCTCCATAGAGCGAAAACTTCGGCGCGCCACCGCCCCCATGCGTCTACACGTACCTGCCGATTAGAAAGACGATCAGCCCAAGAACGGCGGCAACTTGACCGATAACCCAAAAACGCATGGTAACCTTTGTTTCGGGCCAGCCGCTCGCCTCAAAGTGATGGTGGATAGGCGCAATCTTGAAAATCTTTTTGCCGCCACGCAGTTTTTTGGAGGCAATCTGCAGCGCGCTGCTCCCCGCCTCTGCCACAAACACAATGCCGATAATCGGCAACAGCACCACCGTATCGGTAATCATAGCCACCACGCCAAGCGCGGTACCGAGCGCAAACGAACCCACATCACCCATAAAAAACCGGGCCGGATAAATATTGAACCAGGTGTAACTGAGCAGCGCGCCGACAACGGTCAAGCAAAAACCGGCAACCCCGAAGCGTCCTTCCAAAGCCGCAATAATGGCATACACCCCGAACGCCGTGGAAGTGAGGCCGCCGGCCAAACCATCCTCACCATCGCTGATATTTACGGCGTTGGCCGTCGCTACCACCACCAGCACAAACAGCGGGACAATCAACCAACCGATATGTAGCTGGGAGTGCATGAGGGGGATATGAATGCTGCTGACATCGAGCTTGTAATAGAAGTACAGCCCGCCGACGAGCGCCACAATGGTGGTCAATAACAGCTTAATTTTACTGCGCAGGCCTGCCACGCCAGTTCCATCGCCCTTAATATTGATGATGTCGTCGAGCAAGCCGACGCCGGCGGCGCCCACAAACGCCGCGAGCGGCAGCCAGGTCTGCGTGCGACTCAGATTAAACGCAAACGTTACCGCGACAGCCGACACCACGAAAATAATTCCGGCCATCGTCGGGATCAGTCGCTTATGCTTTTCGGCGTGCAACTTCATGAACATAGCCGCCTTTTCGCCGGTAGTTGCCGTTGTGCGCGGCTTTTTCCACCACTCGTACCGGTATGCCAAGGTGGTGTAAAGCGGCGTGATAAGCATGCTCACCAAAAAACCTAAAAATCCTAGGAGTAAGGTTCGGATAAGCGTATCCGTCTGAACCGAAATGAATAAAGTGGTGTGCACGTTGTTTGTTCCTTTACGTTACCGCTTATTATATCACTGCCCTTTCGGAGTCACCCCAAAATTGTCAATAAGCATGTGCGCCAGCGCCGCAAAAACCGGCTGCGCGGCGGCAGTGCCGGCATAGCCACCATTCTTGGGGTCGTTTACGCGCACCATAATAACGTACTGGGGCTGGTCTCCGCCCACGAACCCTATGTAGGTGCCGTTAAAGGCGTTATCTTCATAGCCGCCGCCGGGTTTAGCGATCTGGGCCGTGCCCGTCTTGCCGCCGACCGCATACAACGTCTGGTTAAACGGCGGCGTAATAAAGTGATGCTGCACCACGTACTCCAGCAGCGGGATCATTTCCTTGCTGACCGCCGGCGAGACCACGTTTCGCGCCACCACCTTGGGCTGGTTGGGTGTTGCTTGGCCGCTCGGCGAAACCGTTTCATCCACTAAATGCGGCTGGTAGTACGTGCCGCCATTCACCACCGCCGAAAAGGCAGCAGCCATCTGCAGCGGTGTGGCGGTCATTCCCTGGCCAAACGCCGTATTGGCATAGGTGAGGTCGCGGCCATAGCCGTTATTGGGGTCCGGGATGGTCCCAGCCGCCTCGTAGCCCTGCTCAATTCCCGTCGGTTTGCCCAAACGATAGTGGTTGACCATGTAGTTATACCAGGCGTTTCGCCCCTTGCTGGTAATCGTCGTGCCGCCTTTTTGGCTCATTTGCATGAGTTCCCAGGTGGCGCCG
>Ga0070730_10006244_pt1 | contig 10212 bp, 9 predicted proteins | sample Coa_R1_3_FD_66447 | JGI IMG/M metagenome (GOLD analysis project Ga0070730, IMG submission 66447) | Surface soil microbial communities from Centralia Pennsylvania, which are recovering from an underground coalmine fire - Coalmine... | ecosystem: Environmental > Terrestrial > Soil > Unclassified ... | reverse complement strand
GTCGCCCTGGACGAGCGCCATCGACCTGGACGCGGTCGTCCGCCGTCTCGACGCCGGCACCGGGGCGGGGGCGCGGGGACCCACGCACGTGGTCGCCGTGCACCACGAGACGACGACCGGGCGCCTCAACGACGTGGGCGCGCTCGGCGCCGCGTGCAGGGCGCGCGGGGTGCCGCTCCTGCTCGACGCGGTCAGCAGCTTCGGCGCGGAGGCCATCGACTTCGACGCCTGGCACGTGACCGCGTGCGCCGCGACCGCGAACAAGTGCCTCCACGGCGTGCCAGGGCTGTCGTTCGTCGTCGTGGCTCGGGCCGCGCTCGAGGCGCCGGTCGCGGCGCCGGGCGTGTACCTCGACCTCCGCCGCTACGCCGCGCACCTCGAGCGCGGCGAGGTGCCCTACACGCCGGCGGTGCAGGCGCTCTTCGCGCTCGACGAGGCGCTCCGCGAGCTCGAAGAAGGCGGCGGCGCGGCGGCGAGGCTGGCCCGCTACCGCGCGCTCTCCGGGCGGCTGCGCGCGGGGCTGGCCGCGCTGGGCATCCGCATGCTCCTCGTCGAGGGCGATTGCGCCTCGATGCTCACCACGTTCCACGTGCCGCGCGGCCTGCCCTACGCGACGCTCCACGACCGCCTCAAGGAGGCCGGCTTCGTGATCTACGCCGGCCAGGGCCGCTTCGAGGGCGAGGTCTTCCGCGTGGCCGTCATGGGCGACGTGGACGAGCGCGACGTGGACCGGCTCGTCGGCGAGATCGGCGCGCTCATCCGATCGCGCGGGCCCTGACGGGGATCCCGTCGCGCGGGCCCACGGTCAGGTTGCGCAGCACGGGGCGCGCCCCGTCGCCGTTCACGAGGTCGATGCGGTAGCGCGGCACGAGGGTGGCGAGCACGGTCTTCATCTGCTGCACCGCGAACGCCGCCCCGATGCAGCGCCGCGATCCGCCGCCGAACGGAAAGTGCTCGAACGGCGAGTACGTCCGCTCGAGGAAGCGCTCGGGGCGGAACGCGTGCGGCGCCGGGTACACGTCCGGCCGCTCGTGCACGAGCGTCGTGCACGCGGCCACGGCCATGCCCCCCGGGATCCGCGCGCCCTGCACGTCCACGGGAGCCAGCAGCCGGCGGATCACCTCCGGGATCACCGGGTGCAAGCGCAGCGTCTCCTGGCACACGGCGTCCAGGTACGGGCCGTCCTCGTCCGCCGTCGCCAGCTCCGCCGCGAGCCGTTCCCGCGCCTCGGGGTGGCGTGCCAGCCAGTAGAACGACCACGCGAGAGCGACGCCCGTGGTCTCGTGGGCCGCGAAGACGAGCGTCACGAGCTGATCGCGGATCTCCGTGTCGCTCATCGCCGCGCCGTCGTCGTAGCGCGCCTCGAGCATCGCGGAGAGGATGTCCTCGCCCGCGGACCCGGCTTCTCGCGGCGCTCGCCGCGCCCGTCGCGCCCCGATCTCCTCGTGCACGAGCGCATCCAGCGAGGCACGCCGGCGCAAGAACCGCGACCACGGTCCGCGGCCGCCGAAGCCCCGCCGCAGACCGCGGAAGAGCATGATGCTCGGCGTGAGGGCGTCGTGCGACGCGAGGATCGCATCCTCCAGTCGACGCACGCGCGCCGCGTCGTCCACCCCGAAGATCGCGCGCATCGCGACCTGTAGCGAGAGGGCGAGCGTCGCGTCGAGGAGCCGGAACGGTCGCTCGCCCCAGCGGCTCGCCACGCGCAGCGCCGCGTCGCGCGCGACCGCGCGGTACGCCGTCATGCGCGCCCCGTGGAACGGAGGCGCGAGGAGCTTGCGCGCGCGCCTGTGCGGCTCGCCGTGCGTCAGGATGAGCGAATGATCGCCCACGAGCGGCGATGCGGCCTCCGTCCCCCAGCGGGCGACGTCCTGCGCCGGCGCGGTGAAGATCGCGCGCACCCCCTCCGGGTGGCACGCGACGACGATGGGCCCGAGCAGCGTCGGCACGGTGAAGAGATCGCCGTAGCGCCCCGCCATCCGCCGGTAGAAGGCGTAGGGACCGAGCGCGTAGCGCGCCGTCTGGTACGCGGCGAAGCGGGGACCGGGCGGCAGGGACATCGATCGGGGGGGCGAGTGTATCCTGGCGCGCGTGCTCGAAGCCTGGAGGGGATCGCTTCGACGAGGCCTCTGGGCGGCGCTGGCGCTCGCCGTGGTGGCGGTGGCGGGGCTCGGCGTCTTCGGCGGCGGCGCGGGCGAGGTCGCGCGGGCCATCGGGCGGCTGCCGGCGGAGGCGCTGGTCTTCGCGCTGGCCGCGACCGCCGTCGAGTGGGGCACGGACGCGGTCCGCTACGTGGTGGCCGGGCGCGCCGTGGGCGTGAGCCTCCCGCTGCGCACCTGGCTCGAGGTCGCGCTCGTGAACCTCTTCGCGGCCTACGTCGCCAACGTGGGCATCCCGATCGCCGCGTACGTGATGAGCCGCCGCGGCGTGCCCTCGGGCGACGCGCTCGCCGTGACCGTGGGCAAGAACCTCCTCTTCTTCCCGTCGGCGCTGCTGCCCGCGTGGCTGCTCCTCTGGTGGTCGCCGGATCACCTCGGCGGCGTGGCGCTGCTCGGCACCCTCGGCGTGCTCGTCGCGCTCTCGGTGGTCCAGGTGCTCGCGATGGTCGCGGTCGCGATCTGGCCGGCGGCGGCGGGGCGGCTGCTCGCGAGGGTGCCGCTGCTCGGGCGATGGCCCGGGGCGAGCCGCTTCGTGCAGGGCATGGCGCGCTTCTTCCGCGGCCGGCCGTGGCTCCTGCTCGCGTCGCTCGCGACGGCGCTGGTCAACCAGGCGGCCATCGTAGGGGCGATCGCCGTGCTCCTGCGCGGCTTCGGCGGCGACGCCCTCGGCGCGGGCGCGCTCGCGCGCTGCTACCTCTTCTCCACGCTGTCGCAGGTGTCGCCCACGCCCGGCGGCGCGGGCCTCAGCGAGGCGGGCGGCGCGCTCATCTTCCGCGGCCTGCTGCCCGACGCCACCGTCGCGGCCCTCGTGCTCCTGGCTCGCTTCTTCTGCGCCGGCCTCCCGATGCTCGCCGGAGGCCTCTTGCTCGCGCGCGCGCTTCGCGCATCATCGCCAGCCGGGGATCGCTCATGAACGTGCTCTCGCCCATGCCCATCACGCCGAAGCTCGTCGAGCTCAAGGCGAAGATCTTCTGCCACGGCCTGCGCGTGCCGGACGACGTGTGGCGCGAGATCACCGACGAGAACCACTACAAGCACAAGCGCGCGGGCGTCTCGCAGGGGCGCTTCTTCCGCCTGCGCGACGGGCTGTCGTTCACCACCGTGAACGCGCCCGTGCTCGAGCCCTTCGTGCGGCGCTCGCCGCTGCACGTCGTGAAGGAGGGCGGTGCGCGCTACCGCATCTACGACGGCGACGTCGCGCTGACCGACTGCGAGCCGTTCCCCTGGCCGAAGTGGTACGGCAAGACCACGAGCAGCGGCGTGCCGATGTCGCTCGTCGTGTCCGCGCACTCGTCGACGAGCCTGTACACGGCCATTTACCAGGGCGGGTGCGACTACTTCCACGGGTCGCAGGAGTGCCAGTTTTGCTCGATGAAGATCGACAACAAGACCGAGTGGCGCAAGATCGAGCCGATCATCGAGGTGGCGCTCGCCGCGCTCGAGGAGAACCCCGCGGCCGAGATGTCCTTCGGCGGGGGCACGCGCCTCACGCCCGACAAGGGCGCCAGGCACGACATCGCCGCCGTGCGCGCCTTCAAGAAGGCCGTGACGATGCCCGTCTGCGTCGAGATGGCGCCGCCCGACACCGACGACTGGCTCGACGCGCTGAAGGACGCCGGCTGCGACTCGCTCATGCTCAACCTCGAGCTGTGGGATCGCGACGTGCGGGCGCGCATCATGCCGGGCAAATCGAAGATCCCGCGCGAGCGCTACCTCGAGGCGCTCGCCTACGCGGTGAAGCTCTTCGGCGTGCACCAGGTGTCGAGCCAGGTGCTCATCGGCCTCGAGCCGATCGAGAGCACCATCGCGGCGATGGAGGCGCTGGCCGACGTGGGCGCCATCCCGCTGCCGACGGTGTTCCGGCCGCTGAACAACACGCCGCTCGTCGCCCACCCGACGCCGAAGGTCGACGACGTGATGCGCGTCTTCGCGGCCAACATCGAGATCCTCCACGGGCGCGGGCTCTTCGCGGAGAAGACGCGCGCCGGCTGCGCCCTCTGCGGCGCGTGCTCGTCGCATCGCTGATCCTGGAAAGGACACGCTGACACGATGGACGCCATTCTCCTCGCCGCGGGGCAGGGCAAGCGCTTCGGGGGCGACAACCGCTGGGTGTGCAAGGTGCTCATCGAGGTCGCCGGCGAGTGCCTGCTCGACCGGCACCTCGACGCGCTCTTCGCCGGCGGCGTCGACCGGCTGCACGTGGTCGTCGGCTTCGAGGCGCCGCGCATCGAGGCGCGCCTCGAGCGGGTCGCGCGGGGGCGCACGGTCGACCTCGTGCGCAACGACCGCTGGAAGGAGGGGTCGCTGCACTCGCTCTACACGGCGCGCGAGCACCTCGGGGCGGCGGGCGGGTGCCTCGTCATGGATGCGGACGTCCTCTACGACGCGTCGCTCATCCCGTCGCTCGTGGGGAGCGCCGAGCCGAACGCGCTGCTCTTCGACGGCGGCTTCGTCGACGAGGAGATGAAGGTGGGAGTGCGCGGCGGGCGCGCCGTGATGCTCGGCAAGAAGATCCGCGCGGCGGACTACGAGGGCATCGGTCGCGGCCCTGGCTTCTACAAAGTGGACGCCGCGGTCGGACGCGCGTTCGCCCGCGTGCTCGAGGCCATGGTCGCCGAGGGCCTCTCGCACCTCGAGTACGAGGACGCGTTCAACCGCCTCTTCGAGGAGCGCCCCTTCGCGCTCGTCGACGTCGCGGGCCGCGCGTGGACGGAGATCGACAATCTCGTCGATCTGGCGCGCGCGGAGACGGAGATCATGCCGCGGCTGCGCGGCGCGTGACGCGAGCGCTCCGCGACCTCCCTGGCCCGCGGGTACGCCTGCGCGTCCGCGGGGGCGCCTCCGTCGCTCTGGAGGCGCCCCCCCCGTTCACGGCGCCGAGTCTTCGGCCTCGTCGCCGTACGCTACGCCCGAGCTTCCATGCTCAGGCGCCGTGCTGCGCGCCGCCGCCCGTGGCACCGCCCGCGGGTGCGGGGGTGCTCGGCGCGGCGGGCGCCCCGACCGGGGCGACCTTGACCGGAATGATGTCGACGCTCACCACGTCGCCCGTTTTCGCGGCCTTGGCTCGGCTCCCAGTCGTTCCGCGTGCCGCACGCGTCGCCTCGGCCTTGGCGGCTTTCGCCGCGAGCTGGGCGCCGGTGAGCGGCTTCCTGGCCTTCTTCGAGATTCCGAAGTCGGCCAGAACGTCGGGCGAGTTGCTGAACGTGGCCCGGAGAAACGCCGTCAAGTCGGCCATCATGCCGAGGATCGACGGCGCCTGGGCCCCTTCGAGGGCAAGCTTGCCTTTCAGCGCGGAACGCGCGTCGTCCACGGCCTTCCGAAGATCGATCAGGGCTTGCAGCTCCTGAGTGATCTCTTGGATCGTGTGCGTCGCGCTGGCGAACGTGAGTGACGGCACGTTGCCATAATGCTTCTTCACTCCGGCGAGGAGATTCCCCGCGCGGATCGTCACTGACTGCTTCTTGTTGTTCGTTCCCATGTGTAGATCTCTCCTTTCCGACCCTACCGTCCGGGGTCCCCGGGAGAGCGACGTGGCCGGGGCACCGCGCTACGGCTTGTCCATCACCCTCTATAAGGGGGGACACTTCCGAGGCCGGATTTGCCACGCGCCGTTCGTCTTTTTTGGATTCCGAGGGATCTCGCGCGGTTAAGCGTGAAAATAGTTTGGCGCGGGGCGCACCGGATTCGCTCTCCGACGCGCGCTCCACGCTCTCCGACGCACCGGATTCGCTCTCCGACGCGCGCTCCACGCTCTCCGACGCACCGGATTCGCTCTCCGCCGCGCGCTCCACGCTCTCCGCCGTACCGGATTCGCTCTCCGCCGCGCGCTCCACGCTCTCCGCCGAGCCGGAGCCGCTCTCCGCGACGCGCTCTTGCCTCTCCGGCACGCGGGCTTCGCTCGACGCCTCCGATCAGCGCGTCTTCATGAAGACAACGCCGGTTCCGAACGTCCACGCGTAGCCCGCGAAGGCCAGGGCCGCGCCGATCCACGCGCATGCGTCGGGCGGCGCGCCGAGCAGCGCGATGCCCGCGAGGGGCACGAGCGGCAGCAGGTGCGCCGGACCCGTGAACGTGCGGGTCTCGCCCCTCGCGCGCAGGAGGATCATCCGGCAGACCATCTGGGCGACGACCAGCGCGACGAGGAGCGCCGGCGCGAGCCCGCCCGCACCGAGGCGGACGTAGGCCAGCGCGCCGACGGCCACGAGCAGCGGCGCCGCCAGCTCGCCGAGGCGCGCACCTGCCCTGCGCGCGCGCAGCACGGGCGACGCGATCGCGTACAGGTAGCAGAGCGCGAGGATCACGAGCAGCGCGCACGCGACGTTCGGCGTGCCGGGCTCCCAGCGCAGCCACGCCGGCTCGCCGAGCGCGGCCACGGCGAGCTGCAAGAGCGCGGCCCCGGTGACGCCCTCCATGGCGCTCACGCGCGGCGTGACGAGGAGCCCGGTGCGGTACTGCGCCCAGAAGACGCTGCCGAAGCCGAGCGATCCGAGCGCGACGAGCGCCGTGAGGGCGGCGCCGTCGACGCGCAGCGCGAACGCCGAGCACAGGAGCACGGCGCAGCTCGCGAGGCCGTCGAGGCCGTGATCGAGGAACTCGCCGAGCGCGCTCGTCTGGCGGGTGCGGCGCGCGTGCTGGCCGTCGACGTTGTCGGCGGTCATGTACGCGAGCAGCAGCACGCCGCTCGCGACGTAGAGCGCGCGGTGCCCGCGGACGGCCCCCCACGTCGCGACGGCGGAGAGCAGCGCGCACGACTCGCCGAAGAGCGTGATCGTGTTGGGCCGCAGCGATCGCGGCAGCGCGACCACGAGGCGGTCCCACACGAGCCGCTTGTAGAATCGCAGCAGCAGCGCGCGATCCTCGGCGCGGTACTCGCCCGGGGCGTTCACGGGACGGCGATGCTACCTCGGCGCGGCGGGCCGCGGCGCGCGAGTTCGCTGCACGCGCGTCCCTCGGTCTGCCTTATCCTGGCGAGGCACGATGTCCCCCATCGAGATCGCCGCACTCGCCCTGGCTGCCTTGCTCGTCGTGGTCCTTGCGGTCCGCGTCCTCGTGCGAGGCCGCCGTCCCGCAGAGCCCGAGGTCCCGAGCCTGGAGGAGAAGCCCGCGGCCCCGATCGAGGCGAAGGAGCTGCCGGCCGCGCGTGTCGAGGCGCCGGCAGCCACGACGACGCCGTTGGCAGTGCCGTCACCCGCCGTGGCCGAGACGCCGGTCATCGATGCCAAGGCACCCGAGTCGATCGGCCCCGAGGTGACGATCGAGGAAGAAGAGGAGCCGTCAGCGCCCGCGCCGGCGGCCGCGGCTGCGCCGGCGCCTGCACCTGCGCCTGCGCACGCGCCTGCGCCTGCGCCCGCGCCCGCGCCCGCGCCTGCGCCCGCGCCTGCGCCCGCGCCCGCGCCCGCGCCCACGCCCGCCCCCGCGCCCGCCCCCTCTCGCGTCGTCCCCGTGCCTCCCCCGCAACCCTCCCCCGCCGCGAAGCCGCTGGCGGCCCCAGCGCCGAAGCCGGAAGCCAGGCCCGCTCCATCGCCCTCCGTGTTCCGGCACCAGCCGCGACCCGCAACGCCTGCCGCGACGCCCGCAGCGACACCAGCGCCCCCAGAGAAGAAGGCGCCCGCGGAGCAGCCGCCGATCAGCCAGCGACGCACGGCCGAGCCCCCCGAGGCCACGCCGGCTCCCCCGACCTCGTCGTCGCCGACGCCGGTGCCCGACGCCCCGTCCCGCCCCACCGTGCCGCCCATGATCCTCGAGGCGCTCGCATCGGAGCCGGACATCCCGCTTCCGAAGGCGCCCCCCGTGCCGGCGTTCACCCCGGCGGCGCGGCCTTCCGCGCCCACGCCGGTAGCGATGCCCGCGGCGGCCCCGGCGAAGTCAGCACCCGGGATGCCCGCCGCGGCCAAGGCGGGGGTCGGGCCCGCCGCTGCGCCCGCGCCGGCAGCGGGAGCCGCGCCCGCCCCCGCGCCCGCCACGACGACGCCCATCGCCGCCGCGTCCACCGCCGGTGGCGCGCCCGCCGCCGCATCCAGCGCCGGCGCCGCGCCCGCCGTCGCGCCCACCCCCGCCACGAACGATCGCGCCGCCATCGAGGCCGCGGACCCGCAGCACAAGAACGCGCGCAAGCTCGCGCGCCTCTTCGTCTCCGAGATCAAGCTCTACAACGAGAAGCTCGTCGCCGAGGGCCTCGTCGCCGGCGATCTGTACGCGCGCCTCAAGGATCCCATCGACCAGTCGATCGCGCTCTTCAAGCGTCGCGTACCGGAGGCCGTGCGCGCCGAGTTCGACTACATCCACGACGAGCTGGTGCGCCAGATCGCCAAGGGCGACGCGTCGAAGCTGGGACGCGACTATCCCTACGGGTGAAAGACGAGCGGCGCGTTGACGATCGCCGTGCCCTTGGGCTTGGGGAAGTGCGCGCCGGCCTTCATCGCGTCGGCGATGCAGGCGACGAGCGCGGGATCGTTGGCGTGGCCGCCGGGCGCCGCGTCGACGCCGAGGACCGCGCCGCCCTCGTTGATCTGGATCTGGAGGGTGACCTTGCCGCACAGGTCCGGGTGCGTCGCGCGCGCCTTGTTGTAGCAGTCGACGAGCTGCGGCTTGAAGCCGTCGACGACGGGCTTCGGGTCGAAGCCCTTCGGCGCGTTGATGTCGCCGACGAGGACGGTGCCGCCGGTGGGCACCGCGGCGGGCGCGCTGGCGGACGCGGACGCCGAGGCAGCACCCGCCGACTCCATCGCCGCCGAGGACGACCCGGCAGCCGAAGGCTCCGCGGACGCGGCGGGCGCCACCTCGGGCGGATGCGCCGAGCCCCCGCACGCGACGCACGCGACGGCGAACGCCCACGGCCACGAACGCCCCGGAAGCAGTCGAGCCTTCACTGGCAGCCGAGCGTACCGCAGTGCATCGAGCAGCACACGGCGTCGTCGCCGAAGCACGGCGTGCCCGTCTGCAGACACACGCAGTTCCCCGCGAGGTCCGCCATGCCGCTGCAGCACGTCGAGCCATTGCCCGGGCCCACCATGGCATTCACCGGCGCGCAGCAGTTGCCGTTCGACACGTTGCAGGCGGTCTTGCTCGTGTTGATGCACGCGGTGACGCCGGCGCACTGCGTGTCGTTGGTGCAGCCGCACGCGCCGCCGTTGCACACGGGCGCCGGCGTGCACGCGAGCGCGCAGCTCGTGCAGGCGCCGCCGTCGCCGCCGCACGCGTCGTCCGCCAGGCCCGTCGCGCACGCGGTGCCCTTGCAGCAGCCGCCGTTGCACGCCGTCTGCGTCGCGCCCCCGCACTGCGTGCCGCACTTGTGCTGCGACGTGTCGCACGCCTGACCCGCGGTCCCCGCGTCGAGCTTCAGCGAGGGGCAGTCGGTCGCCGCGGTGCAGCCGCACGCCGGCGGCGTGCCGACGCAGGCGGTCCCGCTCGTGCTCGCCGTGCACACCGCGCAGAGGCCCCCGCTGCCGCACGCGCCCGGGAGGTTGCCCGGCGCGCACGCACCGTTGCTGCAGCAGCCCCCGTTGCACGCCTGCGATCCGCTGCACTTGGTCGTGCACGTGTGCGGCCCCGTGTCGCACGCCTCGCCGGAGGGGCAGTCGGCCGCCCCACCGCAGCCGCACGCGGTGCCGTTGCGGCACACGTGGCCGCTCGACGAGCCCGTGCAGTCCACGCACACGGCGGTGCCGCCGCAGGCGTCGTTGGCGTTGCCCGGCATGCACGTGCCCGCGCTGGCGCTCGAGCAGCAGCCGCCGTTGCAGTTGCTCGTCTGCCCGCCGCACGACGTCGAGCACGTGTGCGTCGTGCCGTTGCAGGCCTGCCCCGCCGGGCAGTCGGTGGCGCTGTTGCAGCCGCACGCGCCCGTCGAGATGCACGCGTGCCCGGCGGTGGCGTTCGTGCAGTCGACGCACTGGGTGGTGCTCGCGCCGCACGCGGTCTTGCTGGTGCCCGCCTGGCACGTGTTGGCCGTGCCGCAGCAGCCCGTCGGGCACGTCTGCGCCGCGCTGCACGTGAAGGTGCACACGCCGCTCGCGCACCCCTGCGCTCCCGTCGCGCAGTCCGCGATCGATCCGCA
>Ga0070730_10006242_pt1 | contig 10215 bp, 9 predicted proteins | sample Coa_R1_3_FD_66447 | JGI IMG/M metagenome (GOLD analysis project Ga0070730, IMG submission 66447) | Surface soil microbial communities from Centralia Pennsylvania, which are recovering from an underground coalmine fire - Coalmine... | ecosystem: Environmental > Terrestrial > Soil > Unclassified ... | reverse complement strand
GTTCGCACAGCGAAGAAGCCCGGCACGGAAAAACTCCGTGTCTCGGCACCTAGGCGTTGAACAGCCGTTACCGAACCGCGACTGTAACGGTGGTAGTAAAGCCGCCAATGTGCAGGACGAGTTGGGACGGTCCCGAAGCCATGCCCGCCGGCAGTTGCACGTTGACCTGCATCAGCCCGGCAATGTAACCCGGCGCGCCGCCCGCATACTGGATTTTCACGACCTTGCCGCCCACCGTCGCTGAAACCGGCAGCAGCGGTTTGGGCCAACTCGTGGAACGGCCGTTGGCCAGTTTGCCGTCGATCCCGGCCGGGTTCGTTTGCCCTTCTCCGGTCGCGTATACGACCAGCACCGAACCCGCCGCGGCCGGATGCGTAGCCGTGTTGGCGCTGTAATCCTGGTTCAGCACGATGAAAATGCCAGGCGCGGCGGCGGCTACCGTCAAGACCTGCTGCGCCGTCAACACCCCGTCGATGTTGACCGTCATGCTGGTCGAGGCCTTGCCGTCGATCTCGTACGGCGCGACGAGATTGATCTGTCCTGAGTTCGCGAAGAGTACCGGGCCCGCCGCACCGTCGAATGTGACTTTGGCATCGGCGTTGAAACCCGACCCGAAGATCGAAAGGATTTCGCCGGGCGCAATCGGCCCAGCCGCGAAACTGCCGCCGTTGACCACCGCCGCCACGGCGGGCGCTACCGCTGAGCGGACGGCGGCCGAATCTGGCTGCGCCATCAGCGATGATTCATCCACCGCCTCGAAATCCGAGCCCTGCAGTTGCGTGATTTGGTGCAGCGTGTCGTTGTCCCAGCGGTCGTCCGGCGCGCCGCCGATGTACCAGGACGAGCCGTTGTCGGCCAGAATCATGCCGTATTTCTTGAGGCCGCGCAGAATCACCTGAACCGTGGAGTCGTATCCCGTGATGTCAAAGCCGGCTTTCAACCGGAACCGCTGGCCCATGGGCGGATAGTTCACCGCCGTCAAGTCCGAGGCCTCGTGGCGCGCCGGCCAGATGTAGGTATTGCGCGTCTGCGGCGCTGTGAAGCGAACGGCGTGCAGAATTTCACCGGCGGCCACTTCGTCATACCGCAGCAAGCCGGAGAAAATTGGGAGCCCCGCCGCGTCGGCCGAAGTCCAGGTGGCTGGCCGCAGGGCGTTCGATTTCAGGTCGAAGATCGCTCCCGAACCTGCGTGCCAGCTGCCGTCTGAGTGCGGATACGCGGCGTAAAGCTCATAGAGCACGCAGTTATCCCGATCCACAACCAGGACGTGGCGGTCGCCGGTGCTGGCGGAGCCGCCTTCAATCGGCGCGTTGGGCGGAACCGGGTAACCGCCGTGATCGCTTTCGGAATCGTAGTCGAAGGTGACGGCCACCTTTACCTGCGAACCGGGAACCGTGATGAAAGGAATGCCGATCGGCCCGCCGTCCCAGAGGCCAGAGCCGAAGTCGGGATGCGCCGGCTGGGTGGCGCCGATGGTGGCTACGTAGAGGTCAGAGTTGGCGTCGACGGGCAGCTTGTCAACCGGCGTGTTCCAGATATTGTTTGCCGGGAATACTGCGCAGTACCCCAGATGCGGCTGGGCTTCAGCGCCAACTGTGACCAGGGCCACGCCAAACACGAGCAAGCTGATACGCGAACCCATCCAACATGTTATTTTACGATGCAGTAGATGCAGGTTCATCTTCTGCGCCATGGCACGGCGGAAAACATTCAGCCTGGCAGTTCCGACTTTGCGCGAAAGTTGACGCCGGCAGGCCGAGAAGAGGTGCGCCACGCCATTGAGCGCGCCCACCCGGCGATCGCACCGACGTTGATCTTGAGCAGTCCATTCGCCCGGGCGGTCGAAACGGCGCAAATTGCCGCCGAGGTGGCCGGCTATAAAGGGAATATCGTTCGGACCGAGGCGCTTGAACCAACCGCGGCACCGCATCAGGTCTGGAACGAGATTCGCAGCCGGCCCGATGAATCGCAGATTCTGCTGGCGGGGCATGAGCCTCTCCTCAGCCAGTTGACGGCTTTCCTGCTAAACTGCCCAACCTTACATGTCGACATGCGTAAGGCCATGCTGGTGCGGATCGACATGGACCGGCTCGCGGGTAAGCCGTGTGGCCTGCTCAAATGGCTTCTGCCGCCGGATCTGCTGGACGGCTAGCGAATTGCGACCGTGGCGCGGCTCCTCTGGCTTAGATCTGCCGATACGGTCAACGGTTTGCCGGGCTCGACCACGACATCCTGTCTCCAGGTTGGCAGTCCGTCGAAATCGACCTTTATGGTGTAAGGCCCTGGCATCAGCCGGGTCGTCAGCGGCGTTTTTCCCGCGGTCTGGCCCCAAAACGAGACGATCGCGCCCGCCGGAGATGAAGTAATCGTCACCGGCACTAGCGGAGAGGGAGCCGGCGCGGGCTGGTCGGCCTTGGCGGCAGCGTTGTCGGGCTGATCGACGTCCACATAGTGCACCTTTTTGCTCGTGCGCGCCTCAAGGATCGGCTCGACCGGCTGGAATTCTGGCCGGGAGACCTCGAAAATCGCCGCTTCCCCTGCACCGTTCTCGCCTTTGAAGCGAATACTCAGCAGTTGGCCTGACTTTTTCCCGATCTTCGGAACCCAGCCCACGAGCACCGAAAGGTGCGCCTTTACGCCGGCTTTGTCGGTAATCTCCATACTGGTGATGCGGTCGTAGGGAAGCTTGAATGCTCCGCCCTCATAGTTGAAGCGGAATTCTTTGACATCTTCCACGTTGATGGTGCCGTCAACGCCATTCGGAATCGCCGCGGAACCGCTGACGTAAGTGGCAGGAGGGTTCGGGACCGAAGCCGAGACCACGGCTGAAAACAGCATGAGTGACGCAAGCAGCGCAGTGTATTTCATCTTATAAGGGTGAGGCCTACGGCCTGAGGATTCAATTGACTAAAGGTAAGCTAACTCGTGGTAAGCCGAAGGTTAACAAACTAGGACAGGCGCCCCTGCCTGGGTAACCTTTAGTCCGGCAGCAGGCTAAAATCTTGAAACACTAGCCAGCGGCTTCCGCGCCGAAGAAGATTTGCGCGGCGTCCAGCGAGTCGTACGATTATAGAAGGCCAGTCCTCATGAACCTGTTCTCCGACGAGTGCCGACGCAATCCTTACCCGCTCTACGAACAACTGCGAGCCAGCTCCCCGGTGCTGCGCGTACCGCCGCCGTTCGACGCGTGGATGATCTTCGACTATGACGGCGTGAAATGGGCGTTGAACGATCACGAAACATTCAGCTCGCGCGTGCCGGCGCCGCAGTGGTTCATCTTTTTCGATCCGCCGGAGCATACGAAGCTGCGAGCGCTCATCTCGCGGGCATTCACGTCCCGGATGGTCGCGAACCTCGAGCCGCGCATCCGCCAACTGTCGCTCGAGCTTCTGGATCAGACCATCGAGCGCGGCGAGATGGACCTCGCCGCCGATTTCTCCATCCCCCTGGCGATGAAAGTCATCGCCGGAATGATCGGCATCCCCAGCGCCGACTGGCTGCGGTACCGGCAGTGGAGCGATGTGATCATGCGGCTGAGCTACGTGCGGTCCGGTGGCGAGGAGGCGGAGCGTGCCGGGCGCGACTTCAAAGCTGTCACCGCTGAAATGAGCGCGTACCTTGCCGACATGATCCACGAGCGGCAGAAGGCTCCGCAGGACGACCTGCTGACGAATCTTATCGAGGCTGATGTCAACGGCCAACGGCTATCCCCGCAGGAGATTCTCGGTTTCTTTCAACTCCTGGTGGTCGGCGGCCAGGAGACCACCGCGAACCTGATCAACAATGCGGTGCTTTGCCTGCTGGAGCATCCGGACCAGCTGGCAAAGCTGCGCGCGGAGCCGGCGCTGCTGCCCTCCACGATAGAGGAAGTCCTGCGTTACCGGTCGCCACTGCAGTGGGTGATGCGCGCGCCGCGGCGCGATATCGAGGTGAACGGCCATGCAATCCCGGCGGGAAAGCTCGTGCTGCCGATGATCGGTTCGGCGAACCGCGATCCCCGCCAGTTCGACGCGCCCGACAGTTTCGATATCGGCCGCAATCCCAATGCGCACATCGCGTTCGGCCACGGCATTCACTTCTGCCTGGGGGCGGCACTCTCGCGCATGGAGGCCCGAATCGGCCTTACGGACTTGTTGGAGCGATTCAAGAATTTCGAACTCGCCGGCGATCAGCCGTGGGAGCCGCGCCAGGCGTTGAACGTGTACGGCCCTGCGCGCTTACCGATTCGCTTCAAGGCGGATCGGGGCGCTGCGGCGTAGGTTCTTAGCCCCTCGCGCTCAAGCTCCCTGCTGCTTGGCCTTGCGTGCCTCGGCGGCATCGTAGCTTTCGCCATAGATTGAGGGCACTTTTGCTCCCATGGGCCGCAGATAGGTGGACAACTGGCCCCGATGATGGACCGAGTGATGGAGCAGAACATTCAGGTACATCACGGCGGGGAGTTGGAAAATGCCTCTGAAGTCCACTATTTTGAGCAGCTGGTCATTCGACAGTTTCGTCAGCTTGTCGAAATGCGACTCGAAGTTCGCTTGATACCAGGCGGCCAGATCTTTGGAGTTCTTGATGGAATCCGGGAGAGGCCGGGGGCTGAGATCAAACGCGCCAGCCGGCACCGCTTCCATAAAGCGCATCTCCGTGGAGACGATGTGCCAGGCCAGATCCAACGCGCTTTTCGAGACTCCGTCCGGACGATAGTCGCCTTTGTCCACAGGAATCGCTTCAATGACGCTCTTGGTGATGCGCTGCTCGTTCTTTAGCCCGGGGAGATAGACCCCGTTGAGCAGGAAATTAGCTTGTTCGGGTTGGATGGGTTGCATGAATCCAGGATAGCTCACCGGCGTCTCCCCAAGATCGGCACATCGTTTCAGAGTGCTGCACTGAAATTTACTTTGCCGCAGAGGAAGGCGCCGGCTGCGGTGGGGGCTGCGCGATCGCCGGCAACTGGATGCCGTCACCGTATTTCGCGACGTCCGGGATGGTGATGGGCAGGTGCCCGCGAATGGGGATTTCGCCGAACAGCGCTTTGACCGCCGCAAGCTCCGCGGGGGCGACGGTGCTGTAGGTCGCCAGGTATGCGGCGACTTTGGGGAAGCTACGCAATAGATATGGGTTGCCCAGGGCGACGAGGGTCACCGGCTTGCCGGTGGCGATCAGCGTATCGATCACTTTCGAAAAACCAGGCGGGAGGCCGACATTACCGCGGCCACCGGCCACCGAGACAAATGCCCCCACAACCGTGGACTCGCAAAATCCCATGCGAGTAACCGCTACATCCAGCGCAGCATCCGGCAGCGAAGGGTCGAGCGACAGCACCAGGGCATCCGGGTGGCGCTTGTGAATCTCCTGCGTAAACACCAGCCCTTCATTGGAGTAGTGACTTTCCGCGAGGATCAGGAAGCAGGTTTTTACGGGCGCTCGCAGCGGCACTTGCGCTGGGTCGTTCTTGATGAGCGTCACCGCGCGGTCAGCGACCGACTGCGCTTTCTCATTGGATTCGGGCGAATTAATCACGTCGGCGATGCCCTCCAGATCCACCAGGCGGCCGCGGTCGAGACCGACTTTGATCTTCGCAGCCAGCACGCGCGCCACGCTCTGCTCGATGCGCTTCTGTGAAATACGCCCATGACGGACGGCCAGCAGGATGGCGTTCACGGCGGCCTCGGCGTCCGGCGGCATTAGAACCACGTCCGCTCCAGCCTCGATGGCGCGCACCGAAGCGTCGGCGGGGCCGTAGGCCTTCACGATGGCGCCCATATCCATGGCGTCGGTGACGATCAGACCGCGAAAGCCCATTTGTTCCCGCAAGAGCTTGGTCAGAATGACGGGCGAGAGCGTCGAAGGCACGTCGCCGGTGTTCAGGGCCGGCACGGAAATATGCGCGGTCATAACGGAATCCACGCCCTTGGCGATGGCGGCGCGGAACGGGGCGAGTTCAACGTCGTTTAAGTGCTTGAGGTCGGCGGTGATGGTGGCGAGGCCGAGATGCGTATCGGTGGCGGTGTCGCCGTGGCCGGGAAAATGCTTGGCGGTGGTGAGCACCAGGCTGCGGCGGTTGGACTCGGCGCCTTCGATGAAAGCTTCCACGTTGCGCGTGACCACCTGCGGGTTTTCGCCGAATGAGCGGATGTTGATGATGGGATTGTCGGGATTATCGTTGACATCGGCATCCGGGTAGAAAACCCACTGGACGCCAAGAGCCCGCGACTCGCGTGCGGTCACTTCTCCTTCATAACGTGTGAGCGCCGGGTCTCCGGTGGCGGCGAACGCCATGGCGTGTGGGAAAACCGTGGTATCGTTCACGCGCATGGAGGCGCCGCGCTCGAAATCGCCCGAAACCAGAAGCGGCAGCCGGCTGAGACGCTGCATGCGGTTGATGAACGAAGCCAGCTCATGAGGTTCAGCGCGCTGCACCAGGCGCCCCTGGGCCACGTTGACCAGGATCAGCCCGCCCACATGCACGTCGCGGATGAGGTGGACGAACTTGCGGTATTCGCGGGTGCTCGTGCTCATCGAGTGGCCGGAGAACGGAATCATCACCAGCTGGGCTACCTTATCGTGAAGGCTCAGCGATTTCATCCAGCGGTTGACGCTTCGCTGGGCGGCGCGATCGCCTGGGGCCGCGGCCGCGAGCCATACCGCGATCAGCGCCAGGAAAAGAATGAACGAGGGAAGTCTCATCGTCGAGAATGTGGAAATTAGTGTGTGCGCCTGTTCGCCTAAATTGAAAATAGCGCACAGGCAGGCGCCGCGGGGGAGATCCCTATGCCAGCCGGGACGCACGGCTATCCGGCGGTGCTGGCCTTCTTCGCGTTCTGCAAGTGCTCGGATTCCGCCGGCTTGCGCGGTGGCTGCCGGCTGAGCAAACGACGCACCGAGCGGATCAGAAATCCCACTTCTCCCGCGCTTTTCGACAGCACGATGTCGGCGCCGGTGGATTTTTCGGTCAGCCCAAGCGGTTCCACGAATCCCGACAGCAGAATAATCGGCAGATCGCTGCGCAACTGGCGCATGCGTGCAATCAATTCCACTCCGTCCATGTTGGGCATGCGGAAATCGGTGATCACAAGGTCCACTTTGTGGCGATTCAGCAGATCGAGGGCCTCGGCGCCACTCGCGCCGGTGTGAATCACATAGCCCAGCTCCTGCAAAACTGTGCGGCGGGCCACCAGACCATGCGGATTGTCATCAACAAGCAGAATACTAGCGCCGTCGTGCGCCGAGGCTGGTGGTTTGTTCATGGGACCGTGCGAGATTAGCAGAGGTTTCTTGAAAGTGTCAACGATTCTGCATCAAATTGTAACGAAGGAATTTTGAGAACTTGACTTTGCGAAAGAAAAAGAGTGCGCGATGCGCCGGACACTATCCCATCGATTTTCCAAAGGGTCTGCGCGCGATCTATTCCACTTCGCGCGGCGCGTTGTACCCGGCCTTGGCGATGATCTGGTATTTGACCGGCTTGCCCTTCTCGTCGGTCACGCGCAACGGTTCATTGGTGGCGGGATTCACGAGTTCAACTTTGATCTTGCGGAATTTGCCGTCGCGCGCAACGTTGGTCGGCGCATACGCCAGCGAGTACTGATTGCGCAGGGATTGCTGAATGGCCTGATAGATGCTCGGAAACTCGCCATAGAAGCGCGGGAAGAAAGACATGCCGCCGGTTTCCTTGGCGAAAGTGCGCATCTGGTTATCGGCTTGCAGGAAATCCATCCGTTGCATGGGACCCATGTAACCGCGCGCATCCATGTACTCGCGCATGGCCTGCATCAATCCGATGGCATAGATGGGCACGCCGCCCTCTTGAATGGCTCGCCGGGCTTTATCGAACGTCAGCTTGCTGAACGTGTCGATGCCTGAAGCAATCAGCACAATCGCTTTGCGCCCTTCGATGCCCGACATGCGCTGTTCGGTATCCACCAGCGCGTCGTACAAATTCGACTCGGAAAAGCCGGCGATGCGTAGGCGTTGCATGGCTTCGTAGGCTTTGGTCTTGTCGGTCGAGAAGTCGGAGAGAATTTCCGGCCGCATGTCATAGGCGATCACCGCGACGTAGTCTTCCGGCTTAAGCGTCTGCAGGAAGCCGTAAGAGGCGGTCAGCGTCTGGTACCAGGTCTCGGTCCAATACTGCTGGAACCGGTTGCTGAACTCGATCAGCATACAGACGGTCATGGGCGCCTCGCCCATGGTGAAGTTCGCGATCTGCTGCGGCACGTTGTCTTCCAGAATCCGGAAATTGCCGCGCGGGATTCCGGGTATAAAGTGGCCTTTATTATCGAGAACGGCGACATCGACGCTGACTACGCTGGTATCGACTTTGAAGCTCGGGGCCTCGGGCGGGAGATCGGCCTTGTTCCTGTTACTCAGTTTGGAGGGGATTTTGGGCTGATCGGCATCCGGCGCGTCCTTCTTACGCGGCTTGGCCACAGTCTCGCCGACGTCTTTCTTGGGGCCTTCGTCCTGGGCGGGCAGAACACTGCAAACAACCGCCAGCACTAGCACTAAACCGAATGAAATCTTCTGCCAGGTTTTCATACACCGGTCCTTACAGTTGAATGATATATCAAAGGACGAAGAATAGCCGACCGAGGTTTCCCGGGCGACGGTGCTCCACGAGCTATCGTGCTAAATTTACATGGGCAATGTGACGCTCTCCCGCTGAGGACCTTCGGAAATGGTCATGTATACCCGCAATCGCGGGGGCACGTGGCCTTCCGCCAGGACTCCGCCGACGTAAGACTGTGGACTGGATGGACTTCAAGATTCCCGCAGGGGCACAAGTGCTCCTTGGAGCACCGGCAAAGCCGATAGACTCAGCCCTCGCTCGGTCTATTGCCGAACTTGTGAACTCGATTCCGGAAGTCCTGGAGGCCCACCTGCCGCAGTGTTACGTCCCAGGCACAATGGAGCAAGCCGCGCAAGTCCTTGTCGTTGTCCTTCCCACGACTGTTGATGCTGAATCGGCCGTTAGACGCCTACGTGATGGGCTTGGCCGTCTGACACTCCCAAACCATCACCTGGATATCTGGCCCCTTTCTCCCGATCACTACCTGCTGCCTTCGGTGCGCTCGACCGGATGTAACGTCGAGAATGCCCACACGAGCCCGGCACCGGACAGACCTCGTCCGCGATGGAGAAGGTGGTGGAAACTCTGAAGCGGTAGTGGCTCTTTTTGAAATCCGCCGCTCTTGACTTGGCTGCTCAAATTCTCCACGCTAGTAACGATGACTGACCGCTCAAGCAGACCAGCCAATCGCACTGCGAATCGCGGCAAGGGCCACAAGGACATGAACCAACTCGCATACGAGATCGTACAGCAGGCTACTGGTGGCGTGGTCGAGATCGGCACGGGGAAGCCGATTGCCAAGAAGGCAAAGAATCCCGCTGCTGTTAGTCTTGGGCGATTAGGTGGGTTGCGCGGCGGCAATGCGCGGGCAGCGAAACTTACGCCCGAGCAACGCCGCAAGATAGCAAGCGACGCAGCCCGAGCGCGATGGTCTAAGCAGTAGCCTTCTCTTCTGCGGCATCTTCAGCCGTATTTGAATCTGTCGTGTTGTCCGGCGCGGTGGTTTCGGCGGTATCGGCTCCCTTTTTGTTTCTCCGGGAAGCGTGGTTTGGATACCAGGTGGAAAGTGCCCAATCGCCGTCAATGTTGATGATGTCGCCAATGGTTTCTTGACGACGGCGAAGCACGCCGTAAACAGTCTGGTATTTGCTCTTTGGTAGGCCACCTGCCTCCAGTGCCTCCAAAACTTCTTGCGTGGACAGCTTCCGACGCACTACGGCCAAGTGCTTCTTCGCGGCTTCTGGGATGCTCATCCCCAAGAATGCATCAGCCTGCGGTGTCGCGCTACTACCCCCGCCGCCACCAGGAGATGGCGCTCCGCCAGGAAGCCCAAGACCCATGACAGAGCGGATCACGGCGATGGCGTTCTCAATCTGTGATTTTTTGGCTTCCAAGTCGGCGAGAACAGCTTCGTAGTTTGCTGGTTCGGTACCCATAATTATTAAACCGATTTTTCACCTGGAAATCGGTAACCATCTGTGTTACCATATGTTTCAGAGTACAAGGGCCGCCCGACGATTCGAACAGCCCCGTACCCTATTTGCATCGGAAGTTTCCTTTACCCGTCGCCCTTTCTAGGGGCGCGTGATTAACATCAACATCACCTTCCTTCAGAGCCGGTCAGCCCAAACTGACCGGCTCTTTTACTATAGCGCATA
>Ga0070730_10006241_pt1 | contig 10216 bp, 10 predicted proteins | sample Coa_R1_3_FD_66447 | JGI IMG/M metagenome (GOLD analysis project Ga0070730, IMG submission 66447) | Surface soil microbial communities from Centralia Pennsylvania, which are recovering from an underground coalmine fire - Coalmine... | ecosystem: Environmental > Terrestrial > Soil > Unclassified ... | reverse complement strand
GACGCCGCCGTGAAGGAGCTCGAGTGGGCCCGACAAGCGGGCCTGCGCGTGGTGAACTTCCCGCCGCCCAGCCGGCCGGGCGTCCTCGAGTACAACAACCAGGCGTGGGACCCGTTCTGGTCGGCCTGCGAGGACCTCGGCATGGCGCTGGCGACGCACTCCAGCGGCGGACCGATGTTCGACTACGACACCGGCCCTGGCGCCAACCCGCTCAGGGTGTATGAAGGGGGCGGTTGGCTCGCCAGGCGGGCAGTGTGGTGGCTGATCTACGGTGAGGTGTTCGAGCGCCACCCCAAGCTCAAGTTGGTGATCACGGAGCAGTACGAGGGATGGTGGCTCCCGACCCTGCTTGAGCTCGACTCCATCTACATGACGTTCGGCACCTTTGACGGGCGACGGATCCTGCCGAGGCTGCCAAGTGACTACGCCCGGTCGAATGTCTTCCTGGGTGCAAGCTTCATGTCCACGTTCCTTGCTGAGGAGGCGTGGCGGGAGGGCTATGCCGCGAATGTCCTCTGGGGCCGGGACTATCCCCACGTCGAAGGTATCTGGCGGCCTCTTGCTGACCCCGACGCCGAGCCGGTCACCAAGGTGGCACTACGCCACGTGCTGTCCCGGGTGCCGACCCGCGAGGCGTTGATGATGGCCGGTCAGAACGCGGTGGGGGTGTACGGCCTGGACGGTGGGTACCTCACCAGCGTCGCGGCCAGAATCGGCGCGCCGACCGCCCAGGAGCTGGCGATCCCACCGACTTCCCTGCCGTACGTCGACCGCTCGAACGCATTCATCGGACAGGCGGGTCCTCGGCCATTGGAGCCTGAACGCATCGCTCGCTCGTCCCGCATGGCGGCCGCCACCTAGGGCTTCGAGTGATCCCCGCCGTCAGGTCGCGCCCAAGATGGCGACGCTTGTGGGTGACGCGATCGGGTCGCGGAGGCCGGCGAGCATACGATCGAGGATCGCACCGACCCGCTGATCGAGTACCTTGACCGCGACGCCGAGCTCTCGAGCGAAGCTGACGCGTCGGATCGCATAGGCGAAGACCAGCGACGTCACCGCGGTGTTGAGTGCATCGATGTCGACATCCGCCGAGAGTTCGCCATCGGCGATGTCGCGGGCGAACGCCGCATCCGACACGTTGCGGTCCCCGACCATACGAAAGGCGCGGTCGCCGTCGATCGCGAGGAGCAGCATCAGCCGCGGTATGCGGTTGTGCCTCACCATCGCCCAGAAAAACTGCTGGGTCCGCCGCCCGAGCGGTAGTTGAAAGAACGTGTCGACATTGCTCAGCATGCCCGTGACGGTCGTGCGCAGAGCCTTGCGGAGGAGGTCGCGCCGAGAGCCGAAGTAGTGATAGACGAGTCCCCTGTTGACACCGGCGGCGTCCGCAACCTTCTGGAGATTGAGGCCGGCGAGCACACCGTCGTGCTCGAGCAGGGCCACCGCTGCCTCTTCGAGCGAGCGCTCGGTCGCGGACCGGTCCATGATGCGGGTCCGCTGCCCGTCGGTTCTCACACCTGCCCTCCTGTTCGACCTGTAGGTCACCGGCCCTCGCCGAACCTCGCGCCATGCTCGGTCGCGCCGGCATGCGATGCGTAGCCCTCAAGTGTGACACAAGGTTGCCGCACCGGCGCAAGTCTCCTAGACTGTTTAGCGGTTCGTAAACAGGGGATTCGGCCCGTGGACAACAAAGCCGTCATTGCCGCGTTCTACTCACTCATGAACGAACGGCGATTTGACGAGATGTGGTCGCTCTTCGACCCGGACGCGACCTGGAGTGGAGGGGCCTTCCGGCCGAAGGTCTCGGCAGGCATCGACCGTATGAAGACCGTGATCGTGGACCCGATCCCGATCTTCGTCACGGGCGGCATCCAGTTCACGGTGCACAGCATGATCGCCGAGGATGATCGTGTCGCCGCGGAGGTCGAGAGCTACGCCGAGCTGGTGAACGGGGGCGTGTACAACAACAACTACCACATGCTCTTCCGCCTTCGGGGATCCCGAATCGTCGAAGTGAAGGAGTACGGCGACACCTTGCATGCCAAGGAGGTGTTTGTCGACAGCGGGCTCGTCAAGGCGAGCGACCTCGGACTGGAAAGCGGAGCATGACCGCAGGCGTTGCCTTCACCGAAGCGCGATGGCGTAGTGCCCGCACGTTTCAACCGATCGCGATGACCGGAAGGAGAGAATGGAATGACACCTGACACGCGCGATCTCGGCTCGCTTCGATCGGCGGAGGCGGCCCAGGGCATGCCCGGGTACTGGCCGTTCTCGAAGCAGGACATCACCTGGTCGTTCGATTCCGGGCTTCCTGATCCGGCGACCTTCCCTGTCGGCGATCTGACGCGTCTGTCGGCCGAGGTGCTCCGGGACGATGCCGCCGCCGCGTTGCAGTACGGCACGGGCCACGACGGCGGGATCATGTACGGGTACGAGGGGCTCCGGCACGTGCTGGCGGAGCGGACCAACGCGCGAGAAGGCACTCGGGTCGACGAGCGCGGTGTCATGTTGACCTCGGGTGGGATCCAGGGCATCAGCCTGGCCTGTCGTGCTTTCTTGGATCCGGGCGACGTCGTGGCCGTCGAGGCACCGACATGGGGTGCCGTGCTCATGGCCGGCCGCCAGCTCGGGGCGGAGGTCATCGCCATCCCGATGGATTCCGAGGGACTTCGACTCGACATGCTCGAGGACGAGCTCCGGGTGCTCGACTCGGCCGGGAAGCGTCTGAAGCTCCTGTACACGATCGCGACGTTCAACACGCCGACCGGTATCTCACTGTCGGCCGCCCGCCGCGAGCGTCTCGTCGAGCTGGCCGAGCAGTGGGGCTTCTTGGTCATGGAAGACAACGTCTACGGAGAGTTGCGCTACGAGGGGTCGCGGCTGCCGACGGTTCTCAGCCTCGACGACACGGGCCTGGTCTTCAGCATCGACAGTTTCAGCAAGATCCTTGCGCCTGGTCTCCGGCTGGGGTGGGTGACCGGGCACCCCGACGTGGTGGCCGCGCTGTCAAGTGTGCGAGGCGATCTCGGGATGAGCCAGTGGCTGGCCCGGGTGATGGAGCGGTATGTGCTCGAGGGCCTGCTCGACCCGCATGTCGCCGCGGTCAACGAGTTGTATCGATCGAAGAGGGACGCCGCAGCGGCGGCCTTGGAGGCCCATTGCTTCCCGTGGGTCCGCTGGGCCATGCCAGAGGGGGGGTTCTTCCTGTGGCTGGAGATCGACAGCGCGATCGACGGTGCCGGCGTCATGGAGCGGGCGTTGGCCGAGGGCGTCGCCTGCCGTCCGGGCGAGCGGTTCTTCGGGGACAAGGATGAAGGACGGCAGTTCTGCCGGCTGGCCTTCAGCATGGTTCCCGTCGACGAGATCGAGCGAGGGATCGCCGTCCTCGGGAAGGCGATCAGTGCCAGCAAGCGAACTTGAGTCGGCGGTCGTGTCACGGAGAGGCTTTCTCGGAGAAGGAGGATGGTCGTGCCGGTGAACAAGGAGCCGATGAACTTTGGAAACTTCATGGAGGAGGCCTATGGATTCTCCGAAGCGGTGAAGGTGGGCGACACGATCTATGTGTCCGGCCAGACGGCGTTCGGTGATGACGGGACGATCGCGGGTCTGGATGACATGAAGGTCCAAATGCGCGCCGCGTATGCAGGTATCGAGCGGGCTCTCGGAATGTACGGCGCAACGATGGACGCCGTGGTCGACGAGACGCTGTTCGTCACCGATATGACTGCTGCCGTCACCGTCGCCAACGAGGTGAGGAAGGAGGTGTACGGCGGGAAGTTCGAGATGGCCAGCACGCTCTGCGAGATCAAGGCCCTCGGCTCCCCTCAGCTTCTCATCGAGATCAAATGCACGGCGCGTGTGTGACGTAGAAGAGGCGGAAGGCCACGAGAGCGCGGCCCTGCAGCTTCTCGTTGACCGCGCCGAGATCCACGACGTGATGATGCGCTACGCCGCCGGCGTCGACCGGCGCGATTTCGGCCTCGTGAGCTCATGCTTCGCCGAGGACCTGAAGGTGGTGGGGTGGGGAAACCACAACTTCCCTGACCGCGAGGCGCTGATCGAGTTCATCTCGGGAGTCGCCCACTACGACATGACGATGCACATGATGGGCAACCAGTTCATCGAAGTGTCCGGCGACCGGGCCGACATGGACACCTACGCGATGCTGACCCACCACCGCATCGACAACGAGGGCAAGCCGGTCGAGCTCAACGTCAGCGGTGGCCGCTATGTGGAGAAGCTGGCCCGCCAGGATGGGTCTTGGCGCATCGTGCAGCGAGGTGGCGAACCCGAGTGGGCACCAACCGGTGTCACTCAGGTCACGACCCTCGATCCGGCGGTGCGATGGTTGCTCGACCGCGCCGAGATCCATGACGTGATGATGCACTATGCGTTGGGCATCGACCTCCACGACTATGACCGGATCGCGCGGTGCTTCGCATCCGACTTCCAAGCATCGTACGGCGACCGCGCCTTCACCGACATGGACGCCCTGATCGCCTTCATCCAAGGAGTCGAGCGCTTCGACTCCACGACGCATTTCTTGGGGAGCCAGCTGATCGACCTCACCGGCGATGTCGCCGACGTCGAGACGTACGCGCTCATCACCCATCGTGAGACGGTCGATGGGGCGCCAGTGGAATGGGTGCCGGGTGGGGGGCGGTATGTCGACCGGTTTGTCCGCGAGCAGGGCCGGTGGAGGATCGGCCGGCGGGGTGCCGCCACAGTCGGCCCTCCCCGCCGAAAGGCCCCTGGGCCGCGCAGCGTGGACGCTCGGACGAAGTGGCTCGTGGACCGCGCCGACATCCACGATCTCATCGTCCAAAGTGTCCTCGCCATCGATCGGAGGGACACAGCGATGCTGGCGGGGTGCCTGGCGCCCACCTTCAGGTATTCGGTCGGCGAGGAGACGATCGAGGACGCCACCGCTCTGGGCGCCTATGTCACGACCCGGCATCCGAACCTCGAGGGCCTCCACCACTTGCTCGGAAACCACCTCGTCGAGGTCCACGGGGACTGGGCCCGAGCGGAGACGTATGTCTACGTGACCTACCGGCGCACCAAGGATGGCCCGCTGTCACCCTGGAGCAATGGTGCGAGAAGGCTGGTTGATGCACTTGTCCGCCACGATGGCAGGTGGGTCATCCGCGAGCGCACCGTGACGACCAACCACACGCCGGTGGTCCGCCGCAAGGATCCGCCGTCAATGACTTAGCATCCGGTGCTATCGAGCGATCAGTGGTTCTTCCGGGCGAGGCCCCGCCTGTCCGCGAAAGGCATTGGAGCTCGAGGGGACTGCGGGGAGCGATTCGGGCCGAGTGGCCAGCTCGTCGGGCGTGAGGGCACCGATCCTCGCCGCGACGTGAGCGAGCGCGTCCCCGTCGAGCCCGAAGGCCCTCACGGCGTTTCCGCCCGCCATCAAGAGGGCTTCAGGGGTCGGCACGCGTGAGAACACGTGCCGCAGGGCGACACGGGTGATCGGCTCTTCCTCTGGATCCTCGGTGTACAGGTAGGTCCCCTCGGCGTGGGGGTAGTCCCTGCCCCAGAACACGTTGGTGGCGTAGCCCTCCCGCCATGCTTCCTCGGCCTGGAAGGTGGACATGAAGCTCGCGCCGAGGAAGACATTGGACATCATGTACTCGCTCGGCCTCTTCGGTAGCGGCTGCCGACCGAACGAGGTACCGAAGCGGGTGTACACGGCGTCAAGCTCGCGCATCGTCGGCAGCCACCAGCCCTCGTACTGCTCCGTGATCACCAGCTTGAGCCGGGGGTGCCGCTCGAACACCTGGCCGTGGATCAGCCACCACACGGCACGACGCGACAGCCACCCGCCTCCTTCGTAGATGATGAGGTCTGTGCCGCCCGGGCCGGACTCGTAGTCAATCGGCTGGGCTCCGCTGGAGTGGGTGTTCAGGCACATGCCGAGCGCCTCGCAGGCCGACCAGAACGGATCCCAGTCGGGGTGGTTGTACGGAAGATGGCCGGGCCGCCCGGGAGGAGGGAAGTTCACAGCCCGCAGCCCGGCGTCCCGCGCCCATTCAACCTCCCTCGTGGCTGCCTCGATGTCCCAGGTCGGCAGGTAGGCCAACCCGACGTGGCGCTCCGGCTCGACCGAACAGAAGTCTGCCAACCACTGGTTGTACAGGTGGTAGCCGACGGCTCCCAGCTCGAAGTCGAGGGGATCGTTGGCCAGCCCGCCCGCGAAGTTCAACACGAACGGGAACGGCTCGCCGTTGGTGCTGAAGTGGTAGATCACCTCTGCGGCCACGCCGTCCCGGTCCATATCCCGCAAGCGGGCGTGCACGTCGTGGTGCCCGGCCGTCCGCAGATTGGGATGGGCAGCGAGGATGTCGAGGACCTCGTCGCCCCCGAACCTGGCCACCATGGCCGCCTGCTCAGCCTTGTACCTTTCCACGAAGCCGTCGAAGGCCTCGAGGTACTTGCTTGGGCAGTACGGCCTCAATTGCTCGTTCAGCCGAGGCCCGACGTGCGAGTCACACGACACGACCACGACGTGTCGCGCTGTGGTAGGAGCTCCAAGCCCGGGCTGCACCGTACCGGTCATCCCGCTCACCCCCAGACCATCCGTCCGACGTTTACCGAAACGTGAAAACGGTACACCTTGCGTTCGCACCGTGCAATCGGCAGCTTGCGCCAGGGCTGGCCGGAAGCACCGTCGGGACGGGCGACGTGCCCTTGCTCCATTGTGAGGGACCCTCTACAGTACGGATGCGCGCGGGATGCGAGCGGCCCAAACGAGGCTGGCGGGTCAATAGGGGGTAGTGCGGTTTTGCCCAGTCGTTGCGGCGAAAACGGGTATCCGGACGGTGCGGGGTCTTGCCCGAGGCGCCTCACCTGCGGCGCCAGAGCACCTCGACAACTCCAGAAAGGCGGCGTCGGGTAAGGAATGCGATCCGCGTCTTGGCTACAAACTGCCGGCCGCCGCGCCATTCACCTGGCGCTCGTGCTGTTCCTGGTGTCGGCGGGAACGTTCAGCCTGCTCCAGTTCACGCCTGGCGACCCTGCGCTCGCAATTTTGGGCAACAGCGCGACGCCGCAGGCCGTCAAGGAGATCGATCACCAGCTGGGGCTCGACAAGCCTCTCCTGACCCAATACGGTCATTGGATTTCCCATGCCCTGACGGGCAACCTCGGCAGTTCCCTTGTGCCTCCCGGCGGAACGGTCGTGAGCCGTATCGCCCAGACACTGCCGGTCTCGCTGGAGCTCACGGTCTTGGCCGTGTTCATGGCCCTGCTGCTGGCGATCCCGATTGGCGTGTGGTCGGCGTATCGGGAGGGCGGACCGTTCGACCGCTTCTTTTCCGGCACGAGCTTCGGCTTGTTGTCCACTCCGGGCTTCGTGACCGGGCTCGTCCTCGCGCTCTTGTTCTCGTTGGAGGTTCGAGCCTTTCCGAGATCGCAATGGGTTCGCATTACATCCTCGCAAGGGGTGCCTTCGAACCTCAAACATGCCTTCCTCCCCGCGCTGACGCTCGCACTCCCCTTGATGGCGATCTATACTCGGCTCCTCCGGGCCGACATGGTCCAGACCCTACGCGAGGACTACATCACCTTCGCGCGGTCCAAGGGGATGCCCGTGCGAAAGGTGCTTCTCCGTTACGCTCTCCGGCCTAGCTCGATTTCCTTGATCACGTTGTCGGGCGTGACATTGGGGGCTTTGTTGGGCGGCACCGTCATCGTGGAAACGATCTATGCCCTACCAGGGATGGGACAACTCCTCGTCACGGCTGTCGGCGACAATGACTATCCGATCGTTCAGGGAGTCGTCCTGATCGTCGCCGTGTCCTACGTGCTGTTGAACTTGATCGTTGATGTCTCCTACGGCTTCCTGGACCCGAGGACTCGTCGTGGCCGACGCTGAACTCGCCCTCCGCAGCCCCGCCTCCCCGCGCCTTCGGGGCGGGAGCAGCGGGATCGCGTCGCTGCGGGACTGGCGATACGGAGTGGTAGGCACGGGCGCCGGTATCGGGCTCATCTTTCTGGCGACGATGGGCCTCGATCACGGGCCGACGTGGTCACGTTGGGTGCTTGGCGTGGCAGGGGTGTTCGCACTTTCGCGCGGGCTGGATGTTTTGGGAAAGGCCAGGTTTGGACCGGGTTTCCAGACCGGCTTCTGGCTCGCGGCGATATGGGTCGGCATCGTTGTCGTCTTCGCCGTCCTGGCTCCCCTGTTGCCCCTGCAGAGGCCGGGGTACCTGCCATTGTCCGCGCCGTCCTACGTCAGGCCAAACCTCTTCTCGTCTCATCCGCTCGGCACGGACAGCTTCGGGCGGGACTACCTGGCTCGCCTCATCTGGGGCTCCCGGATCTCACTCATCGTTGGCCTCGGATGCACGGCGGTCGGCCTGGCGCTCGGTACCGGCTTGGGCCTCGTCGCGGGGTACTACAAGGGTCGAGTCGAAGCCGTCCTCAACCTGCTGACTGACAGCCTCCTGGCGTTCCCGCCACTGGTCTTCCTCCTTGCCCTCGTTGCCGTCCTACGCCCGAGCCTCAAGAGCCTCTTCATTGCCTTTGCGCTGCTCACCGTACCGACGATCATCCGCTTGGCGAAGGCGAACACGTTTGTGTTCACCCAACGCGACTTCGTCCTGGCGGCCGAGGCTCTGGGCGCGAGGCATCGTCGGATCATCTGCCGCGAGGTGCTGCCGAACGTGCTGCGTCCCCTTCTGTCGTACTCGATGGTCATCGTCGCATCGCTCATCGTCGCTGAGGCGTCATTGAGCTTTCTCGGTCTCGGGATCAAGCCTCCCAGTCCGAGTTGGGGAAACATGATTGCCGAGTCCCAGACAGTGCTCCAACGGGATCCCCACGCGATTCTCGTGCCGGCGAGCGTTCTCTTCCTCACGGTGTTCGCATTCAACCGTCTCGGAGAGGCAGGCAGGGCGCGCCGAGAGTCGCGCCAGTCGGCGCTGGGATGAGCGAGGAGACCGCATGGTCCGGATAGGGGGTACAGGAACGCCAGGTCTCGACTCGGGCACCGCGCTGCTCCAGGTCGTTGACCTCTCTACCGAATTCGACACGCCGCGCGGCGCGCTGCGAGCGGTGCAACATGTTTCGTTTTCGCTCGAACGTGGCCACACCCTCGGTATCGTCGGTGAGTCAGGGTGTGGCAAGACGGTCCTCTCCCGTTCGATCATGGGTCTGTTGCCGGCCAGGGGCGTGCAGCGGTCTGGCCAAGTCCGTTTCGGAGGCCGCGACCTGTCGTCGTTGACCCCGCGGGAACTGTCTGCCGTATGGGGAGCAGAGATCTCGATGGTCTTTCAAGACCCTATGACATCGCTCAGCCCGGTGATGCGGATCGGTCGCCAAATTACGGACTCGTTGCAGCAACATAGTGGCCTCAACTGGGCGGCGGCCAAGGAGAAGGCAGTTGATCTGCTTCGATCCGTTGGCATCCCCGAGCCCCGACGCCGCCTTGATCAGTACCCACATCAACTGTCGGGTGGAATGTGTCAGCGCGTTGTCATCGCGATCGCGCTCGCATGCGAGCCCAAGCTCCTGCTGGCCGATGAGCCGACGACCTCCTTGGACGTTACGGTTCAGTCGCAGATCCTCGACCTCTTGGGGCGCGCCCAGGCCGAGCGCCACATGGCCATGATCCTGGTCAGCCACGACCTCGGGATCGTCGCTGGGCGGACGGACGAGGTTGCGGTGATGTACGCCGGCCGGATCGTGGAGCGGGCACCGACGTCGGTGCTGTTCAACAACATGAAGATGCCGTACACCGAGGCGCTGATGGAGTCGATCCCGAAGCTGTCGGGCCCAGCGCACTCGCGACTGCGAGCCATCGGAGGACGGCCGCCGGATCTCGTCGAGCCGCCGGCGGGGTGCCCTTTCGCTCCACGCTGTGCATACGCGCGAGAGCGCTGCCGGGTAGAAGACCCACCATTGCGGGAAGGTGCGCCGGGCCATTTCTTCGCTTGCTGGTATCCCGTGGGGACGCCGGAAGGCACTGAGGCGCTCGCGCTCAACCGCAAGGCCGGCATAGCGGGGGCCGCACCTTGAGATCCCGCTCCCTCCTTCGCGACAAGAAGGCTTCCCGAGAGCGTGCCGGGGTATCAGGGCGTCGCGCCGTGCAGCTCCGCGACATCGACTCGGTGCTGACGGTCGAGGACCTTGTGGTCGAGTTTCCGGCCGGACCGGCGGAGCGCGTTCATGCAGTATCCGGCATCAGCTTTGACCTGGGTCGAGGTGA
>Ga0070730_10006240_pt1 | contig 10216 bp, 7 predicted proteins | sample Coa_R1_3_FD_66447 | JGI IMG/M metagenome (GOLD analysis project Ga0070730, IMG submission 66447) | Surface soil microbial communities from Centralia Pennsylvania, which are recovering from an underground coalmine fire - Coalmine... | ecosystem: Environmental > Terrestrial > Soil > Unclassified ... | reverse complement strand
ACTCATGAAGAGTGCGAGCGCCATTGGCGCAACGTGAAAGAGGAAAGGGATGTCACCAGGCCACCATTCCTCCAGAGAAGCATGCAACACGCTGTCGTAATAAGTGGCCATCGCCTGGCCTAGCGCATAAAGGCCAAACGCCACGCCCATCAGTTGCCAAAATCGCCGCGCATAACCTGCCGTCCGCCTCCCGGCCTCAAAGCAAGCGGCCGCGGCAAGGATCACCAACACAAACTCGATGACATTGCTGGCGAACGTCCAATGAAAAGCGAGCGCGACGACGTGACCACCCAGCGCTGTGGCCGAAAGGGAAAAAATCTTGCGAGAGGTCGGCATGCTTTCTTCTGACCCCATCAGGAGCGAAGCACGGATTCAAATGCACACTTAGACAGAATGTCTCCCTACAGTTTAGCCCTCCCAATTTGCTCTTCGAGGAATTTCAAGCGGCGGCTTTTCCTTTCTTATACTCATTGAAGGTGTCAAGAAACCGCTCGACGTCTTTGTGCACGAGGCAGTGCGGCGTCCAAAAGCCGGGTTTTCAAAGCTCGGCACCGCGAATGCAAGTTTTTCCCGCAGGATGAACATGGCGGGATTCTACGCGCTCCGCTAATCCGCGGCAATCACAGAACCCCCTCTTCCGTTGACGGCAGGCTTCTCGTTTTTTCGGCCGGACATTCTGCGGATCGCAGATTTGCTGGAACGGGGCCGCGGGATTTTCTCTCTTGCGTCAACCATTAGCAGAAGGCGGGCGTTAAGGCTTGTGATTCGTTTGGAGTTGTGAAAATTGTGTCTACTTCGATGCAGTAGGCAAAGCGTTGCCGTTGTGAGCGCTGGACGGACGGTAACGGAAATGGCGATAGTCGCAACTCATACAACGGTACGGCTTTACTTGAAAAACCGAGCGTAGAACATGCTCGTAAATGCCCTTCATGTGGGACCTTGCTATGTACGAGCTACCACAACTAGGACATGCTAAACGCGTGGAACTTGAAAGGATATACCGCATCTGCATTCACCTTACTCTGCTGGGGGCATATAGATTAGCGCAAACGGGCCTGCGGAGTCATCTGCCCTTTCTTGTCAAAGTCTCCAGTCTCAGGCCCAGCCTGTGCCGAATCGGCCGCGTCAGGTTGAGGAGGGAAAACCAAGCGCTATAGAGCCACCCGCGCAGTTGGCGCGCCGGAAGGACCAGCCAGCGGGCAGGATTCGCGCGCAAACGGCCGGATTGCAGGACGTAGACCGAACTTCGCAGCGTGCGGAACTTGCGGCCATTCTCCAGCAGGCGGTAGTTTTCCTGCGCCTCTTCGCCTTGCCATACGCCGCTCTCGCCTTCCGGGTGGTACGAGTAATCGTGGTTCTGGTGAACGGCGCAAACTTCGCGGGAAAGGTCCACGACGGCCGCGCCGGCGGAAAGCGCGAACCAAATCAACCAGTTGTCCCAACCGGGGCGGCCAATCACAAATTCCGGAGCTTTCCGGTAATAGAGGCCTTTCGAGAAAACGAAGTAGTCGATCCACTGGGCGGGACGCTGTCGATTGGTTTGAAGAGCGAGGTGGCGAACGGCGTCCTCCCAACCTTTGCGCTGAAAATCCAGGGGCGCCTGGATGTCCACGTCCCAGCGGCGGCCGGCGAGCAGAAAGTTCTTCTCCATGCGGGAAACGGTTTCGACGCTACGGCGAAAGTCGCCCATGAGCAGGATGTCGCAATTCGCATAACAGAGAATGTCGTGGGTGGCGAGCTCCTGAGCCTGGTCAAAGATGCTGGCGAGATACTTTGTGCCGTAGCCGTTGCGGCGAACATCGGGGACGTAGCGAATGCCTAGTTCTCGGCAGACAGTGGCAGCACCTTCTTCGTTGCCGAAGAGGATGACCTCGACGTTCGGATGGAGACACTTCCAGCTTTGGAGGGCGTTGCGCTGGATGACGGCAACGTGGCCGGCGAAAGGCTTTGGCGTGGTAAAAAGGGTGAGCATGGTGTCCTTGGCAATGTACACCGCGGCGAACCAAAAGGGGAAGAACGGCGAAACACGCCAGCAGCTTTTGTAAGGATTGCCAAACAAAAGATTTAGCGCATACGTAACTTGGAGTGCTCTCCTCTTGCATGCGGCGGCGCACCGCCCGCAATGGCTCTCGCCGCGTCGGGGTGAGCAAAAAGCGACAACACGTCAACTGCTGCTTACCCGTGGCCGTGATGAGAGGCCGAGGCCGTGATGCCATCACGAGCGTAAATGGCTAGACCTGTTTCTTTGAAGCGATTTCGTTCAACAATTCCCAGACAGCCTGAGCGTTGCGGTCCCAGGTGTACGCCTCAGCTGTGCGGCGTGCGTTTTCTCCAACGCGAAGCCGGAGGTCAGGGTACTCGTAAAGGTTTTTCAGATGGCGCGCCAGCATGGCCGCGTCGTTGGGATCCTTAAGGACGAACCCATCCGCGCCGTCGGTAATGATCTGCGAAACGCCCGCATTGACAGAGGCAATCACCGGAAGCCCACACGCCATCGCTTCCAACACGGGCAGGCCGAACGAGTCCTCGCGCGTCGGGCTTACGTAAACGTCCACTGCGGCGTAAAGATGGATGGAATCGACGGAAGTGGTATCCCAGCGGCAACGGTCGCTTACGCCTAAGGCTCTCGCAGCCTGATAAAAGGAGGGGCCTGTGGCGTCCTGACCCGCGACCAGAAGATACAAGGGAAATTCCAAACCAGCTGCCATGGCAGCCAGGACCGTGGGGAGCCCTTTGTTACGCAAATCATTGCCAATCAACAATAGGACGAAATCATTTTTTCGGAAATTGAGGCGAAAACGTTCTTCCTCGCGAAGCGCGAGCCGCTTTTCGGGACAGAAATGGGCAACGTCGACGCCATTTGGGATCACGCGGACATCGTCGCGGCGAAAATAGTCTTTAAGAAGAGAAGCAGTCCGGCCGGAAACGGCCGCGAGAGACACTCTCTGGTTGGCATAGATGCGACGCTCCAGCCAGGTCAGAAAAGAATAGTAAGCCCGACGATGCAAATGTCGAAAAAGTCCTGAGATGCCCTGCCAATGTGATCCATCGGAGGCGAGCTCGCGAAGCCGGCGAAACAGCGCGTGGACCAGAACAACGTCGGCGTCAAAGCAATTGATGCCGGGAGACAGAACAAGATCGAAGCGCAGACCATTTAGTGTGCGATTCCACCACCGGCAAAATGCATTCGACAAGAGCCAGAACAGGAATTGCGCCAGATGGGGCCCCGGGATTGCCGGCACCTTGTGCCAGATAGTCTTGCCTTGCTCTTGGCCTCTGGAAGGCGCTGAGTGATTGGTTTTTGAATCAACAAGCTTTTGGTCAAGACGGAGATCCGCAACGCGCTGAGAGTAAAGGTGAATTTCACAATGGTAGTCGCGGGCGAGGCGATCGAGCAATTCAGCGAGGGCACGCTCCGTGCCGTGCCGGCGGTCCACGGAAGGTGAAACGACGGCGAGCTTCAAGTCAGCGCATCCAGGGCTTATGTCGGAGTTGATGAAGGGGTTGGTCAAGAGGCCGCTGAAGCGGTTGATGCAAGGACTGTTGAAACTGGGCGCCCGGTTGGACGGCAGCAAACTGCGCAGAGACAGCCAGTGTGGGCAGGCGAAACAGTATTCCCAGCAACAACCACAGGTAAGCGTTCATCACGAAATCCTGGTAAGGCTGCATTCCCGCATAGGTGAGGGGAAACAGGAGCAATCCGGCATACCAGAAAATCATAAAGGCGATGGGGAACCAGGGTGATCCCCTGAGGCTTTTCACCACGCGCCACGCCGAAAAAATAATGGCAAAGGACATCACGAGCCAGAGGAGGAGGCCCCCGATCCCCATTTCCACCACGAGCGTGCCGAAACCACTTTCTACCCCTGCGCCAACAGGTCTCGCGTGAAAGTATTTCGCCACGTATTGCGTGCCGAGGGAAGTGGTGCCGATGCCGTAGCCATAGGGCCAGCGTTCGCCGAACGCACCCAGGAAATTCCGAACGGGGTAATCCCATGTGCGATTCTGTAGCTCGCTGACGCTGCTTGTCGGAGACAGAGTCTCAGTATAAAAGGCCACACGGGAGAGCAGGGCGTCCGGAAAGAGGAAGAACAGCAGGACGATGCCAAGGGCGATGCCCAGGGCGGCGCGCTGAATGGTGCGGAGAACGCGTACGACTTCCCGCTGACGCCAGGGAGCGCCCCAAACAAAAGCAAGGGAGCCAACCAGAGCCGAACCGCCGCCCCACATTACGATCCCACGCGAGGAACCAAGAACGATAGCAGCGGCCGTCAAGGCAAGAATCAGAAAAGCAAAAGTCCGGCCTCGTCTGTGCCGAAGCAGGAGATAGCCGGCAAAGCCGAAGACCGAGAGCCAAGTTACCAACAGAAAATTCCCAAAGCGCCCGGTGCTCACGAACACCGAAGTAGGACGATAAAGGGTCAATCCGGAAAGAGGAGAGACCCGGTAGAGCGTGCTCAATTCGCGAATCTCATCGGCCGGGTTGGTGGGATTCAAAAACGTGTGGCCGAGAATGGCCTGCGTTATGCCCAGAGCTTCAATGACTACAGCCAATGTGAGGCTTACGAAAAAGAACCGCCGCAATTCAGCCTCCGAGTCAACCAGCGCGTAGCCAACCAACATCAGAGGGACGTACCAGAAGTACACCTTGAGGCCGAGAAGTCCGTAAACAATGTGCGTGGAGCCGGGATTAAAGACCTGGATTACTCCGAACCACACGAACAAAAGAACGGGGACCAGAAAGGGCGGGCGGAACCCGGTGACCTCCTTCCGGCGATAGGCCGCCAGAAAAGGGATGTAGACGACCAAGAGCAGGAAATCCTTGGCGAAATAAATCACCATGTTGTTGCCGAGGTATTTCCTGGCAAAATCCTCAAACAAAAGCCATGTCAGAAAAAAATACAGGCCTTTACGCCAGTCATTGAGGATGGCAATGACCAAGGAGCAAATCACAAGCGCCATCCCGACGAAAGCGAGCCCGGTCAAGTCCCCGGCGAGGATGTAGGTGGCAGCCTTGTAGACGGCACCAATGAAAAGAACAACGAACCCAAAAATGATGAGGGGATTGCGTCTGAGATTCCCAGGAATTTGCACCACGGAAATCATGCCGGGCTCGCTAGTATATGGCTCGTTAGATCCCACCGGTCGAGCCACTGTACGTCGTACGCCCATTTGCAAAGCAGGTCAGGAACAGGATTGAGAGCCACGTTCCCATCAAAATGGTGCAACTCGATCAGCATTTTGGGGCGATATTGGGATATCACCTCCCGTCCGCCAAGGAGGACCTCATATTCCGAACCCTCGACATCCATCTTAAGAAAATCGGGATGGAACTTGGAAGATGCACAGAAAGAGTCCAGCGTAATTGCTTTTACTTGCAGCGCTTTCGACTGGTCTAAGTGACAAATGGAGGCGTTCCCGGAGTTGTGTACTTCTTCCGGGACGTTGATGGTAATGTCGCCAGTTCGTGAATAGACGGCTTCTTGAAACAGCTGAACGTTGGGCAATTGATTCAGCTCGACGTTCCTCTTCAATAGAGCGAAGTTCGCCGCCGAGGGCTCAAAGGCCACAATGCGCCCGGAGGGACCCGTGAACTTAGCGAAGAGAAGCGTGTAGTAGCCAATATGCGCACCGACGTCAACAATCCTCATCCCTGGCTTTACCGCCGAGGTGACCGCTTGAACGACATCAGGTTCCCAAGTGCCGTACACAAAGCTCCGGAAGTGTTCCCAATCCGCTGACATGCGGTAGCCTTGGAGAGCCCCACGGCATGCAGCTACATCCGATTCAGGACGGGGCAAGCTATTGATGAAACGATGAACCAGCGTGGCCGCTCCTGAAGGCTTGTCTGGGCGGCCAATGATCGCGCGGCGCCATGAGACAGGCACCCAGCCAAGGAAACGGGGAATGAGGTCTTCAATCACTATTGCGTCCCGGCAACTTTCTTGTTGCTAAGCAAACGTCTCGATACACACGGGCATGCGTGTCTATCATAGCTCCAAAGGAAAACAATTGGAGCATACGCTGGCGCGCGCCCTGGCCTAGGCAGGTTGTGGTTGACGGGTCATCGAGAAGGCGCCCGACGACGGCGGCAAGGTCTGCCGCATCACCGGTTCGAAAAGTCAAACCTGTGCCGCCTAGCACCTCAACGAAAGCGCCAAGATCAGAAGCAACAACGGGCAGGCCCCGGACCATATTCTCTGCGACAACCATGCCGAAGACTTCTCCGCCCAGCGACGGAACGGCCACGGCGGCAGCCTGCGCGAGCGCGGCTTCCAATTGATCGTCATTCAGGCGGCCGGCGAAACGAATTTTTGCTTCAAGTTGAAAGTCGCGGACAAATTGTTCGAGCGCGGCGCGCTCCGGGCCGTCGCCGATGATAAGCAATTCAAAAGAGCGCCTTTGTTCAAGCAGAATCTTTGCCGCCTTCAGCAAAACATGCACGCCCTTGGTGGTCACCAAGCGGCCCAGGAAGACTATTACCGGAGTGTTTGACGGAGTAGCGATTCGCGAGATGGGCTGGCTTGCGGCGAGTCCATGCGGGACGGCGGTAATTCGCGGAAGTTGCAACAAGTCGCCCAGCCACCGCGTGGGAACAACATTTGCCGCAACCTGCGCGGAGAGGAAACGTCGCAGGAATGTAAGTAGCCAAAGCCTCCAGGAGGCAAAGCGGCCTTCGTCCGAATTGCAGCGCAAACATTCGCCATGGCGACCGGCCATGAAATGCCCGGGGCAAGGCGCGCCCTGCGGCTCGATAAGGAGCTGCCCGTTGGGGCAAATGGTTTGAAAGCCGTGGTGTTCGATGACCACGGGTCTTCTTGCAAGGAGGCCCAGCAACAGCGGCGCGAGCGCGGGCCCGGCGAGATGAACCACATCGGACGAGCGAATCAAGCGCCACAGTTGATGAAGCGCAGGCCGACGGACAACGCGAAAGGGAAGCACGCTTTCGTCGTAATTACCGGCCGGGGTTTGCGTCACCAGCGTGACTTGGAACTCGCTGCCGCCGTTTGCCTCGCGAAGTTCTGATAGCCCTTGCGACAGAGACAGAACAACCGTTTCGACGCCCCCAACGCTGGGAGCGAAAAAGTGGGAGTAGACCAGCAGCTTCATTCCGAAACTTGATGCGAACCGGGAGACGGCGACTCGCGTACAGATGCGTGAGAGAGCGGAGCAGATAGCGGTTTGCCGCGGCCGGCTCGCGCGCGTTCAACTGCGGAAAACACTGCGCCGACGTTTTCCCGGGGGGACCAAGTTTGCATACGCACGCGTGAATCGCGCCGTAGGGACAGGAGCCGCCCTGGGTCCGAAAAAACACGGCGAAGTAAAGAAGCGAGGGCTTCCACATCCCCGTGAGGAAAAACAAAATCTGGGGCGAGCGGCGTGACCAAATCGCGAGCCGCCCCGACGCAGTCGCTGACAGCCACGGAACAACCGCAAAGCATCGCTTCGTTTACCACCAAGCCGAAGGGCTCATATCGGGAGGGGAGGACCATGAGATCCGCAGAAGTGTACATAGCGGGAAGTTGGGACTGATTAAGGAATCCAAGGAATCGGACCCGTTCGCAAATCCCCAAAGAGGTAGCTTCTGCTTCCAACTGACTGCGGAGCGGACCCTCACCGATCATGATCAGGGTAGAGTCCGGGACCGCGGCCTTCGCAAAGGCCAGAAGTAAATCGGAGGGACGTTTCCACTCCTGAAGTTTTCCGCAGAAAAGAATCACTTTCTCGTCGGCATTGACTCCCCAAGAGCGGCGAACTGCCGCTCGATCCACTGCGCTAGACGCTGCGGTCCACCAGTCGTTGTCTACCGTGTTATGGAGAAGCGCTATGCGATGGGAGGGTATGCCGAGGGATTCCATCAATTCACGGCCGGCTGTGGAGACGACGATTACTTGACTCGCAAGGCGAAATAAAAGCGGCCAAAGCAATCTCTTCACTGCAACTTTCCAACGGCTGCCATCACGAGGCTCGAGCGTAAACGTATCGGTTCCAAAAAAAAATGGAACCCGGTGACTCGCCGCCGCAGCACGGCTGATCCAAAAGGCAGGCCGCTTATAACCGGTCAACGCTATGATGGCGTCGAAATGCCCATCACGAATAGTCTTCCAGAGGTCCCAGTTCCACGAGTCAGAGTCCCATTTGGCTTCGCCACTGGCCCGTTTCACGTCAACCCACTTATACCCGTCGAGAAGCGGTATATCCCACTTAACGTCTACCCCGAACTCGTGGTCGCGCGCAGCCTCCGCGCCGCGAAGACTACAATAGGCCACGGTAAGGTCGAGCCCGGGATGCCGGGCCATCTCGCGGAAATTCGCAGACGCGTATTGCACAGGATGAGAAGAAATAGCCAGGACGCGATAGCGTTGGTCGGGCATAGCCAGAGTCGTTTGTTATTGAGCGGCGGGGAGCAGCCGCAAAGTAGCCTCGGGTAGAGTATAACCCGCTTCGCAAGGGAGGCGGGGTATCCCATGCCATTTTTCGACTTATTTTCGTTTATCGCTTGACAAATAGTCCAAAGCTAGTATAATTGGTCTCTGCGATTTCGGACGCGGCTCTTCATAACCTGTCCAACTAAACCCCATGCGCCGCAACGAGGTCCCTGAAAACTCTGGCGCTACCTTCCTGACTGCCCGCGACAACTCCTATAACTCCTTCCGAATCACATCCTTAGCAGCCGCCGGCCACTTAACTCCAACAGAATCACATCCTTACAAAAAAAACTGGGGCAGGGGGTGCACACTCTATCGTCCTCCAGTTTTCCGTACATTCTTCCAAGTTCCGTATCCTCTAACCTCTTTCTTTTCAAACTCTTCCGAAAACTACCCGGGTGGGGGGTATCTGTTCCCATTTTGGGACTCGTGCTGCGGGCTGCGAGACACTCCACGCAAATCGCTCAAGCCAAATTCTCAGAAAGCGCGCAAGCCGTGAACGTCGGAACTGGATCACCTGAATTCAAGGAATCGTCTAACAACGCATACAGATTCCCTGTCCGAGGCGGGTATGCTAGACTAGGGCAGTTCCGCAGGGGTTTGCGGTTCACCGAAAGATTCCGCACTGGTGTCGTTCCCTTTGCGCGACCGTGAATGGGCGGCTTTGTGCGACGCCGTTGCGGCGCGAAATTACAATGAAACCGATGGCCCAGGCTAGCGCCAGGGCCAAGCGAAAAACGAGGATTTGTCATGTCCGGGCATTCAAAATGGGCCACGATTAAGCATAAGAAAGCGGCTACCGATGCGAAGCGCGGCCGCGTGTTCACCAGAATCATCCGGGAAATCTCCATTGCGGCGCGCATTGGCGGAGGCGATCCCAACTCGAATCCGCGCTTGCGCACGGCGATTCTCGCGGCAAAGAACGAAAACATGCCGAACGACAACATCGAGCGCGCCATTTTGCGCGGCACGGGCCAGCTCGAGGGCGAGCAATACGAAGAAGTGACCTTCGAGGGCTACGGGCCGGGCGGCGTGGGCATGCTCATTCAAGCGGTGACCACGAACCGCAACCGCGTGGTGGGCGAGTTCCGCCACTTGATGAGCAAGAACGGTGGAAACCTGGCGGAGGCGGGCGCGGTGGGATGGATGTTCCACCGCAAAGGCGAGATTTCGGTGCCCAAAGAAGCGGCAAGCGAAGACAAATTGCTGGACCTGGTGCTGGATGCAGGCGCGGAGGATTTGAAAGACGATGGCTCCTCCTGGTATATCGTCACGCCGCCGGAGGCCCTGGAAAAGGTGAAAGACGCGTTGACGAAGGCGGGAATCACGCCGGATTCAGCGGAAGTTGGAATGGTGCCCCAGAATTACATCAAGCTGACTGGGCCGCAGGCTGTGCAAATGGTTCGGCTGGTGGAAGCGCTGGAAGAACACGACGACGTACAGCACGTGTACGCCAACTTTGACATTGATGAGTCCGAGATCCAGGCGGCGGTGGGCGCGAACTAAAAGAAGTCTTAGGTTCTTAGTACTAAGTTCTAAGTCAGAAACTCCATCAGAAGTTGCGGCCATTGCGGAAACGCAGCGGCCGTTTTCATTTGCGGGCGTCCTGAGTCAGGGAAGGTGCTTGAGCTGACTGCCGCTGCTCAGTGTCCAGAATCGAACGGATCTTGCGCGCAAGCACCGGCAACGAAAAGGGCTTCGAGAGGAATGCAAAATTCGGATCATGGCCGCCATGGTGAACGATGGCGTCGGCGGTGTAGCCAGAGACGTATAGCACGCGGATCCGG
>Ga0070730_10006239_pt1 | contig 10217 bp, 10 predicted proteins | sample Coa_R1_3_FD_66447 | JGI IMG/M metagenome (GOLD analysis project Ga0070730, IMG submission 66447) | Surface soil microbial communities from Centralia Pennsylvania, which are recovering from an underground coalmine fire - Coalmine... | ecosystem: Environmental > Terrestrial > Soil > Unclassified ... | reverse complement strand
GAGTCTCCATGCATGACCACCGCCTTCCTTCCGGACAGAACGAACTGATTGCCGGACGGTCTGGCAGTGGTCGAGACCCGCGCAAGGTCGAAGCGGCTGTCCGGCTCGAGCGCCGCCAACGCGACCCGTCGCGATCCCGTGGCGATCTGCTGCAGCAGTTCGCTGCGCCGGGGCCAGGCGCGCTCGGCGTTGAGCAGCGCGACGGCAATGACCGCGGTACCGACATACGGATCGACCACCAGTGCGCGGCCGAAGGCCTGCATGATCAAGAGCGTCTCCACCGCGCCGCCGCCCAAACCGCCGTCCGCCTCGGCGATGTTGAGGCTGAGCACGCCCAGCTCCGCCAGCTGCCCCCAGTTCGTCTGCGCCTGTCGATGATCGGCAGCGTAACGGCGAAAGTCCTCAAAGCGATAGCTGCTTTCCAGCCATCGGCCCACGCTGTCGGCCAACATGCGCTGCTCGTCGTTGTATTCGAAGTCCATTGCTTAGAACCCGAGCACCGACCTGGCGATAATATTTCTCTGCACGTCGTTGGTGCCGCCATAAATGGAGACCTTGCGCAAATCGAAGTAGAGCGCGGCCACGCCGTTCAGGTGGGTTCCGCCGGCGGTTGCGCCGGTAAAGCCGGGTTCGAGTGCCTCGCCGACGAATGGAAGCGCATATGGACCGGCAGTCTCCATGAGAAGCTCGGCCAAATCTTGTTGGATCTCCGAACCGCGAATCTTGAGCATCGATGCCTCGACCCCGATCGGAGTGCCGGATCGCTGCGCCGAAATCAAGCGCATCAGCGACCACTCGTGGGACAAGAGCTCGATCTCGAGCTTGACGATCCGGTCGCCGAACCGTACATCGTCTAGCAGCGGACGCCCGTGCTTCGTTTGCCGCCGGCCATAATCTTTGAGACTCGCGAGCAGCCGCTTGCACATGCCGATGCCGGCGATATTGGTACGCTCGTGGCCGAGCAGAAATTTAGCGATGCTCCAGCCTCGATTCTCGTCGCCCACCAGATTTCCCGCGGGGATCCGCACCTCGTCGAGAAACACCTCGTTCACCTCGGCGCCGAGATCCAGCGTGCGGATGGGCCGCACGCGCACGCCTGGGGACTTCATGTCGATGAGCACGAAGGAGATGCCTTCCTGCGGTTTGCCGTCGCTGCGGGTGCGTACGAGGCAAAACATCCAATCCGCGAACTGCGCAAGCGTCGTCCAGGTCTTCTGCCCAGTGATGACATAGCTCTCGCCCTCGCGGCGCGCACTGGTCTTGAGCGATGCGAGATCCGATCCGGCACCGGGCTCGGAATAGCCCTGACACCACCAGTCCTCTAAGGTGATGATGCGCGGCAGAAAATGCGCTCGCTGCGCCAGCGTACCGTACTTCATCAGCACTGGGCCGATCATCGACAAGCCGAAGGGTATTTGACGGGGGGCGCCGGCCTTGTAGCACTCGTCATCGAAGATCGAACGTTGCACTGCAGTCCAGCCGGTGCCGCCATATTCTTGGGGCCAGCCCGGTGCGCCCCAGCCCCGCGCAGCCAATATTCGCTGCCAGCGCACGTAGGGTTCGCGACCCAAGTGTTTGAACGCCAGGACGTCGTCGCGAATATCCGTCGGTAAGTGCTCGGTCAGAAAGGTCCGTATGGATTGACGAAATGCCTGGTCTTCGGGGGACTCGGATAGATTCATGTCGCTCCCCGCCCCTACCGGCCGGTGAAATGCGGCGCACGCTTTTCCATGAAGGCGCGCTTCCCCTCTTGGAAGTCCTCGCTCACATTGGCGCGCAGCATTTCATCGCTATCGGTGAGCAGCGCCTCGTGCAGCGATTGAAAAGGCAATTCCCACAACTGTCGTTTGATCACCCGCGCCGAGCGCGGCGAGACGAGTTCGGCCAGTTCCTTGGCATAAGCATACGTCACCGCGCGGAGCTGCTCTGCCGGGTGAATTTGATTGACGAGCCCCAGGCGCAACGCCTCGGCGCCCCGCACCTTGCGCCCTGACAGCAATAGATCGAGCGCGTTCGCGTGTCCCGCGACACGATTTAATATCCAGCCCATGCCGTATTCGGACGCGAGACCGATCCTCGAAAAGGCAGTCGTCAGGGTGGCCTCATCTGACGCGAAACGCACGTCGCAGAACAACGCATGGACCAACCCCAGACCCGCCGCCGCACCGTTCAGCATGGCGATGATCGGCTTCTGGATCGCGGGAAAGTACGCCGCGCGGCTCTGAAAATCCGGACGCCTGCTGAAGTCGTAGGGACGCGGCAGCTTGTCGAGGAGCTGACGCGGGTCGGTGCTCTTGAATCCAGTCACATCGCCGCCGGCACAAAACGCGCGCCCCGCGCCGGTGAGCACGATGACGCGAGCGGCATCGTCCGCTGATGCCGCCCACATCGCGGCGTGCACCTCCGCCGCCATGGTATCGGTCCACGCATTCAGCTGCTGTGGACGATTCAGCGTGATCGTGGCGATGTGATCCTTGCACTCGACGATGATCTCTTGGTGCGCCATGGTGACCTTTGGGTCGATTTAGATGACCTGCTCGAGGCGTAGCCGCTCAATGCGCTCGTTGGATATCCCCAATTCGCGCAAAATCCCATCCGTGTGCTCTCCGAGCGCGGGCACCGCATCCATCCGCGCGTCGACACCCCGCAGCATGGCGGGCGGCTTCAAGGCCGGAACGGGGCCTGCCGGCGTGTCGACCGACGTCCAACGCTCGCGTGCGGCGAGCTGCGGGTGCGCCCACACCTCCGCCACCGTGTTGATGCGCGCGTTGGCGATGCCGGCGGCATCCAAGCGGGCGACGATCTCGCTCGCATCGAGAGCGGCGAAGACCTCGAGAATGATCGATTCGAGTTTCGCGCGGGCCCCCACACGGCGCGCGTTGCTGGAGAACTCCTCCGCCCTCGCCCAATATGGAGCCCGTAGGACTTGCTCGCAAAAAATCACCCACTCGCGCTCGTTCTGTAGGCCCAACATGACGAGACCGCCGTCCCCCGCTTTGAACGGACCGTAGGGATAGATTGTCGCATGCGCGGCGCCCGTGCGCGGCGGGGGCGGAGCACCCTGATAGGCGTAATACAGCGGAAAACTCATCCACTCCACCGAGCTCTCCAAGAGCGACACGTCGATGTGCGTGCCGCGGCCGCTGCGTTCGCGCTGCAGCAACGCCGCCAGAATGCTGCTGTAGGCATACATACCGGCGGATATGTCCGCAATCGATATGCCAGCCTTGCAAGGCTCCTCCGGCGTGCCGGTGATTGCGAGAAAGCCGCACTCGCTTTGGATCAAGAGATCGTAAGCCTTCTTCTCGACATACGGCCCCGAATTGCCATACCCCGAGATGTCGCACACGATCAGCCGAGGGTGGCGCTCGACGAGATCTTCGAAAGCGAGCCCGAGGCGCCGCGCCGCGCCGGGGGCGAGATTTTGCACCAACACGTCGGCGCGTGCGACGAGTTCTCTCAGGATGCCGCGCCCCTCCGCATTCTTCACATCCAGGGTGATGCTTTCCTTCGACCGGTTGGTCCAAACGAAGTGCGATGCCAGTCCTGCGACCCGGGCATCGTAGTGCCGCGCGAAATCACCACTCCCGGGGCGCTCCACTTTGATCACACGGGCGCCGAGATCCGCCAGCTGGCGGGTGCAAAACGGCGCGGCGATTGCATGTTCTATGGCGACGACCGTGATACCGTCGAGGGGACGCGGCACTGTCGCCGGTTCAGAACGAGCGTGGAAGTCCAAGCACATGTTCGGCGATGTAGGAGAAGATCAGATTCGTCGAGATCGGCGCCACTTGATAGAGGCGCGTCTCGCGGAACTTACGCTCGACGTCGTATTCGCTGGCGAAACCGAATCCCCCATGCGTTTGCAGGCACACGTTCGCGGCCTGCCAGGACGCCTTGGCGGCCAGATACTTCGCCATGTTGGCCTCAGCACCGCAGGGCTTGTGAGCATCGTAGAGCTCGCAGGCCTTGAAGCGCATGAGGCTCGCGGCCTCGACATCGATATACGCCTCGGCGATCGGAAACTGCACGCCCTGATTGCGCCCGATCGGGCGATCGAATACCACGCGTTCGTTTGCGTATTTGCTGGCGCGATCCACGAACCAGTAACCGTCACCGATGCATTCGGCGGCAATCAAAGCGCGTTCGGCATTCAATCCATCCAGTATGTACTTGAAACCCCTGCCTTCCTCGCCGACGAGGTTTTCGAGAGGAATTTCCAAGTTGTCGAAAAAAACCTCGTTGGTTTCGTGGTTCACCATGTTCGGGATCGATCGCAGCGTGATGCCGTTGCCGATGGCCGTACGCAGATCCACGATGAACACCGACATGCCCTCGGACTTGCGTTTCACTTCGGCCAACGGCGTGGTACGGGCGAGCAGCAGCATCAACTCCGAATGCCTGACGCGCGAAATCCAGACCTTTTGACCATTGACCACATAGCGATCGCCTTTGCGCACCGCCACAGTTTTGAGCTTGGTAGTGTCCGTGCCGGTGGTCGGTTCGGTCACCGCCATCGATTGCAATCGCAGTTCACCCGACGCGATCTTGTTCAAGTAGTGCGTCTTTTGCCGCTCCGACCCGTGGCGCACGAGAACGTTCATCACGTACATCTGCCCGTGACAGGCGCCGGAATTGCCGCCCGCACGATTGATCTCCTCCATGATCACCGAAGCTTCTGCGAGGCTCAGTCCCGATCCGCCGTATTGCGGCGGAATCAGCGCCGCGAGCCAACCCGCCTTGGTCAGCGCGGTGACGAACTCGGCGGGATACCCCCGCTCGGCATCCACTTTGCGGAAATACTCGTCGGGAAACTCGGCACAGAGAGCACGAACGCCGCCGCGGATATCTTCGTACCCATCGGGCGGGTTCATTCCATTACTGCGGCGGTCGCAAGCCGCCGTCGGAGCGGACGCGGGCTCGACGTGGCGCCACCCGCATCACCATCCGTGCGGGTCAGCCCTGAGGCGCGCGCGCCAATATCGGCGATGATGGGCCTTAGCTCGGCTAGTCGGGGCTGTAGACGCTCCGCCGGGGCACCCACGGCGATGGCGGCGGCAATGTTGCCGTCGGCGCCGAAGACCGGCGCGGAAATAGCCGCGGAATCCGGAAACATCTCGCCGATACTCACTGAAATATGGGTCTTGCGTATGCGCTCCAGTTCCTCGCGCAGCGCTTTCTGAGTGGCGATCGTGCGCGGTGTGCGTGCCTGCAGTTTCGTCGTCGAGATATACATGTCCTGCCACTCCTTGTCGGCAAAGGCGAGCAGAACCCGTCCAGCGGCGGTTGCATACAGTGGCCGCACCGCGCCGACCGGGACGGAATAGCGCACCGAATGCGGACTGTCTATTGCGTCTACATAGGTGATGACCTTACCCGCGCGATCGAGCACCCCGAGGTAAACAGACTCGTGCGAGCGCAGCGCGAGTTCTTCGAGGAAAGGACGCACCACATTGGAAAAATTCCAGACCGACATGATAGTGCCCGCCAGGCGGAAGATCGAGGGTCCCAGTCGATACTTGCCGGCCTCGAAATTGAGGTGCCCGGTGGACACCAGCGGCCGCAGCAGATTGAGCAGGCTGCTCTTCGGCGACTTCAAGACGGCGTTGAGTTCGGCGAGCCCCAGACCATCCTTCGGCGACCTGGCCAGTGCATCGAATAGACCCAGCAGGCGCATCAGCGAGCGCGGTCCGGCCACTTCACGTGGCGCGGGGACGGGGGTGCGGGCTTTGGGCATGGTGGTCGAACCTTTGATGTGAATGCTGTTCTTATATTAGTACGTCGTTCGCATATGTGTCTACCCATGCGAGCGCGGAGTGTGCCGGACAGGAAGGCAGGCTGAGCCGCCGCCCATTCGCCCATATTTGAATGGGATTCGAAAATATAAACGACCAATCGGTGCTAGTCAATCCAATCTCTGGAGGCCCCATTACCGCAACTGCGGCAAGATCGGCGCAATTTTTCGGCGCTCTCGGACAAATTCGAGCAAACCGGAGAGGTTCTCGAACCGCGCCATTTCCTCCAATATCGTTCGGGTCGGCAGCCGGAGCTGCAGCCGCTCCTCAGCGTGCTCTTCAAGTGCGCGCGCGGCGCTCAGCCACAACAAATCCGACATCTCTTCGCCTGCAAGGGATGCCTCCTGACCCGCCGGGGCAGCGGCGACAAAAAATCGCGTGTCGAAGCGGCGCGAGCGTTCGATTGGCGTGATCCAATGACTGAAGTAGGTCAGCTGGTCCACCGCAAGATGCCAGCCTTGTCCCGCACAGAGCGCTCCGAGATCGAGCCGGCCGGCATGCAGTTCCGCGCGCATGTGCTGCAATTGATGAACTTGCCTCGCGCCAGCGCCGATGAGTCGATCTTCACAGTCGTACGCGAATAGAATTCCGCACTCCTCGAAGCACTCCCGCACCGCAGCGACGAAGAATTGGAGACCGTCGCGCGGCATGCCGAGGATCTCACTCGCTCGTGCGTCCTGCAGATTTGCACACAGGCCGTACATACGTTCCCCGGCGTCCGCGGCGTCGAGCGAACCTCCGGCGAACACATAGGCATCCGGCATGAACCGTGAGCGCGCATGGCGCTTCATCAACAAGATTTCCGGCGCATCCGCCCCTGCGCGGACCACGATGAGCGTGGAAGCGAGGCTCGGGACGACCGGCGTATCGACCATGAGATGTCCTATTTGCGCGGGCAGTAGTACATCGGCGACAAGCGTGCGGTGATGGGGCTGTCCGGCGCGTAGGAATGACAGGAACCGATCAGGGCGGGGCGCGTCGGACCAGGTGACCCTCGACGTCGATGAGGCCATCCTCGCGTAGGTAGCCCTCGCAGGTGATGGTGCGTCGGGTCAGGAATCTACGGGTGGCTGGTGTTGAAAGCGGCATGGGATCCTCGAGCGAATTGGCAGGGGCTGCTGCGCGCCCGCGCTAAGAAAGTTCCACTAATCCATTATTGAGTACGATGGCATCGCGCGCGGCAATCCTCGCGCGAAAGTAAAAGGAACTCGAGTCGCGCGGCCAGAACTGAAACCTGATCGTCTCGCCGGGAAATACCGGCGTCGTGAAGCGCACGGCCATCGACTTGATGCGCGAGGAATCGTAGCTGGCGAGGGCTTTGAGAACCGCGTGCGCCGCCATGCCATAGGTGCACAGTCCGTGCAATATAGGCCGCGGAAACCCCGCTGCGCGTGCAACGTCGGGATCGGCATGCAAGATGTTGTAGTCGCCGCTCAACCGGTAGATCAGCGCTTGCCTTTCCAGGGTCGGAAGTTCAATTTCTAACTTCGGGGCGCTGTCGGGCGGAGCCGCCAATGCCCGTGGGGGCGGATCGCTGTTTCCAGAAGCCGCGCTGTAGCCGCCGTCGCCTCGTAAGAATGTGCCGTGCACGACTTCCGCGAGCAGTTCCCCGCTCGCCTGATCGCTGATCTCGCGTTTGATGACTGCGATGGCGCCTTTGCCCGCGCCTTTGTCCGTGATCGATATGACGCGATTGCGCGCGATGACCGTGCCACTCGGCGGCAACGATTTGAACAGCCGAATCGCTTGCTCACCGTGCACCAGTTTGACCCAGTCGGCGCCCGTTCGCTCATCACGCCACCAGAATCCCGGACTTCCCAGAACGGTGCACATCGTGGGCACGGTCTGCAGATCCCTTTCGTAGACGAAGCGCAATTGGTCGCGGTCGAGCGGGTCCGCTCCCATGCCGATGCCCAGCGCGTACAGCATCGAATCGCGTATCGCGTACTTCTGAACGATCTCGCCGAAATCCCAATTCTTGATGGCATCATAATTCAGCATCTCAGCCGGCCCCTCAAGAATGACCGACGGTGTTCGGGGAGCCTAGAACGAGGACCGCCTCGCTCGATAACTCGCCGCCATTGCCGTGCGACACAGCAATATCCACGCCGGCCACCTGCCGCTCGCCGCATACCCCCATGATTTGCTGAGATGCTTCTACCATCGTGAACAACCCATACATCCCCGGATGCGTGCAGGACAGTCCTCCGCCGTTGGTATTGACGGGCAAGACTCCGCCGGGAGCGATGGCCCCGTCAGCAACGAAGCGCCCACCTTCCCCGCGCGGACAGAACCCCATGTCTTCGAGAAATAGAATGGTGTTGATCGTGAACGCATCGTACAGTTCGACGACATCGACCTGTGGGGGCTCGATCCTCGCCTGCGCAAACGCACGTCGTGCGGCTGCCGCCGTACCTGTCACGGTGAGGTCCGGCATCAGCGCGATCTCGCGGTGCGTGGTTTCATGTGCGGCGCCGAGCAGATACGCGGCGCGCGGGTTTAACTCGCGTGCACGATCGGCACGCATTATGACCACGGCCGCAGCACCGTCGGTCACCAAACAGCAGTCGCGAATGCCAAAAGGATCGGCGACCATGCGCGCGGCGAGGTAGTCTTCCATCGTCAATTCATCGCGCATCGTCGCCTCTGGATTCAGCCGTGCCCACTTCCGTGCCGCGAGCGCGACTTCACCCAGCTGGCGCTTGGTCGTTCCGTACTGGTGCATGTGTCGTGCCGCTGCGAGGGCGTAGGACGATATGGGGCGCAGCGGCTTATAGGGCGTCTCCCACGGCGATGGCCTCGATGTGCTGATCAGCTTGCCGGCCGCACTTCGCTGGTCGCTCCCATAGGCGATCAACACCACGTCGCATTGTCCCGCTTCCAATGCCAGCGCGGCAATCGACGCCTGAATCTGAAAAGAAGACCCGCCGGTGCGCGTGTTGTCCATGAAGCGCGGCTGAATCCCCAGGTATTCGGCGAAATTGAGCGTGCTCAACGTCTCGTCCATCACGACGATTGCGAGACCGTCGACATCCTTCGGTTGCAAGCCGACCTGCGCGAGCGCCTTGATACTGGCATGTGCGGCGAGATCGAAACTGCTGAAGCCCGGTGTCGTCCCGATCCCGAACGTGGCAGCCGCCACGATAGCCGTGCGCCCACGGGGAAAGGCATCCTGCATCACATCACCGGCTCGAAGACGACCAGGGGGCCCCCGTCTTCTCTGATGATTTTCGCCTTCACGCGCATCCCGATCCGCACGCTCTGCGGCGGCGCGTTCTCCACGCGGCTCATCATGCGCACGCCTTCCGCCAGGTCGATCAACGCGAGATTGTAGTCGGCCTTCGGCGGCCTTTGCCGAATCACAGTGGTCGCATAGACCGTGCCGAGGCCGGACGCCTGAACCCATTCCAAATCGGTACTGCCGGTTCCAGGGGCCGCGACACGCGGATAGAAGATGAACGCGCCGCTGGACTTGCAACGTTGGAGCATGAATTCGCCCCGCTCCAAGAAAGCCAGGTAATCCCGTTCAGGATGCATGGCTCACCCGTGCATGGCGAGGCCGCCGCTCACACTCACCGTCTGGCCGGTCATGAAACCGGATGTCGGCGAGGCAAAAAAACACGATCGCATTGGCGCCGTGGTAGCCATTGAGCAACCCTGTTCCACTGCTTCTGCCATTTACCGCTTCTCCCTCGCCGCATTGCGCTCGAGGAACGCGCCGATCAGCGCCTGTGTTTGCGCGGATTCCAACAGAGCGCCGCCCAGATCGCGTTCCAACGTGTATCCCGCCGCCGAACGATCGCCCGCGGCCGCAATGCAGCGCTTCGCTGCACTCTGCGAATGCGCCGGCAGTTGCGCGATGCGTTCGACGATCGCGCGCGCTTCATCTTCCAGGCGCGCGCGCGGGAAGCTCCAATCAACCATGCCCAAGGAATGAGCAGTCTTGCCGTCGACGGGTTCGCAGCCGAGAATCACGCGGGCCGCCGTGCCGCGCCCGCAGAGCTGCGTCAATCGTTGCGTGCCGCCGGCCCCCGGCAACAGACCGATGCCGACCTCCGGCAGCCCGATCTTGGCTTCTTCGGCCGCGATGCGCAGATCGCAGCTCAGAGCCAATTCGTAGCCGCCGCCCATTGCCGCACCGTTGATCTCACACACGCTCACTTGACTTAAGCTTTCGATGCGCAGATACAATTTCTGCAGACGCTCGATGTATGCGGTGAGCGCGGCGGTCGGCGACGGCGCATCTTTCCAGGAACGGATCAAATCGAGATCCGCGCCGGCCGCGAATACCTTATGAGCGCTGCGCACGTGCAGGACCTGCCAATCATCGCGCTGCGCGAGGCGGTCGAGAATCGCGTGAAACTCCGCGATCATGGTGTCGTCGATCGCGTTCACGGGCGCCCGCGAGAGCGTTGCGACGGC
>Ga0070730_10006238_pt1 | contig 10217 bp, 11 predicted proteins | sample Coa_R1_3_FD_66447 | JGI IMG/M metagenome (GOLD analysis project Ga0070730, IMG submission 66447) | Surface soil microbial communities from Centralia Pennsylvania, which are recovering from an underground coalmine fire - Coalmine... | ecosystem: Environmental > Terrestrial > Soil > Unclassified ... | reverse complement strand
CAATAGCGCCCGCGCTCCTCAATGAGCAGATCGGCTCCGGAAAGAACACGGTCGCCGATGATTTCCCGCCGCATGGCCGCGAAGTCGGGATACTTGCGTGGTTTTGCGGGCTCTGGAACGATGCGGGCGATCACACGGTTGCGCTCGCGGAGTACAACTGTCTTGCCGGAGCGCAGCCAGCTTTTCAGCCGTTTGGTATCCCTGAGTTGACGAATGTTGACGCTGGGCATAAATAGACTGTGACACATTTTGTGTCACATCGTCAAGAGCGATGGATCAGCGGGAGGGATGACATTTGCGAATGACGGACCCTCCCAAGCATAGTCATTCCCGCGAAGGCAGGAAGCCACCTCCCCTTCCTCCCCGGAATAGAAGAAGCTGGACCTCCGCCTTCGCGGGGGTGACAACGAAGATCGTCAGTCATTCCCGTCTCCTGGTCATTCCCGCGAAGGCGGGAATCCAGAGGGCACGCTCCAGCGGGCCCCGCACCAGACGGTGCGAGGGCGGGAATGGCCCGTCAGCCGACGGGTCTCGAAAGGAATCCAATTCCAAATGTCGCCAACACCGACCGAACAGTTTGTTGAAAAACGCGTTAGCTCTTGATTTGCCTTGCACTCTCGTCCCAAACCGCCGCGCTCTTATTAAAGTAAGAGTAGTTCGCCATGTGGATGGCGATGGCGGCGTTGTTGCCGAACTCGGCATCCTCAACGGGCTGGCGCCGCGATTTGACCGACTGGAAAAAATTCCACAAATGATCGCGGGTATCGTCATAGCCAGGAGGCGCGTGGAAATTTGTGGCCGAGTCAACCTTTTGGCTGGCCGGTTTCGGCTGGTGCTCTTCGCGCCACTTTTGGGCGTACGCCGAGCGCATGGCGCTGGGCCACGCGGGAGTGCACGGGCTGTGCTCAAGCCCATCCTGCACGCCGACGCTGAGCGAGCCGGGATTTTCAACCCCGTGAATTTCCAGGATCCCATGGTCGCCCATAAAGCGGAAGCCATTCTCCGTTTCGGTGTTCAGCGTAACGCGCAGCGTGCAACTGAAGTCGCCGTAATCATAGACCGTGGTCATCACGTCAGGAACATCGCGCCCATCGTTCCACCGGTAGAGGCCGCCCTGGGTGAACGCGCGTTTGGGCGGCGCGGTGATGCCCATCACGTAGTGGATGCCGGTAAGATGGTGGATGCACAGGTCGCCCGGAATGCCCTCGCCATAATCCTGGAAGGCGCGCCAGCGAGCCCAGCGCGTCGCGTCAAAAGGCCGCTTGGGGGCGGAGCCGAGCCAGGTATCCCAGTTAACAGTTTGCGCTGAAAGGTCGGGCGGAATGGAATACCACCACGCGCCGCAGTGGCTGTTGCGTCCCATGGTCGCTTCCACCAGGCAAACCTTGCCGATGGCGTGCCCGGCGAGCAATTCTTTCGCCTTGGAGTAAACCACCGAGCTTGGTTCCTGGCTGCCAATCTGCACGATGCGATTATTTTTTTTTGCCGCGTCGATAATTTCAAAACCTTCCTCAACCAGATGCGTCATCGGCTTCTCGCAATAAATGTCTTTGCCCGCCGCGCAGGCGTCCACAATGATCTGCTTGTGCCAATGGTCAGGCAGCGCCGCGACAATGCAATCGATATCCTTATTGTCGAGCAACTCCTGGTAGCGGGCGGTGATGGCGGCAGGCTTATCTTTCAGGATTTCTTTGGCCAGCGTCCGGCGGCCTTCGTAAAGGTCGCAGGCGGCCACACACTCGACCCCGGGCAGACGAATCGACGTGTTAAGCAGGCCGGCGCCCCTCATGCCCACGCCAATCATGCCGAACCGAACCGTGTCACTGGGCGCAACGGGCGCGAGCGCAGCGGCCGCCGCCGGGCCCGAACCCAGCAAGTAAGAATGCGCGGCAATCGTGGCGCCGGCTGCCGATTGCATAAAGCCGCGACGGGACAAAGTTCTGCGTTTCATATTAAGAATCTCCTTGTAAGGGCGAAATGAGAAAATAGAAATTGGAAACTAGAAAATGGTAAGTCGAAATCCATGGCAAGTTTTTAATTTCTAACTTCCAGTTTCTAATTTCCAGTTTCGAGTTTCTGATTCCCAGTTTTCAGCCTGATGCTATTACTCTGAGTTGATGCTGGCAAGTGGAATCGAGAGTCATAAACACTTTCCCGTTGCCCGGGCGATGCCTTTGATTTGACAGTATTACTTTTTCAAGTTATTGTAATACCTGCTTCTGAGGATCGTTTATGAGGACGTCGCAGTTAACAGTGAAAGGACAGATTACGTTACCCAAGGCAATCCGCGAACGGTTTCGATTGCGGCCCGGGGATCGAGTGGCCTTGGAGCCGGAGGCGGACGGAATAAAGGTCCGGCCGGTCCACCGCACGATCCTGGACTGGGCAGGGAGCCTGCGCTCGCCCGGGCGCGCCCTCTCCGATGATGCCATCCGGAAGCGTGTTCGCAAGATGCGAGTGCAAAGGCAGGCGGGAATCCACGATCATGGCCGATGACGTCCTGGTGGATACCAACGTTATTCTGCGCCTGCTCCGCGCCGACCATCCGAGCCACGCGGCCGAGGCACGGCGCCTTTTTGAGCAGGCGCGAGAGGGAAAGCTGCGCTTGGTTGTTTCCACTATGGTCGTCGCCGAAGTGGTGTTCGTGTTGCAGGGCTTCTATGGACTCGATCGTGCCGAAATTGCGCAACTCATCAAAGATCTCGCCGCCACTCCCAACGTCGTCCTGCTCGAATCGAGCACCGTCATCCGCGCTTCAGAGATCTTTGGCGCGCACGGCATCGACTTTGCGGACGCCTATCTCGCCGCGCTGGCCCGTGAGTCAAAAACGCTTACGCTCGCAACTTTCAATAAGCGCGATTTCCGCCGGTTTGCGTGGCTCAAATTGATTCCGTGAGCGTCGGAAGCCTTCGTGACGCGTAAATGCCGCCCTATCAGACATCGGAAGGTCGTGTCCTTGCGCGCAGCGCCTTGGACTGCGGGAGCGCGAGCTCCCGCCTTTCCTTTGGCCAGCTTGCTGGCCGTCCCCTTGACTTTGGATCTGTGCAGGAAGGACAAGCGCGAGCAAGCTCGCTCGAACAAAGCGGTAGCTTCGCTACCGCAGTCCAAAGCGGCTACGGTGGTTCCTGCCTTAGCCCATTCCCACTCCGGCTGTGCATTCACGCACTGGCCGCAAATCACCGGCTCATTTTCAACTTGCTTTTTCCACGTTCGATCCTAACAATAGTTGAAACGATGAGTGTCTTAACCGAAGCCACAATAGAAAGAAAGCCGCAGATCAACGTGCGGCGCTCGCTCTCCAAACTTCTATCCACAGACCTTGACTTCCACCAGGACGCAAGTAATTACGCCAGCCACGCTCTGCACGCCTTTGCGGCGAAATTCCCCCCACAATTGCCTCGGGTTTTTATTGAGGGGCTCACTGTTAAGGGCGAGACCGTCATGGACCCCATGATGGGGAGCGGAACCGCGATTGTCGAGGCATTCCTTTGTGGCAGGCGGGCCGTTGGATTCGATATCGATCCTCTCGCCCTCATGATATGCAGGGTGAAGACCCATCCGGTTGACTTGCTGGAAGCAACTTGGGCGGGAAAACGAGTGCTGAGTTCTGCCGTTAAGCTCTTGCAGCGCGCCAGCCGCCTCGAACCTGCAATGGGGGAACGGTTTTCCCCTGCCAGCGTGGAATTCATTAATTACTGGTTTGGGAAGCAGTCTCAGCGCGAACTCATGGCACTCCTCTTGGCCATCGAGCGGGAGCGTTTGACGCAACCTCTCGTAGATTTCATGAAGGTTGTGTTTTCTTCAATCATCATTACAAAATCAGGTGGCGTGAGCCGTGCTTATGACTTAGCTCATACACGTCCGCATCTCCTCGAGGGCAAGCCTTACAAAGACGCTATTAAGCTTTTCGAGGTGCGACTCAATAAATCTGCCGCCCTGTTGTCGCAGCTTCCCTCGAATGGAAAGCATGTGGAAATTCAGCAACACGATTGCCGGCGGCGGTTGCCATTGGAGGAGGGGTCTGTCCAACTGATCGTCACTTCGCCGCCTTATGCCAACGCAATCGACTATATGCGAGCACACAAGTTTGCGCTCGTATGGTTCGGTGAAGACATTGACGACCTGAGCACCCTTCGGTCGACTTACATAGGCTCGGAGAAAACGGGAGTGTCTGTCACCCCCGATCTCCCCGAGTCCGTTTGCCGAGTTGTCGAGAGGCTCGAAGCAATCGACAGCAAGAAAAGCCGAGTGCTCGCGAAGTATTTTGCAGAAATGCGGCTTGCACTCCAAGAAATGTTCAGAGTCCTTGAGCCCGGACGCTGCTGCATCGTCGTGGTAGGGACTTCGACGATGAGGGGCCAGACAATCAAAACGCATGAACTCCTTGGTGACATTGGCAGCGAGATCGGTTTTGAAATCGAGGACATCGCGGAAAGAAAGCTCGACCGAAATCGCCGAATGATGCCAGCGGCTTTTCGCCGGAATCATAAATCACAAATCGAGAGCAGAATGCACGAGGAGTACATCATCGGACTCTTCAAACCCTTGCGCTGAAAACCTCAAGATAAACATGCCTACACGCATAGAAACACTCACCGCGGTAACCCAAATCTTTAATTCATCCACTTTTCACGGCGGAAAACCTGCGGCGGCTACGGCCTGGTCTGGAATCTACCAAGCATTGCTGTGGTACGAGCCTATAACGACCATTCCAGGGTGTGGCGGATTGCCCCATATTATTGACGCGAACAGGCTGACTTATCCTTTGTCCGCGAAGGGTGAACTCCGTATTTGGCAAGCCCGCGCCGTCGCAGTTGAAAAATACATGGCGGAGCAGTGGGAAGTGGACCCGAGTCAAATCCCAAGCATGGTTGACAAGCTCATGAAGCTGGCCGCGTACGCAGGCCTTCAACGCCAAAATATCCTTGGTAGCGCGTTCGCGGGACTCGTAAAGCACGCCTTGGAACTCTTCGGTTCGCAAAACGTCACCTATGAGTTGGAAGTCGCGGGCGACAAGGCTTTTCCAGGTGTTCAGCTTCCGACACGGACCGGAGAGCCGTTCATCGACATTCTGGTACGCAAGCAGGGCCGAAATCGAGGAATCATTTCAACAAAATGGTCTATACGTCATGACCGAATCAATGACCTAACCAGTGAATGTCGCGCTTACAAAAACGCCGCCCGATTCACCGATACTCAAATCTTTTACTACGTCGCGACCAACGAATATGACCCCGCGCGGGTCGAGAAACCTCTGACTGATAAATGCATCGACGGAGTCGTTCATGTCCACAAGCCGTTAGTTACAGACGTAAGTGGTCTCGATGGTAGACTAGCCGACTTCCTTGACTTGTCCGGGCTCATTGAAAAATCGAATCAGTGGTAAGCCGGTAGCGCCGAGTCGCGCAGCGACTCAGCGGCATGTCTCAATTCCTCACGATACAAACCGCTGACTTGCTGAGTGAGTCAGCGCCCGGCGTGCCACACGCCACGAACGAAGGTTCTATGAAGAAGAATAATCGAAAATCGAACGACGACATCCGCCCGGAGTACGATTTTGCTTCGATGAAAGGCGGCATCCGGGGCAAATATGCCAGGCGGTATCGCGCCGGCACCAACCTCATATTATTGGACCCCGAACTGGCAGGCGCTTTCCCCACAGACGCCGCCGTAAACCGCGCGCTACGCGCCGTCTTGAAGATGACGGAAACAGTGCGGCTGGCAGCCAAGACATAACGACGGGTGGCGACGAGTCTCGCCCCGGTGAACCCGTTCGCTCCGCTCAGGGCGGGTCTATCTCGCCAAATTCCCATTCAGGGATGCGCCACGAAATCGCCGCCGAACCGTCGCCAAGCTGCCCTGGCGGTCATGCGCTGGTCAGGGGCTCTTCCGCAGGCGTTCATGCATATAAGCGCGCAGCAATGCGTTGATGCGGGTTTGGTAGCCCCGGCCCTGTTTCTTATACCATTCGAGCACGTCGCTATCCACGCGGATGGTGAGTTGTCTTTTACGTGGCAGGGGTTTCAGGCCACGACGCACCACGGCCCGCGCAAACTTCTCCGGCGTCAATTCCGGAGTGTCGGAAAAATCCATTTCCCTGTCCTTCAGCGCAGCCACTCGCTTCCAATCAGTCCGCGATTTCCTTGAAATAGAGGGTTTCTTCATTCTTTGGTTGCCTTTCTAACGGAAATGATTCGAACGACTTCGTCGGTCTCTGTATGCGTGACGACCACCACGAGATTCTTGAGCAAGCCTACGGTGACGAACCGGAACTCGCCATAGTCAAATCGGTCGTCCAAGATGGTGAGTGTCTTGCCGGCAAACATCTTTTCGATCCCGACAAAGTCGATTCCGTGCTTCCGAATGTTGGATTGCCGCTTGGCTTCATCCCATTCAAAAAGCATCGGTATAGTGTAGCTACGTCCTGTAGCTACGTCAAGCCCTTTGACCCGGGCGGGGAGTGAGTCCCGTCAGTTCCTCGCTCATCCGCGCAAAACTGGATCGAAGAAAACTATTTTCTTTAAACCGTTCAGGAAATGACCAGCCGCCTGCCGAGTTTCACCCTTGACCACGGCGAATTCGGCAGGTACGCTTCGCAGGCTCTGAAATACTCACCAGGACAGTGCCAACAATTTGAGGAGGCGACATGCGGAAGTTTCTCGCACTTTTTTCATACTTTTCCTTGACGATTTTGATTCTTGCCGAACCGCCTGCAAGCCCTCGACTGGCAGTTGCGGGACCGGCGCGAAACCAGCGAACGGCCGTCGCGGAATCACTCAGCGCATCGAGCAGATCTTCCGCGTCTGTTGCGCTTCCAGCCGAGAACGACGCCTCCGATCCTTTGACGGGGTTTGACGAGTTTGTCGCGCAGGTGATGAAAGATTGGAAAGTTCCGGGAGTGGCCGTAGCCATTGTAAAGGACGGGAAAGTGATTCTCGCCAAAGGTTATGGCGAGCGCGACACGCAAAAACATTTACCGGTAACTCCGCAAACTCTTTTCGCGATTGGCTCCATCACAAAATCTTTCACAGTCACGGCAATGGGGATGCTGGTGGACGAAGGGAAGCTCGACTGGGATCAACCAGTCCGCCATTATCTGCCCGAATTCAAAATGTACGATCCGGTGGCCAGCGAGCATATGACGCCGCGCGATTTGGTAACGCACCGGTCCGGCCTGCCGCGCCACGACATGGTCTGGTACAGCTCAGACTTCAGTCGCGCTGATCTTGTGAGGCGCCTGCGGTACCTCGAGCCCAGCAAAGACTTCCGCAGCACGTTCCAGTACAACAACCTGATGGTGATGACGGCAGGGTATCTGGTGGGCAGGGTGGCCGGCACCACATGGGAAGATTTTGTTCGCCAACGCATTCTGGTGCCGCTCGGAATGCGCAGCACCAACTACTCTGTTGCGGATTCCCAAAAGAGCGCGGACTTCGCCATGCCTTACCAGAACGTGGACGGCGTGGTCAAGGACATGCCGTTCCACAATGTTGACCGGTTGGGGCCCGCAGGATCCATCAATTCGAATGTTGAAGATTTGGCGCAGTACCTGCTGTTCCATTTGAGCAAAGGAATGCACGGGCAGACGCGGCTGCTCTCTGAGGACAATGAGAACCAGATGCAGAGCCCGCAAATGGTGGAGGCAAGCTCGGAGCGATGGAAGGAAACCGGCCTGCTCACTTATGGAATGGCGCTCAACGTTTCCGCTTATCGCGGCCACAAGTTTGTTTCGCACGGCGGCGCCATAGACGGTTTTACGGCGCAGCTTTCATTTATGCCGCAGGATAATATCGGCGTGATTGTTCTCGCCAACCTCGATTCCAATAAGAATCCGGTGCCGATCATCGTCACTTATGACGCTTACGACCGCCTGCTGGGCCTCGACCAGACTCCGTGGAACCGCCGCTTCATGGACGATGAGCTGAAATCCAAGCAGTCCGAGGAGGAAGCGAAAAAGCAGGGGTTCACCGAGCGCAAGCCGAATACCCATCCTTCGCACGACCTGAAGGATTACCTGGGCGAATATGAAAATCCGGGGTATGGGATTGTCAAAATCGAGCCAGACGGTGAAGGGTTCAAATTCAGCTTGAATCTTCTATCATCGCCACTGCGCCACTTCCATTACGATGTTTTTGAGGTTCCTCCAAACCCGCTCGACCAGATGGAGAAAACAAAAGTCATGTTCTTTACTGACTGGAGAGGCGATATTTCAAGCCTGTCGATTGCGCTAGAGCCGCACGTCAAAGACATTGTTTTCACCCGGATACCTGACAAGTTAATGAGCACCAGGAGTTTTCTTGAACCGCTGGCCGGGCAGTACCAACTTGGAGGCGTTACTGACACGGTCTCCCTCGAAGGCGATCATACCCTCTTCCTTATCGTTCCCGGCCAGCCCAGGTACGAGTTGGTTCCCAGGCGTGGGGTGATCTTCGACATCATGGGCCTATCCGGGTTCAGTGTTGAGTTTAAGAAGGACGAATCTGGGGCGGTCACGGAGGCAGTTTTCTACCAGCCCGACGGAACCTTTGTGGCGAAAAGGAAGTGAAATAGTAGCCGCTTGATCGATTGGCACCTGGAGATTGGGAGAATTGGGTAGGCATCAGGCGAGTAGCCCGGTTGGTGTTGCCCGTCACAACGCAAGACCGTCCTCGGTAGGTGGCTGACCGTCCAACCCTCCAACTCATCCTGCCGAGGACTATCCTACCCCGTTGGGAGCTCGGGTGAAATCTGGAGTTTTACTGGCATTCGGCGCGTGCCCAGCTTTTGCGGGAACCGCCGGCCCTTTTGAGATTGTCTAATTTTTGGAGGCCGATTCTTACAACCGAGGCTTAGTCGTTGGAATAGCTCTTGGGGTAGCTTACGACTTCCGCCCGAACCTTGGCCACGCCTGCCCCGAAGAAGCCAAGCTTCTTCGCTGCGGCCATAGAGAGGTCCAGAAAACGGCTGTGGATTAACGGGCCTCGATCATTAACCCTTACAACTAGGGATCGATTGTTTTTTAGGTTTGTTACTTTGAGTTCAGTTCCCAACGGAAGGCTTCGATGCGCAGCGGTAAGTCCATTCATATCAAATGGTTCGCCGCTTGCCGTGGGTTCTCCTTGAAATTCCTCACCATACCAACTGGCCCACCCAAGTTCACTTTCGACTTCCTGGGTCGCCAAGGGCACAACCTGAGTGGCCAACTTTACCGAGCCCGATGGCCTCGCCTCAGAACGTGGCGAGAGGGCAACTAATGCCGCCACAGCACACCCGATAATCAATTTTTTCATTCAACCTCCGTTCTAATGTTCAACCGCCAAAGTTTCCTGGGCAGCCTTGAAATATACCTAGCCGCCAGAATCATCGCTAGCCACAAAAATTCTACAGAATATTGTAGAAAGTGTCAACGAAGAAGAATGGTACCGCCTACCTTCTGGCCGGGCCGGTTCAATAACGCGGTAGCTGGCCGGGGGGGATCCCGCTCCAATATTTCCCCGAGGCGCCGCTTGGGCAAAGCCTGACGATTGAAGGCGGCCCTGGTGTACAATAGCCGGAAGCACGAAAGTGACGAGGAAAATGACTGGTGAAATACCGATGAAGACTGCCTTACGATCCTTGATCGTAACCCTGGCTTTCGCCGGAAGCTTGTTCGCGCAAGGGGCTCCCGACTGGACTCAGCCGTTTCCGCCCTTCCGAGTTGTGGGCGACATATATTATGTTGGGAGCCGGGGCCTGGCCTCCTACTTGATCGCAACGCCCAAGGGGCACATCCTGATCAATAGCAGCCTTCAAAGTTCGGTTCCACTCATCCGGGCGAACGTTGAGAAATTAGGATTTCGTTTCCGTGACATCAAAATCCTGCTCATCAGCCACGCACATTGGGACCACTGCGCAGGCAGCGCCCTGATCAAGAAGCTGACCGGAGCCAAATACATGGTGATGGATGCCGACGTACCAGTAGTTGAGGCCGGGGGAAAAGGCGATTTCCAATATGGTCATTCGGCAACCTCTTTCTATACGCCCACGAAAGTGGATCGAGTGCTGCATGACGGCGACCAGGTAAAACTTGGGGACGCCGTGCTTACGGCGCATCTGACTCCCGGGCACACCAAAGGCTGCACCACGTGGACCATGAAAGCGCGGGAAGGAAGCAAGACCTACAACGTGGTGATCGTGGGCAGCCCCAATGTGAATCCAGGATATAAACTTGTGCACAACACGCTCTATCCGCAAATTGC
>Ga0070730_10006237_pt1 | contig 10218 bp, 6 predicted proteins | sample Coa_R1_3_FD_66447 | JGI IMG/M metagenome (GOLD analysis project Ga0070730, IMG submission 66447) | Surface soil microbial communities from Centralia Pennsylvania, which are recovering from an underground coalmine fire - Coalmine... | ecosystem: Environmental > Terrestrial > Soil > Unclassified ... | reverse complement strand
ATATGCTTTAATCAGCAGCAGAGCGTTTTTTCCATGACAATGATTTTCATCTGTTCCCCTTCAATCTCATCTATTTTTCTTTCAACTTCTCTGAAGCCTTGCTTAGAATAAAAAGATACTCCTTTTTTATTTTCTTCTTCTACTTCCAAGCGAATGACTTCTGTGTTTGGGAATGCTTTGAGTGCTGCGGTGAGGAGTTGATGGCCTATTCCTTGCCTTTGAGCTTCAGGATGAACATAGAGCCTCCCTAGAGAGACGCTCTTTTCGTCAATTCTTCCAACCGTGATTAGCCCAACAATTTTATGGTTTTCATCCTTTGCTATTGCAAAGTAGATATTGGGATTTTCAGCTTGGGATTTGAGCGCTTCGGGATGGTGCCAGACGGCTGTTACTTTTTCTATGGTTTTTGCTGAGAGAAAAATTCCATAGGTGTCTTTCCAGGTATAACTCAACAATTGCTTTACTTCGGGAATATCTCTTACGGTTACGGTTTCTATAGTTATCATACTATTCACCATTCCCTTCCAAGATCAGCCTTCCTATTGGTACATGGCGATGGCATCCTCAGCATAGGGCCTGCCACTGGCGCGGATAATGCGTGTCAACTTATCCACATCGAAGGGGACATGGCGAAAGGTGATGCCGAAGTTTTCGCCATCGGAGCTGACAATGGCATAATCCGACCAGGGATCGACCTTGCGCCCCTCCCTGTCACGCTCCCAGTTATAGGCCAGGCTGACACTGCCCGGATTGAAATACCAGGAGTTGCTCAGCCGTCGTAGTTGTTGGGTATGGGTGTGCCCTCCCGTCAACAGCGTCACGTCAAAACCACCCAGATACTGGCGTACGGTCTCATCGGGCGTCTCGGGGAGAATAATATCATCGAACGAATGCGGAGATCCATGGAAGCAGAGTAATTTTTTGCCCGCCTCCAGCGCAATCTCGATGGTTGGTTGATAGTGTTGCATAAAGGCCTTATCCGCATCCGAGAGTTGTGCCAGCGACCAGGCTCTGACCGCCCGTTGCTGCTCACTGGTCGTTTCCTGTGGTGAAGTTTCTTCACCTGTCAGCAGCCAGGCGTCTGCATTGCCCATCACAATCGGGCAGTTCAACTCTCGTAATCGTGCAACGGTTTGCGCCGGTTGCGCCCCTCCCTGGACGGTATCTCCCAGGCACACCATCTGCTCAATCTCTTGTCGGCGTATATCTTGTAGAACCTGATCAAGTGCGAATGCGTTTCCATGCATATCAGAAATTACTGCGAGCCTCATGCTTATTCTCCTTCAATTGCTCCATTGTTTCCTCTGGCAGGCCCCTGAGCCTCCCTTCCTGGCAATATTATATCTCACCGGCTGGCGCTTTAGTCCCCACACTTGGGGGAATGGTGCGCACCATCTTGCGCTTTTAGTGATAGTATATGGTATATGTACGTCGACCTTGTTTATCATCAGGAGCAGCCGTATGAGCATTCAATCAATTAACCCGGCCACTGAAGAAGTGCTGGAAACATTTGAGCGCTATAACCAGGAGCAGATCGATGAAGCGCTTGATCAGGCGCGGCAGGCATTTGTACACTGGCGTGAGTCCTCCTTCGCCGAGCGCGGGGCCCTCTTCCATCGTCTCGCGCAACATCTGCGGGAGCGGAAAGTAGAACTGGCACGTACTGCGACGCTAGAGATGGGCAAGCCAATTGCTGAAGCGGAGGCGGAGGTCGAGAAGTGCGCATGGAACTGCGATTACTACGCCGACAACGCGGAGCAGTTTCTCGCTGATGAACATATCGCCACCAATGCCGCTGATAGCTATGTCGAATTTCAGCCGCTGGGCGTGATCCTGGCCTTGATGCCCTGGAACTTTCCCTACTGGCAGGTCCTGCGCTTTGCCGCGCCCGCGCTGATGGCGGGCAATACCGCTATCCTCAAGCACGCCTCCAACGTCTCGCGCGCCGCCCTGGATATCGAGTTGATGTTCCAGGAATGTGGCTTCCCGGCGGGCGTTTTTCGCACCGTCCTGGTGCCGGGCGCCGAGACTGGAAAACTGATCGCCGACCGGCGTATCGCGGCGGTGACGCTAACCGGAAGTGATGCCGCCGGTGTGGCAGTCGCCTCGGCCAGCGGGCAGGTCTTAAAAAAGAACGTGCTGGAACTGGGCGGCTCGGACGCCTTTATTGTGCTGGAGGATGCCGACCTGGACGCTGCTGCGCAAATGGCAGTGAGGGCGCGCTACCAGAATACCGGACAGAGTTGTATCGCAGCCAAGCGCTTTATCGTCGTTGAGGCGGTCTCCGAGGCCTTTGAGCGCAAATTTGTTGATGCCGCCGCCAAACTGCAGGTAGGCAATCCGCTTGAGCGCTCGACCCAGGTTGGTCCGCTGGCCCGTGCTGACCTGCGCGAGACGTTGGACCGGCAGGTGCAGGGGAGCGTCAGGATGGGGGCGAAAGTGCTGCTGGGTGGTCAGCCGCTGCCCGGCAAGGGCTACTTCTATGCTCCCACCATTGTCTCGCAGGTTACGCCTGAGATGCCGCTCTTCCGCGAGGAAACCTTTGGGCCGGTGGCGGCTGTGATCCATGCTCGTGACGCCGAACACGCCATAGAACTGGCGAACGATTCGGATTTCGGCCTGGGCGGAAATCTATGGACTGGCGATATTGCACGTGGGCGCAAACTGGCGCGCCGCTTAGAGAGTGGAGCTGTATTTCTGAACGGCATGACGACCAGCGATCCCCGCCTGCCCTTCGGAGGCGTCAAACGCAGTGGCTACGGGCGTGAATTGTCGTCCTACGGCATCCGCGAGTTTGTGAACATCCAGACCGTCTGGATCGGCCCTGCGCTCAGCACAGCTTCGCCGCCACCAAAGAGCGAGTAAGCAGCGATATGAAAGGCGCACCCCATTGCATCCTGCCCTAAGCCGATCAATCAACCCATTATCATGCCAGGGAGTATCATATGCTCCCTGGCTTCTTTTTGTACGACCCTGGATGAGCCTCTCGCGGTGAGGTCAGCGAAAATTTTTCTATTATAGGTATACTAATAGCGATGCAGTTTTTTACCCTATTAGACGAATAAATTTTGCTCAAGGAGTGATGTCATGTCTGGTGAAACTTCTCCCGTCGTTCTGATCACCGGCGCCTCAGCCGGCATCGGCCAGGCCACCGCACAACTGTTCGTCGAACGCGGCTGGCGCGTCGCCGCCACTATGCGCAACCCATCCGATGGCGCGGCGCTGGCCGAGCATCAGCGGGTCATGGTGCTGCCGCTCGACGTGACCGATCCTGCTTCGGTCGAGGCCGCAATTGCGGCAACGCTGGAGCATTTCGGCCGGATCGATGTGGTTGTCAACAATGCTGGCTATGGCCTCTTCGGTCCTTTCGAAACAGCGACCGACGCGCAGATCCGCCGTCAGTTCGCCACCAATGTCGATGGCGTCTTTGCCGTGACCCGCGCGGTCCTCCCAGCAATGCGGCGTCAGGGCAGTGGCACAATCATCAATGTCGCCTCTCTTGGCGGCCTGATAACCCTTCCCTTTTTCTCCCTCTATCATGCGACCAAATTCGCCGTGGTCGGCTTCACCGAGTCCCTGTCCTTCGAACTCGCGCCGCTCGGCATCCGCGCCAAGGTCATCGCGCCGGGCGGGGTGGGCACCAATTTCGCTGGTCGCTCGCTCGCACGTACATTCGCGGAGGGTGAGCATGCCTATGGCGACACCCTGTCCAGGGTCATGGCGGCGATGAATGCGCGGCGTAGCAATTATTCCAGCCCCGCGTCGATCGCCGAGATCATTTTCACGGCGGCGACCGACGGCACCGGCCGGGTCATGTATGTTGCCGGTCCGGACGCCGAACAGGCTTTTGTGCTGCTCCACAGCTTGTCGGAGGCGGAAAGGTTGAAAATGGTGCGGCAACAGTCCGGCCTGGAATAGAGGCGCAACAATCTTTTCTACTACGCTCCATCTACTTTCCAGATGATCACCGTCGTGTCGTAAGAGGTCGTCGCTATGTAGCGGCCATCAGGAGACCAGGAGACATCAATGACCGTCTGCTGGTGTCCGCCACTGGCGCCGAACATCGTGCTCTGCATAGTTAACCCTCTCTCCTGCTTCCCGCCAGGCACATTCTCCCAGATGTAAATGGTGGCGCTGCGGCCATAACTGCCCGCAATGTAGCGGCCATTAGGCGACCAGGTCAGACCATTGGTGTGCGGCGACCATTTAAAGACATCGGTCGTTTTGGTTGGCGGCGGTGTCAGAGGGAAGGGATCGTTGATGCCAAACTGGTAGACGGCCTGTTGACGCTTGCGGATATCGTAGACCATCGCCGTATCGCTGTTAGAGACGAGTATCAGGTTGGGATCTACTGGTGACCAGGCCATAGCATTTCTGTTAACGAAGTTACTGGCCCCCGGGCGATCGAGCATCTCAATGGTGGTTAATTGCTTCCCACTAGTAGTATCCCAGACCACGATCACATTATTGTTGGTGAGACCTGCTAGCTTTGAACCATCGTAAGAGTAGGCCAATTCGTTGATGGCAATCAGATCGTACTGTGGCGTGGTCGGAGAAAGCGTATAGGTGAGCGTTTTATAGGGCGTGTTGGGCTTCTGAGGCTGCCAGAGCCAGACGGTCTTTTTGATCGTGTTGTCAGTGCTGAACGAATCGGGGGCGCTTGCTGCGAAGATATCGGCCTTTGGTGACCCTGCGACATAGTTAAATTCAGGCAGATTATCTATCGATAAGGAATTGTTTACATCAATTTTGCTTATATCCACGATATCCGTGGAACTATCCTGTGCGCTAAACACATCCTGTAAATGCATCTTGTGTTCCGCCTGCACCGCTACTAACAGCTTCCGTCCGTCGAGTGACCAGCTGATACCGTAGTCCAGCACACTTGCTGAATATTTCCAGCTGTGCAAAGGGGTGGAGATCGATTGTACGCTTGAGCCTTTTTTCTGCAGAGAGCCCAGATCCCATACCATGACGCTATGGTCCTCGCCGCAAGTTGCCAGGTAGCGCCCGCTTTTATCCCAGGCGGAGAACCAGACAGCCGCGGTGTGCCCTGTCAGGCTGAGCACCGGTACGCCAGGCTGGAATTTGTGTGGCCCGGGGGCTGGTGTGGCTGGAGGCGCGGCTGATTGTGGGCCAGTGCGCAGGGCGCTGAACAATGCTGCGCTTCCACCGACGAGAGCCGCTGCGGCAACTGTACTGCCGATGATGACGGCACGACGATTGATCTTACCTCGCTGCCCGGGGGTAGTCTCCTGAATTTGCGTGGGGATAGTGCCCAATGGCCCCATGGGTTGGCCCGACATTGGCGCCGCTGGCAGGCCGGGGGATGGCTGCGTTTTTGTAAGAGGCGCGTTCTGCCCCCCCAGGGAATGACTTGCCCCCCCTGGCGACTGAAAAGGCTGAGCCTGTTGCTCAATTTGAGCATATTGGTCATACTGTGTGCCTCCCAGGTGAGCTGGGGTTTGCGGAGTGGATACTGGCGGAGGCGTTCCGTAGGCGTTCAGGCGCCTGCTCCAGGGGGCTAAAACCGTTTTCTCCGAGTCTTCCTGCTCCTGCTCTGGAGAGGGTATTTGCATTACAGGCGAGGGCTGCGCTGGCGGCTGTACATTCCAGGCACGGTAGAGGGCATCGACAAAGGTTACACAGGAGGGGGCGCGGTCCGCAGGCTGTTTGGCGAGTCCCTGTAACAGCACAGCGTCGACCGCCGCAGGGAGCTGGGCCACCTGTCGCGGAGGAGGAGGCAGATCGCGTATATGTTTGAGCATAACCTCGTAGGGAGTCTGGCCAGTGAATGGAAGGTGAGCGGTGAAAAGCTGGTAGGCAATAACTGCCAGGCTATAGCGGTCACTGGCGGGCTCGACCCTCCCCTGGGCCTGTTCGGGCGCCATATATTCAGCTGAGCCGATGCCTACTGTGTAGGTGCGATTGCGATAGGCGCTATCGCTCAGCAGCCTGCCCAGGCCAAAATCGGCTAGCAACACCTGGCCCTGTTGCAGGAGGATATTGGCGGGCTTCAGGCCCCCATGGATTATCTGGCGTTGATGGGCATAATCGAGCGCCTGGGCCGTTTGTCTGAGCAAGAGCAGACGTTCAGGCGTGAGCAGCGCCTGATCGGGGTTGCGCAGTCGCTCTTGCAGCGAACCGCTGGCAATGTAGGGCATCACCAGATACATGACTACCAGATTACTGGCCAGGGCGTGCTCCCCGGAGTCATAGATTGACAGAATATGAGGATCTTCTAGCGCCGCCAGCAGTCGAGCTTGATTGGCAAAAGTTTGTAGATAGGCCTGCTCACTGGCCTGGACGGGGGGCAACATTCTAACAACAACCTGGCGGTTGAAGCGCGTGTCGTCGGCCAACCAGCTTTCACCTGCGTTCCCGTGCGCCAGTAAACGGACAAGGCGATACGGTCCGATCAGTTGTCCAGGTGCTGTGATAGGTTGATTTGCCTGCATGGCGTGATCCACTCCTTAATACTAGAACTCATCCAAATTCGGCGAGCATGCTGCGGACTCGCCTGAATTGGGGGGGACGATTAGCTTATTTTCCAGGTTAAGATGCTCCCATAGTTATCCTGTAAGCCCGCGGCCAGCCATTGTCCATTCGCCGACCATGCCAGCGTGCCGACTGCCGCTTTTATACCGCCGTTGTTCAGGCTACGAATGGGCGATTGATTTTTTGTGCGATCCCAGATCAGTACTGTGCCATCTTTTGTTCCAGTCGCAAGCAGCGGGCTTGATGGGACTGGGCACCAGGCAAGCGTGGTGAGGCCCTGCTGGGACTGGCCTATCTGTGTGACATTCTTCTGGTTGTTCCACTGCCAGGAAACGATCGAAGGTTCGGCTGTTTCAGAGGTAAAGGCCGCGAGCGTTTGATTATCGGGCGACCAGGTGAGGGCATCGATTTGGTATTGGATATTATTTTGTGTCTGTCTCAATTGGAAGGGGGCTGCCTTCTGTTGCCACTTCAACGTTTTACCGGCAATGCTCAGGTTTCCAATCAGTACGCCTTTGAGTGTATTGATAGCAAGCATCGACCCATCTGGCGAGGCAACGAACGGCGTCGTGTTCGTACTGACGCTGCTCAGAGTCTCCAGCGAGCCATCAATGATTGTCCCTATCCATTGTGGCTGAGGCTGCGTGATGTCTATGGCGCCAATCTGAATTTTGTCTGTCCCATTCAGATTGGCAAGATCCAGTATCTGCTGTCCGGTCACCAGATATTTGCCCTGCAGCCAGCTCAGTCCATAAAGAACATTAGAGCCACCAACTGCGATGGGCTTATCAAAACCCGGCGCGGTGGTATTCAGGGTATTGGCATAGACGGTTACTGCCGTCGCATTGAGATCAGATTCTGAATTGAGACCCCCTATCCCCAGGTATTTGCCATCCTGTGACCACACCAGCAGCAGATCATTGCCTGAAAAGGGTTGTCGTACCACCGGTTTTTGTGAAGATGTGGCTTGTTTTTGCAGTTGTTGTATATCCCAGAGCAACACCTGGTGATCATCAGTGTTCCCGGCTGAGGCGAGAATGAGTGAGTCTTTGAGCGGTGACCAGGCCAGAGACCAGGTATGAGAGTTATGGCCTCGCAATATCAAACTGGGAGCATCCGGATCCGCCACTGGTGTTGAGTTCCCAGAAAAGTGCGTGTTCTGTGTTTGCGTAGAGCCAGCATGCAATTGCGCCGCACTGATCCACGCGGCAAGACCACCGCCCGCCGCGATCAGCGTGGCCGCTCCTCCAACCCCGATGAGCAGACGACGACGTGCGATGCCTTTTTGTCTTTGCGTTGGCTGATCTGCTGCCTGCTTGCCCCCGGTCGAGATAACGGTGGTGGCCGAGGCGAGCGTCGCACCAGTCGTCGTTGGGTCAACTGTTGGCACGGGCATAGCCGAGGGTCCAGGCTGCGATGATGGATGAAGCGGCTGGCTGCCAGGAGGTGCTGGCAGCGAGTAGAAGGTGCTGCTCGCGGAGCCAGTGAGACTTTGCCTGAGTTCTGAGACGTAGGCGCGTGCCGTAGGAGGACGCTGGGCTGCCTGTTTGGCTAGTCCTTGTAGCAGCACCTGCTCTGTGGCCAGCGAGATAGCAGGATTGATCTGGCGCGGCGCTGGAGGGGGCAGCATCAGATGCTGGATGGTCGTGGCGTAAGCGGTTTCCGCTTTAAAAGGCAGACGACCAACAAAGAGCTGATAGCCGATGACGGCCAGGCTATAGTTATCACTGGAAAGTTCGGCTTTCCCCTGCGCCTGCTCTGGCGCCATATATTCTGGCGTGCCGAAACCAACGCCGGTCTGCGTCAAATTCTCCTCATTGGAGACGATACGCGCAATGCCGAAATCAGCCAGCAATAGCCAGTTCTCGGAGCGCATCAGCATGTTGCCAGGCTTGATATCGCGATGCACCACACCCTGGTCGTGAGCATAATCAATGGCCTCCGCAGCCTGCGTAAGATGTTGCAGTGCTTCCTGGGCTGGCATGAGCATAGCGCTGTTCCGAAAGGCGCTGATGCGCTTTGATAAGACCCCCCCGGCGACGTAGGGCATGACAATATAGGTAATGCTCCGTCCATTGGCCAGCGGTTGCTCTCCGTAGTCATAGACTGGCAAAATATGGGGATGATTCAATGTAGCCGCCGCCTGGGCTTCCCGCTCGAAACGTCGCAAAAAATCGCGATCATCCTGGTTGTGAACCGGCAATGTTTTGATCGCAACCTGGCGATGTAAGCGTGGATCTTCAGCTAGCCAGACCTCACCCATCCCTCCTTTGCCCACCCTCTTGAGCAATCGATAGCGCCCAAGCTCCTGGTTCAGGGTATGAGATGACGTTTCACCCTGATTCATAGCATGTCTTCTCCTTTACCTTCTGCTCTTCCTCCTGGCCGTAGGTCATCCCTGCAGATCTAACTTGATCGCCAACCATGCCGCGTCGCTTGCTGTGGGGGAGGCCCGGCACGCCGCTTCGAGGAGTCATAAATTGAAGTATGAGAATGTGGCTCATCCACTATAACATCAGTATATACCAACTCAGCGTGTCCGTATAGTGAAACTAGTCACATTTGGCAACACTAGATGGCTCTGGAGGATCGCCCAGAGACAGAACGTGCAGGCAGGAGTTGACAACGCTTCAGCAAAATCTCCTACGATCTGAAGCGCAATTGCTCTGGTCTCTGTGATATGATGGCAGACACTAGAACTTTTTTACCGTGTCCACTTAAGGGGGAGTAACCATGTCTGGGCGGGATCTTGATGCAGCATCAGTGTATGCTCAATTGAAACTAAGCGAGGACTTCATTCCCTGGCTGGATGAGTTGGAAACGATTGGACCACCAACTCCGCCTGTCAGCCTGCCCGCTGCGCACGAAGTGAGCGATCTACTCACCCACTTGCATGTGTCGCCTGAGGATGCCGCTGAAATTATCGAGGCATGGCCAGAGCCGGATCAGGCCCCAGAGGTATGGTGGCTGCTGCAACGCTGCTATCAGCAGCTCGTCACGCAAATGGGCGATCCCTATCCCTCGCCGCGCCGTCACTGGCCGCTCCTCCCATCGCATCTGGGGGCCACTGGTCGTCTCTTCTATATATATGTGTTCCTCGCGGCATTTCCTGCTATACGGCGCTGGCACCAGCAGCATGGCATCGCCGAGGAAGTGTCCTGGGCAACCCTCGCTGACCTCGGTGAGAATGTGGCCATCTATCGGCGCATGTTCGGCGTCACTGGCCTCGACGTCCCCTTCTGGCTGGCGCTGCACTTTCGTGGGGTGATCTATCGGCTCGGTCGGCTACAGTTCGAGCGGTGGCGGGTCTCCTCCCGCTGGCCGATCACCAATGATGCCGCCGATAACGTTATGCCTGGATCGAGGCCGTTCCCTGGCGATCCGGCTCTCTCCGTACATATCCCGGAATCGGGCGGACCATTGCAGCCCGCGATCTGCGACGCGTCGTTTGGCTATGCGCGCGATTTCTTCGGCCGCCACTTCCCGGAACAGCCGTATCGCTTTGCGAGGTGCGCATCCTGGCTGCTCGACCCACAACTCGCCGACTATCTGCCGCCCCATTCCAATATCGTGCGTTTCCAGCGGCGTTTTCAGCTCGTTCCGGGTGGTAGCGAATGCGACGAGGACGTTATACGTTTCGTCTTCAGGCGTGTCGCACCCTCTCTCGACGAACTGCCTCAGCGCACAACCCTTGAGCGGGTCGTCGTCGAGCACCTGCGA
>Ga0070730_10006236_pt1 | contig 10218 bp, 10 predicted proteins | sample Coa_R1_3_FD_66447 | JGI IMG/M metagenome (GOLD analysis project Ga0070730, IMG submission 66447) | Surface soil microbial communities from Centralia Pennsylvania, which are recovering from an underground coalmine fire - Coalmine... | ecosystem: Environmental > Terrestrial > Soil > Unclassified ... | reverse complement strand
AGCTTCGCGCGCAACCCGATGGCAGCGCGCACATCCTCCAGCCAGATGAAGCGCACCTCGGCTTCCATCCGTTCAACCACCTTGGAGAGGCGCCCCTTTTCCACGAATGTGCGGCTGCTGATCACGCTGCGCACGCCTGCCGCGCGACAGGCTGACAGCATCGACGCAGCACCGGCGGAGATGTTCAGCATGCAAGGCACACGGCCATATGCCTGGAGTCCCATGAACGCCACCACCGTTGCCGCGGCGTTCGGCATCATCAATGCGACATGCGATTCAGCGGTCAGGCCGGTCAGTGCGCGCCCCAACGCCGCCGAACCGACAACGAGGCGATCGTAGCTGATGGGAATGCGCTCGATGTCCTCGATGATGGGCGTGTGGGCACCGTGCGCATCGCGCGCGTCGAGCAAGGCCGCGAACAGGCTTTTGCCGGTATCCTTCGAGCGGAACACCGCATTGACCATCACGTCCTGCAAGGCGCGGCCAATCACTTCGCGGCGCTGGCGATGCGTCAGTTGCTCAGCCCCCGGAGGTGCCAGCGTAACCGGCGGCAGGATGTTCAGCCGCAGGCGGGGGAACCACCGGCGATGCAGCTTGTCCCCCATGCGGTTGAGACGGCTGAACTGCAGGCCCTCGATGCTGATCGGCACGATCTTGGCGTGCGACTTGTCTGCGACCAGTGCCGCGCCTTCGTAGACCTTCATCAACGCACCGGTGCGCGTCATGCGGCCCTCGGGGAAGATCATCAGCTTGCGGCCCTGGTCGCGTACCGCCTCGACCATGCGCTTCACCGCGTAGGGCGACTGCACATCGACCGGAAATGTCTCCACCACGCGCAGGAATGGCTTGAAGTACCACTTCGCTGCCTGCGAGGTGTGGATCGCAAAGGTTGGACTATCCGGCACATAGGCCGCGATCAGGAGTGCATCGAGATAGGATTGGTGATTGGCCACGATCACCACGCGGTCGCCAGCGGCCTTATAGGTCTCCAGCCCGGTGACCCGCACATGGTGGAAGCGGTCGAAATACCAGCGAAGGATCGCGCGATAGAACTCCTGCGGCAGGATGCGCACGATCCAGATCGCGACCAGCAGATTGGCGACGGCGGCGACATGCAGCACCTGCGGGGAGTTCAGCCCGCACGCCGCCAGCCCCGCCGTGGCGCCCGCGCCCGCCACCATGAACAGGGCGTTCATGATGTTGTTGGCGGCGATCATCCGCGAGCGCTCGGCCGGCGCCGAGGCATCCTGGATGATCGCGTACAGCGGCACCGAGAACACGCCGCCACATGCGGCCAGCAGGAACAGATCGGCGATCATCCGCCAGCCTGCGAAACCAGACAGCGCGACCCAGGCATTGGCGATGCTGCCGGCAGAGCCTGACGCGGAAGCGAAGTCCCAGCAGAAGAGCGAAATGCCGAGTGCTGCGAACGGCACCAGCCGCGGCGATACGTCGCCATGCAGCAGCCGTGCGCACTGGATGGAGCCAACGCCGACGCCAATCGCGAACACGGTCAGCAGCAGGGTCAGCACGGTGCCGTCGGCGTGCAGCGTGTCGCGCGCGACGACGGGGAACTCGGTCATCAGCGTCGCACCCATCGTCCAGAACCACGAGAGGCCGAGGATCGACAGCCAGATGGCGCGGATCGACGCGGAATGGCGCGTGACCCGCCACGTCTCCGTGAGCACATTGGCTGAAATCCGCAGCGAGGGGTCGGCGGCGGGCGACGGCGGAATACGCCAGGCGCCGAAGAGTCCCACCAGCGCCAGCGCTATACCGGTAGCGCCGACCCACACGGTGCCCTGCGGCAACTGCACCAGCGCGCCGCCTGCGACGGTGCCGATGACGATGGAAAGGAACGTCGTCGCCTCGATGATCCCGTTGCCGGCCACCAGCTCGTGCTCGACAAGGTGCTCGGGCAGCAACCCATATTTCACCGGACCGAACAGCGTTGCCTGGAGCCCGAGGCCTGCCAGCAGCAACAGCAGCCCGGTGACGCTCTCGGTCAGGAAGGTGACCGCGGCACCACACATCAGCGCCACCTCGGCCAGCTTGTAGACGACGATGAGGCGGGGCTTGCTGAACCGGTCGGCCAGCTTCCCGGCGGTGGCCGAGAACAGGATGTAGGGTGCGATGAACAGCGCTCCGGCGAGCGCCGAAAGTCCTGTGCCGCCGATGCCGAGCTGGAACAGCGCCAGCACGACCATGGCGTTCTTCACCAGGTTGTCGTTCAGCGCGCCGCAGGACTGGGTTAGTGCCAGCGGCCACATGCGGCGGGTGTTCAGCAATCCGAGCGGCGAGGCGGACATGGCGGTGTCCTTTCGAGGCGGATGTTACGACAACGCGCGCCAGGTAATCGCGACGATCTCGCCGGCGCGCTCCACCAGGCCACCGTCCAGGCGGCCGTAGAGGCAGGCAGTGGCGGGCTGCACGATGATGCCGATGACGGCCATCGCCATCAGTTCCGGCTCACGGCTGGGGATCTCGCCGGCTTCCATGGCGGCGGCGACCGCGCGGCAGATGATCTCGACAGGGTTGTGGTCGTCATGCGGCACCTCGCGCAGGAACGCATGCTGGGTCAGGATCAGAAAGCGGAAGCGGACGACGTCCTCATCGTGCAGGCGGCAGATCGCCCGGATCATGCGGTCCAGGCGGACTTGGAAGGGTTCGGCGCCGGCAGCGGCCTCAGCGAGAACGGCGCCGTATTCGGCGTAGCCTTCGCGGAACAGCTCGGCGACCATGGCGTCCTTCGATGCGAAGTGGGCATAAAGGTTGGAGGCTTTCATCTCGCAGGCCGCGGCGATGTCGCGGACCGAGACTGCGTCGACGCCATGGGCGACGAAGAGACGGGTTGCTTCAGACTTGATCAGGTCGCGTTTGCTGGTCATCGGTGCGATAGGATCTGAACGACCGTTCGTTCATTAGCAGAGGCCGGGTGCGGGCGTCAAGCAGTGCGTGCCTCGATGGGCACCATCTGTTTCCATCTGTGTTTGATAACTGCGCTCTTTCTTTGGGTACGCTGCAGCGCCCAAAGGCTGAACCGCTACTTCTTCAGCGTATCGCGCAATCCTCGCAGCGCCAGGTAGTAGCCGGCGATGCCGAACCCGGTCACCATCCCCTGGCTGACGGTCGCGGTGTCCGATACCGGGCCGCGCCGCACCGGATTGGAGATATGCAGTTCGATCGTCGGGAACTTCACCTGGTTGATCGCCGCAACCAGCGCCGGATAGCCGCGGGAGAAGCCGGCCGGATTGAACAGCGCGGCATCAAACCCCTTGTCGTTCGCCTCGTACAGCTTGTTGATCACGTCGCCTTCGATGTTCGAATGGAAGATCTCGATCTCGACGCCAAGCTCGGCCGCGTAGCTGCGAATGCGCTCGTCGTACTCGGGCAATGTCATCGGACCGAAGATTTCAGTCTGCACCTTGCCGCGCATGTTCATGCCGGCGCCGTGGATGACAAGAATTCTGGCCATGCTTCGTGTTCCTTTGGTGTTGAAGACGTGGGTGGCCGCGACGAGCGCGGCCATGACGCCGGGTCAGGCCACGCGGAATTCCGCCAGCCCCTCATAGTTTGGATCCGCGCCGATGCCAGGCACGTCAGGCGGGCTGACGGTGCCGTCGTCATTCAGCCGCAGGGTGTGTCGATACACGCGTCCCCACATCGGATCCACCGTGTCGCGATAGAACTCCAGGATCAACCCGTTGGAGATCGCCGCGACCAAATGCACATGGATGTCCTGGGAGCCATGCGGCGCAATATCGAGGTCATTCGCCTGCGCCAGCGCCGCCACCTTCATGAACTCGGTCACGCCGCCCAGCACTTTCGCATCCGCGTTCAGGATCGCCGCGCATTCCTGCTTGATCAGATCCCGGAAGCCGTAGCGGGTATATTCATTCTCCCCGGTTGCGATCGGAATGCTGGTCGCCTGGGCCAGCTTGCGATGCCCGTCATAGTCGTCGGGCATCACCGGTTCTTCGAACCAGAAGATGTCATACTCCTCGATGCGCTTCGCCAACTGGATGGCCTCGTAATATCGATAGGCGCAATTGGCATCCACCATCAGCTTCACGTCCGGGCCCACTGCCTCGCGCGCGACACGGATCCGCGCCACATCTTCGCCGATCGACACGGCGCCCACCTTCATTTTCACGGCCTTGGCGCCCATGCGGACGTTGTCTTCCATCTCGCGCGCCAGTTCTCGCAAGCCTTTGCCTTCCTCGTAATAGCCGCCGGCGATATATGTCGGCACCCGATCCCGAAAGCCGCCGAGCAGCCGGTAGAGCGGCAGCCCGGCAAGCTTGGCGCGAATGTCCCATAGCCCGATATCGATCGCGCCAATCGCCCGTGTTGTCAGGCCGCGGCGCCCGATCAGCTTCGGCTCCCACATTTGATGCCAGAGCCGCTCCACATTCACCGGATCCTGTCCGATCAGCATCGGCGCAAGCCTCGCGACCGTCGCGCGCTCGATCTCGCCCCCGCCGCCAAGACCGATGCCGGTGATGCCGTCGCTCGTCTCGATTTCCACCACCGCGAAGGTCACGTGCGTATAGGTGTGCTTGCCGTTGGCGATCGGCTTGTTGCGCGGCCAGCGGTATTCCTTTGTCGTGATGCCGGTGATCTTCATGCCGCAGGCTCCTCCCGTGGAGCGCGCATTCAACGCGCCGGATCAGGCACGCGCAAGCGCACCGACACCGGACAATGATCGGAAAGCCGATCCTTCCATTCGGGTCCAGTCTCACGATAGGTCAGCACGCGCAACGAGTCCGGCACGAGCCAGTCGCGTGCGGCACCACCCAGGATGATATGGTCGATGAAGGCTTCGCCGCCCCAGCACGGGCTGCTGTGCCCTGCCGTTGCGCGGATCAGTGGAGCTGCGCGCGCCAGCGCAGGCCAAAACTTATCCCGCTCGTCCATATGGCGATTGAAATCGCCCAATACAATGAACGCCGCGCCTTCAGACTGTCGTGCCTTGATCCAGCCTGCCAGCACCGTTGCCTGCTGCCGCAACTCGGTGCAGTCGCCACTGCCGCGATTGCTCAGTGGCCGGTCGAGACAACCGGTCTTCAGGTGCACGGCAAGGATCCGTAGCGGTGCGGGATCCAGCCGCAACGTTACATCCACCCCACTGCGCAGATGACGATTGATGTTCAGGTCGGTGAGGTCGGGATTGACGCTGTAACGGATGCCGCGGCGTACGACCACGCCAACGCGCTGCACGTCCTGATCCTGGCTCATATGGATCGAGTACTTGTCCGCAGGGAACACGCGTGCCGCGACGGCGGCGCCATCCACTTCCTCAATGGCGATCACATCGGCGTTCAGGTCGGCCGCATAGTGATTGAGTGTCTCGATGTCCTCTGCCCGCTTCGGATGCGCATCGCGCGGCAGGTCGGCACTCTCACGCGAACGGACGGTCAGCCATTCCAGGTTCCACGTCGCGAACTTCAGCTCTTCGGCCGTGGCAAAGCCGGGTGTGAGCAGCAAGGCCAACAGGACGATCGCGCGCAGCATCGCACGGCTTTGGCAAAGTCCGGTTAAGACGCGGTGAACGCGAGCAGCTAGACCCGTTCGCTGATACGGATCGCTACCCGGCATCCGGCCTTGATCGCGGCCGACAGCAGCCGATACCCGGGCGCCTGCTCCGCGCCATGTGCCAATGCCGTGTCGCGATGCTGCAACTCTTCGCCGCGGAACTTCGTGAGCGTGCCCCGCAGCTCCGCTTCGCTGTCATCCAGTGCATCGATCTGGCTCGCATAATGTGCGTCGATCGCCTCTTCCACGGCGACTGTGCACGCCATGGCTGCGCGCTCACCCAGCGCTGCGGTCGCCGCACCCAATGCGAAACCTGCCAGATGCCACAATGGCAGCATCGCCGTGGGACGCACGCGCCGGCGATGGATCAGTTCGGCAAAGCGATCCAGATGTTCCTGTTCCTGCGCCTGCATCTCGCGCAGCACCGGCGCCGACTCTCGCCTTCGCAGGACGGCAAGCTGGCCTGCGTAGATGCGCGCCGCGCCATATTCGCCGGCATGGTCCACGCGAACGATCCGGGCCACTTGTGATTCGTGCGAACGATCGCCGGGAAGGTTCATGCAGTCCTCCATTTCCGCCACAGGCCAATGGTCAGTGCCGCCACGAAAACCATCGCATAGATCAGGTTCATCGCCGCCATCGACAAGGGTATGCCCGGGATCAGGAAGGTTGGCGCGTCACATGGCTTGGCGGGTCGTGCCGGCATCTGCGCCAGCCGCTCGGCGATCGAGCCGGAGCCCAGCGACGGCGCGGCGCATTCCGGCAGCGGGCTGGGCCAGAAATGCAGCTCGACCCCGACATGGACAAAGGCGAAGGCGGCGCCCACCAGGATCGTCAATACGGTCAATACCAGCAGCCAGCGGGCGAGCTGGCGCGGCACGGCGAATGCGATCAGGCTGAGGGCGATCGCCACGCGGTATGGCCAGCGTTCCACCAGGCAGAGGGCGCAGGGCACCAGGCCACCCCAGTGCTCCGACGCCTCCGCCAATCCCAGCGCGAAGCCCGCGGCAATGGCGCTCAGCAGCGCGAGGCTGCGCATCGACGGTATTACCATGCGCGGCGATGTGCCCCGCTTCCAGCAATGGTGCAAGCGGCATAGGGTTACAGTGCTGTCAGGTCGGGAGGGTCGGGAATGCGCCGGATACTGTGGGGTCGCGCCACGTCGAGCAACGTGATGAAGGTGATCTGGACACTGGAGGAACTCCAGCTCCCGTACGAACGCCTTGATGTCGGCGGTTCGTTCGGCAAGACCGACACCGCGGAATATCGCGCCATGAACCCCACCGGCCTGGTGCCGACACTGCAGGAAGATGACTTCACGCTGTGGGAGAGCAACGCGATCTGCCGTTATCTCTGCCACGCGCACTCGCCGCATTCGAAGCTGTGGCCGCAGGATCCGCATGCACGCGCCAATATCGACCATTGGATGGATGCGCAGCAGACGGTGCTGAACCGGCCGATGGGCGTGGTGTTCTGGGGGCTGGTGCGCACGCCGCCGGATCAGCGCGACATGAAGGCGATCATGCAGGGTGTGCAGGATACCGCGAAGGCGTGGGGGATGGTGGCAGCCGAGCTGGCCAAGCATCCCTATCTGGCCGGAGACGATCTGACGCTCGCCGACATCCCCTGGGGCCCGCATCTCCACCGCTGGTTCAGCATGGAGTTCGATCGGCCTGAGGTCCCGCATCTGCGCGCCTGGTACGACAGGCTGCTCGAGCGGCCGGCCTACAAGACGCATCTGGCGGGCAAGGTGGTTTAGCGCGGGCCGATTATGACCAGCGAAAACCCCTCACGGCTGATCGATGCCAGGATCAAGGAACTGGGAGACTGGCGAGGGAAGACGCTCGCCCATGTCCGCTCACTGATCAAACAGGCGGTTCCCGACGTGGTGGAGGAGTGGAAGTGGCGCGGTGTTCCGGTCTGGTATCGGGATGGCATGATCTGCACCGGCGAGACCTATAAGAGCGCCGTGAAGCTGACCTTTGCGAAGGGCGCCTCGCTCGAGGACCCGTCAGGCCTGTTCAACGCCAGCCTGGACGGCAATGCGAGGCGCGCCATCGACATCCATGAAGGTGACGAACTTGACGCCGGTGCTTTCCAGGGGCTGATCCGCGCTGCCGCGGCGTTGAACAGGAAACCAGCCCGATAGCCGGTCGCGGCTCGAGAAGGGATACGGCGGGTCGGTCCGCGCGCGGCAAGCGCGAGGCCGTCTCCATTACCTCACGGACGCGCGCGGTCTCCGGAACCGCGCGCGATGAGACATCCGTGAGATGGTAGCTAGAATAACGTACTCCCGGCCATCAGTCCTGCGACCAACAGGACCAGGAAGACGACGATGGCAATGAAGAACAGGATGCGCGCGATATCCGCCGAGGCGGCGGATATGCCGCCAAACCCGAACAGCGCCGCGACCAGCGACACCACCAGGAAGAACAATGCCAATCTCAACATGACTGAGTTTTGCCCCTGTACGAACTGGTTGATCGGGCGGAAAGATAGGGGGGCACTCTCGATTCACCCGCTCACAGGTGCTTGCTTCGCGAATGCCTGAACAAGGTGACTGGTGTGCGGCGATGCACCATATTGCAGGCATGCAAGAGTTCGGCTCCATCTATCGCCATGGTTTTGCCCGCGTCGCGGCGTGCACGACGCGTTGCACGCTGGCAGATCCGATGGCGAACGCGGCGGAAATCCTGGATGTCGCCCGCGCCTGCGATCAACGCGGCGTGGCGCTGGCGGTGTTTCCGGAACTTTGTGTGTCTGGTTACGCGATCAGCGATCTGCTGCAGCAGTTCACTTTGCTGGACGCGGTGGAAGCAGCGATTGGAACCCTGGTGGAAGCCTCAACGAATTTGCTGCCTCTGCTCCTGGTAGGAGCGCCGCTGCGCCATGCCGGCGCGCTCTACAACAGCGCGATTGCGATCCATCGAGGCCGTCTGCTCGGCGTGGTGCCGAAGATGCACCTCCCCAACTATCGGGAGTTCTACGAGCCGCGGCACTTCGTCGTCGGTGACCCTGCGACGAACGGCGAGATCACGATCGCCGGAGCCACAGCTCCGTTCGGCACCGACCTGCTGTTCCAGGCTGAGGACATTCGCGGCCTGATCGTCCACGCGGAAATCTGTGAGGACGTCTGGATCCCTGTCCCACCCAGTTCGACCGCCGCGCTGGCTGGCGCGAACGTGCTCGCCAACCTGTCTGCCAGCAACATCACCATTGCCAAGGCAGACACACGCCGCCTGTTGTGCGCTTCGCAATCCGCGCGCTGTGTAGCCGCTTATCTATACGCCGCGGCGGGGGCGGGTGAATCCACCACGGATCTCGCCTGGGATGGCCAGGCCTCGATCTTCGAGAATGGTACCACTCTGGCGGAAACGGAACGCTTCCCATCTTCCAGTCAGGTCGCGATCGCCGACATCGACCTCGATCTGCTGTGCCACGAACGCATGCAGATGGGCAGCTTCGACGCCAATCGCCACCGCCATGCTACCCCGTTCCGGCGCATCACGTTCCGTGTCGATCCGCCCGGCGGCGACATAGGCCTCGAACGCCGCGTCGAGCGGTATCCCTTCGTTCCGTCCGATCCGGGCCGCCTCGAGCAGGACTGCTACGAGGCATACAACATCCAGGTTTCCGGCCTGACGCAGCGGCTGCGTGCCATCGGTGTGAAACACGTGGTGATCGGCGTATCCGGCGGGCTCGACTCTACCCACGCCCTGATTGTCTGTGCCCAGGCGCTCGATCGGCTCAGCCTGCCACGTGCCAATATCCTTGCGTATACAATGCCTGGCTTCGCCACCTCGGCTCATACCAAGGCCAACGCGGTCCGCCTGATGCAGGCGCTCGGCGTGACCTGGCAGGAGCTGGATATCCGCCCTGCCGCTGAACGGATGCTGGCCGACATCGGTCATCCGTTCGCGCGCGGCGAGCCGGCCTACGACCTCACCTTCGAGAACGTGCAGGCCGGCCTGCGCACCGATTACCTGTTCCGGCTGGCGAACCACCACAATGGCATCGTGATCGGTACGGGTGATCTGTCGGAGCTTGCGCTCGGCTGGTGCACGTACGGCGTCGGCGACCAGATGGCGCATTACAATGTCAACGCCGGCGTGCCGAAGACGCTGATCCAGCACCTGATCCGGTGGGTGATCAGCTCGAAGCAGTTCGCGCCGGAAGTATCGGCGACGCTCGATGCGATCCTTGCCACTGAGATCACGCCGGAACTGGTCCCGACGAAGGAGGGCGAGACGCCGCAGAGCACCGAGGCCTTCATCGGACCCTACGCGCTGCAGGACTTCAATCTCTATTATACGCTGCGCCATGGCTGCGTGCCGTCCAAGATCGCGTTCCTGGCACTGAATGCCTGGGGCGACGCCGCGAAGGGCGACTGGCCTCCTGGTTTTCCGCCGGAGCGGCGCGGCGCCTATGACCTGGCGACGATCCGCAGGTGGTTGGAAGTGTTCGTGCGTCGGTTCTTCGCATTCAGCCAGTTCAAGCGTTCGGCGATGCCGAACGGACCGAAGGTCAGCGCGGGCGGGTCGCTGTCTCCTCGCGGCGACTGGCGTGCGCCATCGGACGGCAATGCGAATGCCTGGCTGGCGGAACTGGAACGGAACGTGCCGGAACAGTGAGGTCCAGAAACGCTTGCGGACGGCACGATGGGGTTTGTCGCCCACCGGCCGT
>Ga0070730_10006235_pt1 | contig 10219 bp, 13 predicted proteins | sample Coa_R1_3_FD_66447 | JGI IMG/M metagenome (GOLD analysis project Ga0070730, IMG submission 66447) | Surface soil microbial communities from Centralia Pennsylvania, which are recovering from an underground coalmine fire - Coalmine... | ecosystem: Environmental > Terrestrial > Soil > Unclassified ... | reverse complement strand
GTTTTTGAGCTACCGGGGCAACCCCGACGAGGCCCTGCGCAATGCCGGGCGCTTCTTGCAGGAGGCTGGCGCCCAGGCGGTCAAGCTCGAAGGGGCCGACACCCTCCCCACCATCCGCCGGATCGTGGCCGCCGGTATCCCCGTGATGGGCCACCTGGGGCTGACTCCGCAATCGGTCAACCAGCTGGGCGGCTGGAAAGCACAGGGCAAGACTCCGACCGCGGCCGCCCAGATGCTCGACGAGGCCCTGGCCTTGCAAGACGCCGGGATTTTCGCCCTCGTGCTGGAAACGGTGCCCGCGACTCTCGCCCGCATCATCTCGGAGCGCCTGCAGATCCCGACGATCGGCATCGGCGCGGGCCCGCATTGTGATGGCCAGGTCCAGGTCCTGCATGATCTGCTGGGCTGGTACCCTGACCGGGTACCCCGCCACGCCCACCCCTACGCACAGCTCGGCAGCACCATTCGCGACGCCTTTGCCGCCTATAAAGCCGATGTCCAGGCCGGCACCTTCCCGGGCCCGGCGCAGACGATCGATGTCGATCCGGCACTCCTCGCCCACCTCGAAAACGCGGCCACCCCGCCGCTGCCGCCGCCGGGCGCCCCCGCATCCGACAAAACCGATCCCGATCTCCGCTATGGCGGCACGCCACCCAGCCCATCGATCAACCAACCACGATAACCATCCGAGCTTCCACGCTCCATCCGTCTCACTGACGACTGACGACTGACGACCGACGACTGAAAGCAGCTATGCACGTATTGCGCACGATCGCCGATCTGCGGGGCGCCCGGGAAGCCCTCCCGGCCGGCACCCGCATCGGCTTTGTCCCGACCATGGGTTATCTGCATGCCGGCCACCTGGCGCTGGTCGGGCAGGCCCGGGCGGAGTGCGATCTCGTGGTGGTCAGCATCTTCGTCAACCCCACCCAATTCGGTCCGCACGAAGACCTGAGCCGCTACCCCCGGGATGAGGCCCGCGACCTCGGCCTCCTGGCGCCGGCCGGAGTCGATTGGGCGTTCGTGCCGGCCGCGGCCGAGATCTATCCCCCCGGCTTCCAAACCTACGTGGAAGTGCGGGAGGTCACCACCGTGCTGGAGGGCGCCGCCCGCCCGGGGCATTTCACCGGCGTGGCCACCGTGGTCGCCAAGCTCTTCAACCTGGTACAGCCCCAGGCCGCCTATTTCGGCCAGAAAGATGCCCAACAGGTTGTCGTCATCCGCCGCATGGTCCAAGACCTCCAGATCCCCGTGCGGATCGCCGTCGGCGCTACCGTACGCGAGGCGGACGGCGTGGCCCTGAGCTCACGCAATGTCTACCTGGACTCCGCCGAGCGCCAGGCGGCCCGGGTGCTCTCCCGCGCCCTGACCGCCGCCACGTCCGCCTGGGCGGCAGGCCAACGCGATGGCGATCAGCTGCGCGCCCTCATGCACGGACTCCTGGCCGCGGAGCCGCTGGCCCATCCGGACTACGTCAGCGTCGCCGACCCGGATACCCTGGCCGAACTGACCACCATTCCGCCGCACCAGGACGCCCTCGTCTCCCTGGCCGTGCGCATCGGGCGCGGCACCCGCCTGATCGACAATGTGCTGCTGCATGACCAGTGACCAGTGACCAGTGACCGGTGACCAGATGTAGGGACCACGGGGATCGTCGGCAGTGGGGGTCCCACTTGACGGCAACGCGGCGTCTGCCGTAAACTCTATTGACGTCTCTGCCTACTGCCTACTGCCTACTCGTCTGCCTACTCATCTGCCTACTGAAAGCCGCCAATGTTGCTCGCTATCGACGTGGGAAACACCCACACGGTCCTTGGTCTGTATGAGGGCGCTACGCTCCAGGCATCCTGGCGCGCCGCGACCGAGCGCGGGCGCACGGCCGACGAATGGGGCGCCTTGCTCTACACGTACCTGGCCACCCGGGGCCTGGGCCTCGCCACCGTCCAGGCCTGTATCCTCGCCAGTGTCGTGCCGCCGGTCAGCATGGCCCTGCGGGAGATGAGCCTGCGCCTGCTGGGCAAAGCCGCCCTGGTCATCGAGCCGGGGCTCAAAACCGGGGTCCGCCTGGCGATTGATAACCCTCGCGAGGTGGGTGCCGATCGCGTGGTGAATACCGCCGCCGCTTTCAAGCGCTACGGCGGGCCCTGTATCGTTGTCGATTTTGGCACGGCGACCACGTTCGATGCCGTCGGCGCGGATGGCGCGTACCTGGGCGGCGCGATTGCCCCGGGCCTCAACACGGCGGCCGAAGCCCTCTACCGCTCGGCCGCCCGGCTGCACGCGGTCGAATTGATCGCCCCGCGGAGCGTGATCGGTAAAAACACGGTCAGCAGCATGCAGGCGGGGATCGTCCTCGGCTATGTCGCCCTCGTGGAAGGCCTGATCGCCCGCCTGAAAGCCGAGCTACAACCGGGCAGCGCCGGGCCCATTCCCGTGATCGCCACCGGCGGCCTTAGCAGCTTGATTGCGTCGGAGACGTCCACAATCACCCACACGGCCCCCGACCTGACCCTGGATGGCTTGCGCATTATTTATGAGCTGAATGCACCCTGAAATCGGGTATAACCAGGGCCCACGGAAATCTAAATCTACGCCTTACACATTAGGACGAGGAACCCGATGACCGCGTTGGAGAATCAGCAAATCGTGCTCGGCGTCTGTGGCGGGATTGCGGCCTATAAAGTGGCCGATCTGGCCAGCAAGCTGGTGCAAGCCGGCGCGCAGGTGGATGTGATCATGACCGCCGCCGCCCAACGCTTTGTCACGCCGCTGACGTTTGCGGCGCTGACCCACCGCCCGGTGCGCACCGATCTCTATGCCGACTGGCTCGGCGACGAGACCGGGCATGTGGCCCTGGCCCGAACCGCGGCCGCCGTCGTCGTCGCGCCGGCGACGGCCAACACCATCGCGCGGTTGGCGCTCGGCCTGAGCGATGACCTGCTGGCGGCCGTCGCCCTGGCGACCACGGCGCCGCTCCTGCTGGTGCCAGCCATGGAACCCCATATGTATCAGCACCCGGCCACCCAGGCGCACCTGGCGACCTTACGGGAGCGCGGGGCGCTGATCCTGGAACCCGGCCACGGGCGACTGGCCTCTGGGGCCCACGGTGTGGGCCGCCTGCCCGAGACCTCGGAGATTCTGGGCGCGTTACGTAACTTGCTGGGCCGGACGGGCCCGCTGGCCGGGCGGCGCATTGTGATTACCGCCGGGGGGACCCAGGAGCCGCTGGATCCGGTCCGCTATATCGGCAATCGCTCATCCGGCCAGATGGGTTGGGCCTTAGCCGAGGCGGCCCTGGATCTGGGCGCCGCCGTCACCTTGATCCATGGGCCGGTGCTCCGCCCCCCGCCCTATGGCGTGACCGCAGTGGCTGTCGGCACGACTCGCGAATTGGAGGAAGCGGTACGGGCCGCCGTGCCGAGCGCGGCCGCCCTGGTCATGGCGGCCGCCCCAGCAGACTACCGGCCCGCCGAGGTGGCGACCCAGAAGATCAAAAAAGCGCCGGACCAGGATCGGTTTACCCTTTCCCTGGTGAAAAACCCCGATATCCTGGCGGGCTTGCGCGATCTGCCGGGCACCGAACACCTGGTGCGCGTCGGCTTCGCGGCCGAGACCGAAGGATTGCTCGCCCACGCCCGGAGCAAGCTCGCCGCGAAAGGCCTCGATCTCATCGTCGCCAACGACGCGACGAGCAGTATTGGCGCCGCCGAGAGCAGCGCCATCCTGGTCGACGTGGCCGGCAGCGAAGAGCTGCCGGTGCAGCCCAAAGCCCGAACGGCGGGGCAGATCATGGCCCGGGTGGTCGATTTGCTGCGTCGTAACGGTCACCTTTAACCCTCCGTTATAAGCCATGCAGATAAAAACAGCGTTACACCAACAGCTATTCGACGATCCATCCTCAGGCGTGTACAGGGAGTGGACGAATGCGGACGGAAGATTTGCTGGCCGCATGCCTGGAAACCCGGGCGCAGGGACAGTCGCCAACCCAACTACTCGTCGAGCACGCGACCGCCGATCAGCGGGCGGAGCTGGAATCCCTCCTGCAGCTCGCCGCCCGCCTGGAGCACCTGGCCGCCCCCGAGATCCATCCCGAAGTGCGCGAGGCCATGACGGCCCGCCGCTTACGCCTCTTCTTTCGCGGCGTCAAACACATCGAAAACCGAGGATTGACCTCCTAACCCCCGGGCGGCGGCCAGCGGGCTGGCCAGGCCAACTATGACCATAACACTGAACCCCAACGAAGCCGGGCATTGGCTCGTCTTGCTCTTGATTGCCGCCCTGGCCGGGCTGGCGGTCGAGGTGGTCCGCGGCGGCGGGCTCCCGCTGGGGTTCGTCGGCGAGATCGCCGCCGCGGCGCTCGGCGCCTGGATCGGGGGGGACCTCGTGCAGGCCCATATTGTGATCATGCCCCAACCCGCATTTCAAGGCGTCGCGCTGGTGCCGGCGATCGTCGGCGCGCTGATTATCGGGTTCCTCTGGGGCCTCCTGGGGGGCCGTAGGCGGCAGCGGTACTATTAAGAGCGTCAAAATCGGGTCTCCCGGGGGCCGAAAACTTGACAATAGCAAGCCTCTGTGATATGATCGACCCTGACCGCGATCCCTGGATCCTGGTGGTGACCGGCACCGTTTACCCCTCTTGAGGATACGCATGCCAGATAAGACTCGCGAAAATCCCGCCGCCCAGACCGATTCCCGCGACGACCTAGAGGACAACCAGGATGATACAGAGGCGGTGGCCATCGAGCCATCCGGAACGGTCGCCAACCTCGGGCTGCGCGGCCGGCCCGCCGCCCGCGAGCGCCCCGCCCTAGCACGGACGACGGTCAGCCCGATCAACGCCGATCGCCCCGTGTTTACGCTCAGCGTCGCGGCCGATTTACTCGGGATGCACCCGCGCACCTTACGCATTTATGAAGAAGAAGGCCTGGTGGTGCCGGCCCGCACGGCGACCAAGCGGCGGCGCTATTCGCAGAACGACATCCGGCGCTTCCAGTTCATTCAGCACCTCACACAACGCCTGCGGGTGAACCTGGCGGGCGTCCGGATCATCCTCGAAATGATGAATGCCCTCGAAGGCTGTGGCGTCGATTTCACACCCCGGCTCTACGAGATGGGCGACCAGCTCGCCGGCGATCTCACCAGTACGAATACGCCGCTCTAACCATCCGGTTCTCCCCTGCTCCCGCAGCTGAGAGGCTCGCCCGATCGGCGGGCCTGATTTTTGCTCTAACGGCCTGCAGCAGCGGCAGACCGTTTTGCTGTTTGCTGCCCCTGCCTTCCCGACCGACCGTTCCCGGGAGCGGATCGCCGGCGTGCAGGACCGCAGGTGTGCAAGACCGTAGAATTGGAGGACCGCAGTATGTTGCCCATACCTAACCTGGTCAATGTCTTCAAACGATCGTTTTCTGAATTCGGCAAAGACGATATCGGCAATCTCGCAGCGGCGCTGGCCTTTGCGACCTTCTCCAGCATTTTCCCGCTGATCTTGTTTCTGGTCACGGTCGCTAGCCTGTTCGTGACGAAACAACAGGCCACGGCCTGGGTGTTGCAAAACGTGCCGAACATGCAAGGTAACGGGGGGGATGATATCTTCCTCAAGACGGTTACCGGTGTGATCGATGCCCGTGGCGGCGTCAAGGGGATTGCCGGGCTGGTGGGCCTGCTTAGCTTGATGGTCAGTGCCGGCGGGGCCTTTGCCACGCTGCAAACCGCGATCAATCGGGCCTGGGGCTGTGCGAAAGCGGGGAGCTTGATCAAGGATAAAGTAATTGCCTTCCTTATGGTGCTCGGAGTCGCGGTCGTCCTCGTCATCTCGACCGTCGTGTCGTCGATCCTCAACGGCATCCAGCAGGGCACGGCCGGGATCATTGGCAGCTTCCCCTGGCTCTGGCAGATCTTGAACCTGATCGTGTCCATCGGGCTCATGACCGGCGTGATCACTATCCTGTTCCGCACCATGCCGCGCTGTAAAGTAAATTGGGGCGATGTCTGGCCGGCTGCGTTACTCACGGCCGTGCTCTGGGAACTGCTCAAACAGCTCTTCGCTTACTACCTGGGACACTTCGCCAACTACCAGGCCGTCTACGGCACCCTGGGCAGCATCATCGCCTTGCAGACGTGGATCCTCTTCTCCTCGATGATTCTACTCTTCTGCGCCGAAGTCGCGTCGGAGTACGCCGGCGAAAGGATGGACATGGAATCCGCGCGGGCGAAGGCGGCCAACGACGAAACCGCGCGCCAGCGCCGCGCCGCCGCCGCGCGCCAGGCCGAGGCGGACCGCATTACGGCCGGGGAGCGGGAGCGTGCTTATGCCGCCCGGCGCGCCCAGGTCGCCCCGATCACTGCGACCGCCTCGCGGGAGACGGCGACGGTGTTTGGAGTCGCCGCCGCCGCCGCCGCTACGCTAGGCCTGATCGGCAAGGCGCTCACCAGCCGCAATGCCCCGAAATAGCGCCAAATTGAGGGCGCGATTTATGCAGAGTCTTGCGTAAGACACAAGTGTTTACGCAAGACGCAAGACGCATCACGAAAGGAGTCCGCAGCGTGCATGATCACGGCAATGAAGAGGATATGATGCGCCGCGTGGTCCGCGGCCTGCTGACCTTGGCGCTCACGACGGCCGCCACCTGGCTGGCCGGGCGGATCACGGATATGATTCTCGGTCCCGAACACAGCGCATCCGACTAGCAACTCGGCGGGCAGCGCCGGCGGGGCCACAGGAACCGCCGGGCACTTTAAAGGAGGAGCGCAACCATGGCGAAGCGCGTACGCGCCGGGCAACCCGATATCGCTGAAGCTGACTCGGGCCGGGTCCCCCCCGCCGCCGGGCCCCGGCGCCCGAACGACAACAGCCTCTTGCTCGGCCTGGTCGCCGGCGCCCTGGCCGGGGCCGGACTGACCTTACTGATCACCCCGGCGAGCGGCGCCCGCGTGCGGGCGCGGCTCCGGGCGGGGGCGCAGCCTCACAGCCCCTGAGTCGCCGAGTTCGTGGCACAGAAAATGCCTTTACAGCAGCCGGGGAGTAAGCTCCCCCGGTGTCCGGAGAGCAAAATCGCTGCAAAATCCGCTAATGAAGGAGGCGATTATTAGATGTTAAAAGGAATGCGTACCGCACTTAAATATTTCACCTTGGGGCTGCTCGCCGGCTTACTGCTCGCCCCGCGCAAGGGGGACGAGACCCGGACTATGTTGGTGGATCGCGGCCGAGATTACATCAAAGAACTGATCAGTAGTGGCCAGCAAGCCGCCGCCGATCTCGGCAACCAGGCCGGCAGCATCGCCCACGACACGTTCAAAACTGAAGGGCGGGGATTTGACAGCACATCCCCATCCAGCGTGCAATAATCGACCGCGCCCCCCGCCGTCGCACAGCGGGGGCGCCAGAAAATCGAGTAATGTTTACGCAACGCATCTAAAAGGAGGTTTCCAATGGCTATTATTGGGTGGCTTATCGTAGGTGGCATCGCCGGTTGGCTCGCCAGCATGTTCATGGGCAAGGGCGGCTATGGCCTCATCGGCGATATCATCATCGGCATCATCGGCGCCTTCGTCGGTGGCTTCTTGATCAGCTTGATCTTCCCAAGCTTCAGCTACGCGGGCAGCAACTGGTTCGTCAGCATCTTCGTCGCCTTCATCGGCGCTGTAATCGTCATCTGGGTGGCCCGCATGGTGACCCGCGGCCGCACCACTGTCTGACGGCGGCCTAGCGCCAGCGCACGACCGATAGCTAACTAGGAAGCGGCCGCCCCTGACCCCCGTCAGGGGCGGCTATGCACTTGCCCGGAGACCCGCTATGGATCCTGTCCCCGGTAGCCCCAATACAGAGAGTGGTACCGACGCCGCGGCCGTGATCCTGGTCGTGGTGGTATTGTTGGTGCTCGTCCTGTTGGTGCTTTGGATGAGCGGCGCCTTCGCCACCCCACCCCTGCACTCGGCGCCCTGAAGAGCCCCCAGGAGGTCGACTATGCTGCCTATCGGCGATGAAGGAACGCCGCCGTCCCGCGGCTTTCCGATCGTCAATATCACTATCATCGCGATCTGCGTTATCGTATTTTTGATCCAACTCATGTTCGGCGCCGACCAATCGGTGATGGCCTATGGCACGATTCCCTGGGAAATTACCCATGGGCGGGACCTCGGCCCTAGCTTTTGTCCGCCGGCTGTCTGCCAGGGCCTCCCGGAGCAAAGTATCGCCTTCCCTGTCTACATTACGCTGCTGACCTCGATGTTCATGCACGCCAGCTGGGTCCATATCGGCGGCAACATGCTCTTCCTCTTTATCTTCGGCGATAATGTCGAAGACGCGATGGGCCACCTGGGTTACGCGGTCTTCTACCTGTTGTGCGGCCTGGCCGCCAACTTTGCCCAGATCATCGTGGGTCCCGACTCGCCGATCCCCGGCATCGGCGCCAGTGGCGCCATCGCGGGGGTGCTGGCGGCGTACCTGATCCTCTTCCCCCAGGCCCAGGTGCGCGTCCTGGCCGGCTATTATGGCATCGCGCGCGTGCCGGCCCTCGTCATGATCGGATTCTGGTTCCTGATCCAACTAGTCAGCGGCGTGGGCAGCGTTGTCGCCGTGCAGACGACGGGCGGGGGCGTCGCCTACTGGGCACACATTGGCGGCTTTATCGCCGGATTGATCCTGGTCTGGGTGTTCCGCCGCGGCGGCGGAACCACACAAGCCTACTGACCGGATCAGGCGGCGCGGAGCAACAGGAGGGCCGGCGGGCAGACAGCGCCGGCCCTCCGGCGTGTGGGCCGCAGAACAGACCAGTCGGCGCCGGTGTGTTATAATAACAGGCGCCTGCCCTGGCAGGCGGCCACACGAGGCACCCGGCGTGGCCCAGGGGCCGGGCCCAAGCGGAAAGCGGATGACACCAGATTGAGATCGACGGCTCTCCTCAGCCCGCCGGGCGCGGCCGGGGCCCCGGCCGCGCCCACGCCCGCGGCGCGGCCGGCGGTGCCGCTGGCCCGCTGGGAGCCCGTGCTGCTCCTGACGCTGGCCATGGCGACCGAGATCGCCTATGTGCTGGGCTTTGTGCTGCCCTACGGCCTGGCGCCGAGTTATACACAGCCCTTGCTGGACCTGAACCGGCTGAACGGGCACACGCCGATCAGCGCGAATTATTTCGCCGTGACCTGGGCCGTCAGCTTCGCGGCGATGTACATCGCCTACCGCCGCTGCCCGGCCTATCCCCAGCGATCCTACTTTCTGGTGTTGGGCGGGGCGGCACTGGTCTTTAACTGCACCCTCTTATTAATGTATCCGACCGGGGCGGCCGATCTCTTCGATCAGATCTTCCGGGCGCGGGAGCTGGCGGTGTACGGGAAGAATCCGTTTCTCTACCCGCCCGCCGATCCCCTCTTTGCCCAGGATGCCTTCCGTAAATATGTCGGCGGCTGGGCCAGCACGACCTCACCATATGGCCCGGTCTGGGAGCTGCTGGCCGCCGGGACCGCCTGGCTGGCCGGGGCCGACCTCTGGCGGGCCTTGCTGTTCTTCAAAGGGCTGGTGATCCTGGCCTACGCCGGCAGCGCCATGCTGATCTATGCGACGCTCTGGCGGGTGCGGCCGGGCTGGGCCGCCCGGGGGCTGCTCTTCTTCGCCTGGAACCCGCTCATCCTCTGGGAAACAGCCGGCAACGGGCATAATGATATGGTCATGGTGTTTTTCACCCTGCTCAGCCTCTATTTGCTGGCCCGGGGACCCCGCGCTGCCCTGTGGGCGCCCGCCGCGCTCGCCCTCGGCGTGCTCTCCAAGTTCGTGCCGGTGCTCCTGCTGCCGATCTTGCTGGTTGCCATCTGGCAGGAACGCCGCCCATCCGGCGCGGCCGCCTGGGCCGTACCCGTCCACGAAGGCTGGTTTCGGGCCACCACGGCCGTCCTGCTCGGCGCCGCGGGCTTCCTCGTCATCGCGATCGTCCTGTACGCCCCATTCTGGCAGGGCCCCAGTACGATCGGGGCCCTGACCCGCCGCGACCTGTTCACCGCGTCCATCCCCGAGGTGATCAAAGACTCGATGGCCGGACCCCAGATGCCGGGCGACGACGGGGAGGCCCCCGCATTCGTCAAGAACCTGCTGGCCGGGGATCAAGTCCTGCGCGAGGCGGAAGCGATGGACCGGGTGCGGACTTGGTCGACCTGGGTCGTGGCCCTGACGGTGTTCGTGAGCACGGCGTGGCTGGTGCTGCGCACACAGGCGGGCGACCGGCAGGGCATT
>Ga0070730_10006233_pt1 | contig 10219 bp, 16 predicted proteins | sample Coa_R1_3_FD_66447 | JGI IMG/M metagenome (GOLD analysis project Ga0070730, IMG submission 66447) | Surface soil microbial communities from Centralia Pennsylvania, which are recovering from an underground coalmine fire - Coalmine... | ecosystem: Environmental > Terrestrial > Soil > Unclassified ... | reverse complement strand
ACACAAGAGTTGATATCAAGCACAACGACACGGTAAAGGTGATTACCGGGCGGGACAAGGGAAAGCAGGGCCGCGTGCTGCGTGTCTTCCCCGATAAGGGCAAGGTACTGGTGGAGCACGTGATGATGGTGAAGAAGAACGTCAGGCCCAATCCGCAGCGCAACATCAAGGGCGGAATCGCAGAGCAGGAAACGCCTATCTCGGTCTCGAACGTGATGATCGTCTGTCCCACGTGCGGGCCGTCACGTATCGGCCATGAGTTGCGGGGAGAAAAACGTATCCGCACCTGCAGAAAGTGCAACGCGCCATTGGATAAGTAAGCTACTGGCTTAGCGATGCAGGAATAAAGACATTGATTTTGACAAGGTGCGGTTCGGCGAAGACTTTGATTGGTGGGTAAAAGACAGGTCAGAAGATTTGAGCTAGAAGCTAGCAGCCAATAGCTAGCAGCTCGAAAAGCAGCTAAAAACTACGAACCGGTAACCACTCCGAAACCGTAGAAAAAGGAAACAGAATTACATGGCAACCGCGAAATCGACAGCCAGACTGAAGCAAAAGTTCGACAAGGAAATTGCTCCCGCGTTGATGAAAGAGTTAGGGCTGGAAAATCCCATGGCCGTTCCGCGCCTGCACAAGATCGTGGTCAACATGGGTGTAGGCGAGGCCACGCAGAATGCCAAGGTGCTCGATCCCCTGGTCAACGACGTGGGACAGATTACCGGCCAGAAACCTGTGGTCACTCGGGCCAAAAAGTCGATTGCCGCTTTCAAAGTTCGCGCCGGCATGCCGATCGGCGCTATGGTCACGCTCCGGGGCGACCGGATGTACGAATTTATGGATCGGCTGGTGAATATTGCGTTGGCCCGCGTGCGCGACTTTCGCGGGGTTTCGACGAAGTCTTTCGATGGCCGGGGAAATTACACGCTGGGGCTGCGTGACCAGTTGATCTTCCCGGAAATTGATTACGCTAAAGTGGACAAACTCAAAGGTATGAATGTGACCATTGTTACTACGGCCCGCGATGACAACCAGGCGCGCGCGCTACTGAAGCAGTTGGGCATGCCCTTCAGGCAGTGAAGTAGCAATTGGCAATTAGCAAATAGCAATTGGCCTGAGCGTAGTGCAGCAAGCGTGGCAAGGCAAGAATGCTAATTAATGGAATGCAAGATTTTGGAATTCACGGAGGCAATGAGCTAACAGACAATTCACAATTCAGACAGGCCAAAACCACTGCCTGGCGAATTGCCAATTGCTATTTGCTAATTGCTGAATTCAAAGGAAAACATGGCTACAACAGCAAAGATCGCCAAGACGAACAAGAAACCCAAGTTCTCGACCCAGCACCGCAACCGCTGCAGCATCTGCGGACGGCCACGCGCCTTTCTGCGCAAGTTCGGCCTCTGCCGCCTGTGCTTCCGTGGACTCGCGCTGAAGGGCGAGATTCCAGGCGTGGCGAAGTCGTCGTGGTAAGGCGGTAGTTAGTACTTAGCCTTTAGTAGTTAGTCCTGAAGCCAGAACTCAGAAATCAGGGCTAAAGGCTAAGAACTAATGGTTAAGGGCTAAAGAGCAGTACGTCACGGCAGGTTTCCCGGTAGGCCGGGACAAACGGGTGATGATAATTAGGAGAGAAAAGAATGAGTTTGACCGATCCGGTCGCAGATTTACTGACCCGTATTCGCAACTCGATCCATGCGCGGCACCAGAAGCTGGACATTCCCGCTTCCAAGTTGAAATTGGAGATTGCCCGGATACTGAAAGAGGAAGGCTATATCGCCAATTTCAAGCCGACCGAGGAAGAAGGCAGAAAGGTCCTGCGTATTTATCTGAAGTATGGTCCGGACAACAATGCCGCGATCTCCAACTTGCAGCGCGTTTCGCGTCCCGGATGCCGGGTTTACGTGGGCCGCAAGGAGATTCCACGCGTTCTCGGCGGTTTGGGTATCAACATACTGACTACACCTAAGGGCGTGATGACCGGACGCCAGGCGCGTAAACAAGGCCTGGGCGGCGAGATTCTCTGCGAAGTGTGGTGAGGAAGCTGCTGGCTACTAGCTGCTAGCTTCTAGCCAGAAAGAAGTGGTTCGATTAAGACTAAGAGCTAAGGACTAAAGGCTAGGTTTTAGCTAGTAGCCAGAAGCTAGCAGCTCTTAAAGAATCGTGGAACTTGGCTGCAAATTAGGCCAAGGGACTCACTTAAAAGAAGGATCTAGACCAATGTCTCGTATCGGAAAGAAACCGATTCCGCTCCCCTCGGGGGTCAAATTTGATGTGGTTGGCACCACTGTTGTTGTCCAGGGGCCGAAAGGCAAGGTCACCACACATCTTCCGGCAGGCGTGAAGCTGCAAACGGCCAACGGCAACATCAATGTCACTCGGGAAAACGAAGACCGGGCCGCTGTGCATGGCTTGGTGCGCGCCCTGGTGAATAATGCCGTAGAAGGCGTCACCAAGGGCTGGACCCGGGAGTTGGAAATCGTGGGTATCGGCTACCGCGCCGAGTTGAAGGGCAAGAACACCGTGGTGTTTACGCTTGGATATTCCCACCCCATAGAATTTCCGCTGCCCACCGGAGTCAGCGTGGCCATTGATCCCAAGCAGACCAAGTTGAGCGTGAGTGGCATTGACCGCCAGCAGGTTGGACAGGTTGCGGCAGACATGCGCAGCCTGCGTCCGCCGGATCCCTACAAGCAAAAAGGCGTCCGCTACGTAGGTGAGAAGCTGAAGAAGAAGGTTGGCAAAACCGGAGCGAAATAAGATTCAGTAAGTGGGTGATTTAGTAATTGGGTAATTGAGAAGAGCGAAAGCAGAGCAGCATAGAAGGCTCACGAAGAAGCAAGTCGCTCAGCTTTAAATTACAAATTTGAGATTACAAATTACGAATTCTAATAAGCACGAAAGAGTATTTTGATCGTGGAGCTAAAGGGCTCTACGAAGCAAAGGGCAACGACATGATTCCTGAAATTTCAAAAGACAGAATTCGCAAGCGGATTCACCAGCGCATTCGGCAGAGGCTGGCGGGATCGGCCGAGCGTCCGCGTTTGAATGTTTATCGCTCGCTCAACCATATTTATGCGCAATTGATTGATGACGCCAGCGGGCAAACTGTGGCTGCTGCCAGCACGGCCCAGGGCGGTAAGAAGGGCGCCAAGCGCACCGGCGGTAATGTGGCCAGCGCCAAGGAAATCGGCAAGCAGATTGCCCAGCGCGCCCAGGAAAAAGGCATCAAGAAAGTAGTGTTTGACCGCGGCGGATATCTCTACCACGGACGTATTAAGGCGCTGGCCGATGCGGCCCGCGAAGCAGGTCTGGAGTTCTAATGGCGACGACAGCAATCAAGAAGAAGCTCGATGCAGGCAGCTACCAGTTGAAAGACCAGGTGGTTGCCATCAACCGCGTGACCAAGGTGGTCAAGGGCGGCAAGAACATGTCATTTGCGGCGCTGGTGGTGGTAGGTGATCCCAGCGCGGGAGTGGTTGGCTATGGTTCGGGCAAGGCCAAGGAGGTGCCGCAGGCCATCCGTAAGGGCATAGAATCAGCCAAGAAGAACTTGATAAAGGTCCACTTGACCCAAACCTCCATTCCTCATGCTGTGCTGGGGCGCTTTGGTTCCGGCATGGTGTTGCTTAAGCCCGCCCCGGAAGGCACGGGAGTAATCGCCGGCGGAGCGGTGCGCGCCGTAATGACCTCTGTAGGTGTTCAGAATGTGCTGACCAAATCCATCGGCACGGCCAACCCGCATAACGTGATCAAGGCCACGTTTGATGCATTGAACCACCTGCGCGACCGCGAAGAGGTGGCCACCATGCGCGGCAAGTCCTCTCAGGAGTTGTAACCATGACGGCAGAGAAGAAGAAAATTCGCATTCAGTATGTACGCTCCAAGATCTGTACCCCCAAGAAGCACAAATTGGTGGTGAAGGGGCTTGGTTTCACACGGCTGAACCAGATCGTCGAGCGGGAAGATACGCCCTCGATCCGGGGGATGATCGCCAAGATTCCGCATTTGGTTGAAGTGGTGAAGTGATTAGCTAGAGAAGTGATTAGGTAAATTTGGTATCTTGGGCGAATGAAACCCGATGATCCAATCACCCGATTCATAAACAGGGAAACCGAGTAGCTGCTGAGTAAACGTAGCTGCGATAATAGAGGGAACAAGGTGCCGACAAATCTTTCAACTTTACGTCCCCCGAAAGGGGCAACCGCCAACAAAAAGCGCGTTGGACGGGGCATGGGCAGCGGTATGGGCAAGACCTCCACTCGCGGCCACAAAGGCCAGCGTTCCCGTTCCGGCTCTCGCATGATGCGTGGCTTTGAAGGCGGCCAGATGCCCCTGCATCGCCGTTTGCCCAAGCGCGGCTTCACCAATATTTTCCGCACTGAATACACGGTCCTTAATCTTGAGAGGCTGGCGGAACTCGGTGAAGGCCAGATTACACTGGACGTGCTGCTCAAACATCGCCTGGCCCGTAAGAATGACCTGATCAAAGTATTGGGAAATGGTGATCTGAAATCACCGCTCACCGTCCATGCCCATAAATTCTCCAAGTCGGCTGAGGAGAAGATCACGAAATCGGGCGGCAAGGCCGAGGTGATCGGCGTCTTTGTCGCTGCGGAAATTAAGAACGAAAAAAAGAAGAAACAAAAGAAGTCTTAAATGCTCGAGAAACTAGCAAACATCTTTCGCGTCCCTGACCTGCGCAAGCGTGTGCTCTTTACCCTGGCCATGCTGGCGGTCTACCGCCTCGGTTCACACATCCCGACCCCCGGCATCGATGCTGCCAAGCTGGCCGCTGCATTCAATAACCAGGGGGGGAGCCTGCTGGGTTTCTACGATTTGTTCAGCGGCGGTAATCTGCGCAAGTTGACCATCTTTGCCCTGGGCATCATGCCGTACATCACTTCTTCCATCATCCTGCAGTTGTTGCAAGTGGTGTGGGAGCCGCTGGCCCGATTGCAGAAAGAGGGTGAGCTGGGGCGTAGAAAGATCACTCAATGGACCCGGTATCTCACTTTTATCCTCTCCATTCTTCAGAGTATGGGTGTTGCTTTTACCTTGCAGGGCGGCGGCTATGTGTTGGAGCCGGGACTGAAATTCGTCCTGATGACGATCATCACGCTAACGACTGGCAGCGTGTTCATCATGTGGCTGGGCGAGCAGATTACCGAGCGGGGCGTGGGCAACGGCATGTCGTTGTTGATTTTTTCCGGCATTGTCGTAGGGCTCCCTCGTGGTATGCAGGAGCTGTATCTTAAGGTCAGGAACAACACTTGGGGGGCTTTAACCTTTCCTGCGGTTATTTTCCTGCTTGTAGCCATGATCGCGGTGGTGGCCTTCATCGTCTTTATGGAGCGAGGGGAGCGGCGCATTCCCGTTCAGTACGCCAAGCGCGTCGTGGGGCGCCGCATCATGGGCGGACAAGCCACCCACCTGCCCTTGCGGGTCAATTCCGGCGGCGTGATGCCGGTCATTTTTGCTTCCTCGTTACTGAGCATTCCGCAGATGCTGGGCTACTCGTCGTTTGTCAAGAACCACAAGTTCTTTACCGATCTGTTCAACAACCTGAAATGGGGCGAGCCGCTGTACACCATGATGTACGTGGTGGGCATAATCTTTTTTGCCTACTTCTATGTCTCTATCGTCTTCAATCCCTCGGATGTGGCCGACAATATGCGCAAGTATGGAGGCTTTATTCCGGGCATTCGTCCCGGCCACCGTACACGCGACTACATCAACGACGTGCTTACGCGCATCACCCTGGTCGGCGCGCTCTACCTGATCATCATCTCGCTGATTCCCGAATGGATGATCATGGGTATCCATCTCAACCATCTTCCGAGGTTTCTCGGAGGCGGCTTTTTTGAAAACGTGCTGCCCAATTGGATACTGAATGGCTTGGGCGTGACCTTCTATTTTGGCGGAACATCGCTGTTGATCGTGGTGGGCGTGGCCATGGATACGGTGAATCAGGTCGAGTCGCAGCTTATCATGCGTCACTATGAAGGCTTTACCCCCCGCAGCGGGCGTATCCGCGGACGGAGGGTCTGGTAAGCCGTGGCCGCCAACACTGCAGCGGACTCCACGCACAAGAAGGCCGTGGCCATTGGTCCAATCATTCTTTTGGGAGCTCCCGGGGCTGGGAAGGGTACCCAGGCAAAACACATTGTTGAGCGCTATGGTATTCCCCAGATTTCTACCGGGGACATCCTGCGCGACAACCGTGAGCGTGGAACTGAACTGGGTAAAGAGGCTGCTCCTATTATGGCCGCCGGCGGCCTTGTTCCCGATGACCTGGTGCTCGCCATGGTGGCCGACCGCCTGAGTCAGCCGGATTGTGAGCGCGGCTTCATTCTGGATGGCTTTCCGCGGACCGTTGCCCAGGCAGAATGGCTGGATAGATTTTTGGCTTCCCGTACCTTCCTGGGGCACAAGGTACCGCCCGTTGTGATCAGTATCGAGGTCGAGTATAATCAATTACTGCAACGGCTTACCGGACGCCGCTCTTGTCCCGCCGACGGCAAGATTTACAATATCTACTCCCATCCGCCCAAGAAAAATGGCGTGTGTGATATCTGCGGTTCGCAACTGGTCCAGCGCGAAGATGACCGGGAAGAGGTCATTTCCGAGCGTCTCAAGAGCTACGAGAAAAAGACCCTGCCCCTGGTGGACTATTACCGCAAGCAGGGCCGTTTGCATGTTTTGAATGGTGAGCTTCCGGTGGACCACGTGACTGCGAAAACCTTTGCGGTGATTGAGAAAAATGATTAACTGCAAATCACAGGCAGAACTGGGAAAAATGCGGCGCAGCGGCCAGATTGTCCGTCAGGTGCTGGAAGCCGTAAAAGGCAAAGTCGCGCCCGGCGTCTCCACTATGGATCTGGAGCACGTGGCGGAAGAGAAGATCCGCGAACTCGGCGCAAAACCCGCGTTCAAGGGGTATTACGATTATCCTTGTGTTCTTTGCACGTCAGTGAATGAAGAGATCATTCATGGGATTCCGTCCAAAAAACGGGTCCTGAAGGCAGGCGATATTGTTTCGATTGATTGCGGAGTGGTGATGGACGGATATTACGGTGATTCCGCTATTACCGTTCCCGCAGGCGGCACGCTGGCCCCGGAGTTGAAGAAGCTCCTGGAAGTCACCGAGGTCTCGCTGAAACGGGCGATCGATGAAGTCCGATTGGGTAAAACGGTGGGCGACGTCGGTGCAGCGGTGCAGGAGTATGTTGAGGCCAACGGCTTCAGCGTAGTGCGCGATTTTGTCGGCCACGGAATCGGGACGAAGCTGCATGAGGACCCGCAGGTGCCCAACTACGGAACGCGAGGCCATGGTACGCGGTTGCGGGAAGGCATGGTGCTGGCCATCGAACCAATGGTCAATATCGGTAAGCCTGGTGCCCGCGTGCTGGACGACAAATGGACGGCGGTTACGGAAGACGGCAGTTACAGCGCCCATTTTGAGCACTGTGTCGCAGTCACCCGAAATGGTCCGCTGGTGCTGACGGCATAGCTGCCAGCTACTAGCGGCTAGCTTCTAGCCAAAAAGTCAGCCAGGCAGCCAGAGTTTGTACCGGATAAAGGTTACAGAGGCGGACAAAGTTTTTTCGTTTCTGATTTGAAAGGGCACGGCTTCAGAGGCTGCAGTAAATTTGGAAAAAGGTTTTGTCCTAGAGCTAGCAGCCACAAGCTAGTAGCTAAAAATCAAGGAGCTAGGTGAGCAAAGAGGACGCGATTGAGGTCATGGCGACGGTGATAGAGCCGCTGCCCAACGCCATGTTCCGGGTGGAACTGGAGAATAAACATCAGGTGCTCGCGCACATTTCCGGCAGGATGCGAAAGAACTTTATCAAGATCCTCCCCGGAGACAAGGTTGCGGTGGAGCTTTCACCGTACGACCTGACGCGCGGCAGAATTGTCTATCGGTATAAATAGCGTGAACTGCTGCTGCTGACGCGGAATGTTGGGCAAGCGGCTAGTGAATAGATAGCATCGGGGCGGAAGAATTCGAAGGGAACAGCATGAAGGTCAGAGCATCGGTAAAAAAGATTTGCGACAAGTGCAAGATCGTCCACCGCAAAGGCGTGGTGCGGGTGATCTGCGAGAACTCGAAACATAAACAGAGACAGGGATGAATAAATTTGTAATTGGTAATTGAAAATTTGTAATTTTGTTTTTCTAAATTACAAATCAGAAATTATAAATTGCAAATTCCCGACCGGTCGAGGATCAGGCTAAGCCCATCCTGCCAACGGGTAAACAGTGATTGAGGAGAAAACATGGCTCGTATTGCAGGCGTCGATCTTCCGCGCAACAAGCATGTGGATATCGCGCTGACTTATATTTACGGCATCGGCAATTCGCGCTCCAAGCGGATTCTTTCCGCCGCGAACGTTGAAGTGATGAAAAAAGTGCAGGACCTGAATGAAGACGAGGTGAATCGCATCCGTCAGGTGATCGAGGAAGAAGGCAACGTGGAGGGTGACCTGCGCAAGGACATCTCCATGCACATTAAGCGGCTGATTGAAATCGGATCCTATCGCGGGTTCCGCCATCGCCGCGGCCTTCCGGTTCGCGGACAGCGCACCCACACCAATGCGCGCACTCGCAAAGGACCACGCAAAGGCACAGTTGCCAACAAGAAGAAGGCAGCAGCTAAGACCTAATTAGAGGGATAAACATGGCAAAGGCAGCAGCAGGCGCAGGCGCCGCTACAAAAGGCGCCGGTCCAAAAGGCAAAAAGAAGGTCTTCAAGAAGAAAGAGCGCAAGAACGTCCCTCATGGGATCGCTCATATCCAGGCATCTTTCAACAACACCATTGTCACGATTGCAGACGGTGAAGGCCGTACGTTGGCATGGAAAAGCGCTGGGTCGCTGGGCTTCCGAGGGTCGCGTAAGGGCACTCCCTTTGCCGCACAGCAGGCGGCCATGAACGCCGCCAATCAGGCGCGTGAACATGGCATGCGTTCGCTGGATGTGAAGGTGAATGGCCCAGGTTCGGGGCGCGAGTCGGCGATCCGTGCGCTGGCCGCAGCCGGGCTTGAGGTTCGCTCGATTAAAGACGCGACCCCCATCCCGCATAACGGTTGCCGTCCACCCAAGAAGAGAAGAGTCTGATTTGGGATTTAAAATTGCAAATTTTAAATTTGAAATTTTAAATTCTTTGAACCGGATCGGGAATGAAGGGAACACCAGTCCTGTAAACCGATCGTCACTGGAAGTTACAAGGAGAAAAAATTGGCACGATATAAAGGTGCAGTATGCCGCCTTTGCCGTCGCGAAGGCATGAAGTTGTTTTTAAAAGGGGCCAAGTGTTTTACCGATAAGTGCCCTATAGAAAAGCGCAACTTTGCTCCTGGCCAGCACGGCAAGGACCGCAAAGCCAAGGTCGTAGGATACGGTCTCCAACTCCGCGAGAAGCAAAAGACCAAGCGTATCTATTTCACCCTGGAAAACCAGTTCCGCAACTACTTTGAAAAGGCCGCCCGCAAGCCGGGTGTAACCGGCGAACTGCTGTTGCAACAGCTTGAGCGCCGGCTCGACAACGTGGTTTTCCGGCTAGGCTTTGCCATTTCCCGCCGCCAGGCGCGCCAGATCGTGCGTCATGGCCACATCGACGTGAATGGCCGCCGCGTGAACATTCCTTCGTACCAGGTAAATACCGGTGACGAGATCCAGGTGCGCGAAAAGGCCCGCAAGTTTACCGTGGTCGAGGGCGCGCGCGAGTACGCCAGCCATCAACCCGTAGCCAATTGGCTGGAAGTAGACCGCGACAATTTGAAAGGCCGCATCCTGAATCTGCCCAAGCGCGAAGACATCAATCTGCCGGTCAACGAACAGTTGATCGTCGAGTTGTACAGCAAGTAGCTCTTAGCTTCTGGCTGCTAGCTGCTGGCGAGAAGCTGATTGCCTTTAGATCGCAAGTGTTTTGTTCTTCGCTGCAAGCTATCTGGAGCTAGCCAGGAAGCTACTGTTAGATTGAATTAACGAGGTTTAGCTAGAAGCTAGTAGCTACAAGCTAGTAGCTCATAAAACCCGCACCAAACCAGCCCTGGGTCGAAAGGCCCTCGCGCCAAACGGAGCGGAGTCGAAAGGAAAAATAGAAAAATGGTTCTTTGGAGAGGTTTTCAGAAACCCAAGCGTCTTGCAACCGATACCGAGACATTAACCGATAAATACGGCCGCTTTTATGCCCAGCCCTTTGAACGCGGCTTCGGCACCACC
>Ga0070730_10006231_pt1 | contig 10222 bp, 9 predicted proteins | sample Coa_R1_3_FD_66447 | JGI IMG/M metagenome (GOLD analysis project Ga0070730, IMG submission 66447) | Surface soil microbial communities from Centralia Pennsylvania, which are recovering from an underground coalmine fire - Coalmine... | ecosystem: Environmental > Terrestrial > Soil > Unclassified ... | reverse complement strand
TCGGCGTGTGCGTCGGCATCACGCCGTTCAATTTTCCCGCGATGATCCCGCTGTGGATGTTCCCCATGGCCATCGTTTGCGGCAACACCTTCGTCCTCAAACCGTCCGAGCAGGATCCGATGACGCCGATGCTCCTGGCCGAGCTCGCGCTGCAGGCGGGCGTGCCGCCCGGCGTGCTCAACATCGTTCATGGCGGCAAGCGCGCGGTCGACGCCCTGTGCAGCCATCCGGACGTCGTGGCCGTCTCCTTCGTGGGTTCGACGCACGTCGGCACCCATGTGTATAACCTGGCGTCGCAGCACGGCAAGCGCGTGCAATGCATGATGGGCGCGAAGAACCATGCCGTCGTCATGCCGGATGCCAACAAGGATCAGACGCTCAATGCCCTCGTCGGTGCGACTTTCGGCGCCGCCGGGCAGCGCTGCATGGCGACTTCGGTGACCGTCCTCGTGGGCGAGTCCAGGAAATGGATCCCCGATATCGTGGCGAAAGCGAAGACACTCAAGGTGAACGCCGGCGTCGAAAAGGGCACGGACTTAGGTCCGGTGGTATCGAAGAACGCCAAAAATCGCATCCTCGGATTGGTGGACGAGGGCATCAAGGCCGGAGCGAAGCTGGAATTGGACGGCCGCGCCATCAAGGTTCCCGGCTATGAAAAGGGAAACTTCATCGGACCGACCATTTTCTCCGGGGTCACGACGGATATGACCATCTACACCACGGAGGTTTTCGGCCCGGTGATGGTCATCGTCGCGGTGGACACCCTGGATGAGGCGATCAAGCTCGTCAATGACAATCCTTTCGGCAACGGCACCGGCATCTTCACGCAGAGCGGCGCCGCCGCACGCAAGTTTCAGAGCGAGATCGACGTCGGCCAGGTCGGCATCAACGTGCCCATTCCGGTGCCCGTGCCCTTCTTCAGTTTTACCGGCTCGCGCGGCTCCAAGCTCGGCGATCTGGGCCCCTATGGCAAGCAAGTGGTGCAGTTCTACACCCAGACGAAAACCGTTACCTCGCGCTGGTTCGACGACAGCACGGTGTCGGCCGGGGTCAACACGACCATCAGCCTCAAATGAATCGGACTCCAATGGGGGCATGACATGACGCGGGTCTGGACATGAAAATCGCCTTCATCGGTCTTGGGCACATGGGCGGCCCGATGGCGCGGAATCTCCTGAAGGCCGGCCACTCGCTCGTCGTCTTCGACGTGGTCCAGCCCCACGTCGACGCCCTGACGGCGGCGGGAGCTGCCGCAGCGGGCTCGGCGAAGCTCGCCGCCGCCCGGGCGGAACTCGTCATCACCATGCTGCCCTCCTCACCCCATGTCAGGAGCGTGTACCTCGGCGAGGAAGGGGTGCTTGCGGGAGCGGCGGACGGCATTCCACTCGTCGACTCGAGCACCATCGATCCGCACACGGCCCGCGACGTGGCCGCCGCCGCCGCCCAGCGTGGCAACCCGATGGCCGACGCACCGGTCTCCGGCGGTACGGCGGGAGCGCAAAACGGCAGCTTGACCTTCATGGTCGGCGCCGACACCGCGATGTTCGAGCGCATACGGCCGGTACTGGCCCACATGGGCAAGAACATCGTGCACTGCGGCGGGTCGGGCACCGGGCAAGTGGCCAAGATCTGCAACAATCTGCTGCTCGGCATTTCGATGATCGGGACCGCCGAGGCCATGAACTTGGGCGCATCGCTCGGCATCGACCCCAAGGTGCTGGCCGGAATCATCAACACCTCGAGCGGCCGGTGCTGGAGTTCGGACACCTACAATCCATACCCGGGCGTGATGGAGAACGTACCGGCCGCGCGCGGCTACACGGGTGGATTCGGAACCGATCTCATGTTGAAGGACCTCGGCCTGGCCGCGGATGCCGCGAAGCAGGCGAAGCAGCCCGTACCCCTGGGCGCCATGGCGCAGCAGCTGTATCAGTTGTGGAGTTCCCGGGGCGCCGGCGATCAGGACTTCTCATCCATCATCAATCTGCTCAAAAAAATAGGATCGTAGGAGTTGGCAATGATCGAATGCGAGATCGACGGGCATGTGGCCGTCGTCACCCTCAACAACCCGTCGGCCAATACGTTCACCGCCGAAGGACTGATCGAACTCACGACCCTGGTCGGCGAATTGAACCGCAATCTCGCCGTGTACGCGGCGGTGGTGACGGGTCATGGCGACAAATTTTTCAGCGCCGGCGCCGACCTGAAGAGCTTCGCCGACGGCGACAAGGCGCGGGCCCGCCTCATGGCGCAGCGGTTCGGCGTGGCCTTCGAAGCGCTGCAGGAGGCGCGGCCGGTGGTCATCGCAGCCATCAACGGCTACGCCATGGGCGGGGGACTCGAGTGCGCCCTCGCCTGCGACCTCCGCATCGCCGAGGAGCACGCGCAGATGGCCCTGCCGGAGCCCTCGGTCGGGCTCCTGCCGGCCGGGTGCGGCACGCAGACCCTGCCCTGGCTGGTCGGCGAAGGCTGGGCCAAGCGCATGATTCTCACCAACGAAAGGATCGACGCGGACACTGCCTTGCGAATCGGTTTGGTGGAACAGGTCGTCCCGCGCGGGCAGAGCCTGCCAACGGCGGTGCAGCTGGCACAGCGCGTCAGCACGTTGAGTCCGCGGGCCGTGACGTTCAGCAAGGGTTTGATCCATCAGGCGCGCCAGGGGACCCCACGCAGCGCGGCGTTGGCCCTGGAGCGCGAACGGTTCATGGACCTGTTCGACGGCGAGGATCAGCAGGAAGGGGTCAAGGCGTTCCTGGACAAGCGTAAACCCGTTTGGAAGAACGCTTGAGCGGTACGGCGGCGGAAAGCCCGGAGATCCTCTGCGAAACGGTCAACCACGCCGCATTCATCACGCTGAATCGGCCGGCCGCACTCAACGCACTGTCGTTCGAGATGATCGCGGAATTGCGCGCGGTACTGCGGCGCTGCGCAAACGACGACGCGATCAAGGCGATCGTGTTGCGAGGTGCCGGCGACAAGGCCTTTTGCGCGGGCGGGGACATCCGCGCGCTCTATCAGAGCTTCAAGGACTCGGGGAAGCTGCATCACGAGTTCTTCGCGGCGGAATACGGCCTCGACTACCTGCTCCACACGTATCCCAAACCCTATGTCGCCTTGATCGACGGAATCACCATGGGCGGCGGAATGGGCCTCGCGCAGGGCTCGACTCTGCGTATCGCCGGTGAGCGGACGCGGATCGCCATGCCGGAAGTCGGCATCGGGCTTTTTCCGGACGTGGGCGCGAGTTATTTCCTGTCGCGTTTGCCGGGATGCCTGGGGCCCTATCTCGCGCTGACGGGTGTGCAGGTTCGCGGAGCCGACGCCGTCTACGCCCGGTTGGCGGATGTATTTCTGCCGCCCGAAGGGATCCTGGGTCTCGAAGCGGATTTTGCCGCGATTCGCTGGTCCAACGATGGCCTCTTGGACGTGCGCACGGCGGTTCACGCGCGCGCCGCTCGAGGATTGCCGGCGCCCTCTTTGAGCGTTCTGCGGCCCGCCATCGACGAGCATTTCGCGCGCGCCGGCGTGCCGGATATCTTGAAGTCGCTCGACGGCGAGTCCCGGCCGGAGTACGCGGATTGGGCGCGGCAAACCGCAAAACTCATGCGCGGCCGTTCTCCCACGATGCTGTGCGTTGCGCTGCGCCAGCTGCAGCGGGGCCAATCGATGGCGCTTGCGGATTGCTTTCGCATGGAGCTCGGCATGGTCGAGCAATGTTTCGAACACGGCGACTTCATCGAGGGCATACGCGCCCTGCTGATCGACAAGGACAACTCACCGCGCTGGACGCCGGCGCGTTTGGATGAGGTGACCGAGGCGTCGGTGGACGCGTTTTTCCGCGAACGGTGGCGCGCCCGAAACCATCCACTTTCGGACTTGGAGAGGCAGACGTGAAATTCGGCAGCTCATCGGCGGTCATCACGGGCGGCGCATCCGGACTCGGACGCGCCGTGGCGGAGCGCGTCATCGCCGCCGGCGGAAAAGCCTCGATCCTCGATCTTCAGGAGCCCGCCGGGCGCGCGGTGGCCGCGCAGATCGGCGCCTTCTTCCACAAGTGCGACGTCTCGATCGAATCGGAGGTGGAGAGCGCGATGGCCGCGGCCAGCGCCGCGATGGGGGGCATCAATTTGCTGGTCAACTGCGCCGGAATCGTCGGTGCCGGAAAACTCCTGGGCAAGGAGGGCGCCATGCGCGGCGACTTTTTCTCGAACGTCGTGCGAGTCAATCTCATTGGAACGTTTCTCTGCGATAAAGCCGCGGCGGCCCTCATGCAGGCCAACGCCCCCAACGAAGAAGGCGAACGGGGAGTCATCATCCACACCTCGTCGGTCGCGGCATTCGAAGGTCAGATCGGCCAGGTCGCCTATTCCGCCACCAAGGCCGGTATCGCCGGCATGACATTGCCGATTGCGCGAGAGCTCGCCAGGTCGGGAATCCGCTGCGTGGCGATCGCGCCAGGCATCTTCATGACGCCGATGCTGGCCAGTCTGCCGCAGGACGTTCAAGATTCTCTCGGTAAGCAGGTGCCCTTCCCGCCGAGGCTCGGCAAGCCCGCCGAGTTCGCCCAATTGGTCGAATCCATCGTCGAAATACCCACGCTGAACGGCGAGACCATCCGCTTGGATGGGGCGATCCGGATGCAGCCCCGTTGAGAACGGTTCAAATACGGTCGAGGGTTTGTGCCGGAGCCGGATACCCAACCCGCGATCCGGCGCCGTTGCGCGCGGTCGAGGCAACTTCAAAGTCGACGGCGATGCGCGCGAACCGCAGCTTCGGCAATGGAGAGCCGTGAGCGCCGCGCGCTCACATCGGTTGCGGCTCAGTATCTTGACTGGAGCATCGGCAGGATCTCCTCCGCCGCGCGGATGACGTCGCTCGGAAAATCGATTTCGATCCAGGGCGCGCCCGTGATGTCGGCGACTTCAACGGCCTGACTTCGCTCCAGGAGCAAATCTCGCACCGCTTCCTCGTGCGGCAGGTGTCCTTGCCCGCGTGCCGCATAGCCTTCGATCAGCGCCGCCAGCCGCCGCGCACCCCCCTCGTCGAAGCGGAAGAATCCGACCGACTCGCCGATGGTGTCGAATTCCAGGCCGCTCCCGAGCACTTTGCGAAATTCGACCGGCACGCCGCCGCGCAAGCACACCTTGACGGGCTCGTCGCCCGCTTCAAATTCCCGGTCGATCAGCAGCCGATTGACCGGCCGCTCGCCCGCAACGAGCGCTCCGGCGATGCGAGCGTCGTACAGTACGTCGGCGTCCATCAGAAGAACGTCGCCGCCGCGGGTCATCGCATCGGCGGCGGCATGCACCGTCAGAACGCTGCCCAACTCGAACTGCGGATTCAAGACGATTTCCGGACGCGGCCGCCATTGCAGGCGATCGAGTTCATCCGTGACCAGATCATGCCGAAAGCCGAGTGCCAGCACGACCTCGTCGACACCCACGGCTTTGAGGAGGCGTAAATGCCGCTCGATCAAACTCATGCCGCCGAAGCGCAGCAGGCATTTTGGAAAATGCTCGTCTTCGAGCTGCTGCAAACGCATGCCGCGGCCCGCGGCAAGAATGATGGCCCTCATTAAAAAAACTCTCCTATTTCTCGGTCAAAGGCGTTGCGGATTGGCAGCGGCGGCTGCGGCTCGCCGCGGCAGGTTTTGTCGCGCGGTTACGGTTCGTTGCGACTGCGCACATGCAGGAACATTCTCCACCCCAGAGTCCACTGCCACGCCAGAAGCGACAGCAGACCGAACAATACTTCGCGCATTCGCTTGGCGAGCGACAGAGCGAGTGCGATATCCGACCCCAGACCCAATAACAGCCCCACGCCGATCAATCCGGCTTCTTGTACGCCGAGCGCCGAAGGTACCATGAAGAACACGCTCCTCGCCGCCTGCGTCAGGCTCTCGAGCACGAGTGCATCGGCGAAGCCTACGGGATGTCCGAGCCAGCGCAATGCGAGCCACGTCTCCGAGCAGCCGGCGACGAGCCCGGCAATCTGCCAACCCAAGGCCCGCGACAGGCGGCGGCGCGCGCCGAAGGTTTCCCGCACGGCCGCATCCACCCGGGCGCCTTGATCGAAGCCATGATGGCCGTCGAGCCATGGACGCAGCAGCCGCAGGGCCAGGCGTTCGACGCGCTGAAAGACACGGCCGTTGCGCACGATGGCGATCATGAGAAGCAGCGCCGGCAAAGCGACAGCAAGTCCGACGCCGAGCGGCTTGATCACTCGCACGTCATCGGAGCGGGCAAAAAGGCACACGACGCCCATTGCGACGAAAACGTACTGTGCGAAGAGCGAGAGCATGAGTTCGACCACGATGCTTGCGCCGGCCGACGCCCCGTCCACTCCCTGCTGCGACAGGAGCCGGATGCCGACGACCTCGCCGCCGACATTGGCCACGGGAAGCAGACGGTTGATGGCCTGCCGGATACAGGCGATCAGGAAGAGCGCCGGAAGACGGACGCGTCCCAAGATGACCGAACGCCACCCCAGAACGTCGAGCAAGAGGGGCACGGTCTGCAAGGGTACGAGCAAAACCAATTTCCAGCCGGCACCGGCCAGGAGACTCGCGATCGCTCCGGCGCCCAAGCTCGCGATGAGCGCGATCACCACGCCCAGCCCCAGGGCGAACGAGAGCTGAACGCCGATTTTCACGCCCGTTCCTACGAAACGCCGGTGCGCCGCTTGAGCGCCGCGTAGCGTGCCACGAACACGATCGCGATGATCGGCGTACAAATGCTCGAGGCAATGAGAATGGGCGCCAGCCATCCCAGCCAGGTGAGAGGGGCCAGCAGAAACAGCGCGTCGTCGGGATGAAACCGCTGCACTCCGGTCCAGGCCTTGACGCCCGGACCGCTCAGTCGTTCGATCATTTCCGCATACCAGATGCAAAGGAGCATCGAAACGCTCGTGAGGAGCCCGAGCAGCACGGCGATGTCGCCCAGCCGGCCGTTGCGCAAGCCCAAGCCGGCGGCCATGAACCACAGGGCATCGAGGATCATGTCCGAATAATAGTCGAGCACCTTGCCGCTCTCGCTGCGCAGGTCACCCATCCGCGCCAGTTCGCCGTCGGCGCGGTCGAGCACGCAGGTCACGATCCACAGAACGCCGCTCCAGGCGGCCGCGGTCCTGCCTCCCACCGCGAGCAGCGCGCAGGCCGCGAGCCCCACGATGATCCTGAGCACCGTCAGATGATTGGGTCTGACCCAGGTGCCGATCAGCGGACGGACAAAAATCCGGGCGAAGGCGTGCGCGTAGGTCTGGTTGAGGGCTACGTCGTCCGGCTGGTTCCGCACCACCTCGTCGACCGTTGGTTTGAGGATGCGGCCCCCTTACACCCGGAAACGGTATTCGATGCCCGGGGAACGATCGATGTCGGGCGGGAAACTCGCGCGCTTGTCGGCATAGTATCGGGCGCGGTGGTCGCCGTCCGACGCGCGATTGTAGGTCAGATACAGGATCCGCCGGCGGCCGCCGCTCAAGTTTGGTTTGGACGCGTGAGGTACGTAGCTGTCGAAGAACAGCACGTCGCCGGGCGAGGTCGGCACCGGGACGAGGGCGAAAGCGGCCATATCCTCCGCGGTGAGCGGCGCCCACTCCCTCCCGATGAGGCCGGTCTGGCGCGGCGCCGCCGCGATCTCCAGGCAGCCGTTGTCGATGCCTGCCGCATCGATCGAAACCATCGCCGTGACGAACAGCGGCGCATAGGTGGACCAGCCAGCCTGCTGATCCTGATGCGGTTCGAAGCCCCCACCGCCGGGCATCTTGAAATTGATCTTGTCCTTGAACAGCACGGCCGGGCCGCCGAGCAGCTGTTCGACGGCCCGCTGCAGCCGGCCGCCGCGGATCAAGGCGTCGAAGCCTGCATGATGCGAACAGAAATCCTCGATGCGCTGGATGACGCGCTCGTTGGGATCAAGGAGGCTCGACTCGCGGTACACCATCTGCGCCCCGGAGACTTCGGGTAGTGCCGCCGTCTCGTCCGTGAAGCGGCTGATCTCGGCCAACGCCCGCGGCGCGAAGAAGCCCGGTACGGCCACCCAACCGTCCCGCGCATAGCGCGCCAGCATTGCAGCATCCAGTGTGGGTCCGCCGCCCCCTTGGACGGACCGCTCGCTACGCATCATCCTGATTCCTAAGTCAGTTTTGCTATTGGTCCGGCGGGTCTCGAAAGGTAATCCCGCGCGCCCCCGCCCGGATGTCGGCCCCGAGGCAGTCATCCTGTTGTCCTCATGATAAGGGGCATTGCGCCGGTCGTCACGCCGCCGGCCTCGCGCCGCGCGTCCGCGGTCGGGCCGACGAGCGCTTACTGCAGGGCTTCGCGATTCGCGACCGCCGCGCGCCGGCGGGTGTCGCGGCCGTAGTAATCCGGATAGTCGGCACTCAAACCTTTGAAACGCCGATGCATCCACAGATACTGTTCGGGCACTTTGAGTATCTGCGCCTGCAGCAGCGCATTGAAGCGATCCACATCGTGGATCGGGCTGCCGCTGGGGTAATCCGGAAGTTCGGGGCCGATTTGGACCCGGTAACCGGCATTGCCCGGTAACCGCTCGGGAAAATAAGTGAGCACCGCCGCGCCGGATATCCGGGCAAGGCGCGACGTCGCGGTGCTGGTCGCTGCGGGTATCGCAAAGAAGTCCGCCATCACGGCCCCTTTATTGCGAAAACTCTGGTCCGGTGCATACCACACGGCTTCGTTCAGCCTGAGCGCGCGAATCATCGACCGTATGTCGTCGTGCGCGATCGGATGGCCGTGCCTTGCGAATCCCTGGTACATCACGCGCGCCAGCAGCGCATTCTTCGTCGGTCGATAGACCACATTGAGCGGCACCACCGTCCCCAGGATGCGGGTCGCGATCTCGATGGTCGTAAAGTGACCGCCCACCAAAATTGCGCCTCGCCCCTTGGCGAGCGCGGCGACGAGGTGTTCGATTCCTTCCACCTGCGCCAACTTGCGCACGCGCTCGTTGCGGCTCCACCAGGTCGTCGCGATCTCGCACAATCCGATCCCCAAACTCTCGCAATGACGCTTCAGCAGTTCGCTGCGTTCGACCGGCGATAGGCGCGGAAAGCACAGCTCGATATTGCGGCGTGCAATGCGGTTGTAGGCGAGCGGCATGTGGCGGATCAGCGTACCGATGCGGGAGCCCACGAACCGCTGTGCGGCGTAGGGCAGCAATTCCAGGACACGCAAGATCCCGACTCCGCTCCACGTAAGCCAGTACTTCGGCGCAAAGAGTCCCGGGCGAATCAATGATATCCGCGCATCGACCGAGCGGCTGGGGGCGGCTTGCATGACCGCACGCTAGAGCGGTCGCGCGGGACAAGTCTGTACGGTATCGCACATTGAAGTCTGCACGACTCCCGCCGGCGGCTGTAATGCGCCTGTCGATCGGCGGGCTCGCGGTGGGTCGGCGCCGAAATGGCCGGAAAGCTTATCGGGGCGCCGCGGCCTCAGGCGCATGATCCACGCCGGCCCTCAACCCACCCGATCGCCGTAAGCCCCGCCGCCCGGGGTGGTGATGACGAACACATCGCCCACCGCCATTTCCGCCTGCCCGACCGCCCCGAGCATTTCCTTCGCTCCGCCGATTCGCTCGATGTGATTCTGTCCCGGCGCACCCGCCCCGCCGCCCGCCATGCCGAAGGCGCCCTCCTTCCGTCCATTGCTCAGGATGGCGGCGGTCATCGGAGCCAGGAAGCGGATCCGCCGCACACCGCCGTCACCGCCGGGCCACCGCCCGGAGCCGCCGGAGCCTGCGCGAATTTCGAAAGACTCCACGCGCACCGGAAACCGGAACTCCAGAACCTCCGGATCCGTGAGACGGGAATTGGTCATATGCGTCTGCACCACGCTCGCGCCGGCGAAACCGGGACCGGCGCCGGAGCCGCCCGCGACCGTTTCATAGTACTGGTGGCGGTCGTCGCCGAACGTGAAATTATTCATGGTGCACTGGCTCGCGGCCATGACGCGCAGAGCCCCAAACAGCGCATTGGTCACGCAAGTCGAGGTTTCGACATTCCCCGCCACGACCGCGGCCGGTGGGTCGGGATTGAGCATGCAGCCCTGAGGCACGATGATCTCCAGGGGCTTCAGGCAGCCGGCATTCAGGGGTATCTCGTCGTCCACCAAGGTGCGGAACACGTAGAGAACGGCGGCCACCGTGATGGCGCGCGGTGCGTTGAAATTGTCCGGCAATTGGGCGCTGGTGCCGGAAAAATC
>Ga0070730_10006230_pt1 | contig 10222 bp, 6 predicted proteins | sample Coa_R1_3_FD_66447 | JGI IMG/M metagenome (GOLD analysis project Ga0070730, IMG submission 66447) | Surface soil microbial communities from Centralia Pennsylvania, which are recovering from an underground coalmine fire - Coalmine... | ecosystem: Environmental > Terrestrial > Soil > Unclassified ... | reverse complement strand
CGGTCCTGAAGATGGTTGCCGCGGTGCTGTTTTCCGCGAGCATTGCAGTACTCGCAATCGCGGTGCGAGGCTGCGGGCGAGCGGCGGAACATCCAACCGCGCGGTCGTTGCTGCAAGTAGCGGCCGCTGCTGTATTCGCCGGGATGGTGCTGTCGGGAATTTATGCCGTGGTCGACTTCATGGGGAGCGAGGTGCTGACGATCCCGCAGACGGCGCGAACCCACGGAATTTTGAATGCGTTTGGGTTTTGCCTGTTGGGACTGCTGGGATGGTTAGTCGAATGTGGTCAGAAAAACTGAAACCACAGAGGGCACAGGGGAGCACAGGGAAAATCTGGTAGGGCGGATATCCATGCTCCGAATTTCTGAATCGAGGTGAAGGGGGAAACCTGTACACTGTTGGAAAACGGTGGGTGGAACTGCTGCCTGGGAGCTGGCAAAGTTCGCATGACACAGGACAAATCTCAGTTCAACGAACCGTCGGGAACCAGTTCGGCCTTCGGGGCGAGGTCGGAAGCTGCGAAGGAGCCGGAGTCCGCGACAGCGCCGTCAAATTCTTCCGCCGTAGTTGAGCCTGCCGCGACTGATAGCGCCATCAACAAGGAACTTCGCCGGCTGAACCGGGCCTTGCACGCGCTGAGTGCCTGCAACCAGGCATTGGCGGAGGCAGTCAGCGAGCAGGAATTGCTGCAGCAGATCTGTGACGTGATCGTGCGGATGGGCGCTTACCGATTCGCCTGGATCGGGTATGCGCAACCAGACGAAGCGAAGACAGTGATGCCAGTAGCGCTTGCGGGGCACGAGACGGGATATCTCAGCAAGATCCATATCACATGGTCCGAAGAGCCGTCGGGGAAAGGTTCGGTGGGGACGGCGATTCGCGAAAACAGAGCGTGCGTCATCGCGGATACGGAGACCGACCCACGGTTTGCACCGTGGCGGGCGGCCGCCCTGCAACGGGGATATCTGTCAATGATTGCGTTGCCGCTGCGCGTAGCGGGTGCGAGTTTTGGAGCGCTGGCCATCTACTCGGATCAGAAGGGATCGTTCGAAAGCTCGGAAGTGGAACTGCTTACCGAGATGGCGAATAACCTGGCGTACGGCATTACGGCGATCCGCTCGCAGGAAGAGGGGAGACGGGCGACGGTTGCGCTGCGCGAAGCGGAGGCGAAATACCGGCAACTGGTGGAGCAGGTGCCGGCGATCTCGTACGTGGCCGAAGCCGGGGTGCATGGCCGGTTTCTCTATTTGAGCCCGCAGGTGAAAACGATTCTGGGGTACCGTCCGGAAGATTGCATGGCGGATCCGGATTTCTGGTGGAATCATCTGAATCCGGAAGATCATCCGACGGCGATGCTGGAGGACATGTGGGAAGAGGGGCGTCCGTTCCAGGTGGAATACCGGATGCGGCGGCAGGATGGCCAGGAGGTGTGGCTACGCGATGAGGCGGTGATCATTCTCGATCCAGAGACGGGAAAACGCCTGACGCGGGGAATGCTGATTGACATCACCGAGCGCAAGATCGCCGACGAAGCGCTGCGGCAGAGCGAAGAACGTTACCGGATGTTTGTCACGCAGAGTGCGGAGGGCATTTTCCGGATGGAATATAACCCGCCCGTTCCCTGCCACCTGACGATCGATGAGCAACTGGCACTGGGGCTGAAGAACGGCTACATGGCCGAGTGCAACGATGCCATGGCGAGGATGTACGGGCGGAAATCGGCACAGGACCTCATCGGCAAGCCCTTGACCGACTTTCTGATTCTTCACGATCCGGTGACGCGACGGTTCATGGAGAAATACGTAGAGGCGGGCTATCAGATCACTGACGAAGAGTCGCGCGAAGTGGATGCGCAGGGGCAGAAGAAGATTTTCCGCAACACCATGATCGGGATGGTGGTGAACGGGCACTGGGTGCGGACGTGGGGCATTACGCGCGACGTGACCGAGCGCATGCATCTGGAGGAGCAACTGCGGAACGCGCAGCAACTGGAGGCAATTGGGCGGCTGGCGGGAGGCGTAGCGCATGATTTCAACAACATATTGAGCATCATCATGGGGCACGGCGAGTTGCTGCTGGCGACCTCGGGAGTGGACGAGCGGGCACGCAATGGGTTGGAGCAGATCCGGCGAGCGGCGGACCGTGCAGCATCGTTGACGCAGCAACTTCTTGCCTTCAGCCGCAAGCAGGTGCTGCAACCGAAGGTGCTCGACCTTAATGAGTCGGTGGCGGATGTGCAGAAGATGTTGTCGCGGGTGATCGGTGAGGATATTGAGTTGATTGCCAGCCTGCATCCGTCGCTGGTGTCGGTGAAGGCCGATCCGGGACAAGTGGAGCAGGTGCTGATGAACCTGGCGGTGAACGCGCGCGATGCCATGCCACACGGCGGAAGACTCATCATGGAGACGTCGAATGTGGAGATCAACGCGGAACAGGCGCGTGACCTGGAGTTAGCGGTGGGGCGGTACGTGATGCTGAAAGTCATCGACAGCGGACAAGGAATGGATGCGGCGACGGCGGCGCACGTTTTCGAACCGTTCTTCACCACGAAACCGATGGGCAAGGGGACTGGGCTGGGGCTGGCCACGGTGTATGGAATTGTGAAACAGAGCGGCGGCAGCATCCAGATGCGGACTGAGGCGGGAAGCGGGACGGAGTTTCGCATTTACCTGCCGGCGGCAGATGGAGGCGTGGGCCAGCGGCAAGCGCCCATTGCTGAGGAAGCGATGCTCGGCGGATCGGAGACGATTCTGCTTGCGGAAGACGAGCCTGACTTGCGTGAGCTGACGCGGATTTTCCTGGAGGGATACGGGTACAAGGTGCTGGCCGCGTCGAGCGCGGAGCAGGCGATTCAGACGGCGGAGATCTTCAAAGAAAAGATCGATCTACTCTTGACCGACGTGATTATGCCGGGGATGAGTGGGCGGCAACTGGCGGAGAAAATTTTGGGCACGCGCGCACAAACCAAGGTGGTCTACATGACCGGCTACACCGACGATATGGTGGTGCAGCACAAGGTGCTGGAACCGGGCGTGAAGTTGCTGCAGAAACCTTTCACCAAGATCGATCTGGCGCTGAAGGTGCGATCGACGCTGGATGGGAAGTAGGAGCTTGTCTCCTCGTGGTGGCTTTTGGCTCACGCGCGAGTGCATTAGAAGGAGATCCTTCGCTTCGCCTGAAACGCGGCTACCTCAGGATGACAATTCCAACGGATAACAATTCAACTTAAGGATACAGGCACATGACGCAAGGGCGGGAGAGCGGTGGAATTCTGGACGCGGCGCAAGACGCGGCCGCCAAGAAAATCTGGGTGACGCTGAGAGGGCTGCCGCTGACGATTCGGCTCGAGTGGCCGTTCCACCAGTCCACCTCGGGCGCGGATTTCTGGGTGCTGCATGGCGATATTCGGCTCGAGGGGTCGGAGGGGCTGCATGCGCCCGTGGCGGTGAACCTTTCGCAAACGGTGCGCGAGGTGTTGCCGTCGCTCGATCCGAAGGACGTTGAGGCGCCGGTAATCAATGCTCTCCGCAAAGAAGTGGACCGGCGGCAGATTGAATTTGTGAAGTCGGGGAAATTGTTGCCGGTGCCGTTTTCCAGCCGACATTATGACTTCAAGCGGCAGCAGTGGGTGTTTGGCAAGGCCACGGATGATGTGATGGCGGAGTTTGTGGAGCGAAAAGTTTTTTGGGAAAGAAAATTGAGTGGGAGTTCACGGGCGTGGATTGGCGATCCAGCTGAGGCACAGTATTTGCAGACGACTCCCGCGCATTTGCTGGAAGTGGCTGGGAGATTGGTGGCGGCGCAAGGATTGCTGCGCATTGAAGGCGAATTCGCGGAGGCAACGCCGGGCCTGATGAATCAGGCGGAGAGATTTGAGAGCGCGCGGCGCGCGGCGGCGGAAGAATTGGAGAAGAAGCACGCGTATGAGCGAGGGTAGCCAGCGGTCGCGCAGGCTATGCGCATTGCTGAATGCGCGGGAGATCAAGCCGTCAGTTGCTTTCGCGATTCGCGTTTCGCCGGCGCTGAGATCTGATGTTCCGATGTTGCCGGTCTTATCGTCAGGAACTACGACACGCAGGCGGACTGCATCTGCAGGTAAGTCGCCGGTGAATGTGAAAAGCATAGGCTTGTCCATTTGCCTTTCGAATTTTCCGGCCTTCACGATTCCTTCGAGGGCTTTGATATCCGTTTTTGCGACACGTTCCTTGCGAGAAACGCTCATCGCGACCACCATAATGAAAATGAGGGTGCCTCTGGGTCTTGTGCGGGGCTCAGGACGCAAGCCCAACAGATACCGGCCACCAGCAGAAAGGCGCAGCGCATCATTGGGCCAAACCGCAAACATGGCATTTCTGTCCGGCAACATGCTTGTAGCGAGAATGCATCGAAGAGAGTTTAGCGGCAGCGGTTGATAGTTGCCAGTACCGGCTCAGAACCTTGACGGCAGCCGCCCGGCAGCCGCTTCATGGGCTTATTGAAAGGGAAAGGTGCGGTGAGTGCGGAACGGTGACGGCTTGGGGACGTTGCGCGCAGGACCGAGTCTGCTCTGCGGGACGATCTTATTGCTTGGGTATCTGTCGATAATCCCGCGCGTAGCGGCGCAGGATGAACCCAGCCAGCAGCCAGTCCCGCCGCCAGCGACCTCGCCGCAGGAGCAGACGCCGAAGCCAGAACAACCTCCTACGGAAGAAAAGAAAAAAGAGGAAAGTCCCAATCCAGCGCAGGCGGCTGCTGAAAAGACGAAAGAGGTGACGCTGGAAGCCGCGCAGGCCACGAAGAATCTAGGAGAGCAGGTGTTGCTCAAGGCGCGCGACTGGGAGAGCGGCTGGTTGACCGGTGTGTATGTGGAACAGGGTCGACCGCTCGAGCTGCTGACGGACGAGCAACGGCGCAAGATCTATCTGGAGCAAACGCTGACGACGCCGGGAGCGTATATGAAGCGTATGTTCGCGGCCGGAATCGACCAGGTGCGGGGAGCGCCGCAGCAATGGGACGATGGCTGGGACGGGTACGTGGAGAGATTCGCGTCGCGGGAAGGTCAGTTCATTTCCGCGAACACGCTGGCGTACCTGGGAAATTCCGCGCTGAAATATGAAGTGCGGTATGACCAGTGCAAATGCCGCGGATTTTGGCCGCGCACGCGGCACGCCATCATGCGCAACTTTCTGACTTACAACCGGAGTGAGCAGGAGTTGCGTCCGCAGTGGGCCTTGTACGGTGGGGCGTTCGGCGGAGGAGTGATTTCGACGGCGTGGAAGCCGCATCCCCGAAATGCGTTTGCCGAAGGAGGGCGCGCGATGCTGGGGCAGGCAGGGTATGGTTCGCTGCTGAATTTCTTTATTGAGTTCTCGACCGACATGAATCGGAAGATTGGGGCGCGGAAGAGGAAGTAAGGGAGGAGGCGCGGGCTCGTGGTGAACGGGGTTAAGCATGTCCGCTTGCGCACGAGGCCGGATACATCCTTCGCTTCGCCTGAAATGCGGCTACGCTCAGGATGACACCACTTTCGAGGACAGCAGGATCCTCCGCTGCGCCGTCGCACTAGCTCCGGCTTCGGTCGGAATGCAAGCGACTTCTTTAGGGGGAGGATGGCTTACGGACTTGGGCGACTACCGCGCCGAGCGTGAGCAAAGACATCAGCGAGATGATGCCGAGCGAGATGACGCAGTAGATGCACCATACGCCGAGAATGTTCTTCTCGATGTTGGCGAGGTAGAGCGAGAAGGCGAGTCCGCCGAATGTTGGAACGAGCAGGAGGCGGTAGGAGCGCAGGAATGCGAGGGCGGCCATGAGAATGTATCCCGCGATGCCCACAGCGGCCACGGGGATGGGGCCCAGCATCGCATAAGGACTGTGATTGACGACGCCGCAATCCCAGTGCTCGTTGATGCTGCAAGGCGAGTCGCCGTACTCGCGGTAATGCTCGCGCAATGCGAGCGAAGAAACGACGATGCCGAGTATGGCCAGGATCAGCAGCGGATATTTCATCAGACTTCTTTCCTTTCGGGCCTTTCGGATTCTGTACGCGAAAGATTTTAACCGCTAAGGGCGCTAAGAAAATCCGCGAAGGTCGCGAAGAAACTCTGGCGCAGCTTAAGGCGACGAGGTCGCGGCGGTCGCGTCCTTTATTAGATCAGAAACCTGCCAGTCGCTGCCGTGGTACCACTTCACGATCTTGCCGTCGGGGCCGATGACGGCGGTGCTGAGGTTGTGGGTGATGAGTCCGCCTTCGGGCTTGACGGTGAGCGCGAAGAAGTCGGCGATCTTGGGGAGGTCGGCGGCCTTCGGCGCAGCGAATTCCCATTTGTCGAACAGAGCAGGCGCATGCGTGTGCGCCACGGAAAATCCGTAGTCGCGCAAGACCTTGGGAGTGTCATGCTCCGGGTCGAAGCTGATGCTCAGCAGGCGAGCGCTCGCGAGCGCGGGATTGTCGCCGAGTTGCTTGTAGATCTCGGCGAAGTTGCTGCTCATGCGCGGGCAGAAATCGGGGAATGGGCAGCGCGTATAGATAAAGGTGACGAGCAAAACTTTCCCGCGATATTGCCGTATCGAAATGCGCTTGCCGCCTTGATCGGTGAACGTGAAGTCGGGGATATCTTCTCCGGGGGCGGGCATGTGCAGAGCGTTCGCGGCTGCGGCGGGCGAAACTGCCGGGTGACCGGTGACTTTGACGTCCTCGAGCCAGGTGTCGGAGCGGGCGTTGTCATCGTCGGGCTCGGCGAAGACCAGAACGGCGGAAATGGAATCGCCGGGCTTGAGTTGCGTGAGGATGCCCTCGGGCCTGACTTTATAGATCATCGCCATGGGGTCCATGACTCCGGGAATCAGATCGTTCTCGATGGAGGCGGATTGGTCCTGAACGTCGATGCTAACCACACGGCCGGTCATGGGATAGCGCTTGATCGTCTTCGGCGCCGGCTTTTGACAGGCGAATAGAAAAAGTGTGGAGAGGATGAGAACAGCGGAAAGAAGAGTCCGATTTCTTGGAAGGGTCACGTTGTAGACACTTTACCTCTGAGGGCGAGTGTGGTGCCAGCGGCGGGAGAGCGTTCACTAGTAAAAGTCATCTCATGATTAACGGGAAGCGTAACCTCTGCTATCTCGCAGGGGCTATCGCTGTTGTTAGGCAGGCCACAGCGCTCATTGAGGGGTTTTGAGGGCAATAGAGATTTAGCAACAGTTATCTTCCCGCGAATCCGCTGAGAACTGATCGAACAAGCACGACCGCAACCAAATAGCCAGCAGCGTAGGTAAATAGCGTCGAGGCTATGGCGAGGGACGCAACGCGTTTTGACGCAGCAGATCGGAGTGTGAGGATGGCAAGAATCACAAACGCGGTAGCTCCGATGGCGATGATCTGAGTCAGACTGTGAATGAACACTCCCGCCACTATCCCGAGCCAGAGGTTCGAGAATCCGAGAAAAAGTCCTGCCCAGAACCTTGCTCCCGAATGGGAAATCGAAATCTCCTTCTCAACGACTTGCCCGTCTTTCCCCTCGTAGAAACTCACCGCCCGGAAAGGGATCCCGCGCTTCTTTAGGTTTCTCGCCGCGACTGTCAAACTCATGTAGAGGACGAAACCGGTTGCCAGCAGGCTTCTGCTTCCGTCAGGTTGAATCACCCAGAGGGTTCTCTCGAGCGGCTGGCTGTGGTCGCCATCAAAATACATATCTCCTCTTTGAACGCGGTATTCCATTCTGGCCCCAACTGGGAACGCAGCCTCTTTGATGAGAAATTGATCGTGAGTTCCGGGACCAGGAAGAAACTTGATCCTTCCGTCGCAAAGCAAAACCGACGGAGTTCGGCGATACGGGTCCCATCTCCCGAGCGAAATGGTGGCATCCGGCGAATCGGCCATGCACCAGAGTTTATCTGCTAGTGACCCAGATTAGAAGATAACTGACGCTGTCAGGCTATTACTCGTTTTGACCCGGCGACCGGGATTTTGAGTGCAATCACGATGTTTCGCTAATCTCTTTGTCGCGCTCACTCGTGCCACGAGGCGAGGATGACCTTCCCAAAAAGGCTGGCGTCACCGAAATCGCGTTCTGGCAGATCGCACATACTGCCGAGAAGGAACTACTCTGTGGGTTGAAGCTCAGTTTCATTAGATCGGGTTCATGGGACGCTGTGTCCCGGTACCAGAGGCCATACGGCATACGCTGATTCTACCGATAGTTCAATTCCCAGTCACCGGGGAAGATGAGTGTAATGGTGTTTCGCCAAATGAGGGGTTGTTTGCCCCGTCTCCGACGATTCCGAGGAACTGAGGATAGGCGTGCCTCTCCGGCAAGATGGAGATTGGCCGTCAGTCTGGCGGCCAGCACCTTACTGGCCCACCGATGATTTTTCTGGTGGGGTGTGGTCGCAGAGAAACCTCAACAGGGTAAGCGACGGCAGATCCGTCATGGGCATGAATTCGTTCGTAGACGGTGCAGACCGGAATCTGTCTGTTCCCAAGACCAGCCTGCACCTTGATTTTTTCCCAACAGGAGCTTCTCTCTGTTGGGAGATGGAGGTCGCATTCGTAGACTTCCACGTGCAAGTATCTCAGCGTTATGGCCCCGTCCGGACTGCTGATAACGCGCAGCCGATTGAAAGGAGACGGGTCAGGTTTCCTATCCCAAAACACTGGATCGTAAGCCGAATCTGCATAGACTTGCTTTCCGCTCGTTGCATCCAAGAGGGAAAATGGCCTGCCTCCGTTATTCCCGTCGGCCCATTCAAAAAATAAGAGATTTCCTTTTGCCCCGACGAAGTATTCGCCTTCCCAATCCGGTTCGCCTAGAGAGATCTCACCGGGGGCGTGCGATTGCGCGCAGTCAACAGTAGCGCCTTTGATCACGGGGACGACGGCCTCCGAGGTCTGTTCCGTTGCTCATACAATTCCTTCACCGTGAATCCTGGATAGAAAAAGCAGGATAGCGTCACCCGGAGTTGTTGACTTCCTGGAAAGTTGGTGCTCGATGGTCCAAGATCTACGACTTGCTTTCTCATCGGGCGATCAAGCGAATCAATCCATACTTTCACCGACTGCCCCGATGCAACCGGACAGAACAACGACACTGCCAGAAGGAGCATCGCTCCGAGCCAGATCGTTTTCATGACAAAGAATGTACGAGTGATTGCGATGCGGAAGCAAGAGACTATCGAAACCAGGCCACAGCGCTCATTGAGGGGATTGAGTCTAATCAGACTTTGCAAACAGTTAGCCGTTGGCCACTCTTGATGTGATTTCCGATGTTTTCCTGACGAGGTGCAAAACCAGTTTTTCCGGAAGAAGCGACGGCACGATTTTGAGCTGCCGACGATCCTCGGTACTGACGCAGATCCCAGCAATTCCAAGAACCAAACAACATGCCACTGCCATAATTGCGGCGAATGCAAGCATTACAGCCACAACAAAGAATACAAGTGGGCTATATCCGCTGCGCGCCGGGCCGAACGTGGGACGCTCTGCCCCTTGTGTCCAGCCAGCGTCCGGGCTGAAGGAGGTACTGCCAGCCTCGATGACCAAGCTGTTGGCTCGCCTCATGCAATCATCTACGCCCGAGGCGCTTAGAAATCCCGGCTGCGCGTTCGCTGGACACAATACGACAAAGTCGAGAACCAGGACCACAACGACGTAAGCCCACTTGCGAACCATGGTTCCCGCCTGCTTTCGAAATTTGCTTTCTAACTTAATAAGCGCAAAAAACGGGCGAAAAGAATCATCGCGATCGGGAAATTGTCTTTGAGGGGGGCCTGTCGCCGGCTTCATTTGTTGCCGGCAAAGATTTGTGACATCCTCTGGACGATTGGCTGGTCGAGATTCAATTCGCGAGGAATTCGATGGCATGCAACCCTGAGGTTTTGAAACACGTTCCGCTATTTGCGCTGCTCGATGAAGAAGAGACGGCGGTGCTGGCCGGGCAGGTGCGGCTGAAAACGTTTGCGCCGCGCCAACGCATTTACAAAATCGGAGACTCGAGCGGGCAGGCGTATGTGGTGGTATCAGGGCGCGTGCGGGTGGCGACGGTCGATCAGGATCAGCAGGAAGTCGTCGTCGACGAGCCATCGCACGGCGAGTTCTTCGGCTTTGCGTCAATGCTGGAACAGACGCCGCATCAGACCGAGGCGACGGCGATCGATGAAGCTGTGTGCCTTGAAGTCGATCAAAAAGATATTGCCGTGCTTCTGCAGCGCAAGCCGCTCGCGGGCATGGACATGCTGCGCGTGCTGG